>Ga0208039_1000119_pt1 | contig 76739 bp, 74 predicted proteins | sample June2015DPH_20_1_2_FD_184722 | JGI IMG/M metagenome (GOLD analysis project Ga0208039, IMG submission 184722) | Peatland microbial communities from SPRUCE experiment site at the Marcell Experimental Forest, Minnesota, USA - June2015DPH_20_150... | ecosystem: Environmental > Terrestrial > Soil >... | reverse complement strand
TTGTGTCTGGATTCGGATACAATGGCGATCTCTCGGAAGCCCGATCGGAAACAAGAGGGACGTCAATGTTCAAGGGTCGTACCGTTTTGTCGCTAAGTTATTCCGCCATCGTTCTTTTCAGCTTGGTAGTAGTACTTGCACCGTGCGCTTTTGCGGCGTCGCCGAAAACTTCCGCCACCGGAGCTTCTGACGCGCGTCTGGAAAAGAGTTATCGCTTCCAGCAGGGCGGTTGGACTTATGTTCATCTGGAAGGCTCGCCCTCCGAAATTGGCTATCAGCATGGCTACCTGATGGCTCCGGAGATTGCTGATGCACTTGAGGCAATCAAGCTTTTCGACACGCACCAGACGCAGCGCGATTGGGAGTTCTTCCGCAAGACGGCGCGCGAGATGCTTTGGCCGCACATCGACGCCGAATATCAGCAGGAACTGCAGGGCATCGCCGATGGCGTGAAGGCGCATGGGGTCGACCTTGATGTGTATGACATTGTCGCTCTCAACGCGTTTGAAGAAGTCCCGGATTACTATGTGCCGTGGCTGAACAAGCGGGAGAAGCAAGTCAGGGCGCCGAAGCTGAAGGCTCCGGGCAATTGCAGCGCGTTTATCGCCACGGGCGCTTACACCAAAGATCATCAGATCGTCATTGCACATAACAATTGGACGAGCTATCTGGCGGGCGAGCGCTGGGTGGTGGTTTTCGATATTTTGCCGCAACACGGCCATCGCATTCTGATGGACGGCCTTCCTGGAGTGATCACCAGTGACGATGATTTCGGCGTGAATGCCGCCGGCATCATGATTACCGAAACGACGATCACACAATTTGAAGGCTGGGATCCGAAGGGTAAGCCTGAGTTCATGCGCTCGCGCAAGGCCCTGCAGTATGCCGAGAGCATCGACGACTACGCGCGCATTATCAAGGAAGGAAACAACGGCGGATACGCCAACGACTGGCTCATCGGCGACCGCAAGACGGGCGAGATCGCTTATCTCGAACTCGGCTTGAAGAACACGCCGATGTGGCGAACGAAAGATGGATACTTTGTCAGCTCGAACTTCCCGCGCGATCCGAAGCTGATTCGTGAGGAGACTGGTGGATTCGATCCCAACGATGCATCGTCCTCGATGAATGCGCGGCATGCACGCGCAGACGAATTGGTGCAGCATGCCAAGGGAACGATTGACGTCGAGATGGCCGAGGATTTTCTGGCGGATCATTTCGACAGCTTCGAGAAGACCGCTTCGAATGTTGAAAAGGCTCAGCCCAATGAGCGCTCGCTTTGCGGGCATGTAGACGCCTCGTCGCGCGGTGTGAAGGAATGGGGATGGGACGCTTATAATCCCGGAGGCGCGGTCCAGGGCAAAGCCACCGACAGCAGTATGGCAGCGAACATGAGCTTCGTCGCGCGGGCCGGGCATCCTTGCGGAGCGGATTTTGTGGCGGCTGATTTCTTGGAACGGCATCCGGAATATGCGTGGCAAAAGCCGCTGCTACACGACATGAAAGCGGGACCTTGGACGAAATTTCAAGCGGGGCAGAAACAATGAAAGAAACCGTACAGCAATACATTCAACGCATCAATGGCTATGCCGAAGGCAAGCGGCCTCTGGTGGTGCAGGCGGCTACGGCGAAGAAACTCGAGCGATTGATCAAAGGCAAATCCACGGCCAAACTGCGCAAGCGTCCGGCGCCTGACAAGTGGTCGGTCAGCGAGATTCTGGCGCACCTTGCCGACGCGGAAACGGTCGGCAGTTTTCGAATGCGGCTGATTCTGGGCGCGCCGGGCACTCCGATTGCGGCCTTCGATCAGGATGCATGGGTTACGAGCGGGCATTACGAGAAACGAGATCCGCGGAAGTCTCTCGAGGTATTTCGCGCGCTCCGGGAAGCCAATCTCGCATTGCTCAAATCTCTGACGCCCGAGCAGTGGAAGCATTATGGAATGCACGCCGAGCGTGGCCAGGAATCGATCGAGCACAGTGTCCGCATGTTTGCCGGGCACGATATCAACCACCTGCAGCAGATCGAAAAAATTCTGGCAGGGAAGTGAGGGCGGGTCTCCCTCGTCTGCTTTCATTCGATCCGTTTTTGTTTGATCTGTAATCATCCGCACCTCAGAAACAAATCCGATAATCTGGTGCTGAAAATCCGCGTCTGGGCGGGTAGGGAAGCATGCTACCGTCGCTAGATCTGAATTCGGCTTTTATCGGGGAGCCGGGACTAGCGAGGCGGTTCGAAATGATGACCAAGGCTTGTACGAACAGCAAGTGTCCGGCCTACGCACACTTTGTTTATACCGTGGCGATGCGTTGCGTTCTTTGCCGATGGGATCTGATGGGCGCGCAGCGAAGCAGGGAAGACATAGGGCCCGGACGCGCTGACCCTAGCGCGCCCAAACTGTCGAGGAAGTCTGCCAGAACGCACGCCGCCAGATAGAAGAATGGCGGAGAGGGTGGGATTTGAACCCACGATACCCGTTAAGGTATGTCCGCTTTCGAGGCGGATCGTTTCAACCGCTCACGCACCTCTCCGCATGAAAAAGCTGTCAGCCGTCAGCAAAACCCAGATTCCTCGCTTGGCTCGGAATGACAATCCCTTAAGAAGCCAAGCAGCAACTAGCGACGGTTTCTAAAAAACTCCTGCAAGACTTCTGCGCAGCGGCCTGCCAGCACGCCGCCGCGAACTTCCATGCGATGGTTCAGTTGGGGATGCTTCAGCACCTGCATCACTGACTGGACCGCGCCTGCCTTCGGATCGTCTGCGCCATAAACTAGACGCTTGATCCGTGCATGCACCATCGCGCCAGCGCACATCGCGCACGGCTCAATTGTAGCAAACAGGTCGCAGTCTTCCAGACGATGGTTACCGACGGTTGCACCGGCCTCGCGCAGGGCAATGATCTCGGCATGGGCGGTGGGATCGAAGTCGGTGATGTTGCGATTCCATCCGCGGCCGACGATGCGGCTCTCGCATACAACCACGGCGCCGACTGGAACTTCTCCGGCTTCGAGCGCGCGCTGGGCCGAGCGCAAAGCCTCCTCCATCCAGAGTTCGTCGGTGGTGATTGCCACGGGACAGTCCTGTGAAGCAGACTATCATTGAGACGACGCAATTCAGCGGGAACAGGCGCTACCGGGTAGCAATAGCCCCATCAGATCAGGCTCAACACCGATCGCACTACATCTGGCACCAAAGATCGAATGATTGCCGGTACGAGAATCATCACCACCGGATAGGCGATGGCGATGAGCGGTATGGCCAGCAGCATGCTTGCTTTCGGTGTCAATCTGGCGAGATAGTCTCGCATGGCATCCTCTGGTTTGAAGTACGCAAGCTAAGCCGCAAAAGTTCCATCGCATGCACTGACAGCTGGTAACTGGCAACTGGCAAGTGTTATGCTTACCTCGTTATGGGGATGCCGAGCCTGCTACGCAAAGTTTTTCTCATCGACCTTCTGCAGGGATTAAAAGTCACGTTTCGCTATCAGGATCCCGAGGAAGTTTGCACGGAGCAATATCCCATGGAGCGGCCGCAGGTGGCGGAACGCTACCGTGGCGCGCCCCGGCTCAATACCAATCCTGATACCGACGAGACAATGTGCATCGCCTGCGACCTGTGCGCGTTGGCCTGTCCGGAGAATCTGATCGTGGTCTCGAGCGCTCGCAACGAGCAGACGCGGCGTAAGGAACTCACCAACTTTACTTATGACCTGAGCCGTTGCATGTTCTGCGGCCTTTGCGAGGACGCCTGTCCCGTCGACGCTCTCGAACTCACGCAGGATTTTGAACTCGCCAGCTACACCCGCCAAGGCTGGATCTGGGACCGCGAGACGCTGGAAAAAGGTCCGCAGCCCACGCAATACCGGAAGTAATTTTTGTTTCTCCATCTGTTCGGGAATACTCAGACTAGTCGACGGCAAGACTATGGGCATTTTCGATTCATTCCGCAAAGGAAAAGAAAGGGAAGGAGCGCGAGAAAAAGCAGATTCCTCGCTCGCCTCGCCGAGCAAAGCTCGGCTTCGGACTCTGCCCGGAATGACAATGAAGTAGAGAAGGGAGTGACAATCGAGTAGAGAAAAGGAACGCGAGCGAGAATGGACCTCTCGCTCGCCGCGAACGATTGAAACTGTCAGCCCTCAGCTTTCAGAAGATGCTACTTCTTGCCGACGTGACCGCGTCCATCGCGCACTTCGTTGCCTTTGAAGTGCTCAATCTTATCGAGATGCTTATTCGGATCGGGTTTCTCGCCGCGGGCTGGCTTTGGGCCGTTATAGCCGTGCTCGGGATGGAAATGGTTATTTACGTGGCCGTGGAAGCCAGCAGGGCCATGAAACCACGGGCCAGCGCCAATGAAGATGCCGCCGGTAAACCATTCCGGGCCGTAATAGCCGTAGGGTGCGCAGTCGTAGGGCGCGACGTCGTAATAGCCGTAGGGACATTCAGGCGCGGCTCCGATTTCAACGGCTACCTGAGCTTGTGTTTTGGCAGCAGTTACCGCGAAGCAGATTGCTGCGACAGCAGCTAACGCAAAGATCTTAAATCGGTTCATTCAATTATCCTCGCTGTCTTAGTCGTAAACATGGTGGGGCGATCATCTGTCGACCCCTACGCTATATACCGTAACTGCTCAGATGGCCCTTAATCTGAGCAATATGACATAGACAGCTACGATTCGACTTTCACGCAAGACAAAGAGAAGCAAAACCAACGCGCAGGTTTTCCCTGTGTCTCTGTGCCTCTGTGGTGAGTCGCTCTTGTCCTCGTTAAGGAGCTGGCTGCTGTTGCGTCATGCAGTGTATGGTGCCGAGTCCCCAGATGAGGTCGCCGGAATAGATCGGGACAACCTCTCGCGTGGGGAACAGCGCAGCCAGCGTGTTCAGGGCGATGCGGTCGTTGGGATCGTTGAACACTGGCGCGAGCACGATGCCGTTCGCGATGTAGAAATTGGCGTAGCTGGCTGGCAGGCGTCGCTGCTCGAAGACGACCGGAGCGGGCATGGGGAGTTCAACAATGTTCAGCGGCTTGCCGGCCTGATCGCGTGCGGCGTGGAGTCGGCGAAGATTATCGCGCAGCGGCTTGTGATTCACATCTCGCGGATTGCTCTCGACCACGGTGACGACGGTGTCGGGTGAGACGAAGCGGACGAGGTCGTCGACGTGGCCGTGAGTGTCGTCGCCGAAGATGCCGCGGCCGAGCCAGATCGTGTGCGGAGCGCCGAGGTAATCGGCGAAAACTTTCTCGTAGTCCTTGCGCGACATGGCCGGATTGCGTTGCTGGATTTTGCTGAGCAGGCATTCTTCAGTGGTGAGGAGGGTGCCGTGTCCGTTGACGTCGACGGAGCCGCCCTCGAGGACGACACGGGTTTTTCGAGATAGCGGGCGGATTCCTGAGGCGTGAGCGGCGTTGGCCATCAAGGTTCCGATTTTTTCGTCGTGGCGCCAGTTGGAGTATTTGGCCCAGGCATTGAAACGGAACTTGAGGGCTAGGAGTTCATCCTGGGCTGAAGCCCCGGTCGGGCGGCCGGGGGCGGCCGTCCCCACATGGGCGGTGGAGAAGATGCAGCCGGAGTCGCGCATCCAGCCGCGATTGGTCGGCCAGCGGTGGAACCTGACATTCGGCGAAAGCGCGTTTGCTCTGTCGAGTAGCTTACGGACTTGGCGTTCGGCTGCGGCGTCGTTGACGATCAGTTCGACGCGCTCGCGCCGCGCGAGATTGCGGATGATTTCGGTATAAACCCATGGAATGGGCTCGAACTTGCCCGGCCAATCGCCGTGATAGTGCGGCCAGGCGAGCCAGGTTGCGTCGTGTGGCTCCCACTCCGCGGGCATGCGATAACCGAGCGCGGCGGGCATCTTCGACGGGTTGACCAGAGTTGAAGTATTACTTGAATGGTTGCGTGAAGGGTTTTTCACGAGCGGCTCTTAGCGTCCATCCAATAAGCGGTTGGAGATGGGAGCGTAGGCGTCGATACGGCGGTCGCGGAGAAAGGGCCAGTTGCGGCGGATGTCTTCGAGAGCCTTCAGGTCGACGTCGCCCATCAGGATTTCCTCGCAGTCCTGCGAGGCCTCAGCCAGGACGCGGCCGAAGGGATCGCAGAAGAACGATGCGCCCCAGAATTCGAGCCCCTGGCCGGGAGTAGACTTGCCGCGGACGTTGCCGGTCTCGAAGCCTACGCGGTTTACGACCGCGACGTAGACGCCGTTAGCGATGGCGTGGGCGCGCTGAATGGTGCGCCAGGCGTCATGCTGGGCCACACCGAACTCGGCTTTCTCCGAGGGGTGCCACCCGATGGCAGTGGGATAGAAGAGCACAGAGGCACCCTGTAGCGCTGTGAGGCGCGCGCCTTCGGGAAACCATTGATCCCAGCAAACGAGCGTGCCCAGTCGGCCGGCGGTGGTGTCAAGGGCACGGAATCCGAGATCGCCAGGAGTGAAGTAAAACTTTTCGTAGTACAGCGGGTCGTCGGGGATGTGCATCTTGCGGTAGAGGCCGCGCAGCGAACCGTCGGAATCGAAAATGGCGGCGGTGTTGTGATAGATGCCGGGAGCGCGCTTTTCGAATAACGACGCGATCAGCACGACGCCATGCTGGCGCGCGGCGGCGGCAAGTTTGTCGCTGGCGGGGCCGGGAATTGGTTCAGCGAGGTCGAACAGAGAATGATCTTCGCGCTGGCAGAAATATTGGGTCTGGAAGAGTTCGGGCAAGCAGACGACTTGCGCGCCGCGTCCGGCAGCGTCGGCCACACGCTCGAGGGCCTTGGCGAGATTTTGTTCGGGCTCTGGGCCGCACGACATCTGCACCAGGGCCACACGAAATTTATCAGGAGGCAATGGAGTCGATCTCCTTTGAACCAGTCTGCTCCAAAGACGATAGAATAGCAGAGCAAAAATAAATACCGACGGAATTGCCGTGGTGGTTTATTTCTGTTCGTGGTCCAACAGCAAATTACGGGCTCCGGCCCGGAGGTGAAAGCTTGAAGCACGACAACGGTGGCAACTCGCATCCGGGGAAGCAGAATCACGCGGGACACGCCGGGGACGGCGTGGAGCGGCGTCTGCACAATCCGATCGAAGACCGGCTGATTCCGCTGGAGCCGCTGGATCTGGGCAAAGTGAAGTCGATCGACGATCTGGTGCGGGCGATGTCGAAGACGGCTTTCACTGGGCGACAGCTCGGTGAGGCCGCCGATGTGCTTGAAGCGATGGCTCGCGACGAAGAATGTTTTGTCGTGATGACGCTTTCGGGCGCGATGACCGTGGCGAAGCAGGGGTTGATCGTGACCGAGTTGATCGATCGCGGCATCGTCAATGCCGTGGTTTCAACCGGGGCGCTGATGGCTCACGGGTTGGTGGAGGCGACGGGGCGCGCGCACTTCCGGCACAATCCCGAGGTCAGTGACGAGGAACTCTACGAACAAGGTTACAACCGCGTCTACGACACGCTGGAGCCGGAGCAGAACCTGGATGATGTGGAAGAAGTGATGTCAGCGGTGCTGGAGGGCTGGGACCACAATGAGGTGATGTGCTCGTACAAGCTGAATCACGCGATCGGGGCTTATTTGGCGAAGAATGCAAAAGATCAGCGGGGGATTTTGAAGTCGGCGCATGAGATGGGCGTGCCCGTGTTTGTGCCGGCATTCAGCGATTCGGAGATGGGGCTGGACACGGCGCTGAACAACCGTCTGCGGGAATCGACGGGCAGGCACAAGATTCGCTTTGATCCGTTCGAGGATCTGGAGCACTTTGCGGCGACGCTGTTGCGGCAGAAGAAGCTCGGAATTCTAACCATCGGTGGTGGGGTGCCGCGGAACTGGTCGCAGCAGTTTGGTCCATTCTGCGAATTGCGGCACCGGAGGCTGGGTGAGAATGTGGCTTTGAAGCGGTATCACTACGGGCTGCGGATTTGTCCGGAGCCAGTTTATTGGGGAGGATTGTCGGGCAGTCCTTATAGTGAGGCCGTGTCGTGGGGTAAGTTTGTGCCTCCGGCGGAGGGCGGGAGGTTTGGGGAAGTGTTTGTGGACGCCACCGTTGGATTGCCGCTGATTGTGGCCGCTGTGCTCGAGCGGCTGGATAAGAAGGGTAGCAAGACAGCCAAGACTAAGAACGCTGTGGCGAAGAAGTGACGGTAATGTACGCCTTTAGAGGCCGCGCTAGTTGGCGCCGGCCTCTGAGGAGGAAGAATCGGGTGTTGCGAACTGCACAGTATCCGAATTCTTGAGTTCGTCGGGCGAGACACCTTCTGCGCGGGTCCTGCGATAGAGCGGTGCCAGAATGCTGTTTCCCAGCACTTGCGACTCTGCTTCCACCCAATCTTTAAGGGCGAGGCCTTCGGCCTGTCCGCGCTGGTCGTAAAGATGCTGCGCGTGCAGGCGGATCTTCCTTTCGATCAATTCGGTCATCAGAGCTTGCTGCTTTTTTCTGCGGGTATCGTTATCCAAAACTACTCCTCTTGCTTGAATAGGTTATTTTTTCTACTGTTCTATGATACGGGACGGCTGTTAACGGAAGGTTACATTTGGCAGGGCTGGGGGTTACCAAAGTGTTATCATATCACGTGTGGGTGATGAGCAGCCCTTAATTCAACAGGGCCCTGCGCCGGGTGACTGCCGTCACTGCTCAGCGATTGCTCCTGCCGCGACAATCATTGAGGGTCGGATACTACTTGAACCACGGGAATGTCATCAAATGAGCCTCAAATCAAGGCTGGCGCTTCGTTTCTTGCTTGGGTTAGTCGTAGTCGGCGCTCTGCTGTTCATTCCCGCTGGTTCCTTGAGGTTTTGGCAGGGCTGGGCGTATCTAATGGTTTGGTTTGTCCCAATGCTATTCGCTTTTGGTTATTTCTGTAAGCACGATCCACAATTGGTCGAACGCAGGCTGCGGAGGAAGGAAAAAGTGCACGAACAGAAGCTAATCATGAAGTTCGCCTTCGTGACTTGCTTGATCGGCTATTTGCTCCCCGGTCTCGACCACCGATTTGGCTGGTCTCACTTGCCCTTGTGGTTGACGATCCTTTCGCAAGCATTCGTTCTTGGCGGCTGGCTGATGGTGTTTTGGGTCTTGAAGGCGAACAGTTTCGCTGCTGCCACCATTCGAGTCGAGCCCGACCAAAAAGTGATTTCGAGCGGGCCTTATCGCATCGTCCGCCATCCTATGTATTTGGGTGCCAGCGTGATGTTTTTGTTCGCGCCTTTGGCGCTCGGTTCGTACTTCGCCTTACCTGTGTTTGCCCTCTTCATCCCCATCATCGTTTTCCGCCTGCTCAACGAGGGAAAGGTGCTGCGCCAGGAACTACCCGGCTATGCCGAATACTGCCTCCACACCCGCTTTCGCCTCGTTCCCCTCTTCTGGTAAGCCCACCGCTACGGACACTCACTTGTGGCAAATCTGGAACGTGTCCAACCCGGATAAGGGCCCTGACCTGTTCAGGGGTCACCGTCGGGGTAGTGCCAGGCAGCTTCAATCCAGCTCTAGTCGAAAATCAGCACCGCTGACGCAATCACGGTAGTCCAGAGTCCGCGCTTATCTCCCACGGCCGACTGAGTTACATTCGCGGTCCGCACGATTTTATTCGACAGGCGGTAGATCTGCTTTTTCTCATCCCAGGAGCGGTCGGGATCGAACTCGACGTTCAGGGTGGTGGCGAGCATTTCGGCAGCTAGTTCTTCGGCGTATTCACCGGCGGCGTCTTCAGTCTCACCGAAAGAGTGGTGCTCGCTGAGGTATCCGTAGGTGTTCTTGTCGGAGGGAATGGCCACGCCGATGGAAGAAGCGAGCAAACGGTGCGCTTCGTGGGTGGAGTTTTCGGCGACGACGGCAAAGACGACTTCGCCGGGGCTGAGGTACTTCACGCCCTCTTTGCGAGCCAGCATCTTGCAATTCGGGGGAAAGATGGAGGAGACGCGAACCAGATTCTGAGCGGCGATGCCGGCGTCGCGCAAGGCCAACTCGAACGATGTTAACCGCTCGCGGTGCTTCCCGACTCCCTTGGTGAAGAACATCCGCTTGGGAACCATGTCTTTGCCCAACTCTATAGCCTCCGGCACGCAAAATTATGAGAGTGAGAATGCACAATTTAACACAATGGTTTGTAAAGAAAGTGTGAATTTAACCGGAGAGCGAAAAAAAGCGGAAGCCGCTGGCGCGGTTCCGCTTCAGTGCCCGGTCTTGTTTGGGGGAGGGCGCCGGGCAAAACGCGACTCAATGTATCACAAGACTGATGAAATCGTGCAAGAGAGTTTTTCTGTCCGGATTTCCGAACACAACCCACTTGGCCAGGGCAGGCCACGTTACTTCGCGGCGACCGAACTGACCTCGATGGTGTCGCCGTTCAAGGTGCCGGTGACGGTGGCAGTTTTGCCGGCCTGCTTGTCGAGAGTGGCTAGCACGGTTTTGTCGGCGGTGTCAAGGCTATAGATTTTGTCGCCTATGACGAGGGCGAAGTTGGATCCGTGCGCCACGCAAGAGCGGGTACAATCCGCTGCCGACTCGCCTTCCATGTGCTTTCTGCCGCACATCGCGTCGCCGACTTCCCCGGTGAACGTGTGCTGTTTGCCGCCAGCCAGCGCGTAGAGATTGAGAAATGTCGTTGCTGAGAAAGTGACGGATGCCACTGCCCTGAACCATCTGGAACTACGATTCATTCGGTGTTCTCCTATTGTTCCTAATTCTGACCACTAGCGCGCCGAGACGGCAACACTAGATTCTAGTTTATCCGTGATAGGAGATGGGAAGCGCTAGAGGTAAGAAGGTCTTGCAACATTGAAGATTCGCTCTCACTGGGGCGCCTTGGCGGTGTATTGCAGATCGACGTCGACCGTTTTGTCTTTCGCAATCGCGGTTACGTGCGGAGAAACTTCCCAGTCGATGGCAGGGGGCAGCAGTTTCCTGGCTTGAGGCAAGAATTCCTTGAGGTAGGTGGCGTCATATACATCGCCGGAATGAATCTTCCAGGCGGCGCGGAGTCTGGCGGTCAGGTTATTGTCGATGCCGCGAAATTCCAGCTCTCCCATGTGATAGACGGGGCCTTCGGTGACAGCAAGTTGATAAGCCACCGTGCCGGCGGCATCGCCAAATGCAGCGTCGGCCTTCACCGCGGCCGTGACATAACCGCGCGAACCGTAGAGTTGCTGAACGGCCCGTAGATCGTTCTCCAGTTGAACTGTGTTGGCGGGCTGACCGATCTTGGCGTGCAGAAGCGACTGCAGATTCTCCGTCGGAATATTCTTGTTCCCCGACCAGTCCCATCCCGTGACTTTATACTGGGCGCCGGGAGTGATGGCGATGGTGACATCCAGAAGAGTCACTGCCTCCTTGTCGTCGATGGTTTCCGGCGTGGCATTCTTAACGAGCCTCGGCTGCTGGGGGACGCAGGATGCTTTCAGGTAGCCGTGTTCGTGATAGACGGGAAGCACCGCGTGCTCGTCAAAGGCGGTCAAGAGTGCGCGGTAGTAATCACGCCCGGAGAGCTTTTCGGCGGCAGCCTGAAGCAGCGGTAACTCGCTGGCGGCGGCGCCGCTGAACTCGATGCGGCGGATTCGAATGATGACATTGGCGACGCCATAGTCGACCGATGCGAGTTTACCGTCTGGGCCCGGGGTCCGCAGGTATTCAACATGCCCGGGAATGCCGCCTCCCACCAGCAGGGCTTGGAGAATGTCAGAGACCTGATCGGGCAAGCGTCCTGACACTGGCAGTTCACCGTTGAAAAGTGGAGCGCGTTCATGCACCTTTTGGAGCAGTTCCTGGTCGGAGAACCAGACGAAATCTAAAAAGTGGGCGGGAACAAACTTGTCTGCGTCTGTGATTTGGAAAATCAGCTTGGTGCCCGCCGATGAGTACGAGTAGGTGTAGGCGATGTCGTTGAAGGCGCCACTCTCGCCCAGTTGGCGGGCGGCTTTGCGGAATTCTTCATCGCCCACGGTAGCCCCAAGCGGAAGGCCGGAGGCAGCTGCGACCTCATCCTGAGTGAAGCGCTTACTTCCGGTCACTTTGACTTCGATCAGCTTGGAGTCGGAAGGTGGGATCGGCCGGGGGGCTGTGCTGCTGGAGGGCTTAATTTGTATAGCGGCGGCGCCAGTCGGAGCGAAACATTGGAGTGGCAAGGCGAGAAGCGCGACCAGGAATCGCCTGAGAGCGATCGGACGAAACGTCTTCATCTGCCGAGCTGAATGCATCGCTGCATGTATGTTACGGCAGTTATCGGCGGTCAGCCAGCTACCAGGGACGTCGATTCTAGGTCGCCAGGAACCGTGCCTCGCAGGCTACGGCTTCAACTGTTTTTCGATTGCCGAAGTCACTTCTTTCGAATCCGGCGTGACCGCAGGTTCGAAACGCTGAATTACGTTGCCGTTGCGGTCTACCAGAAACTTGGTGAAATTCCACTTGATCTCGCCGCGGATGCCGGGCCCGGTGTCTTTGGTCAGGTAAGTATAGAGTGGCGCCTGATCGGAGCCCTTGACCGAGATCTTTGCGTAGATGGGGAACGTCACGCTGAACTTCCGGGTGCAGAAGGTCTTGATCTCTTCGTTCGTTCCTGGTTCTTGGGCGCCGAAATTGTTGGCAGGGAAGCCGAGGATAACGAATCCCTGATCCTTGTATTTCTCGTATATCGATTCCAAAGCGCTGTACTGCGGAGTGTAGCCACACTGGCTGGCCACGTTGACTACCAAAATCACTTTGCCTTTGTAGTCAGCGAGTGGCGCGGGTTTGCCGTCGATGGAGTTGAGAGTGAAGGTGTAGATTCCCGTCGCCGCGAACAACGACCCGGCCATAACCAGCAAAGCTCCGCCGATCAGGTAAGCACGAACGGTGAAGAGGGACTGAAGGTACGAAGATTGCATTTTGACACTCCTAAGGTAGATGGCTGTCGGCGCCGACTGAGCGGTGACACTGCCGGATTTCAGTGGACTTCAGGATACCGGGCTGAACGAGAGAGATGCAATCGGGCAGTTGTAAAATCTCTGCCTTCTCAGGAAATAATGGGAGGGTTCAGGTTGGCTTAGGCGGAGCTGCTGAAGGCTGCAGACTTGCTTGACTGCTTGACCACTCTCTCGACCAGTTTGAACGCCTTGGCAGGCTCGCATGGCCGGAATGCCTCATGATTCGTGGCGTCGGTCAGACCTTCTTCGATAGCATCCAGCGCCTGGCAGGAACGTCCCAGGACGAGGAGAAGGTACTTCTGGGCGATGGGACGATCAGCCGGGTGAATGAGTTCCCACCAGCGGCGGATCGACTCTTGTACCTCAACCTCGGACTTTTCCCCCACAACTAGGGTGTCGATCAGCCTGTACACCTTGCTTTTGATTGCCTGATAGGAAACTGATACTTCCTGTGGCATGTGGCTCCAGGGCTTCTAGTATGTAAGGACTAGCAATCCGTTATCCAAACCGTAGATGATTGAGACTGCAAGCCCTTGCGGCGCTGTGGGCGCAAATCAATTCTATGAATGGAATAAATCCGAATACCGAATATGGATTCTGGAAGTGTTGGCCGCCGGATCTCGCGAGAATCTACTCTCTGCTGGCCGGCCTCCGGTCAGGGTGAATCTGCAAGCGCAGCTCCGGCCACAGGTTACAATGTTCCGCTCCCGTGGACCCGTTGCTTGATCCCATGCAAGCCATGGAAGGCGTGTATGTTGGGCATCGGTAAAGAGATCGACTCTTCATGAAGCTCACACTTTTGGAGGCTGGATGAAAACGTTGGCGTGGATTCTTGTATTTCCTCTATTGATTTGCACTCTAGGCAGGGCGCAGAGTTCGTCGTCCGAAAGCACTCCTCAGGACGCCGGAACCCAGGGCTCCGGAACCGAAGAGAGGATGCTCTTTCCCCGCGATATGTTTTGGGGATGGGGACAACTCGATCTGGCGCCTCCGCACAACGAAATCGACCCGAATATCTGCGCCGGCAACGCGGGTCAGTACGGCGGAGTGAATGCGCCGTGCAGCATGTTCGCCCGCTACATGTTGTCGGGCATGCTTGAGGTGCGTCCCTTTGGCCGCGGAGAGTTGCGGCGCTTCATGGTATTCGGGGCGCCGTCGTTCCTGTTCGGTAAGACCATCCCGCAGACGCTTTACACCTGGTCGCCGGATGCCATCGGCATTGAGCACTCCTGGGGAGTGGGGATCTATATCGCCAAAGGGTTCGAGTTTCGCGTGACCCAGCACTTCCTCTTTGACCGGTTGGGCGCGCGCGACACTTATCTGGGCGTGGCTGATCTAGGCAATAACGGCCCTTGGGGCCGCTATATGACGCTCGGCGTGCGGAAGTCTTTTGGGACGCGACGGTGGTGAGCAGGTCGCTTTCTACGCTGTAAGATGAAAATGAAATCCAGTTTGAATCAACTTTGATGATGAATTCGGTGACGAATGAACCCGCTATCGCCTTCCTAACTCAGCAGTGGTTCAAGTCTGGAGTGCGAAACGGGGACATGCTGCTGCTGCATAGCAGCACACGCGGAACTCTGCGAAACTCAAGAAACTGGGCTTCGCTAGGGACGTAGAGACCATTCTCGACAGTTTTCTTCATACCTTGGGCGAGAATGGGACCCTATTGCTGCCTCTGTTCAACTTTGACTTCTGTGGCGAAGCACCCTTTGACATACGAACCACTCCCAGCCACATGGGTGCTCTGACGGAAGCTGGGCGTGTCCGTCTCGGCGCGGTGCGCACCAGAAACCCGATCTACTCCTTCGCGGTCCTCGGAAAGCGATGTGATCTCTTTCGGGGAGTCCACAACTTCAGCGGAGATGGAGCAGACTCCCCGTTTGGCATCCTGCACAAGGAAGGCGGCAAGATTGCGGTCCTTGACCTTCCCGATCAGCAAAGCATGACGTTTCATCACTACGTGGAGGAATCGCTTTCCGTGGACTACCGCTTCCACAAGCGCTTCTCAGCCCCAAGCCCGTGTCTTGAATTATGGCGAAATGCTACTTCCGGGCGAGAGTGATGAAGAGATTCTTTTGTCCACGTATGTCTGTCATCCATCAATGGCGAACAATGAATTGTCCGGCCCTGTCGTCACGTCCGCGCTCGCAACGTGGCTGAGCGGTCTGAAGCGGAGGAAGTACACGTATCGAATGCTTCTTATTCCGGAAACAATTGGCTCTATTGCCTTCTTGAGCCCGAACCTGCAGCAGATAAAGTCGAAAACTGTTGCTGGATATGTCGTTATCTGCATCGGCGACGACCGATCGTATTCCTTCTTGCCTTCGCGTGGGGGCGATTCGCTTGCAGACGTGGTTGCGATGCACGTCTTGCATCATCTGGCGCCTGGCTACCGAAAATATTCTTTCCTGGATCGCGGTAGCGATGAGCGCCAGTATTGCAGTCCGGGAGTCGATTTGCCCGTCGCCTCGGTCATGCGGACAAAATATGGCGAGTTTCCGGAGTACCACACCTCTCTCGATGATCTGAAGTTCGTTACCCCGTCAGGTCTGGCCGGCGGCTTTCTCGTTTACCGGCGAATCCTCGAATGCCTTGAATCAAACTGCTATCCGAAAGTTACAGTATTGTGCGAGCCGCAGCTGGGAAAGAAAGGTCTGTACCCGACCCTATCCACAAGGAATTCCGCGACCCAGGTGCGCACGATGATGAACCTGATCGCCTATTCCGACGGTTCCTTGAGTCTGGTGCAGATCGCAGAACAGATTCGTCAGCCCATGTGGGAGCTGCTTCCGATTGTTGACCACCTCGCGCGCCACGATCTGATCAAGAAATTAAGATGCTGTGCGAATTCGGCGAATTCTCTATAATTGAGGGTTTTCTAAGCCGCGTCGCGGAACTCTAGGGAGGCTATGAATGGCGGGTTCTTATAACGGTGTACATGTGCCGTCCGAAGGGAAAAAGATCAACTATGCAGGGGGGAAGTATGAAGTGCCCGACCATCCGGTCGTTCCGTTTATCGAGGGCGACGGAACAGGGCGCGATATATGGAAAGCGTCGCTGCGCGTGTTCGACGCGGCAGTCGAGAAAGCGTACAAGGGCAAGCGTCGCGTCGCGTGGTATGAAGTATTTGCGGGGGAGAAGGCCAAGGCAAAGTTCGATAGCTGGCTGCCCGATGACACCGTGGATGCGATCCGCGAGTTCCGCGTTGCCATCAAGGGCCCGTTGACCACGCCGGTGGGCGGAGGCATTCGTTCGCTCAATGTGGCGCTGCGGCAGGTTCTCGATCTTTATTGCTGTGTGCGGCCGGTGAAGTACTACAAAGGCGTGCCTTCGCCGGTAAAGCATCCGGAACGTATGGACTTAGTCATCTTCCGCGAGAACACGGAGGACGTGTACATCGGCATCGAGTGGGAAGAGGGAACTGCGGAATGCGCGCGCCTGATCGAGTTCCTCAACAAGGACATGCTGAAGGGCAGCAAGAAACAGATTCGGCTGGACTCCGGTGTAGGCATCAAGCCGATTTCGGTGACTGGAACCAAGCGTCTGGTGCGCATGGCGATTCGTCATGCTCTGGAGAGCGGCCGCAAGAGCGTGACGCTGGTGCACAAGGGAAACATTCAAAAGTTTACCGAGGGCGCGTTTCGCAAGTGGGGATATGAACTGGCTACCGAAGAGTTTCGCGACAAGGTTGTGACCGAACGCGAGAGCTGGATTCTCGACAACAAGGACAAGAACCCGAATCTTACGGTGTCGCAGAATGCAGATTTGGTCGAACCAGGGATGGAGTTCGGCCAACCCGCCTTTCGCCGGGCGGTGGAGCAGGAAGTGAAAGAGGTGCTCGACCGCATCTATGCCACGCACGGCAAAGGCCAGTGGAAGAAGAAAATCATGGTCAACGACCGTATTGCTGATTCGATCTTCCAGCAGGTAGTGACGCGCGCGGATGAGTATTCCGTGCTGGCGACGCCAAACCTGAACGGCGATTACATTTCGGACGCGTGTGCGGCACAGGTGGGCGGGCTGGGCATCGCGCCAGGGGCGAACATTGGCGACGGTTACGCGATCTTCGAAGCGACTCACGGCACGGCTCCGAAGTATGCTGATAAGGATGTAATAAATCCCGGTTCGGTGATGCTCTCAGGTGTGATGATGTTTCGCTTTATGGGATGGAATGAGGCCGCCGATCTCATCGAGCATGGGATGGAACGTACGATTCTCCAGAAAAAAGTTACCTATGATTTTGAGCGGCTCATGGAAGGCGCGACCAAGGTGAAGACCAGCCAGTTCGCGGATTGCATCATTGAGAATATGGGCGCGGCCGTGCTGGCTGAGGCGAGATGAGACCTTAACCACAGGGGGCACAAGCGGGCACGGGTTAAATCATTCTTCTCGCCTGGGTTTTACCCTGTGTGACCCTGTGGCCCCTGTGTTGAAGATTTTAGAATTTTCTTGAAAGGACTTATTCATGCGCAAAAAAGTAACGATCGTCGGTTCAGGAAACGTGGGCGCTACGGCGGCACATTGGATTGCTTCGAAGGAACTGGCGGATGTTGTGCTGATTGACATCATTGAAGGCGTCCCGCAAGGCAAAGGGCTGGATTTACTCGAGGCCATGCCCATCGAGAAGCGCGATTCTTACATTACCGGCACGAATGACTACAAAGATACGGCAAATTCGGACATTGTCGTCATCACCGCTGGCATTCCGCGCAAGCCAGGCATGAGCCGCGACGATCTGCTCAACACCAATTACAACATCATGAAAGCGGTCGTGGGCGAAGTGGTGAAGTATTCGCCGAACTGCATTCTGATTGTTGTTTCGAACCCGCTGGATGCGATGGCCCAGGCGGCTTACAAGCTCAGCGGATTCCCGCGGGAGCGTGTCGTGGGCATGGCGGGCGTGCTGGATTCGGCACGCTTTCGAGCTTTCATTGCCGATGAATTGAAAGTCAGCGTGGAGAACGTGACTGCATTTGTACTCGGCGGACACGGCGACACGATGGTTCCGCTGCCGCGCTATTCCACTGTTGCGGGCATTCCGATTACGGAGTTGATTGAGAAATCGCGGCTCGAAGCTTTGGTTCAGCGCACCCGCGACGGGGGCGCCGAAATCGTGAAGTATCTGAAGACTGGCTCGGCTTACTACGCGCCGTCGGCAGCGGCAACAGAGATGGTGGAGGCGATCCTCAAAGACAAGAAGAAGATTCTGCCTTGCGCCGCTTATCTACAGGGCGAGTACGGAATCAACGGCCTCTACGTCGGCGTGCCGGTAAAACTGGGCGCGAAGGGGATCGAGCAGATCATCGAGATCAAGCTGACTGCGGAAGAAAAAGCCGGGCTCGACAAAAGCGCCACGGCGGTGAAGGAGTTGGTGGGCGTGATTGGGGTGTAGCGGCAGCAGAGTCTTCACGTATCAAAACGTGTCGAGCGAGGACACCAGTTATGAATATCAACGGGTCGAGGGTACTCGCGATTGAAATCACCTTGCTCTCATGGCCTCACCGCTTATTGTCTGGCTCCCACTGTATGCGGCAGCCCGGTGGTGGTCTATTGGCTTGCGTCCGGTGTTGCCGTGGTTGAAAATCCGGCTTTGGGTAGCCTGGGGATTCGCAATCGCCCTGTACCTTACACATCTCGCTCGCGACCGTTTCCCTTGGGTTTATGGAGTAGCGATGTTCATGTTTTCGGCAATCCCATCGCTTCGTGAGGGTTGGGTAAAGCGCCGATTCGCTCCTGACTTGATCGAGCCCAGTTCTCCCGACGCTAGGTGGCCGAGAGTTTCATCCCGTCGGCCAGGGCACGCTCGGCTGGCTTCGCAGTTTCGCCCCAAGGTTGACCATGGTCATTGACCATGGTATAAACAGGATATGAAGGAAGTCGCTATCTCCGAGTTCAAAGCCAAGTGCCTTGGCATCCTAGAACAAGTGCGCAAGACGCGTACTCCGATTCTGGTCACTCGTTTCGGCGAGCCGGTCGCCGAAGTTGTTCCACCATCTCACGGCAAGGCAACTGGAAGGCGACTCGGAAGCATGGCCGGAACCGCACAAATCCTGGGAGATATCGTTGGCCCCACCGGCAGCTGGGACGATTGGGAAGCCTCCCGGTGAAACTGCTGCTCGATACGCACATCTGGTTGTGGAGCGCACTGGAGCCGAATCGCCTTGCGCGCCGCGTAGAGAAGGCCCTCGCAGATCCTGAAAATGAGCTATGGCTGTCTGCCATCAGCGTCTGGGAATTGACCCTACTCTCCCGCAAGCGACGGCTTAACATGCCACCCGACATTCCCACATGGGTCGCGAAGACGATGGAAGATTTACAGCTCACGGAAGCGCCTCTTACGGTCGAAGTCGCTCTCGCTATTCCGTCGATCAGCTTTTCCCATGGCGACCCAGCCGATCACTTTCTCGCAGCGTCGGCAAAGGTCTTTGATCTGACGCTGGTGACTTCCGACGAACACCTGATGCATCTGCCCGGGATTCGTGTGCTAGCGAATCGCTGACCTATACCTTCTCCACCGTCACCTTCTTCACCACGACATCCTTAGCTGGCCGGTCCTGCCGGTTGCGAGGGACTTCCGAAATCTTCACGACAACATCCTGACCCTCAACGACTTCGCCGAAAATTGTGTGCTTGCCGGTCAGCCAAGTCGTGGGTGCGACGGTGATGAAGAACTGCGAACCGTTGGTGTTAGGTCCGGCGTTGGCCATGGCCAATAAGCCGGGCTTGTCGAGTTTGTGGAGTGAGCCTTTGGTTTCGTCTTCGAACTGGTAGCCTGGGCCGCCCATGCCGGTGCCTTGCGGATCGCCGCCCTGGATCATGAAGTCGGGGATGACGCGGTGAAAAATCGTGCCCTCATAAAGGCGGTCTTTTGATTTCTTGCGGGTCGAGGGATGCGTCCACTCGCGCTTGCCTTCGGCAAGTTCTACAAAGTTGGCTACGGTTTTGGGCGCGTCTTTTTCGAAGAGACGGCAGACGATGTTGCCTTCGCTGGTTTCTAAAGTGGCGTAGAGTCCGGGTTGGCGAGTCATGGAGTCCTTTCAGTTCTTGGTCGTTCGTCCTTCGTAGTTCGTTGCGCTGCTTGCTAATCGCCCGGCTCTGCCAGGCTGGACGGCCGAGGGTGGCTGTCCCCACATGAGTGTTGTTAGTTCACGCCGGCCGGCGGCTTGGTTGCACTGGCTGCTGGCTTCTTCGCCGCGGCTGGGGCCGCCTCGCCGCGAACAATCTTGACATGACTGATCTTCACCGGACGAAAGGGGCGATCGTTGCTGGGGTCAGTGGCCATGTGCGCAATTTCCTTGACGAGCGCGACGGTCGCAGCGTCACACTGGCCGAAGATGGTGTAGTTCCCGTTGAGGTGCGGCGTGGCCACCTCCGTGATAAAGAATTGCGAGCCGTTGGTATTTGGCCCGGCGTTGGCATAGGCGAGACGCCCAGGCTTGTCGAACAACAGGTCGGAGGAAACCTCATTCTTGAATTTGTATCCGGGATCGCCCGTCCCATCGCCCGCGGGATCGCCCCCCTGAATCATAAAGCCCGGAATCACGCGATGAAAAATGGTGCCATCGTAGAGGGGCACGCCGTGCTTAGTGACTCCTCTGACCGTCTTCCAGTCTTTGGTACCGGTGGCGAGGCCGATAAAATTCTCCACTCCGATGGGCGCTTTGTCGGGAAACAGGGTACAAGTCATGTTCCCAACACTTGTTTCAATGATCGCCGTAGGTTGACCGGCCGCTGCATGGTGGACGGGCGGTTTCGCAGCCGGGGTGGCCTGAGAACTCGACTGAGCCCAGACGGTGAGCGCAGCCATAAAAAGCAAAACCGGAATTATAAAGGCATTACGCATGATTACTCCTGACTTGTGCACAGCGTGCAAAGTGGTTTGAGGCAACGTTGCATTGTACGACAGAGAAGCCGTCAATGGGACTGAGACTGCATCTCGTGGCTGACGGTCTCGACCTGGCGGAAGACGCCCAGGAGATTGCCGCCGAGAATTTTCTTGATGTCGTCCGCGCTGTATCCGCGATCAAGCAGAGCTTGCGTGATATTAGGCAGATCGGCGGCGGAGTCCATGCCCTGAGGCGTGGCGCCACTGACTCCATCGAAGTCGGAGCCCAGGCCCACGTGATCCACACCGGCAACTTTGGCGATATGGTCGATGTGATCGATCAGCGACTTGAAGGGCGGACGCGGGATTTTCGCCGTCCATTCGCGCTCCATACGGTCGATTTCAATGTAGCTGACCGGTTTTCCCTGTGCCTTTAGCGAGTCGACATACTTCTGAATCGCGGCCGCCTGATCTTTTTCCTGAGCTAGCATTGCTTTGCGATAGTCTTCGTCGACGAAGCCCGAAAAAAAGTTTACCTGCACCACACCGCCATTCTTGGCGACCGCGCGCAGCATGTCATCCGTCATGTTGCGAGGCGCGTCGACGAGTGCGCGGGCCGAGGAGTGCGAGGCTATCACCGGAGCCTTCGTGGTTGCGATTGCGTCCCAGAAAGTTTTGTCGGCGACGTGCGAGATGTCGACCATCATGCCTAGGCGGTTCATCTCCAACACGACCTGTTTGCCGAAATCTGTGAGGCCGTTGTGGTGCTGAATCTTGGGATCGTTGATGTCCCCGGAAGAGTCCGACCATTCGTTGGTGTTTGACCAAGAAAGAGTCATGTAGCGCACGCCGAGGCGGTAGTAGTCGCGCAGGAGGTGCATGTCGTTTTCGATGGAGTGTCCACCCTCGATGCCCATTAGCGCGGCCAGTTTGTGTTCGTGGTGCGCGCGCTCGATGTCGGCGACGGAAAAAGCCATCATCATGCGGTCAGGATGATGCGCCGCCTGCTCGTAAACGGAGTCGATCAGATCGAAAGTGTGCTGCGCGAAATGGCCTTGATTGGTCTCAGGGTCGACCCAGATGGAAAAGAACTCCGCGCCGAGATTACCGCGGCGAGCTTTGTCGAGGCTGAGGTGCCCAACGTCGCTCGGATCAGTTGAGCCGATGTCGAAGCCTTCGTCGAGAAAACGCTGGGGCGTGTCGGCATGGGTGTCGACAACGATGGCGGAATCGTGAATGGCACGCGCGCGAGCGCTAACCGTCGGCTCGGATGGGTTTGAGGATTGAGCAGAAGCTGATAGGGCGGCAAAAAGAAAGAACGAGAGCAAAAGAACGCGGAAGCGAGTCATAGGGTTTGCGCACTGGAACAACGTCGATCGGATGCGAGCACGATTGTATAGGCGCGAGCGCGATGAAAGAAAGAGATTCAGCGGAGGACTGCTAGAGCTCGCTCGATACAGGTTTCCAGTGGCTGACTGGTGTCGATTACGGTCTTGGGCAAAGTGATCGCCTCGAATCGTGATTTCACTTCCAGATAGAGCTGGGAATCGCGGTTTCCTGCGGGATGTGTACGCGAGGCAGATTGATCCGCCAGGTGCTGTCTGGAGATTTCTTCCGGGCAGACGCACTCGAGGATGCGCCAGCTCTGCTGCAGGGAAGCGGCTGCGTTCACTACGTTGTCGATCTGATAGCGGCGCGAGAATGGGCGCCCGTCGAGGAAGAGGACGCGATTGGGCTCTCGCTCCAAGAGGTAGCCAGCAGTTTCCAGCATGACCTGAAGGCAGAGGTCATCTTGCCGGGAAGAGTATTCGACTTCCCCAGGCGCAAAGAGCGCGTGGCGGACCTCGTCTTTGCTCAGCACACGGCCGGAGGTGCGGGCGGCCAGTTGGCGGGCGAGCGTGGTTTTGCCGGTGCCGGGAAGGCCCGCCATCAGGACAATCATGCCGAATGATTATACGACGTGAAGGATACGAGGTTAGTTCGCGGCTGCGGCGTCGGCGGTGACGGTAGCGGGCTCGGGGCGCTCCATGGGAACGATGTCCTGAGTTTCACGCCAATCCGCGTAGCGGCCCGAAACCATAATATGGAAGACCCACTGCCGGCGCTCTTCTTCGGGCTCAACCAGACCGAGAGCCTTCATGTAGAAGAGATAATGCTCCATCCAGTGAATTTGTTCCTGGGTCATGCCGCGGCGTTGCAGGTCCACGGTGAGGCCGGCGAGATGCGAGGAGGCGGTGTCGCCCTCAGCCGGAGCCGCGTTGCGATTGTGCCGGCGCAGTTTTTTCTGGACCTTCACCGTGCGCACCGCGGAGTTCACTTGAATCTGCTGGTGGAAACGGTTGTAGTAGGCTTGGGCGATATCCTGCACAAAGTCACGGGTCCAGGGACGGCAATAACGGCGCGAAGGATCGAGCCGAGGATCGAAGCGCAGCGAATCACCCGAAATGATGGGCTGAAGGGCTCCGCTGGCCTTCAGCGCTTCCAGTTCGTCGTCATCCTGAATGCGCGGCAATTCCAGCCGGTCAACCTCTGCGTTCTGCAGCAAAAGAGATTCGTGCGAGGGACGGAACATCGGATTCCACAGCGTCCAGTGCAGGCGGTGCAACCGGTGATGCCGGACCGACTTGTGCAGGGTGGTGGCAGTCGCCGCAAACAGCGGGCTGCACAGGCAAGCCAGCAACGCAAGAAGAGTCAGTCGGCGCTGTAGTCTTAATCTCAAGAATAGGTCCCTTAGCCGGCCGCAGGGCTGCCCCTGCAACTGTCCGGACATTCTAAGCCATGCTGTCAAGTCGTCCAACCACTGATGGAAAAGGTAACTGTTATTAGGGGTTACCAGGGTCGCATTTCAACGCTGGTTACCTAATGGTTACCCACCACACTCTGCAACGTGTGCACTGCAAATGGAGCACGTGAAACGCCATCCTGGGCGGCGGATTGCGGCTAACTCATGTGCTCTGGCAGCAGCCAGTTAGCGCTCATTTGATACAGAGCGGGTATGCCCTGTTGTGGCAGAAGTGACAAAAATCAGCGCCGGAAAAGGTCACCGATGGCTTGTTTCATGACGGCGGCGCCTACTTCGGAGATGGAGCGGGTCAGCGGGATGTCCTTGGGGCAGACCTCGACGCAGTTTTGCGCGTAGCCGCACTCCTGGATGCCGCCGTCCCCCATCAGCGCCGCCAGTCGCTCGCGCTGTAGCACCTTGCCCGTGGGATGCGTGTTGAACAGGCGCACCTGCGCGATGGTCGCCGCACCCACGAAGCCTGTGTCTTCGTTAAACTGCGGACAGGCTTCCATGCAGCAGGTGCAGGAGATGCAGCGGGAAATAGGATAGGCGCTCTCTTGCTCTTCGGCCGTCATGCGCGGGCCGGGGCCGAGGTCGTAGGTGCCGTCGATTGGGACCCAGGCCTTGACGGCTTTGAGATTCTCGAAGATCACGCTGCGGTCGGTGGCCAGATCTCGGACGATGGGAAACTTGGAAAAAGGCTCGAGGCGGACTGGCTGTTCGAGATTGTCGATCAGCGCGGAGCAGGCCATGCGGGCTCGTCCATTGATGAGCATGGCGCAGGAGCCGCAGACTTCCTCCAGGCAATTCGAATCGTAGGTGATGGGCGTGGTGGCTTTGCCGTCGCGGGTTACGGGGTTAGCGGCGATCTCCATCAGCGAGGAGATCACGTTCATACCTGGACGATACGCGAGTTCGAACTCTTCCCAGTACGACTTGGAAGTGGGAGTGTTCTGGCGCTTGATTTTTATGATGACGGATTTATTAGCCATTCGCTCCTTAGCCTTTAGCTCCTAGCTCAAACCTTGTCATTCTGAGCGTAGCGAAGAGCCTATGTACTCCGCCGACGCTGGCAAGTTTGCATAGGTCCTTCGCTCCGCTCAGGATGACAGTCGATCTGTACTACTTTGCTGCGTCATACTTCCTCGGCCGCGGCGGAATCAAGGAAACATCCACCGGCTCGAATTCAAATTTCGGCTCATCCGCATCCGGCGCGAAATATGCCTTCGTCGTCTTCAGGAAATTCTTGTCATCCCGCTCGGGGAAGTCCGGCTTGTAGTGCGCGCCCCGCGATTCATCCCGCATGCGGGCGCCCTGGGCAATAACCCGGGCCAACTGCAGCATGTTGTAAAGCTGCCGGGTGAAAACCACGCTGGTATTCGCCCACTGGGTGCGGTCGCTCAGGTTTACTTTGCGGAAGCGTTCCAGCAACTCAACCAGCTTCGCATCGGTCTGCTGCAGGTTCTTGTTGTAGCGAATGACGGTGCAGTCCTTGGTCATCAGCTCGCCGAGTTCCTTCCAGAGACGGAACGGATTCTCCGTGCCCGCGTTGTTCATGAGCAGGGAATTGCTCTCTTCCTGTTTTTTCTTCTCGGCGTCGAAAAATGCGTTGCCATCGGAGAGTGGCTGCAGCCCACGCGCATATTTCACTGCATTCGGTCCGGCAATGCCGCCGCCATAAATGCACGACACCAGCGAGTTCGCACCCAGCCGGTTAGCCCCGTGATATTGATACTCGCACTCACCCGCCGCAAAAACGCCGGGAATATTTGTGCCCTGCTTGAAGTCGACCCACAGCCCGCCCATGGTGTAATGCATGCCGGGGAAAATCTTCATGGGAGTATCGCGCGGATCGTCGCCCACAAACTTCTCGTAGATTTCGAGAATGCCTTCCAGCTTGCGGTCGAGAATCTTGCGGTCGATGTGCGTGAGGTCGAGATAAACCATCGGCTTGCCGTCGATGCCGAGGTTGTGCTCGTACACAACTTTGAAGATGGCACGAGTAGCGATGTCGCGCGGAACCAGGTTTCCGTACTTTGGATACCACTCTTCCAGAAAGTACCAGCGCTCACTCTGCGGGATGGTTTTCGGATCGCGATCATCGCCGGGCTTCTTCGGAACCCACACCCGTCCACCCTCGCCCCGCGCCGATTCCGACATGAGCCGCAGTTTGTCGTTGCCGGGGATGCAGGTGGGGTGCACCTGAATGAATTCGCCGTTGGCGTAGTAACAGCCCTGCTGATAAAGCGCTGACTGAGCCGATCCCGTGCAGACCACAGAGTTTGTCGACTTGCCGAAGATTGCTCCGTTGCCGCCGGTGGCGATGATGATGGCGTCGGCAGGGAAAGTGCGGACTTCCATGCTGCGCAGATCCATGGCGCAGATGCCGCGGCAGACGCGGTTTCCATCCAGCACGGCCGAGAGAAACTCCCAGTGCTCGTACTTCTTCACCTTGCCTTCCGACTCGTACCGGCGCACCTGTTCGTCGAGCGCGTAGAGAAGTTGCTGGCCGGTGGTTGCTCCCGCAAACGCCGTGCGGTTAAATAAAGTCCCGCCAAAGCGGCGAAAGTCGAGCAACCCTTCAGGCGTGCGGTTGAAGGGAACACCCATGCGGTCGAGCAGATCGATGATGCCCGGCGCGGCCTCGCACATGTCTTTGACTGGCGGCTGGTTGGCCAGAAAATCTCCGCCGTAGACCGTGTCGTCGAAATGTATCCACGTCGAATCACCTTCGCCCTTCAGATTCTTGGCCGCGTTGATGCCGCCCTGCGCGCACACCGAATGCGAACGCTTCACCGGGACAATGGAGAAAAGATCCACGCTCGCGCCCATCTCTGCGATCTTGATGACGGCAGAGAGCCCGGCGAGGCCGCCGCCTATAACAATGATTTTCGGAGTTGCCATCTTCACTCCACCGGCTTTCCGTAAGTTCCTGTTGCATGACTTGATTGCATCGTGGCCATAGGAGGTTCCGCAGGTGGTTGCGGGAAGCGTTCCCGGAAGGTATACAAGCTCACCAACCCGACCACGCTCATGAGTGCAAACAATGCCAGGCAAACCGCCAGGAATCTTTGCCGCGCCTTTTCGCCCGAGGTGATTCCCCACTTGGCGGCGAACAGCCAAATGCCGTAAGCAAAATGCCAGCATGCCGCGATCAATCCAACCACGTAAAAGGCGAGCAACGCGGGGTTCATCAATTCCGCCTGAACTTTGCCGAAAGAAGCGTTGGGATACGCGTGCAGGTCAGTCCCGGTAAAACGCATCGTCCAGGTATGCCAAACGATGTAGAAGAATGCGATGCCGCCGGTCCAGCGCTGCGCCGTGTACATCCAGTTTCCGGTCCAGGGATATTCGATCGTATTCCCGTCACCCCGGTACCAGATGTAGAAACCATACAGCGCGTGGAATGCGATCGGCAGCCAGATCCCGAACAACTCAAGGAAGAACACGAGCGGAAGATTGCCCAGAAAACTTACCTGTCGGGCATAGGCATCTGGGCCGCTGATCGCGGTGGAATTGGAAATGAGAACGTGTTCGAAGAGAAACGCGCCCACGGGAACGATACCCGAAAGCGAATGCAGGCGGCGCAAAAGAAAAGACGTGCCCTGGCCAGCGCGCAAAGGCGCCACGTCGTGCACCGCACCTTTCGCCACACCTTTCGTTACCCCGGGAGCAGTAGGACTGGCTGCTGACGCCACGAATCGCTCCTTATGAATTCTTATTCGTTCTCCGCTATTGTCTGCTTGTTTGCTCGATGACGAGAAAAGAACTTTTCATTATCAGGCGTGAAGAGAAGCGAAGTCAAGAAAGCCGCCTGTGGTCAGCCTTTAAATCGCGTCAGACCAATTCAGAAACTGTCGGAAGGCCGCTCCACGATGGCTGTACTTAGATTTTTCTTCGGCGGTCAGCTCCGCGAATGTTTTCTTGATCTCTGGAAAATAAAACAGCGGATCATAGCCGAAGCCGTTCGTCCCACGCAGAGCGTCCAGAATAATTCCCTCAGCCGTGCCGCGAAATGTGGCCAAGGTTTTGCCATCGCGGGCCACGGCCAGCACGCAGACGAATCTGCCGGTGCGTTGGGCAGATGGAATGTCCTTGAGTTCGTGCAGAACACGTGCATTGTTGGCATCGTCATCGGTATTGGCGTCGGCTTCGTGAGGTTCTTTATATAGCAGATCAGGCGCGGCGTACCGGGCGGAGTGTACGCCGGGAGCACCATTCAGAGCATCAATCTCCAAGCCAGAGTCGTCGGCAACCACGATCTCTCCCGGAACATAGCTGCTGTAAGCTTCGGCCTTCTTACGGGCGTTCGCTTCGAATGTGAGGCCGTCCTCGATAACGGTGGGCAGGGAAGAGAACTCAGGAATGCCGGCGATTTCGACACCATGCCGCAGAGCGGCGCCGGCGAAGTCGCGCAGCTTGCCCGGATTGGAAGTTGCAATGAGTATTCTTCGCATTACGATTTCCATGGCAAGTTGTCAGGCATCGGGTGAAGACACAGGTTTTCGCAGTAACAGGATTGTCAACAAAAGCGCGAGCGGCGAGATCCACGCGCCGGCCGTGCGATCCCATGTACGAGTGAAAACAATCAGCACCCGATTCTCCCCCGCTTCCAGCGGGACCAGCATCTGCCCAGTGCCCTCGCGCGAAGTGGCCTGCACTTGGCGGCCGTTCACCTCCACGCGCCACGCCGGATAGTTAAACAAATGCAAAGCAAGATTGTCCGGAGCTGACATCTCCGCCGTGAAGAGTTTGTGTTCCGCGCTCCAGTCGGAGACACGGATCGCAGCATGAGCGGGTCCGTCCACGGTCACGCGGCGAGCACCCTTGTCGACGTTATACGGATCGGCGCCCACGGGCGTGTATTCTTCTGTGCCTTCATAGCCCGCGCCGGTGGCCATGTTGTCCTGCATCTCGCGCAGGTCCGGAGCGTAGTCCCACCATGGTGGCTGCAAATGCTGCCACACGAAAGAGAGCACCAACAGCATAGTCAAGTAGATTGCCAGGCGCGATGTCCATCGCCGCACTCCCAGAGTGGTCAGTAAACTGAACGGAATGCCCAGGCACAGCAGCCAGCGCCAGGGAAACTGCATGAAACGCAGTTTGGGGAGGATGTTCCAAAGCGGTGCGGTGATGGGCAACATAAGCAGCGCACACGCCGCGGCCCAGGCCACCAGCGAGAGCCAAAGCTCGCGGTTGCGGTCGCGCCAACGGCGTGCGGCCCATACTGCCGCAATCGTCAGCATGATTTCCGCTGTTGCGACCCAGGAAATGAGGTGGTCGAAGGTGTCGTGCTCCGCGTCGGTGGTGTGGGCGAACAGAAAACTATCCCGCGGCCGCAAGCCGGCGCCTACGGTCTCGGCAATGTTGACCCACTTCTGTTCATAGACCGCGGGAAATAAATAGAATGCGGCCAGCGCCGCGCCGAGAACAACCGCAGCCGATCCCGCCAGCACGACCCTCGGCGAGCGCCGCTGCCAAGCGATCACGACCACCAGCAGGGCCAGAGAATAATGAATCATCACCGCGGCAGGTGCATTGATCAGCCATGAGGCGGCCAGAATGAAGGCAAGAAAAACGGTCACGCGCCGGCCTTTTTCCTCGGTCCGCAATAACAGCAAAAGCAGCAGTGGCAGCAACGAACTGGCCAGCAGTTCGGCGAACGCACTTCGCCAGTAAACAATCACCAGATGATACGGATTGACGGCGTATAACACGGCGGCGAAGGTCGCATTGCGACGGTCAAGCCATTGCCTGGCCAGCAGAAACATGGACACGCCCGCGGCGAGCAGGACGAGCCAAATGTAGATGCCGGAAACCAGCGTCCAGGGAAAGATCGCGCTGAGGGCCGCTCCCAGAGTCCACGACGCTGGCGGATAGAAGACGAAACGCGGCTCGCCATAGGCGAAGTGGGCAAAGGCCGCCCAGCGTGGATAGACAACCCCCTGCTTCCATTGCGAGAGAACATCCAGCCACGAGTACAAATGGAATTCCACATCGTGTCCGGAAGGAATTCCGAGAAAAAAGAAAGGAATCTCAACCGCGAATGCCGCCGTAGCGATCGATAAGAGCGGGGCCCAGACCAGGTTGCCACGCGGCAGATGGACCGTGCCAGCCTGACCCAATTTTGTAATTGCCGACAGTTTCGTTCCCACGAAGCTCCGCGCGCAGACTTATCTTACTCGATGTACATATAACGATGTACATGTTCGCACAAAGGCTATAACCGCGCACGAAGGCGCGAGAGCTTCGATCCAGATGCGCCCCCTGGCGCTTCCCAGCGCGACGCTTATTCATCCAGATTTAATATTCCTGAAACCAACGCGCAACAGGGATCGGCTACGGTAGCTCTTATAGGGGTGGAACAGACCACGGAGAGTTGGAGGACCCGTACCAGAGACGGGGTATCGGGTTCTTCAGTTCTCCGGAAACAGCCCACCGCAGGCCTCTCGCGCATTCTGCTGTTCTCGTTGCCTGCCCTTGTCCTGCCCTCGCGTCCTTCCTGAAAATCTGCAAGCTACTCGTTGCGAGAGGCTTTTATTGCCTGAGGTGAAGGGATTTCAAGGGCGGGGAAAGTCCAGCAGGAAAAAAGATGAAATAGAGAAACGCAAACTACATGGCAACGCTCTCGCCGGATCGTTGGCGGCGAAGTTCCTCGAGAAAATCATCCTGTTGCATGGTGGTCGCGTGCCGCAACAGTTCGAGCAAGGGATCCTGCAGCTCTTCGTCTTGCAGGGTTTCGTTTCCGGCATTTGGGGCGGGTTCAAACTGGCTCAAGTCCGCAGTCAAGGCGCGCGGCGAAACGCTCATTTCCAGCATCGACTCGGGACAGCCGCGGAGAAAGCTGATCAAATTGCCCACCTGCGCCCGCTGCTCGGGCGTGCGGGAAGGGAACTCCACTCCCATACCGTGACCAGGATGCGCGACCCGCACCATTCCTTCTGTATGCACGGCCATCTCATCGGTTCGAAGGCAAAGGTCGACCAGGGCCTGTTCGGGAAATGGCGAATCGGTTTCCACATAGCACCCGCCCAGACTCAAATCCGTAAGCTTGCAGTGAGGAACCGTCTCCTCCGGACCCGCGCCCTGTGCCGCTGCCGCTGCCTGTAACCAGGCCCGTAGTTCCGTCCTGATGGACTCCTTCAAGTCCAGGAAGTGTACTCCGGTTTGTCCGTTAGGCTTCGCCCACGCCACCTGCCCATGAACCTGGACCTCAAGAGATCCGTCAGGCAGTTCGAAGCGGAAATTGAGCAGGGCTCCCGGAACCTGAGGTTCCGCAGTCAGAACGTCCATTCCCGTCTCGCTGAGGTCAAGCAGAATGCCTTCCATCTTGCGAGTATCGGGCAGGCTGAGTTCGACCGGAGCTTGTACGGGAATGCGGTAGGCGCGGCGCCGTTCGCGATTCAACAGAGCAGTGACCGCACGTAGGCCGGCTTTAGCTTTTTCTTCGGAGAGAGGCTTATACAGCACGAAATGCGCCCCGCCGCTCAGAATGTCGCGTGCTTTGGCGCGTTCCGCAACCAGCGCCACGGTCACGGGTGCGCTTCCGGAATTCAGCCTGCAGCCCTCTTCGAAGATTTCCGTGGCAGCCTTAGCGTTTTCGAAATCGATAATGAGAGCGTCGAACCGTTGCTGCCGAAGACGATCGATGGCAGTCGGGAGATCACTGAAACGCTCCACCGCGATGCCCGAGGCCGGAAGCACCCGGCCCAGGATCTCGGCAGCGGAGTCGTCAGTGGAAACCAGTAATGCCAGAAGGGTGGTCATAACAAGAGTCCCAACCTAACCAAGCGAGACTATGGCCACCGCGGCGCCGTGGGTCGAGCTGCTTTGGCCGCTGCTCCTCCCGAACCGGCCGCAGCCGCTTTTGAGGCCATCGCGTCAGAACTGGGTGAGGCTTCGTCGACTTCCATCAAGACCGCATTGTCTTCATCATCATTTTCTGCCAGCAAGGGAGCCACCTCACGGAGTTTCTCCGCCGCCTGCTGGAGCATCTCAATCTGCTTACCCAGTTGGGCATACTTGGTCTGCTTCTGCCGCAACACTTCATGAATGTCTTTCATACGACCCCCTGTGGAGAATGTAAGGAGAGGGACTGGCGGGGGTCAACGGTAATCCCGGCTTGGATGTTACTGCGGTAACGGCGGGCTCACCAGGGAATGGGCGGAACGGGGCAGCGCACTTTTTAGGAAGCAAAGTGAAAGCACCGCGCGAAGCGGGGCTTTTCGAGAGGTGGATAGATTAGACTTAGGCTTTCAGCTTTTTCCGAACAATTCCAGCCAGACCAACCAAGCCAGTTCCGAGCAAGCCGAGAGTGCCCGGCTCGGGTACGTTGGCGACGACGGTGTCGCCGCTGCCGACTGCCACCGATCCCATAAACTCGTTCTTGCCAGCATTGAGCGTAACTTGTACCGTAACTCCACTGTACGGAAGCCCGGCTCATGCCGTTTCTGCAGCAGCAGTTCTCCTGGCTCTGCGGTAGCTTGAAGGGAAACTCGAAGGTCTTGCCGTCCAGCGGCAGCCGCAAGACAAATTCTTCCTGAGATTTCCACCCTCCCACTTGCCTCTGGTGTTGAAGAAACCCAACCAGCTTGCTTTTGGATTCGCGCGGTCCAAGTGCGCGGTGCGCAAGGCGTTCCTGCTGAGGAACTCGATCAGCTCATTGACCGATTTCTGGTAGTCCTGCAGACGAGCTACGCGAACTGCGCCAGACAGAATCTTAGACTAGCCTCGTCCATCGTGCCAATCCACCGGCGCGGTCAGAAAAAACAGGACCGCCCCGGGTGAGAGGCGGCCGCGTTTTCTTAAGCCTGGGGCTAGCTAGTTGACCGTCAGGGTTACTTGTGTAGATTGCATTGTCGCGCTGGCATCGGTGCCAGTCCCCGTGATGGTAACAGTGTAGGAGCCGGCGGGTGTGCCGCCACCACCGCCGCCTCCGCCGCCACCACCGCTTCCGCTGCTGCCTCCGCAAGCCGGCATCAGAAGCAGGACGGCCATGACCATTCCGATCATCAGGAAGCCCAGCAGTTTCTTGCGACGCGAGCGGGCAGAGCTGAAGCCCATCCCCACCAGCGACATGCCGGCGACCGGCAGCCACATGGCGTAGAAGAACGTCCGCGGGAGGAACATCGCGCCGCTGGCCCCCGTCGTGGTGATGGTAAGCGTAGTGGTGGCGCCACCGGCGGTCGGTGTTACCGGGCTGGCGGGGGAGAAGCTCGCCGTGCTGCACGCCGGCAACGGCGAACCAGTGCCGCTCACGCTGCAAGTCAGGTTGACCGGTGAGTTGTACCCATTGACCGCCGTCAAGGTGACCGTCGAAATGCCAGAGGTTCCAGGCGCCACCGCGGACGGTGTGGTGGCTGCGAGGTCGAAGGTCGTCTGCGCATATTTGACCACGAAGGCATCGGTGTCGCCTGCGGTGGATGCATTGGTCTTCTGGTAAGCCGCCTGAATCGGGAAATTCGTAGAGGCGGTATTTCCCGTCGCGTAGATGTTGGCGCCGGCGCTGTCCACGGCGATGGCCCCGTAATCGCCGCCGTCGTCCTCGTCCAGTGAACCGCCCAGGTAGGTGGAGAAGGCGAGCGCCGAACCCGTGGAGTCGATCTCGCTCACGAATGCGTCGTTGCCTCCCCCAGGCGTAGATTGGGTAGCGCCCACCGTCGGAAAGTTGGACGAACTGGTTTGGCCCGTCACGTAGGCGTTATTGCCTCCGTCTACCGCTATGCTCGCGCCTAAGTCGGACTGGCTGCCGCCGAGAAACGTCGAATACACAAGAGCACTTCCTGTAGGGTTCAATTTGGTAACGAACGCGTCGGTAGGGCCACCACCGTACGTGGCCTGCAACGGAGACTGCAGCGGGAAGTTCGTCGATTCTGTCACCCCGGTCACGTACGCGTTGCCCGAGGAGTCCACCGCAATGCCGTCGCCTACGTCATTGCTGCTGCCGCCGAGGAACGTGGAATAAACGTAACCACTTCCGGCCGTGTTGATGACTGTCACGAATGCGTCGGAAAGACCACCTAAGGTAGTCTGGAAGGCCCCGGTCGTTGTGGGGAAGCTGGAACTAGAGGTATGACCGGTTACGTAAGCGTTATCGGACGAATCCAGAGCGACCGCCAAGACCGCGTCGGTGCTGCTCCCGCCCAGGTAGGTGGAATACACCAGGGCGCTTAGGGAAGAGTTCAACTTCGTGACGAACCCGCCGGTTGGAGTTGCCTGAACTGGATTCATGGTGGGGAAGTCCGGCGAAGTCGTCTCCCCCGCCGTATAAACGGCTCCGGTATTGTCCAATGCGATGCCAAGGGCAACGTCCTCACCGGTTCCACCCAGATAGGTGCTGTAAGTCAGCGAAGTGCCATCAGGGTTTAGCTCAAATACAAAAGCGTTGCCAGCGCCCTTCAATGTGGTTTGGAACGCCCCGGTGGTCGTGGGGAAGTGGGTTGATGTTGTATCTCCGGCGACAAATGCATCGCCGGAAGCGTCCACGGCGATGCCATTTCCGCTGTCGCTGCCGGTACCGCCAACGTAGGTGGAGTAGATCAGGCTTGACCCACCCGGCGCGATCTTGGTGACAAAGACATTAGCAACCCCTAGCAGTGCGCTAGAAACGCCGGGGAAATTCGTGGACGCGGTTTGTCCCGTAACATAAGCGTTGCCGTTGCTATCAAAGGCGATTCCATAGCCTTCATCATTACCGCTGCCGCCCAGGTAGGTCGAGTATTCGTAGCTGACCGACGGATCAATCACCAACTCGCGGCTGCGATCATAGTTGCCTAACTCGAAGCTGACTTGGTTGTTGGCTCTCAAGACAAATCGCGCATCTACCGCTTGCTGCTTGCCATTCTGTTCCTGATAGGCCACCGGCTTGTGCAGCAAAACGTCACCTGCGGCGGAAGAGATTACCAGGTTGCCGGAGTCATCCGTCTTCATCATCCCTTGGGCGCCAGTGAGATGAAAACCGATCGGCGCTGGATTCGCACCCGGAGCCACCACGAAGTCGAACTCCAGTTGGCGCTCGGCGCCGTGGAAGGCCAAGTTCACACCGGGATAAACGTCCAGGTACGAGACGCGGGCGTAGCGTGCGACATCCCTGCACCATTTACTCGGGTCATTGCCGAGGAAGTAATTGCTCTTTCCCGGCAATTGGCCGCTGGCCGCAACCTTCGCCAGCGAATTCCCGCCCACGAGTCGCATACGCACCACGGCGGTCGAGTCCTTTTGAGCATTGCGCTGCTCGGGAAGACTCTTTGCGCGCAATTCAGCCCCACGGCGAACTCTGGACGGTGCGCTCTCAGCAGATCGGGACTGAAGCGAGAACACTGCAGCGTTCGCGGTCAGGAACAGGGTGTATCCGTTTCCCCGTGCCATGTACTTGACTTGCGTGTCGGTTTGGCCCTGATTCTGCTCAAAGGCCAGGGGAAGAGCGGCGTAGCTGGCCTGAATTCGACCGCGCGCGGCGGGCGTCACGGTTCCCGGCTGTGAAGTGAACGAGCCGGAAGAAGCTGTGCCTGCGGCACCACGATGCCGGGCCGGGGAAAGGACAAGCAATGCTACGGCGATCATGGCTAGTACCGGGACGATGCAGAAAGCACAGACCCATCCTCGAGAGGTTGCTGGATTGGACAAGACGATCCTCCTATGGTGATGCCGTGAAACCCTAATCAGAGAAAAAGCACTCGGCGGGAGCCAGCTCATCCTGGCCAACTTTCGCAGCCCGCCGCCACGCGCCAAAAAGTTGAAACCTCTTGCCGCTTGTTCGCGAGTATGCCGCTCCAAGCCGAGGTTGTCAACGCAGTTCAGATAGCAATTTAGATACCACCCGCGCTTTGGTCATCCGCTCGCGCGGATCACGGAACCGTCACGATCACCGCCACGCACGGATTCTGGTGCAGTCGCCGGTAACTGTGCTGCAAGGCCGAATCGAAGTAACATCGCATCCTCCGACCTTTATGTGATCAAGGGAACTCTGGGAATGAAAATCGCCGGCAACGAATATATGCTGGAGGTATTCTTCATACGACCCCCTGTGGAGAATGTAATGTAAGGAGACGGACCGGCGGGCGTCAACGGTAATCCCGGCTTGAGGGTTACTGCGGTAATCGCGGGCGAGCTATGGGTGAATTCAGAGCAGCAGATCATAACCGAAGTGTGTGCCAGGGCAGCGACTTTTCCTTCCCAGAAGAACCTCTCCTCCCGGGTGGGAATATGCCCCGGAGACGAAGAGAGCGCGGGAATATCCCACAGCCATCGATCCTCGAAGGGCAACCGGCGTATTCTCAATCAGGCTGCCCACGCCGCGGTAAAAGGTCAAAGGAAGCCATCTTCGAAATTGTGTATCGCGCTTGGTTCCGCGGCTTGGATCTGCACAAGCCATCGGCGCCATTGCCCACCGGCTTTGCCGGCTGATCTGGATCATTCTGCACCATGGGATCTGGTACGAGGGACGGGAGCCAGCGGTCAGCAAAAGCTCAAGGCGGACACGCACTGCGAAGATGATCCGCGAACTCCGACTCCTCGGCTATCGGATCGAACCGCTGAGTGTTCCTCCGGCCAATCCAGCATAGCGCGCGGAACGTTCAACAGCGATTTTCGACTGCTCGGCGCACCAAAGAAAAGCCCCGCGCGTGGCGGGGCTTTTGAGAAGCGGATGGAGTGAAGTTAGGCCTTCAGCCTTTTGCGAATAACTCCAGCCAGGCCAACCATCCCGGTTCCGAGCAATGCGAGAGTGCCCGGCTCGGGAACGGAGCTGACGACGGTGTCGCCGCTGGCGAGGGCAATCGGCCCTCCCATAAACCCGGCCTTGCCAGCCAAAAACGTAACTTGCGTCGTGAGCCCAGTTACGGACACACCGTTGTAGGTGCCGGAGACATTACCTGTGAGGGTGTAATAGATTGAGCCGCTAGACGTCGAACCCGGTAACTCGGCCCAAGTAACTGGACCACTGAACGTGCCGACGAAGGCCACGCCAGCGCCGGTGATCGTGAAGGTTCCGCCAGCGGCGAACGTGGCACCCGTTGTTATATTTCCCCCAGTCAACGCGCCTGTCGTAAAGGTCACGGTTCCCAGGTCGACGCCACTGGTTTTGGTTCCGCCATAGATGTCAATATAGGTGAGGTCGGAGCCGGTAAGGGTCAGGCCCGCGGAACTTCCCGAAATGGTGCCGCCGTGGTTGGTGAAATCAATTTGGTTCGCAAAAGCTGCCAGCGGCAAAGCCAGAGTCAGTAAAGCCATCAGAACTATCCGCTTCATAATCACGTCCTCCTGAACCTAGGGTAAGAAACAACTTCAAATCTTTGGGGGGCTTCAGGCCCCCTCCGGCGGCGCCAACGCCTACGACCGCTCTCCTCTACGAGCACCCCGCGTGCCAAACTAGGAGAAAATATAACGTACTTATTTATCTATTGGTTAGCTCGCATCTTGGACGAGATGACCAAGATGAAACTGCAAAGCGATGCACACTAATACAGTCCTTTTGCGTCCGCTGGCTGAGAACTGCGGTTCTCAATTCACAAACCGGCCGGGCTGCAAGTAGTGTAAGCCTTGAGCAGTTCGGGGGAGGTCTGTTCGGGCGTCCCGAGACTCGAAAGAGTTCCGGGACGCGTCTTATTTGCCGATGGTTCGCAATTTGAAAAGCAAAGCGCGGACAATAAACGCCTGGGCTGCTGCCGGGACTAATGAGTCAGGTTCGGTTGGATCAACTCCCGGAGACGCCGGGAAAGATTCGTGGCCAAGGATCGGTAAAAGCGTGAAGCGAGATGCGGAAAAAGCTCGAACAGCCTCTCCAGGGTGGGCCGGTCCAGATAATAGGCCTCCAAGCCTTGTTGAGCGATTACATTGGCGCTGGCGGGAGCATCTTCCAGAAATGACATCTCGCCGCAAATCTCGCCGGGTCCAATCTCAGGAGATGCGGTTTGCGACGGAATCTGCACCCGTGCTGTTCCTTTCACCAACAAGTAGACGCCATCCGATCTCTTACCCTTATGAAGGAGCGTCTCACCCTTGCGGAAATTGACCCGGCTGGCCTTGTCGGCGACTAGCGTCCAATCGTTGGGCGTAAGATAAACCAATCCCTGCTTCGATGAAGACAGTACAGACACTTCCTGTTCGATAGCTTTGTGCATGGTTCGCGTGAACCCGAGCTCCCGAGATTCCCTCCGGTGGATGATTCGACAGAAACAACACGGCAGGATTAAGACTAGCAGAAAACACGGTGGATGGAATCCGTCTTGGCTCTCCGCTACGCACTGAAGTACCTTAGCCTTGCCGGCGGCACGGCTTTTCCGATGGAGTTCGCATTCCGCCATCTCGGTTTGAGGTCTGGTCCGAAGACTCTCGGATGCACTCCGGCGTTCTTTGACTCCCGCATGGTTCTCCGGTAGCCTGTCTCTCCGCGATGAACTCGGCCTCGCCAGCGATCTCGGTTCACGGCCTCAAGAAGTCGTACGGTGAGGTCCACGCCGTGAAAGGAATCGACTTCGAGATCCAGCCCGGTGAGGTTTTCGGCTTGCTCGGACCCAATGGCGCCGGCAAAACCACCACGGTGGAGATTCTGGAAGGCTTGCGCCCGCGCACCGGAGGCGAAGTTGCCGTTCTCGGCTTCGATCCTGACCGGCAGCGCCAGCAACTCAAGGATCGCATCGGCGTTTGTCTGCAGGCAACGAATCTGCCCGAGAAGATCCGCGTCCACGAAGCCATGCAGGTCTTCGCTTCCTTCTACGGCCGCCACGTCGATTTAAATAAACTGCTGCAGCGGCTGCAACTTGAAGAAAAGCGGGATGCCTTCTACAGCACGCTCTCTGGCGGTCAGAAACAGCGGCTGGCTCTGGCGCTGGCTCTGATTAACGATCCGCAACTGATTTTCCTGGACGAACCCACCACCGGTCTCGATCCGCAGGTCCGGGTGGAAATCCATTCGCTGCTCGAAGAACTGAAGCGCGAACATCGCACCATCCTGATGACCACGCACTACATCGAGGAAGCGGAGCGTCTGTGTGACCGGGTTGCCATCGTCGACGAAGGCCGCATCATCGCCCTCGATACCCCGGCGCGCCTGCAACAACAGAGCCGCAACGCCTCAAGCATTGCAGTGACCTGCGCCACTCCGTTTCCCGAAGACCGCCCGGCTTGGGCGGAGGCAATACACAGTGCGCTCGACTGCAGCGGCCGCACGCTGACCGTCAACTCGCGCCATCCCGCGGGCACGCTTGTGGATCTCGTGAAATGGATCGATCAGCAGGGCCTGGAACTAACCGACGTCAGCCTCAAGCAGCCCAGCCTGGAAGACGTCTTCATCGAGCTCACCGGAAAGAGCCTCCGCGAGTGACGGCCTAGAATGAAAGCCTACAAAGCACTCATTGCGCTCGATTTGAAGCTGGCTCTGCGCAACCGGTCTGTAATTTTCTTCAACTATCTGTTCCCGCTCATTTTCTTTTTCATCTTCGGCCAAGCCATGCACGCCGAACGCGGCGCCACGATGACGATTGTCATCTCGATGGTCCTGATCATCGGGATCCTGGGCAATGGACTCTTCGGCGCCGGCATTCGCGCTGTGCAGGAGCGCGAAGCCAACATCCTGCGCCGCTACAAAGTTACTCCCATCACCCCCGCTCCCTTGCTCTTCGCCTCCGTAATCACTGGCTGGATTCTGTACATGCCGAATGTGCTTCTCATTTTCACGTTGGCACATTTGTTGTACGGCATGCCCTGGCCCCAGTCGATGAGTTCCATTCTGATTTTCATCACCATAGCCATCGTTGGATTTCGTGCCATCGGTTTAATCCTGGCTTCCGTCGTCAATTCCATGCAGGAAAGCCAGCTTCTGGTCCAGTTGATCTATCTCCCCATGCTGTTCTTGAGCGGTGCGACCTTTCCGCTCTCCATGTTCCCGCCTTGGCTTCTGGTGGTGACCCAGTTTGTGCCCGCAACCTACATGGTGACTGGCATACAAGGGATGCTTCTGCGGCACGAAGGGCTTGCGGCGAACCTACAGCCCGCAATGGCTCTTCTCTTGACTGCATTCGTCGGACTTTTCATTTCCTACAAGCTGTTTCGCTGGGAGAAGGAAGAGAAGATTCGCGCCTCCGCCAAACTGTGGCTGGCCGCTGTGTTGACTCCATTCTTGTTGCTGGGTCTTTGGCAAGTGCACGCTCGCACTGGCATTGCGAAAACGAAAGTTCTGAACCGGCAACTGGCCCGGAGCGATACCTTTCTCATCCGCGGAGCGCGCATATTCGTTGGCGACGGCAAGGTGATCGAGAGCGGCTCGGTTTTGGTTCGTGGCGGAAAGATCGCCGAAGTCTACGAGGGCGACGGACCCGATCCCAAAGCCTTAAATGCCGAAACCGTGGAAGCTGCCGGCAAAACAATTCTTCCCGGCCTGATCGACGTTCACATGCATCTCGGCGCCCCGGGCGGTTTCTATCCTGACATGAGCAAGTATGCCACCGACAAAAGCATGCTGCGCAGTCTGGCCGCATACCTGTACAGCGGTGTCACTACTGTAAGAAGCGTCGGAGATGGTCTGGATACCATTCTCAAAGTGCGTTCCATCGTAAGCAGCGGCGAAATGCTGGGCTCGGACTTATCCACCTGTGGCCCGCTGTTTACCGCTGCCGGCGGACATGGGACGGAATATTTCAAAGACCTTCCGGCCACAGTCCGTTCGAATCTGGAACGACAATTCACTCGCATCCCCACCTCGGCGGACGAGGCTCGGCAACAAGTCGACGAATTGAAGAAGCGAGGAGTGGATTGCATCAAAGCGATTCTTGAAGCCGGCGCGGGAGGCCGCGTCTACAACCGTCTCGATACCGGATTATTTGATGCTATCGCCCAGGAGGCTCACGCAGATTCCTTACCCCTGTCGGTTCATACCGGCGATGTCCGCGACGTGGCCGACGCTGTACAAGCGCAAGCCAACTCCATCGAGCACGGGTCTTTTCGCGAAAAAATTCCAGACGCTCTGTTCGACCAGATGGCTCGGCAGGGAATTTTCTACGATCCGACCCTCAGTGTCGGAGAAGCTTTCAAAGATTTCGCGGCGGGCAAGACGGACTTGCTCAAGCGATCTCTCGTGCAACAAGTCGGTCCACCGGAACTCTTACGTGGCACGGAGGAAGCTATGGGCTCTGCCGAGACCGAGGCACTTCGCACCTCGCTGGCGCAGTATCCCATCGACATGGCCATCGCTATCGATGACTTAACGCGCGCTCACCAGCATGGAGTCTCACTGGTCACGGGCAGTGACGCTGGAAATTATCTCGTAATCCACGGCCCCACCGTACAACATGAAATGCAACTCTGGGTGCGGGCTGGCATCCCGCAGGCGGTTGCCTTGCAGGCCGCAACCTGGAACGCCGCCCGGTTACTAAGGGCCGACACCCGAATCGGCTCGGTTCGCCCCGGCAACGACGCCGACCTTCTCGTGGTCGACGGAAATCCTCTCGACGACATAACTGCAACCGAACGAATCTCGCTGGTCGTGTTCAAAGGCGAACGCATCGATCGGACCGAACTGTTCGATCAGCACTAAAGAATGGATGTGAGAGAATGGCCCGCCCTGAGCGAAGGTGGTTCAGGAGTTAGGGGCATCGTTGGAGCCGGGTAAGTCCTTATGATCAAACTTGCGTATTGCTTTACCAAGAAGGCGGGCCTGTCGGATGACGAATTCTTCCGCTACTGGAAAAACATTCATGGACCTATCGGTGCTCGGATTCCTCAACTCCGCAAGTTGGTACAGAGCCACCGCCTGACCGTGCCCGGCGACAAACACAAAGCTGATTACGACGGCATGGCGGAACTCTGGTTTGACGACGTGGAGGCGTTGCTGGCGGCTCTTCAATCGCCTGAATGGGCGGCCTCTAGCGAGGACGAATCGAACTTCATTGATCACAAACAAAGTTGCCTACTTTGTCTCAGAGGAGCACATCATTTTGGACAAGACCAAGCAAGAATTAAGTACGAATGATGCGCGACTGACAGAGAGTCGGCCAATCGAACGTATAGGCTTCTCATTCCGCTCACGGATGTTGTGGGTCTCTTAGCGCCGGATGCTGCTCGCGACTCTCTTCTGCTTGTACCGCGATCCGCTTCGATTTGCGATAAACATTTGCAACCGCCATCGTCCAGAAAGGAACGAGATCGACGCCGGGCACCAATTTGGCGAGAAACGATGGCAGAAATTCCCAGTGCCAGCCTAGGAGGTGAGCCATCAGAGCTCCAACACCGAAATCGAGTATGTCATCCGCGGGCGACATAGCGCCTTCAACAAAGAAAGGAAAAACGGCAATTTGGAGTGCGTCCGCGAGGATTGCCAGTATCATGGCGGTCCGAAAGCGGGAACCCGGTCCGATAGTAATGGTGTCTTGCGTCACAGGGGTGATTCTTCTCTGCTGCGTCCTATTCTAAACCGATGCTCTTCATAATATGGTTGATCAGTCCCGAACTGAGAGCCCCTGGATGGCCAAGGAGAGCGCCTGCTGCCACCGGAGCGAGATTATCTTTGGCGCGCGTTTAGCTTGTCGAGTGTGCGCTTCAACTCTTCAAGCTTCTGTCCAGCCTCGCCAAGTTTGCCTTCCGCCGTCAGGCGCTGGTAGTCGGCAAGGTCTTTGGCGGCTTCCGCGATGAGCGCGTTAAGATCCGCTGCGGGGTGGGGTGACGCAGCGGATGTTGGTGTGTTTCGCTGCGACTCCGCCGGGACTGCCGCAGCGCTCGGTGATGGGGCAGTCAAGGACGACACTGTTCCGCCAAAAAGGGACGCCATCGCCGATTCGAAGGTTGGTCCATACGCCAGCCGATCCTGCAGTGCGAGCACGACCAGACGTAACTCCGGCATCGGACTTCGTTCAGCCTGCAAGTAAATAGGTTCTGCATATAACAGCGCTTTCCCAGTCGGAATCACCAGCAGGGCCCCGCGCCGCACGTGCGAGCCTTGCTGATTCCACAGGGTCAATTGTCCAGAAAGTTGCGCATTCTGATCGATTCGGGCCTCGATCTGCAGCGGTCCGTCGACCAACTTCGTTTTGGGAAAGTTGTAGACCACCGACGTACCGTACTGTGCGCTGTCGCTGCGCCCGGCGATCCAGCCAATCAGATTGTTCCGGTTAGCCGGGGTGAAGGGCAGAATCTCTGCGAACTCCACGCCGCTTTCGCCCGGCAATTTCATCAGCACAAAGTTCGGCTGCATCGCCTGTGTCGTTTGCTCCCCTCCCTCGCTCATGCCGACTTCCGTGGCCACCGTCCACAGATCTTCACGGTTGTAGAACGCTTCCGGATCCGTCATGTGATACAGGCCGTAAACCTCCGCCTGTAGTTTGAGCAACAACTCGGGGTAGCGCACGTGCTTGCGCAGCCCCGCCGGCATCAAGGCCGCATCCTTGAATAGATTCGGGAAAATGCGGCGGTAGCCTGCGATGATCGGATCCTCCGTATCGAAGACGTAGAAAGTCGTCGTGCCATCATAGGCGTCGATGACCACCTTGACGCTGTTCCGCATGTAGTTGATGGAATTGTTGTCGAGACGGTAATGGGTCGAGTACGGATAGCTGTCTGAAACCGTGAACGCATCCATGATCCACGACAGCCGGCCGTCGTCGCCGAGCACGACGTACGCATCCGGATCGTAAGTGAGGAACGGCGCTAACGCCGATACGCGGTCCCGAATGTTGCGACGCATGAGCAGACGGCTATCCTTGTTCACGTCATCGCTGAACGGTAGCTTCGCGAGGTCGCTTTGGTCGAGCGCGATGATCATGCGGCGCAGGAACCCGCCGATGACAATTCCGCCGTTGCCCTCGTAGGACGTTAGATTGTTGCTCTCGCCCTGCGGGTAGTTGAATTCTTTCTGCCGCGTTTTCACGTAGACGTCAGTATTCGTCAACTCGCCGAAATAAATCTCCGGGCGCGTCACGCTCAGACCACGCACCGTGCTCTGGACCGGCATGTTGCTCAGAATCAGCGTGGGCAGCCCTTCCGCCGTGAACCCATTGACTGGGTTCATGGTGATGCCATAGCCGTGGGTGTAGATCAGCTTCTCGTTAATCCAGTTGTGGCTGCTCTCCGGGAGCTTATCGACGTTTAGCTCGCGCGCGGCGAGCATTACCTCGCGAGTCGTGCCGTCAATGTCATATCGATCAATATCGATGTCGGGGAAGTCGTAGTAAGTGCGGATTTCCTGAATCTGACGCAGCGTGTCCTGGAGTGCGCGCCAGTCCCACAGCCGGATGTTCTGAAGTGTAGCCTGATTGTTCTGTGGATCAGCCGCCTCGACCGTCGTCTCAGCGGGAAACTCGCGCTGCGAGACGCGGTTCAATCGGTAGGCCTGCCGGGTCAACTCGGTATTGAAGACAATGTAGGGCTTCTCGCGAACCAGTTCGTTCGGTTTGACGACAAAGCTGCTGACGTACCAGCCGACTGCTTGAACCGCAACATAACAGACCGCAGCCGGGAGGATCGCTGCAGCCAGCCAGCGCCCGCGTGGCACCCGCACGGCGTTGACGACTGCGATCACCGCGCCCAGAACGAACGCCGCGCAGACGACGAGCATTCCTGTGAGCGTGACGTGCGCGTCCGTATAGGTCACGCCCCCAAAGATCGTATGATCGTCGAGCAAGAGTTCGAACCGGCCGATATATGCACGCATTGCGAGGATCAGCAGCAGAAACGCAAACGTGATCGACAGCCCGCGCCAAGGTAACGTAACGTGGCGGCTGAGACGCCCGGCGAGCACACGGGCTCCGCCCGTGATGAGGATGAAGAAAACGGAGAGTGCACAGGTGATCACGGCGAGCGTAAGCAGCCAGCCGGCGATGAGCTGCCACGCGGGCAGGGTGAACAGAAAGAAGTTCAGCGGCTTGCCAAAAATCGGGTCTACGACGCTACTCGCAGTGCGAGGTGCGTACCAAAAGAGCGCGAGCGTCGGCCATTCCCCTATCATGGCGGCGCCGGTTGCAGCGGCAATTGCGAGCGACACGCCGAGAGCGATGAGTCGCAGAACAGGCTCTACGGGGAGCTTCACCGGCTGTCCGCCGATGAGAATCGTGTGACCCTCCGGCAAATCGGGGAGATGTGCCTGCTTCAGAGCCAGAAACGATCCGTACAGAATGAGAAATGTGGCCGCTGCAAAAGCGGTGAAGATTTCCGACTGAAGACTCAGTGTTTTCCAGAAGACGTCCGCGTAGCCGAGCGAGCCGAACCAGAGCAAGTCCACGTAATATGACAACGCGGCCCGATCCCCGAAGAAAATAACGGCTAGGACGACGAGAATAAGAAGGAAGCGGCGGCGACGGCGGGGCCGCCCTGGACGCGGCGGCGGCCAGTCAATCGACTGGGACATTGTTCTGCTCCGTTTTCATCAACTGTATTGGTTATCCGCATAATACTCCCTCGCCTTCTGGACGTTGCCTAACATCCGGCCAACGGTGCTCGGTTGCCGCGACAGGGAAGGTGTGAAATGCAGGTGCTGACGGCGGAACAATCTCGGCTGTTTCCAGGGGCGATGATGAAAATCCTTTACAGTCTAGTCTTCGCGGTTACACTCACCGGTATGTTGACTGACAGCCGATCGCTCAGCCCTGTATTTTCCCAGTTTCCGAGAACCTGTGGGCGTGAAGTGTGCTTCTAAAGCTGTCTTTGTTGGCGAAGTCACTGGTTCGAAAAGTAATCAGGAGCGTTTGGGGGCTTCCACTTAATGTTACAACCCACACTTGGCTTTTGGTTGCTGAAGACTGCGTGGCCGGACAACACCGCGTCCAGAGCTTTGCGTAGATCTGCGCCGGTGACCGGACGCGCGTTACCGGGCCGGCTGTCATCGAACTGTCCCCGGTAGACGAGGCGATGGTCTCGATCGAAGAGGTAAAAGTCCGGCGTGCAAGCGGCGCGGTAAGCTTTGGCCACTTGCTGGCTTTGGTCGTAGAGATAGGGAAAGGTGTAGCCCACGTGCTTGATCTGTTCCGCCATCTTTTCAGGCCGGTCCTCCGGGTGACTCTCGACATCGTTCGAGTTGATTGCGACAACATCCACGCCGCGCGCCTGATACTCCTTGGCGAGAGAAGCAAATTGCTTCTGGATGTGCTTCACATAGGGGCAGTGATTACAAATGAACACGACCAGGAGAGCTGGCGCATTCTTGAAATCATCTAACGACACCAACTTGCCATTCGGATCCGGAAGGTTAAAGTTGGGCGCACTTGTACCCAACGGAAGCATTGTAGAGGGCGTCTCAGCCATAAAGTATCCTCTTCTCGAACTTAATGGATTTCGCAGGCACGAGTCCAGTTGATCAATATCTCCCCTGACGCCGACCAGAGCCTGATCGGTCGAGTGTTCGATCTCCGCTTGGACTGTCTGAACAGCAGCGGGGCTGTCACAAGCGCATGATCGTGTGCCGTCGCTTCAGGTATGATTTCATCAGCAAAGTAGTTCAATACTACTCAAAGAAAGAAACCAATGACTAATCTAGTTGCGGTACTAGAGGAGCTTAAAAAGGAACGTGCACAGTTAGACAAGGCAATTACGGCGCTGGGCTCGGTGGTGTCTGTCGATTTCCAAACCCCGGCAGCGAGCAATGGTCGGGTGAAGCGGAAATTGTCGTTGGCTGCCCGCAAGAAGATTGCGGCAGCACAACGGGCACGCTGGGCAAGAGTTCGGTCAAAAAAAGCAGCCTAGCAATTCCGCCAACCTGAGAAAGGGCACGCAATTCAAGCGTGCCCTTTTTCTCTGACTCCCTGTAATTGTTGCGGCCTCACGTCCGAATGCTATCACTCAGGCGCAGGCATCGATTGCGCAAGGTCACGCCAGCTTTGTCTTCACCTAGTCGGCTCAGCGCTTACTGATTTCCTTCTCGTAGCAGGACGACGTCGGCGACATCGTGTTCGCGGATGACTGCCAGTGTTTTTCCGTCCGGCGACCAGTGGAAGTCAGTGATTTTCTCGGAGTTGAAGTGCGTCAACTGGTGTCCGGGAGAACCGTCCAGGGGCTGGAGCCAGAGGTTGTCCGCGCCGTTTTCGCTGATCCGGTACGCCAGGGCGTTGGCATTCGGTATGAGTTGGGTGGAAGGGCTTAAAACCTGACTTCCAGCGAAGCGCGGGTCAAGTTCGAGCAGACGCGGGGGAGAAGTGCTGTCTAGATTCGCGATAGCGAACTTGGCACGGGCATCGTGCGTGACCGCGTCCGCAATGTCGACGACGTAGCCGATGGATTTTCCGTCCGGGGAAACGTAGCTGACGGCTTCGATGCCGAACTGGCTTGGGACAGCCGTGCCGGGAACGGGTTCCGCTGTGCCGCCGTCGACGGAAACGCGCATCAGGCGGGCTAATCCGGGGCGGTCGATGTAATACACCCACTTGCCGTCGGGCGAGCAGACAGGATTGGTATCAAAGCCTCCGCTGGTTAATTGTTTGGGTGCGGCACCATCGGCGCTGGCGCGCCAGATCGTGATCTTTGAGGAGCCGGCGTGGAACCACCAGGAAAGCAGCAGGTAGCGGCCAGCGCAGGAGGAGAAGCCGAGAAGGAAAGCGTTCGGGTCGGCGATGAGGGCGGCGGAGTTATGCCCGTCCGGATCCATGCGGGTGACGCTTGCGGCATCGGCAACGAGCAATTTTCCATCGGGAGTCCAATCGAGCTCTCGGGGATCGGCGACTTGCGAAAGCGGTTGCGGTTCCGGAGTGGTCTGGGGCGAGATGGCGCCATCCAGAAGGGCCAGGGCGTGGGTAGTCTTCACCTGCACGCTGGAGGCACTCTTGCCGTCGGCGGAGACCGTCAACGTGTCATAGCGATTGGTGTCGCGTGTGATGGGCAGGAGCGCGCCTTTATCGGAGAGCAGTCCGATTTGCGAACGTTCGTAATTCGGTCCCTTGGGGAGAAAGACGGAAAGCAAGGAATGCCCGCCGGGCAGCCACTTCAATTCATGGACCTGGTCATTGGGGAGCATGGCCAGAGTTGCAACCTGCTTACTCGCGGTGTCGAAGCTCTCGACGTAGCTGAGGGCATCGCCTGAGGAATCGAAGGAGTAGGCAATCTGCTTCCCGTCAGGGGACCAACTGATGTGCTGGGGATCGGCGCCACGCGTGGATTGCGTAATAAGCAGGATGGTTTCGTCGCCGCCATCCTCGTTGGCCGTGAGCAAGCGGTACTTTCCGGGCTCGGGGTCATTAGCACGAATGTAGGCGATACGGCGTCCGTCGGGGGAGAAGGTGATGTCAGAGTCGACGTCGTGGGCAACAACCTTCGGAACGCCGCCCAGAACCGGAGCACGGAAGAAATCGAACTCTGTACCCTGATGGTTGGCCGCCTTCTCGAAGTACACGTAATTCCCATCGGGAGAAAAAGCCAGGTGGCGATAAATTCCGGGGGCGGGCGGAACGGTCTGCGTATCGCTTCCCGTGGGTATGTTGCGCAGCCACAGACTTTGCATACCGTTGTCGTTTTGGACGTGGAGGATGTACTTTCCGTCGGGCGAAATCGCGGCCAACTCAGCTTTGCCGGTGTTGGTGACCTGGGTGATGGTGAAATTCTGAAACGGCAGGGAGCGGGAACGGCCGAGAAAAGCGTAGACGCCAAAGCCGGCGGCGCCGAGAAGCGCTAGAACGACCACAACAGTGACGATGGTTCCAACGCGATGCTCTCGGGCAACGGCGGTCACGCTGGAGCTGCTGGTGCTGGACGGAGATGCAGGAAGAGACGAGCCACTTGCCGCCGCCGCAGTGCCCGACGCGGATACTGGCGGCGGCTGAGTTTCGCTGGCGGGGACAGATTCGGAAACCGCGGCGCTTCGACCGGAGCCACTGTCACGCTGGAGGCGCTTCAGGTCGCTGCGCATCTCGGAAGCGTGTTGGTAGCGAAGGTCGCGATCTTTTTCGAGGGCTTTGCCGATGATCTCTTCCAGCCGCAGAGGGACGTGGGGATTCAGGCGAATGAGCGGGATCGGTGTCCGGCTCAAAATCCCTTCAAAAATGATGGCCGACGTATCCCCGCGAAACGGGACGGCGCCGGTCGCCATTTCGTAGAGCACGGCGCCGAAAGAGAAAAGATCGGTGCGAGTATCCAACTCCTTGCCACGGGCTTGTTCGGGCGACATGTAGGCGATGGTGCCGACGGCAGTGCCGGGGCTGGTGAGAAAGGCATCGCTCACGGCGGTAGGCCGGTTCATGGGTCCGTCAGCGTCCGCGCTGGCGTGGGAAGTAGGAACAAGTTTAGCGAGACCAAAGTCAAGGATCTTGGCGTGGCCGCGGCGGGTCACGAAGATATTGGCGGGTTTGATGTCGCGATGGACAATGCCTTGGGCGTGGGCAGCGTCGAGCGCATCCGCGATTTCGATGGCGAGTTGCAGCAAAAGGTCGGTCTCGAGAGGCTGGCCGGAGATGCGGTGCTTCAGGGTGAGGCCGTCCAGGTATTCCATGACGATGAAGGCTTGGCCGTTTTGCTCGTCGATCTCGTGGATGGTGCAGATGTTGGGATGATTCAGGGCAGAGGCGGCGCGGGCTTCGCGCTGAAATCGTTCAAGGGCCTGAGCATTCGCTGCAACCTCTTCGGGGAGAAACTTGAGAGCGACGAAGCGTCCGAGCTTGATGTCCTCAGCTTTGTAGACGACACCCATGCCGCCGCCGCCAAGTTTTTCGACGATGCGATAGTGAGAGACGACCTGATCGATCATTCGAGCCTGCCTGCCTGTCGAGTCGCTCCATATTACGGACGCAGCATCCGCTCGTCAACGAAGAGGCGCTTCTGTCGCGAGTGCTGAACCCAGAAAACTTGCCTCTGCGCGAACAGGGATTTGCGACGGAGCACCGACCGGGCAGATGATTTCGTCGAGACCGAGTTCCACTGCACGCGTAAGGCACCGCGGCAGATGAAAAGCAAGGAAACTAACAGCAAGGATCGCGATCAGTGCTTTACGACCAGCGCACCCCGAGCGGCAGCCCTAGCGCCTTAATCCCAGTGATAGGATCGTCGAAGATGGCGCACAAAACAGTCGTAGCAAAGTGTCCGAAAATTGGCAAGCAACTTCAAAAAGAATGAGACTCGCGGGAGGTGATTTTTAGCAGATAACTGAGAAGACTTCACGACCACCGCACTCCAAAACCGTGCAGCCGTATATGATCGGCCATGACTTCGCTTTCGAGAATGCGAATGTGGCTTTTGAGATTCTCCAGATCTTGTCCCTCGTTGAGCCTCGTTGCTTTGTAGAGTTCTAACAACAGCGTCTTTGGTGAGGCGCCGGTTATTATTTTCATGGTCTGAGGATATTTTCGAGAGCTGTACGCGGCAACGTCACTACTGGTGGGTTACGGTGCTATTACTTTCGGCGGCCGGGAGAAGTGCGGGTTCCATCCTTCCGCCGCTTCCGTGTCACGTGGCTCAGAAAGCCGCGTGTCCCCGAGGATCTGCTGCGATTCTGGATCGGTCACGCGGATAAGAGCATCCGGATGGATATTCGAAGGTGAATGAAGATGCCGAGTTCCGCAGATTCACAGCGGAGCAAGCTGGACTTGGCTTCCACATGCCGACTGTGGTTACGAAAATGCCAACTGCAGGTCCGAATTCGCCGGTGGACGGAGAGGCAGGGGTAACAGCCGACATCAATAGCCAACATATCGACTTGCTGGTCAAGCTCCCCCCGGCGAGAAAAACCACAAAGTTATAGTATGAGGTGGCAGTCCGCATCCAGTGGAGGGATCCGATGGGTGAGATGATTCAGTTCAAGCGCCCGGACGGAAAGACATGCCCTGGCTATGTGGCACATCCCAAAGCAGGATCAAGCGCGCCCGGCTTTGTCGTCATCCAGGAATGGTGGGGACTAAACGATCAAATCAAGAAGACCGCTGATCGGCTCGCCGAAGCTGGCTACCGGGCGCTCGTGCCGGACTTCTACCGGGGTAAGGTCACCAAGGCCGCCGACGAAGCAAACCACCTGATGACGAACCTTAACTTCCCGGATGCCGCCGGTCAAGACATCCGCGGCGCCGTGCAGTACCTGAAACAATCAACGAAGAAGGTGGCCGTGGGCGGGTTCTGCATGGGCGGGGCGCTGACCATCCTGGCGGCAGTGCGCGTGCCGGAGATGGACGCCGGCGCCTGCTTCTATGGCATTCCGCCCCTCGATGCCGCCGATTTGACGAAAATCAAAATTCCCCTCATTTGCCACTTCGCGAACAGTGACGACTGGTGCACACCCGCCAAGGTGAATGACCTCGAGTCCGCGCTGAAGCATTCGAAATCAGAGTTCGAGCTCTATCGCTACGACGCGCACCACGCGTTCATGAACGAAGCCCGCCCTGAGGTGTACGACCCGGCATGCGCCAAGACAGCGTGGGAGCGAACGCTCAAGTTTCTGAAGAAGGCACTCACGTAAACTGTCGCCAACCTCGCGAGCCCAAACTGGCCCAATAGGAGGAACAGCAGAAGTATGCTGACAGACTTAGTAGAGTATTGCAATGACAAATCTCACCGAGCAATGTGATGCGTTTCCTCTAGAAACTCGGAATATCTGCATGGCGAAAGGTAGCCACGGCGAGGTGCCCCACTGTGCCCGCGGATGCATTGTGAAGGTTAGAAGATGATCCTCAAAGAAAACTCCGCGTGTACCGGCTCGCCCGGGCCGATGCTGGGATTGCCGAGGTACGGTACCTCCATGTTCGTCGCCCGCAGTAGCCCGAGGGAAACGGGCGAGCAGAGAAAAGGCTTAAGATAAAGCTCGTGGATGCCGAGCGTTTGGCCTATCGTTCGGCGGTCATGCTCTTGCTGTGCAGGGCGCGAAAATCTCGAGTCTCTCCGCGGCGATGAGGGACATTTTGGCAACAGAATTCTCGACGGAGTGAGAGAACTCCAGCTATGAGCTTCGATGTCTTGTGTTCTCCGGTACGGTTTCTGCAACAGGTCGGGATCTGTGCAGATCAAGACTGGCTGCGAGAATACGAGGCGTGGTTCGAACGTGAAGGGCAGGAGATCTCAGACGCGGTGGACCGCGCCGGCACACCATGGTTACGCATGTTCGATCGGTGGGGCGCGCGGGTAGATGAAATCCTTTACCCACCCGAATACTGGCGCATGCTGAAACATGGATACAGGGCCGGCATGCTCTGGCGAGTCTTTGAGCAAAATTCGCTGGTACCCGCTTACCTTCTTCTCTACGCCACGGGTTTCTATGATCCGGGCTTGGCGTGTCCGTATACGGTCTCTCTGTCCACTGTTTCCCCGCTCTCAAAATATGGAGACGCAGAATTGAAGGCACGGTTTTTGCCCCGCATGTTGCAGCGCGATGACAGTGTCTGGCAGGGAGCAACCTGGATGACAGAGATCAAGGGTGGGTCAGACTTGGGCGCGGCGGTAGAGACGGTGGCGCAACGGGATCGGAGTAAGTGGCGGCTAGCTGGCGACAAGTACTTTGCGAGTAATGCCGGGGCCGAATTGGCAGTGGTCGCGGCTCGGCAAGAGGGTGCACCGCAGAACGTGCGCGGGCTAAGTCTGTACCTGGTACCGCGTCGCGGTGAAGACGGAAAGTTGAACTATCGGATACGCCGCCTCAAGGACAAGATCGCCACTCGCTCGGTACCAACCGGTGAGATCGAATTTCGTGACAGCGAGGCTTGGCTGCTGGGGCAAGCGGAGCATGGAATCTACTTGATTCTCGAAGTGCTGAACCTCTCGCGTGTGGCCAACAGCATAGGCAGCGTAGCCCTGGCACAAAGAGCCATCGCCGATGCCTATTCGTTCGCTGCACGGCGCACGGCCTTCGGTAAACCGATCATCGAACATCCTTTACTTCGACGGCAGTTCGAGGATCGTGTGCAGGCGCTACGCGCGGCTTCCCGGCTGGCTTGGGAAGCGGTGCGTCTGCTCGACAAGGTATGGCAGGAGAAGCCACCGTACTCGGAGAGCTATCATCTGTTTCGGTTGGTCGCTCACCTGGCGAAGTACTGGACAGCAGAGTTCGCTGTGCAGACGGCCAAATGGGCGATGGAAGTGTACGCCGGAGTGGGAACGCTGCAGGAATATCGCGTGGAGCGCTGGCTGCGCGAGGCCGTGATCCTTGCGATCTGGGAAGGGACATCGCATCGCCAGATGCTGGATGGGCTGGAGGTCATGCAGCGCAAAAGCGCACACCGGTTGCTGTTCCAGCATCTTGCGGGGAAAACACCGGAGGCGCAGTTGCGCGAGATGGAAGCGCGGGTGGAACGACAACTCGGTTTGCCCGAGGTTGACAGGGAAGGGACCTTGGAGAGGCTTTTTAGCGATCTGGCTTCGTTTACAGCCGATGCCCTATTGAGAGAACGGGCTGACAACGAATGATTTCGGATCACTTCCGAGTCGGCGACACCCCTGGAAGATGACATAAGCGGGCGCTTTCATGGTTAAAGCGTCTTACAATCGTGTCTGGGCTGCAGGCTTGGCGCCGGCGGTTCCCTCCTCGCCGACGATCTCCAACCCGGCCCGAGAGCATCTCTCACTGAGGATCTTTATGCGCAAATCGGCTTTACTACTCACTCTTGTTGTCAGCATCGCCATCCAAGCCCAGGATCTGAAACCGATCCAACTGCCAACGGCACAGACCGAGGGAGGCCGTCCGCTCATGCAGGTGCTTAAGGAACGAAAAACTCGACGGGAGTTTAGTCCCGAGAACCTGCCCACGCAGGTGTTAGCCAATCTCCTTTGGGCTGCGTTCGGCATAAACCGTCCGGATGGCGGACGTACCGCGCCTTCGGCGATGAACTGGCAAGAAATTGACATCTACGTCGCTATGGGCGATGGCCTATTTCTGTACAACGCCAAAGCAAACCGTCTTGAGCCGATCTTGGCGCAAGATGTGCGCGCTGCCACTGGAACGCAAGCCTTTGTCGCCGCTGCACCTTTAAACCTTGTCTATGTGGCAGACCTCAGCAAGAGGGGACAATCGGGGAGTGAGGCAGAGTTCTTCACTGCCGCCGATGTAGGTTTCATCAGTGAGAATGTCTATCTATTCTGTACCTCAGAGGGATTGGCAACGGTCGTCCGAGGCTCTGTGGATCGCGCCGCGCTAGCCAAGATCATGAAGGTGGGGCCAAACCAGAAGATTTTGCTGGCTCAGTCCGTTGGCTATCCGAAGAAGTAGCCTGCTCCCTGCGCGGAGGAATTCTTGAAGGAGGCGTTCAAAGATTCGACCGCCAGATCGCCGTTGTCCGCTTCATCGAGTAAGCGAAGGGGAAACGGAATGCCTGCTCATGGTGAATGATCCACCCTACGGCAACGAACGCAGCTGCTATGGACCGCGCCTGACTATCATTACAGACGGGTTCCAGGAGCTGTGAGCGTGATGAAAGATCTGCCTCTGTCGAAAGTCTACCAGTTGCTCGAGCCGGGTCCGGTAGTCCTGCTGACGACCGCCCGCAAGGGCCGCGCCAACGTCATGACGATGTCCTGGCATATGATGGTCGAGTTTGAGCCGCCGCTGGTTGCCTGTGTGGTCAGCAGCGCCAATCATAGCTTTGCCGCATTGCGGGCGACGAAAGAGTGCGTGATCGCCATTCCGGCGCTGAAACTGGCGCCCAAAGTCGTGGAAGTCGGCAACTGCTCGGGCCGGGACGTGGAGAAGTTCGAGAAATTCTCTCTGACGCCGGTGCCAGCCGAACGCGTGGCTCCGCCTCTGGTGGCTGAGTGTTTCGCCAATCTGGAATGCAAGGTGGCCGTCAGCCGTCTCGTCAAGAGATACAATCTCTTCTTCCTTGAAGTGCTCAAGGCCTGGATCGATCCGGCGCAAGAAAATCCGAAGACCATCCACCATCACGGATACGGCAGGTTCGCTGTCGATGGCGCGATGATCAAGCTGAAGTCGAGAATGCGATAATCGACCGTGCACAACGCAGCGAATCTCGTTTCCGATCAACTTGACGAAGGAAGAAGGCGTGCAGGTCCGGCGCAAGGCAAGGTAGTTCTGAGTCACGGTAGGGACGATCATTGCTGAGCGCCCCACAGGCCTTTGGGCTAACTGAGACTTGTTGGCGTAATTGCGATTGTTCGGCGACATCCGTTCATTCGAGTAAAGCCCTTCGGGCCCACTCCAAGTGAGGACATTTAGACTGAGCAGTCACAAAGCCCGGCCCATCGCCGTCGAGCGGCGGCTGGGCAAGATGCCCTCACCCTTTAGTGGGCCGGGCCGCCAATTTGCAGTATTCAGTTTTGATTCCTCCGAATTGATTATTACAAGTTTCGGAGGGCTGGTGTCAGTGATTCTTGGCACAATTCAAGGTGATTCTCGTCGAGAGGCCGCGCCTATAGTTGCTGTAATCAGGGTCGAAAATCGCGCTGCTCATGCCGGATCCCCTAGAAGTTCGACTCGGTAGCCAAGCTTCCGAAGTGTCCGGATCATTCGGGAAGTGCGGGCTCGTCTGGAGTTTTCCGAAACCGCCGGGCCCCGTTCCTCATAGCGAACGCCTTTATTCAGGATCATCCAGATCAGCTGACAGATGCGATGCGCAATTGCCCCGATGGTTTTGTTGTGGCCGAGGCGCGGAACGAGACGACGGTAGACGATCTCGAAGATGACACCAGCCGCTTCAGCAATCGTTCGGCATCGCGAAAGTCTCTCTTGCGCCCCCGCCGCCCACGATTGGACTCATTTGAGTTGCCTCCTTGGGGGAAAGCTCATTCGTGTCAACGCTGGCTTCCCCTCAAGGTAAAGTGCCCGTCTCCAGCTGATTTGCCTATGCTCTCCTGGAGTCCTTTCCCCCCGGACACACTACTGCAGTTACTCCCTAGCGCCGCCGCCGCGGCGCTAAGCCCCTGCACAGCGCAGCCCGGCGGAGGCGGCGCCACATCCAGCCTCGATCTTCTGAAGCGGGGCGCTCCTTCATAATGCATTGACCCCAGCAAGTCTCCTGTCCGATCTGCCATAATCTGATCATGTGCGGACGCTACCGGCTGTCGCGGAGAAAGCAGGTTGTCGAGGAGCACTTCGACAGCATCTCGGGCGATGAAGAATGAAGTCCCCGCTACAACATCGCCTCCACCCAGAATGTCCCGGTCATCCGCCAGAACCAAGAGGACCCCGTCCGCGAATTGTCCTTAGTCCGCTGAGCTCGTTCCGTCATGGGCGAAAGAGCGTCAGCGCAGGTAAGTCACGTCGATTCCCGTGGTCGCGATGGCTGCGAACGGCTAGGAAAGCTCTACTTCACGGACAAAAGCCAAAGGGCGCCCTTCGCTGGGGGCCCAAAGCTATTGAAAAGTATGGTGCGCCCTGAGAGATTCGAACTCCCGACCTTCTGGTTCGTAGCCAGACGCTCTATCCAGCTGAGCTAAGGGCGCAGTTTCAGATTGGCTGCTGAAGTCGCTCAGGAATTATAACGGATGTTGCCTTGCGCTGGGAACGCCCGGGAGACACCACGATCCACACGATGCAAATTCATTTTGTGAGCCCCTTACTAGCGATGACAATCTTAGCTTTGCAGGCGCCGTCTAAGGTATTCAGAGTAGACAAACCATTGCTAACACACGCTTTCGACAAGGGTCGAAGAACTTTTTTCTTTGCCTAGCCCACCTCAAAAGTAAATCTTTCCAGGCGTAGAGCAATTCCTACAAAGCCATTAAAAATCGATGCCTGCATTTTGAGTAGCTTAGCGAACGGCAAGCCATGTGCTAACAAATTCTTCAGACGAAGTGGCGCGCAACGGGGCGCTCCAAGGATGACTTCGGCCAGAGGTTCTCTTGGGCGCCCCTTGCATTTACCAGTGAGAACACCGCTAGCCCTCCCCCCTTTTTCGTTTACGCCAGCGCTAGATGTTCTCTCACATCCACGCCGGCTTGACGCAACAGCCGAGCTACGGCCTCTACCTTCAGGCGCGAACCATCGTATCCCACCCGCACTGTGCGGTCCGCCTCGTTAAACTTCACTCCACGAATTCCGTAAACTTCACGCATCCCATCGATGGCCCTCAGTTCGGTCTCCCCCGGCACAGCTCCGTATCGGAAAACAGCGTCCAGATAAGTCATGAAAAGAGTCCTCTTCCGCTAGTGAAATAGACACGCCATGCCGTCATGGCTGAATCCAATATAAAGCATCGCCCATCGAACGACCCTAGGGAAGCAAGGTGCCCCCCCTCAGGATCTGTCTTCGGGCGTGAAGGGAGAATTTCTCTCAGCGTAGCGTTGGCAAATTGTGGGCCCTGCGGTTTGTATAATCGCGGTGCCCCCTGAGCTAAGTCGATTCATGCCGAAACCATCGAATCAACCGTCAACGCCCGAGCGAGACCCGGTGTGCGGGATGAATGTGAATCCTGCTACGGCCAAACACGTCTACGAACACGGCGGGAAGAACTACTATTTTTGCTGCGCGTCTTGCGCGGAAAAATTCAAGGCCGATCCACAAAAATATCTGAGCGGACCTCCGCCCGCAAAAGCATCGGGACTAGTGATGCTGGGTGCCGCACAGTCCGCGCCTCCTACTGCTCTTGAAAGTGTTCATCGAGACCAACCGCCGCAGGCCAAAGATCATACTCATACTCATTCCGACTCCGCACAAGCTGTCGCTTACGTATGCCCCATGTGCCCCGAGGTCCGCGAAACCAAGCCCGGTGCCTGCCCCTCGTGCGGAATGGCGCTCGAGGCAGATGTCCCCGTCGCGTCCAAGCGCACCGAGTACACCTGTCCGATGCACCCGGAAATTGTTCGCCAGGAGCCGGGATCGTGTCCCATCTGCGGCATGGCACTCGAGCCCCGCACCGTTAGCGCGGTTGCCACTCTCGAAGAAAATCCCGAACTGCGCGACATGACCCGGCGCTTCTGGGTGAGCCTTGCACTCACCGCGCCACTGATGGCGATCGCGATGGCTGCAATGCTCTGGGAGATGCCCTTGCACCGGCTTCTGCCCGGTGCGGCGCTGCCTTGGCTGGAGTTCGGGCTGGCCACGCCAGTCGTGCTCTGGCGCGGATGGCCATTCTTTCAACGTTTCTGGACTTCGCTGATCAACCGCAGTCCAAACATGTTCACTCTGATCGGCATGGGCACTGGCGTGGCCTACGGATACAGCGTCATCGCCACACTGGCGCCGCGCATTTTTCCTGAATCGTTGCGCACCATGGGAGGCTATCCCGACGTTTACTTCGAGGCAGCAGCCGCCATCACCACACTGGTCCTGCTCGGCCAAGTCATGGAGCTGCGCGCCCGCAGCCGCACCAGCGCGGCCATTCGGGCGCTGCTCGATCTCAGTCCCCGCACAGCGCGCCGGCTCAACCCCGACGGCAGCGAGAAGGATGTTCCGCTCGAACAAGTACAGCCTGGAGATCGTTTGCGTGTACGTCCAGGAGAAAAAATTCCGGTGGACGGCGTGCTCCTCGAAGGCCGCAGCGCGGTTGATGAGTCGATGATCACCGGCGAATCCATGCCGGTCGAGAAATCACCGGACGGCAAAGTCATCGGTGCAACCATCAACGGCACCGGTTCGTTCGTCATGCGCGCCGAGCGCGTCGGCAGCGAGACTTTGCTCGCGCGCATCGTGCAACTCGTCGGCCAGGCACAGCGCAGCCGCGCTCCCATCCAGCGTCTCGCCGATCGCGTGGCGAAATGGTTTGTCCCCATCGTCGTTGCAGTTGCAGCAATCACTTTTGTCGCGTGGCTTCTGTTCGGTCCGCAACCGCGCTTCGCGCACGCGCTCGTGAACGCGGTCGCCGTGCTCATCATCGCTTGCCCCTGCGCGTTGGGTCTCGCCACGCCCATGGCAATCATGGTCGGCGTAGGTCGCGGAGCCCGGGCCGGCGTGCTGATTAAGAACGCCGAGGCGCTGGAGATTCTGGAAAAAGTTGACACCTTGGTCGTCGACAAGACCGGAACTCTGACCGAGGGCAAGCCACAATTGATCGGGATTTCTTTGTCGCAGAATGACGCCGATGAAACCCTTCGCCTCGCCGCCAGCCTGGAGCGAGCCAGCGAACATCCGCTGGCCGGCGCAATCGCCGCGGCAGCCGAAAGACAAGGCTTTTCGCTTTCACAGCCGCAAGATTTCACAAATAATCCGGGAAAGGGAATCACGGGAATGGTCGATGGCAAGCAGGTCGCCGTCGGCAACGCTGCACTCATGACAGAGTTGGGAGCCTTCGTCCGCGCGAATACGGAGTTCCGTGATGGCAAGCCCGGCGCTGGCGCCAGCCTCTATGTTGCCATCGATGGCAGGTTCGTTCGAATGCTCTCCGTCGTTGATCCGTTGAAGCCATCCACTCCCGATGCAATCCGCGCCCTCAAGAATCAAGGGATTCACATCGTCATGCTCACCGGCGACAATCGTGCCACTGCGGCAAATCTCGCCCAGGCGCTAGGCATTGAAGAATTCGAAGCTGAAGTGTTACCCGAAGGTAAGCTGGATATCATCCGCAAACTGCAAGGGCAGGGAAGAGTTGTCGCGATGGCCGGCGACGGCGTCAACGACGCCCCAGCATTAGCACAAGCCGATGTCGGCATCGCCATGGGCACTGGCACCGACGTCGCCATGGAGAGCGGCGGCATCACGCTTGTAAAAGGCGACCTCACCGGAATCCTGCGCGCCCGTAAGCTGAGCCAGGCCACCATGCGCAACATCCGCCAGAATCTTTTCTTCGCTTTTGTCTACAACGCGATCGGCGTGCCCATCGCGGCCGGCATTCTCTATCCCTTTTTCGGCCTTCTGCTGAGCCCCATCTTCGCTGCCGCCGCCATGAGCTTCAGTTCAGTCTCGGTAATCACCAACGCCCTACGCTTGCGAAATGTGAAGTTGTGACTGTGTGGGACGGACACTCCTGTCCGTCGCCTTTGAAGTTGATGTTGACTTAATTTTCAGTACTATGCTGCAGAAATAACAAAAGAAAGCCTTGCAGCACCGTGGAAGAGCGGCGCTCCAACGCCGCGTAAAGAGACTCCAAAAGATGTCGAGCTTTAGCCACTGTGGCGCCTCACAGCTTCCCTAAATACTCAATTACGTCCGGCTCCGTCCAATCCACAGGCCCAATGAACTTGCGCCGCACGATGCCGCCGCGATCGATCACATAAGTCTCCGGAAACTTGAACGTCCCGTAGAGCGCATTGCTTTTCTGGTCGGCATCACGCACCGACAGCAGATTCACGTTGTGATCTCGCAGGAACCGCTGGTAGTTGTCCTGGTCGACATCCACGCTCACCGCCAGCACAGTCACGCCTCTGGGTTTCATACGCTGCTGCATCTGCACCAGCGACGGCATTTCTTCGATGCACGGAGGACACCAAGTCGCCCAGAAATTCAGCACTACGACTTGACCTTTAAGTTGACTGAGTGTGACCGTCCGCTCGGCGTCGCGTACCGTGAAATCCGGAGCGGCCGAACCGATCCGCGGCGGCCGCGTACCGCTATAGCAGCCGGAGAGTGCAAGCAGAATGAAAACCAGGGCAGCACTGCTGAGAAAACAAAGGATGCGTCGCACACCGCTATAATAATAGATTCGGCGTATGCCTGCGACAGGTACAGCAACCCGTCAACCCGCCGTGTCGGTGATCATACCGGCCCGCAATGAAGAAGCCTGCCTCCGCACGTGCCTTCAGTCCCTGATCGCGCAAGCGGGAGTCGCTTTCGAAATCATCGTGGTCAACGATCATTCCACCGACCGCACCCGCGAAATCGCCTCTTCGTTTTCGGACCAGCAAGTCCGAGTCATCGACGCCGGCCTTCTCCCCGCAAGTTGGACCGGCAAGAACAACGCCGTCCATGCTGGCTCCAGAGTGGCTCGTGGCGAATGGTTGCTGTTCACCGATTCCGACACTATTCACCAGCCCGGATCGCTAGCTCGAAGTGTCGAAGAAGCCAAGCGCCATAACGTGGCCGTGCTCTCCTACTCTCCCGAGCAAATCGTGAAAAGCTTTTGGGAGAAGGCTGTCATGCCCGTGATCTTCGCGGACCTCGCGGCGAGCTTTCGCCCATCTAAGGTGAGCGATCCTGACTCTCCCGTGGCGGCCGCCAACGGCCAGTACATCCTGATCACGAGCGAAGCTTACGGCGCCGTTGGCGGACACGCGGCCATTGCGGGCAATCTGCTCGAAGATGTAGCTCTCGCTCGAGCCGTCAAGCGGTCGGGCAGGAAAATATTCTTCCGCTTCGGCGGCGATGCCGTCCGCACCCGTATGTATCGCACCTTCGCCCAACTTCGCGAAGGCTGGACGAAAAACCTCGCGCTATTGTTTCCTTCGCCGCTACGCCTGGCCACTCTTCGAACAATTGAGTTTGTCCTGATCCTTGCCAGTTTCGCCATCGCCATCGCAAATGTTCTTCGCGGACACTGGCAGCCCGCGATCCTGGCGGGCATGCTGGGCGGGATCCTGTACACGTTTCTCCTCATGCGAATCCGTCGGGCCCATTTCTCGTGGGATGCAAATATCCTCGCTCTGATCGGACTTCCTCTTTTCTCTTATCTGTTGTTGCGCTCTAAACTATTTCACAAGCGTGGCAATGTTTCCTGGAAAGACCGGCGATATCCGGGCAGTCAAGAATCCGCAACACCGTCCAGCCAGCCAGATTCAACAATGCAGGAGAACCATGGTCTATCTCACGCGCAAAGCTGAATTCTCCGCATCGCACTACTATCACAACCCGGACTTCAGTCCAGAAGAAAATCACCGTGTGTTCGGCAAATGCAATAACCCAAACGGCCATGGCCACAATTACACTCTGGAAGTCACCGTAAAGGGCGAAGTCGATCCCCGCTCCGGCTTCGTCGTCGACCTCAAACAGCTCAAAGAGGTCATGCACCGCGAAGTGCTCGATGCCATGGACCACCGCTTCCTCAACAAAGAAGTCCCCGAATTTCTAAATCGAATCCCCACTACGGAAAACATTGCCATCGCCGTCTGGCAGCGTCTTGTCACCAAGCTCGAACGCGCCCAGCTGCACCGCGTGCGCGTTTACGAAACCCCCGATCTATTTGTCGATTTCTACGGAGAAGCATGAGGAAAGGAAGGGGTGCAAAGTTCGAAGGATGCATGGGGTGCGAAGGATGAAAGCGCACCTCTCCCGCCGCTATCTGTTCTCCGCGTCGCACCGCCTGCACAGCGAAACCATGTCGGAAGAGGAGAACCAGGCGACTTACGGAAAGTGCAACAATCCCTATGGACACGGCCACAACTACGTCGTCGAAGTAACAGTCAGCGGTCCCGTTGATGAGAACACCGGCATGGTCTGCAATCTCACCGATCTCGATGGCTTCATCGAAAGGGAAGTGCTCTCACGCTTCGATCACGAAAATTTGAACACCTTGCAAGAATTCGCCCAGGAAGTGCCGACTACGGAAAATCTCTGTATTCAGATTTACGAAATAGTGCACCGTGGCTTCCGCAAGGCGCATCTTGAAAGAGTGCGCCTGGAAGAAACCATGATGAACTCGTTCGAATACGCAGGCGGCGAAGCCAGCCATTAGCCGCGCAGAAATGGAACCCATCACCCGATGAAATCAGCCAGCGAGTCCGCCACGCTCACCAGCGCCAGCTTCGAAGACCTCGTCCAGGAGATGCTCGTTCGCCTCGGCGAAGATCCCCACCGCGAAGGTCTCCAGCAGACTCCCGAGCGCGTTCGTAAGTCCATGCAGTTCCTCACCCGCGGCTACACGGAAGATCCTGAGGCCTTGCTCAAAGGCGCGCTCTTCACCGTTTCCTACGACGAGATGGTCATCGTCAAGGACGTCGAAATGTTCAGCCTCTGCGAACACCACATGCTGCCCTTCTTCGGCAAAGTGCACGTCGCCTACATTCCCAACGGCAAAGTCATCGGCCTGAGCAAAGTACCACGCCTGATCGAACTGTTCTCGCGCCGCCTGCAAATTCAGGAGCGCCTCACTACCCAGATTGCCGAGACCATCCAGAAAGTCATCGAGCCGCAAGGCGTCGGCGTAGTCATCGAAGCCCGCCACTTATGCATGATGATGCGCGGCGTCGAAAAACAACATTCCGCCGCCGTCACTTCCTCCATGCTGGGGTGCTTCCGCGACTCGAACGAAACGCGCTCGGAATTCCTGTCGCTGATCCGCCAGCGGCCGAACGGGATATAGGCGCCCGTCACGGATCGTGTGGGACGGACACTCCTGTCCGTCGCCTTTGACTTTGTTCTTAGATTTTGACTTTGCTTTGACTTTAGTTCGATAAGATTACCTCTGTGCCGCCCAAACCGGTTCCTCACAACCAACCTCTGCGCAACCAACTCGCCCTCGTCACCGGCGGCACCCGCGGCATCGCCCGCGCCTCGCCAGCGCTGCAATCTGATCGTCACCGGCCGCGACGAATCCGCCCTTCGTCGCATTAGCAGGGAACTCGCGTCCGTAAAAGTCCAAATCCTCGCCCACCCCTGCGACCTTCGCAACCCGCAATCGATCGACGATCGCTTCCGCGCCATCCGTCGCGACTTCAAGCGACTCGATATCCTCATCAACAACACCGGCATCCCGCACAGCAGTCTCACTGTAGATAAGCTGCCTCTCCAACTCTGGCAGGACGTAATCGACACCGACTTAACCGGCACGTTCCTGGTAACGCAAGCCGCGCTCCCCATGATGAAGCGCGGCGCCACCATCGTGAATAGTCTTTCCGTCGTAACCAATCGCGTCTTCGCCGGATCGGCTGCCTACATTGCCTCCAAACACGGAGCGCTCGGCCTCACGAATACCCTGCGGGAAGAATTGCGCCCCAAAGGAATTCGCGTCATCGCCCTGTTGCCCGGCGCCACCAATACCGAAATCTGGAACAGTTTTTGGCCGCATGCCCCGCGAAAAAAGATGATGTCTCCCGCCACTGTCGCCGGCGCAGTCGTTAACGCAATCCTTCTGCCACCGAACGCGACCTTAGAAACGCTGGAAATCCTCCCGACCGCCGGCCTTTTATGAGGCCATAACCAAAACACGACCTCTGTGTTCCGAAACCTGCGTCTCCCCCGTGGTTAGGAATTTATTTCCGACTGTCCGTGACCCGGCGTTTACACAGAAGAAATTTCCGGCTAAGATTGCGCTCGCCTCATCAGGCATACTCGGAGGATTCGCCATGCGCAAAGCCCCGTTTCTGACCGCAGCCATGTTCTCCATAGCAATTCTTACTTTTCCCGTCCACGCACAGGATGCCAAGAAGGAAGCTGCCATAAAGCCGGCGGATGGCCCATCGCAGGTTGTGCTCGAATCCTGGAATGACATCGGCCGCAAACTCATCGCCATGGCCGAAGATTTTCCCGAGGACAAATACGACTTCAAGCCTACGCCCGCCCAGCGCAGCTTTGCCGAGCAACTCCTGCATGCGGCCGGCGTGAATTATTTCTTCACCAATCTGGCCCTAGGTCAGCCGCTGCCCAAAGAAGAAAATCCCAAACGCGACGAATTCAAGTCCAAGGCTGAAATCGCTGCCTACGTGAACAAAGCCTTTGCCGATGGCGCTGCCGCCATCAAAGCCAAGGGCGACAAGGGAATGTCCGATTTGGTGGTCGACCCCAACCGAAACCAGCAGGTCCGCATCTCCGACGTGGCTTACGGCTTCATCGAGCACTCCGGCGAGCACTACGGCCAGCTCGTCGTCTACTACCGCATCGTGGGCCTTGTCCCCCCGGAGTCACGCCCCAAGAAATAACTTACCCCAAAACGCGCGCTGTCATCCTGAGCGCGTTCCTTGCGCGAAGGACGTATGCAACTTGGCGGCGCCAACGCTGTCGCCCTCAACCCACCGCGTAGGGATATCGCAACCCCCGCTCGCCGAACACCTTCACCAGCAGCGCTCCGGAGATAAATCCGCCCACATGCGCCCAGAAGGCCACGCCTCCCATGCTTTGCCCCGGCACAGCCAGCGTCGTCGCGGTCCCGCTCAGAAAATTCAAAACAAACCAATACCCCAGGATCACCCACGCCGGCACCCACAGCACAAACACAAAGAACCAAGTCAGTACTCGCGCCCTTGGATACAGGACAAAATACGCCCCCAACACACCTGCGATAGCTCCGCTGGCTCCAACCGTAGGCACAGTCGAGTGCAGGTCAATCGCCACCTGTGTGCTCATCGCAATCAATCCGGTAAGAATGTAAAACACCAGATACTTGAAGTGTCCCAGGTAGTCCTCGACATTGTCGCCAAAAATGTAGAGAAACCACATGTTGCCGATCACATGCATCCACGACCCATGCAAAAACATCGACGTGAAGAAGGGAAGCACGATCGCCGGCAGTGGATACCGGTGTGAGCCTCCCAGAAACACCGCCAGATGATACGGCACCACCCCAAACTGATGAATCAGTAGGTTCAAACTCTGCGGATCCAACGCCGCCTCGAACAAAAAAATCACCAGGTTCAGCCCAATCAAGAAATAGTTCACGAACGGAGTGCTATATCGAGGCTGGTCGTCGCGAATAGGAAGCATAAGGAATCTGGTAGTTTAGTAATTGCGTAATTGAACAATTAAGTAATTGAGCAATTGAAACTAAGCCGACCGTCGCGGCGCAGTTCAATGACCCAATTTCCCCTATTGCTCAATCACATTACCAAATCTCCCCATGAATGGCGTCATCATCGTCGACAAGCCCGCCGGTTGGACCTCCCACGACGTAGTCAACCGCATGCGCCGCATTCTCCAGCAGCGTTCCGTCGGCCATCTCGGCACGCTCGATCCTCTTGCCACCGGCGTCCTCCCACTCGTCACCGGATCTCTCACCCGACTGGCGCAGTTCTACACCGCTTCCGAGAAAACCTACGAAGGCGTGATCCGCTTCGGCTTTGCCACCAATACTTATGACGCCGATGGTGAACCTTTGGGCGAAGTTTGCCCCGCCAGCCCCAGCCTGGACGATCTCCAGAAACTCGCTGCCGAATTCCGCGGCTTCATCGCGCAAGTGCCGCCACCATTCTCGGCCAAGAAAATACACGGAGTCCCCGCCTACAAACTGGCGCGAAAGGAAAAACAAGTCATCCTGCAACCGGTTCGAGTCGAGATTAAAGAATTCGACATCACCGCAGTCGAGGCCGACCGCGCCCACTTCCGCGCCCGCGTAGCCTCAGGAACCTACATGCGTTCCATCGCTCACGAAATGGGCCAGCGCCTAGGCTGCGGAGCCCATCTCGAATCCTTGCGCCGCACCTCCGTCGCCGAGTTCGACGTCAGTCAGGCCCACACCCTCGACGAAATTGAAGCTCAAACAGAAGCTCAAACAATTGAAGGTCAAATAAAGCATTGTCATTCCGACCGGAGCTTCTCTTTCCCGAAGGGAAAGGGAAGCGGAGTGGAGGAACCTGCTTTCCTTGAAGTCAACGGCAACGTAGAGGTCGCCAACAAGGCTCGCCGCAACGGCATAGCCTCCCTCTTCATTCACCCCCGCCAACTCCTGCCGCATTTTCCTTCCGTCACCGCCGACGAAGCCACCGCCGCCCGCATCCGCAGCGGCCGACCTGTCAACCTTCCCGAACTCTCCCGCGCCCGCCAGGTCAAAGTCTTCTCCGGACAAGCAGAGCTGCTAGCCATCGCCACCCGCGTCGCCGGCACCTTATTCCATCCCAAAATTGTCTTCGCCACTGATCCTCAGTCCGCCACCAAGAAAGCCCTGTCATCCTGAGCGAAGCGAAACGGGGTGCAGCTGTAGAAATCGACAAATAGATCGGGGGTTTCGTAAACGCGCAAGGAATTCCTCCACGGCTGCCGGTACACCAGGGGAAGCGCGGTGTATTTTAGGATTGGAAACACGGACTAAGTCACAAACAGGAGGAATCGAGAAGCCAGGGATAAAGCCAATGTCCGATAAGAGGTATTATGTAAACTCGGCGAAGCCCCTAACCCCGACAAGGCCCCTTCAATCGCCCAATTGCTAAATGACTCAATACCACTACATCTTGTACTTCCCCAGATCCTCGTCGTTCAACCCTTCCAGATATTTCCGCAGTTCCTCAGCGCTCACGCGATCCGACATATTGGCCGCCTGCTTCGAATTCTTCAACACGACCTCATCCACGAAGATCGGACAATCCACCCGCAACGCCAGCGCCAGCGCATCCGACGGACGCGAGTCGACGCTCACCACCTCGCCGCCGCGTTCCAGCCAGATCACCGCATAAAACGTGTCCTCGCGCAGCTCCGTCACAACAACTTTGTGCACCTGCGTCTCCAGCCCCGTCAGCACGTTCTTGATCAGATCATGCGTCATCGGACGCGGCGTGTTCACCTTCTCCATCTCCAGCGCAATCGCATTCGCCTCGTAAACTCCCACCCAGATCGGCAACACTGATTCCCCCGCCACATCCTTCAAAATCACAATAGGCGTATTCGTCACCGGATCCATCAAAAGGCCGCGGATTGTCATTTCTACTTCCATGGGAGCTCCTGAACGCTTAACTTCGTGCTGCGCGGACTGTCTTTGCTTTTTATATCATCAATTCTCCCAGGAGGCTGTTGGGAAAGCTTTGGGTTGCTTTTACTTTTACATACGATCCTGCCTGGAGAGCGGATTCCTCGTGCGCTGTGAAATTCAGGGTTTTGTTATGGCTGGTACGGCCGATCCACTGTTTACGCGCCTCGTTTTTTCCTTCAACCATTACTTCTACTACTTCTCCTATATATCTCTTGTAGCGCGCAATCTGTATTTCTTTCTGCCGCGCCATCAGCGCTTCCAGGCGGCGGGATTTCTCTTGATCTGGGATTGCGTCTTCCAACGCCAGTGACGGCGTATTGGGACGGGGCGAATACTTGAAGGTGAAGACGGCGTCGTAGCCGACTTCATCCAACAACGATAAAGTCTCGGCGAAGTCTTCTTCTGTCTCTCCGGGAAAGCCGACGATAACGTCGCTGGTGATGCTGATCTCGCGCTTTGCGGACTTCATCCACGCGATGCGCTCCAGATATTGCTCGCGGGTGTAGAGGCGCTGCATGGCGTTAAGCACGCGGTCCGATCCGCTCTGCACCGGCAGATGCACATGGTCGCAGAGCGTGGGGACGGCGTCGATGGCATCGATGATGTCGCGTCCGAAGTCGCGCGGATGAGAAGTCGTAAACCGCACTCGCCGAATCCCCGGCACTTCTCCCACCGCCGCCAGCAATTCCGCGAAGGTTTTCTTTTTCCCAGAGGATCCGCAGTCCGGATCTTTATACGAATTCACGTTCTGGCCCAGCAGTTGGATTTCCGTATAGCCGAGATCGGCCATCTGGCGGGCTTCGGCGAGCACCGACTCCGACGTCCGGCTGCGCTCCTTGCCGCGCGTGAACGGCACCACGCAGTAGGCGCAGAACTTGTCGCAGCCTTCGATGATGGTGATGTATCCGCGATGTGGATTGGTGCGGGCGGTGAATTCGGTTTCGAAACACTCGTCGGTTTCGCGATCGTCGAGTCCGGTGACCCGCTGCTTCCCTGCTTCAATCTGGATCAGCATCTGCGGCAGGTTGCGGTAGGACGCCGATCCACACACCATCGCCACATGCGGCGCGCGCTCGAAAATCTTTTCGCCTTCCTGCTGCGCCACGCACCCCAGCAGGCCAAACTTCTTGCCCTGGGCCAGCAGCTTCTTGTAGTCCGCGAGACGATGGAAGACTTTCTGCTCCGCCTTGTCCCGGATGGAGCACGTGTTGTAGAGAATCAAGTCGGCTTGCTCTACCGTTTCTACTTGCTGATAGCCTTCATGCACCAGCGTGCCAATGACCTTTTCGGAGTCATGGACGTTCATCTGGCAGCCAAAGGTTTCGAGGTAGAAGGTCTTGTGCGAATCCCCAGACATTTTCACAGTATAACCCGGCTCGATCCGAGGCAGCCTTGTGCATCGACAACCGCCCTTGTGCATCACCAACAGCCCTTGTCATCCTGAGGCCCGCATTCTCTGCGGGCCGAAGAGCCTGCCCTGAGCTTGCCGAAGAGACCTATGCATTTCGTCGGCAGCACCCGGCACTCCACCTCCCGAGGGCTGTCATCCAGAGGCAGCGGAGTTCCTCGCCCCGAGCAGGAACTCCCAGCGAAGGATCCCTTTCTGCACAGCGAAACAGGATCTTCGTCTCTCGTACGACAAAATCACGGCGCCGGTTCGACCGTGAGCTTCAAACCTACCGCCTTGGTCACGGCGACGAGGGTGGAGAGTCGAGGGTTTCCGCGCGCGGACAAGGCGCGATAGAGGCTCTCGCGCTCGATGCCGGCGGCTTTGGCTACTTTGGCGATGCCGCCCTGGCTTCGGCGATGCGGCGCAGAGCGATGAGGAGCACGTTGGGCTCGTCGGCGTCTTCCAGTGCAGCTTTGAGGTACTCGGCGGCGAAGTCGGGATTGTCGCGTAGCTCGCGAACTGTGGCCTCGTCGTGGGAGATGCTCGCCTTGCGTTTCATGGGGTGCTTGTCCTTTCCAAATAATCTTTCAGGTATTCCAGCGCGCGCTAGAGGGTGATTGGGACATTTTTGGGAAATTATATCTGGCAGCGAATCAGTGGGTTGATGGAAATTGCTGAGGTTTGGGGGCTTGACAAGAATTTCGCCGGGAGCGGAATCAAGGGCAACAGCAAAGTCAAAGGTGACGGACATGAGTATCCGTCCCCACACGGGCTATGGCAGGGTGTATTCGAAATCGTAGGAATGCTTTCCGTCGGCGATGTTGATGGTCATCTTTCCAGCGAGCCCGACGAGTTGGCCGGTGCCGGAATCGGGGACGACGGTGACGCTTAATTCCGGAACGCCGCGAGTGAGCGTGCCGGTGTGCTGAAGAGCGAAACTACCAGTGCGGGCGCCGGCGGGAGTGCGGAGCGTTCCGGTGACGCGCTCGATGGCGACATAGCCTGCGGAGCCTTTGACGTCGGTGGAGGCGGTGAGCATCTGGCCCTTGCTGGTGGCTTCGAGATCACCGTGGAATTGTTTGTCGAGAGACATGCGGCCGACGGTGGGGTCGCCGGATTTGTCGTCCTGAGGAGTGACCTTGACTTCGAATGGTCCAGTGGCGTGGGCGAGCATGGGCGTTCCCTTCTGAGTTGCGGCGCTTTGCGCGTAGGCAGCGCCAATTGCCAGCACACACAGCGCGACAATGCAGGCGGTGATGCGAGATCGCTGGCTCATGCCCGCATTGTCGAATGGAACGTGGCGATGCGTCAATTGCGGGTGTCGATGGTTTGTCCTTTCTCGACGGATGCCTGGACCCAAGACAGCACATGTTGCCATCCCTCGCCGTGGCTCTTGACCGCATCGGCATGGCCGGCAAATCCGCTGTCATGTATTTTCACCAGCGTGCCGTCATGGTGCGGCTCGAGGTCCCAGCGCACCGTGGTTTTGAGAGCGCCCGTCCAGGTTGCGAGCCAGGTGTAGACGAGGCGGTGCGGAGGATCGACTTCCAGATACTCGCCGCTGACCTGGAAGGTGTCACCGTTGGCGCTGACACCCGCGCTCATCCATTTGCCGTTGATGCGCACGTCGGTTTCGAATTTCGTGGTGCGATACATTTCTTTTCTTTCTGGCCCCACCAAAGCAGCATTTGGCGGGGATCGGTGATGGCCTGAAAGACGCGCTCGGGCGGCGCCGCGATGTGGATCTCGGCGAGGACGGTGTCTTGGTCGGGGCTAATGGAGATAGTTGCCATAGATGTCCGTATCACTTTTCAACGAAGTTCTTGAGTGACTGCACCAGACCGGGCCAGCCCTGGCTGTAGCCCTGGCACGCACCTGGCAATGCCGCCAGACCGCTGTGTGTAACTTTTAGACGCGTTCCTGCTTTGGTTGGGATCAACTCCCATCGCACCAGAGTGGGGTGCGACGGGTTCTCATGCCAATTGGCAAACCAGGAATAGGACAAGAGGCGCGGGGGATCGATTTCGACAATTTCGCCATGGTGGTCGAAATCCTTGCCGGCACCTGCGCCCTTGCGCTCTTTGGAGACAAAGCGCCACTTTCCGCCGGGGCGCACGTCCATTTCCCAAAGGGTCATCTCGAAGGCGTCGTTGGTGCCCCACTGCAGCGCCTGCTCGCGGTCGATCAGCGCCCGGAATACCCGCTGAGGCGGGGCTGCGATTTCGATTTCGCTGACGACAGCGTCGTTGTCAGGCGTAATTTTGGTAGTAGCCATGGCTCGCTCCTTGATGGATTCGCTAGCACTACATTTTCCGCTGCAGGTCGAAGAGTTCTTTCATCTCTTTGCCGTGATCGGCGAAGGTCCAGTCTTCGGTGTGGTGGTTGGCATCGACGATGGTGAACACTACGCGCTGCATGTGGCCGGCATCTGGAGTGGCGAGATTGGTGGCATCGAAGAAATCAAAGGTGATGGTTTTGCCGTCGGGCGAAGTGCTGGCAGTCATGCGTGGCTGGTTACCGGTGCCGCAGTAGTGGGTCATCAGCAGACGGTTCGGGCCGTCGAGGTGGATCATGGAAATCATGTCTTCGTGGCCTTGGCCGATGATTTCGCCCATCAGGGCGGAGCCTCCGGCGGTGTCGCGGAAGGAAACCTGTACGGGCTTGCCTTGGGTGTTCTTCCCTTCCCAGGAGCCGGTGAGATTCTTGAGTTGGTCAAAGGATTTCTGGGCGGCGGTTTGCGCGATGGCGGTCGCGGTCATGAGCAACAAGAGTGATAGAGCGCTGCGGAGTGATTTCATGTTAGAGATCTCCTTTTGAAGTTTTGCGGTTCGATTTCGGTGCGTGGCCCTGGTTGGTTTCTTTGGAGTACTCGGCTTCGACAAACCTTTTGAGGTTGGTCAGGCTCATCTTCCAGAAGGTGCGGTACTGATCGAGCCAGGAATCGACGGCGCGTAGCGGCTCGGGATTGAGGTGGTAGACGCGGTTGCGGCCTTGGCGATGCTCCTGGACCAGATGTGCGCGCCGTAGCAGGCGCAGGTGTTTGGAGATAGCGGGACGAGAGACGGGGAATGCTCTGGCAATTTCTCCGGCGGGCTGGCTACCGCGCCGAAGCAAATCGAGGACGGCGCGGCGCGTGGGGTCGGCGAGAGCCTGGAAGGTGGCTTCGGATGAATACGTAACCGAACGGTTCCGCATGATCTGTAACCCTACAGTTACACGACGGGAGCTGTCAAGCGAATAATTTGCGCCGCGGATTACTTCCTCTCGTGTTTGGTGAAATCAAGAGATCCGCAAAGTCTTCTTGCGCGCAAGAGCTTTTCCTCCGCCGGATTCACTGGCAAGGTTCGAATCTCTCGTTTTGCTCGACTCCGGCTTTGCGTAGCTCTGCCATCAACGAAGTTGGATCCGCAGCGTCAGCCAGGAAATGAACGCCCGCCCGGATGGCTTTACCCCCAGAAACGGCGCGGGCGACAGTGGCCAGTGCAACTCCGTGGATCCAATAGTCGCGGCGATCCTTGTATACGATCTGCACGGTAAGGTCCAGCCTGCGTCCTTGAGAACGCCCAAGTACGTGAGCTACGACAAAACCGTCCACCCTGTCCCCGCCGTGCAGACGGTTTCTGCGAAATACGTTGCGGAGCAGGCGAACACCCAATCCTTCCGGGAGGGGGACCAGGGCCATCAGAGTTGTCGCCAGGACAGTCCGAAACCCCGATAGATGTGTGTAGGTGAAGACGTCGCAGTCGTTGAGCCGTCGGCCTATTTCGCCCAGTTCTGGAGTGGAGAACATGACGAAACGGCCCGCACCGACGGGATCACCTAGATCAAACCGGCGGAAAGCCTGCGACGTTTTGGCGCGGGTCCACTCGCCCCTGCGAAAGTAGCCTGCGCCGCGGAGCCCTGCCTGGTGGATAAACCAGGCACCGTCGCGCAAAGCATTGGTGGACCATTCGCCTGAATCGGCGAAATATACTTTCAACGACTCGATCGCATCCATCCTGGCCCTTGCCTGTGCGTCCGCGTAAACCGGCAGGAGTTCGCTAATACCAGGCATCCACCCGGCCGAGACCACGAAGGACAATCCCAAGCGTTCAATCTCGCGGCTGTGCGGAAGCATGCGTTCCTTTACCACCGACATGCCTGCCGCATCAATGTAGTGACAGCGTTTGCGAAGAGCCGCTTGTGCGACGCGATCCTGGAGCACGATCACAGGCCCGGCGCAGTTGACCACGATCGAGCATCGGCTACAAAAGTCGTCCAACGAATGGGTATCGAGGATGTCGAGATGGGCCGCGGACGCTCGGCCATCGAATTCCGCCGCCAGGGCCTTGGCTTTGGCCAAGTCGCGTCCACCGATCAGGATTTCCCCAGCGCAGGACTTCCAGAGCTCGGAGGCAACGATTCTCCCGGTGGCGCCGTAGCCACCCACAATGCCGAAAGTAACGGTTCGACTCATTGCTCAATGGCGCGGCATCTTAAGATCTTACGACTCGTTGCCACGCGCATCTTGTCCGACCAAGTCGAGAAACGCCCGGTGTATGCGCGGATCGGGAGCGAGTTCGGGATGGAAGGTCGCGGCCATGACCCTTCCCTGCCGGACGGCAACGGGATCGGTGCCTTCGGTGGCGATGACTTCGACACCGGGGCCGACGCGCTCGATTTTCGGGGCGCGGATGAAGACCATTTCCAGCGGGGAGTTTCCCAACATGCCTTCGCGGATGGAACTGTCGAGCTGGCGTCCGTATGCATTGCGGCGGATGCGGATGTCGATTGCGCCGAGACCGGCTTGCTTTGGATTTTCGACTTCCGTCGCGAGCAGGATTGCGCCGGCGCAGGTGCCGAAGGTTGGCTTCAGGCGGACGAATTGCTTTAACCTTTCGAAGCCTTTCTCTCCCAGCAGTTTCAGGAACGTGCCGGACTCGCCTCCGGGGATGACCAGGCCGTCGATTTCATCGAGTTCCTCAGGCTTTTTTACGAGCACAACTTCAGCGCCCAGCTCTTCGAGCCGGCGGCGGTGGGCGTCGAAATCGCCTTGCAGGGCCAGGACTCCGATGGTCATAGAAAAAAACCATAACCACAGAGGACACAAGAGCAGGAGGAAGATTGAGCTGTCCGTCTGCGTTGCACTGTCAAACTTGATTCTAATGGATACCGGCTGCAGCGCGTACGGCCGATGAGCCACACATGGAGGGCGGGTCATCGAGTCCTTGTCCCGGTTGGATTGTAAATGATGGACGGTAGTAACGTGAGCTTTCCGCTTGACAGGAGATTTCATTTCCTATATATAACTATTTAGTTATGGAACTTAGCGGTTATACACGGTCTTCGGCCCGCCTTGACGCAACCTTCGCGGCGCTGGCCGATCCCACGCGCCGAGCCATCCTGACTCGACTGGCCAAGGGCGAGGCCTCGGTAACGGACCTGGCGGAGCCGTTCGCGATGAGCCAGCCCGCGATTTCCAAGCACCTTAAAGTACTGGAACGGGCGGGACTGATTTCGCGCGGACGAGATGCGCAACGGCGTCCGCGGCGATTGGAAGCGCGACCGCTCCGCGACGCCACGCAATGGCTTGAACACTACCGCCAGTTCTGGGAGGCGCAATTCCAGCGCCTGGATGCACTTCTACATGGCTTGCAAACTGACGGGCTAAGGAAGCGAGCCAAACGCATGGGTACTGCGACGCAAAAAACGCGACGCCACGCGCGGCTCGCCCAGATTCCTCACGGCGCAAAGAACGCTTGGTCGGAATGACAATCGAATTGAGCCACCACCGATATCCAAGGAGATCTGCAATGAAAAACAGCAGAACGTTCAACATTACAGCGCACGGTGACCGCGAGATTGTGGTAACGCGGGTCTTCGATGCACCGCGCCGTTTGGTATTCGACGCGTACACCAAGCCGGAACTGATCAAGAGGTGGTTGCTCGGACCGGACGGCTGGTCCATGCCGGTGTGCGAGATCGACTTGAAAGCGGGCGGCAAGTACCGTTACGTCTGGAAAAACGACGGCGACGGACGTGAGATGGGGATGGGTGGCGTCTATCGGGAGGTCGTGCCGCCGGACCGGATTGTTGCCACAGAGAAGTTCGATGAGGCGTGGTATCCGGGCGAGGCCGTGGACACCATCGTCCTGGTCGAGCGGGACGGAAAGACTACGCTTAGGCAGACGATCCTGTATACCTCCCGCGAGACGCGCGATGCGGTGCTTAAGTCGCCGATGCAGTACGGCATGGCCATGAGCTATGACAGGCTGGAGAAATTCTTGCCTGCGGTGGGGAGGGAGGCATTAAGCGCGTAAGAGTAGAGATGCGCGTTAGCCTGGTCACCCACCGCCCAACCGTCGAGAACCGCGACGGGTGGGGCAGCCTCGGTCGTGGTAGTGCATAACGCCAGTACCCGGACAAGAATAATGGCCCCGGAGGTCCGGAGCCATTGGGAAATCACGTGGTGTAAGCACTCTGTCTATTTCAGTATTGGTGAAGCAAAGGGCAGTGTCAAGTTACTTGAGGAGATTGTCTCTGTATTTTCTCCTCAGACGGAACTCTCCTCCACAACTGGGGGAATGGACCCGGCGGGATTCGAACCCGCATCCGCGACTGTGACAGAGTGCTGTGTTCCCTTTACACCACGGGCCCTGAATGAGTCTTCTGCTGTCCCGTAGAAGACGGCAAGGTTAGAGATCACAATTTGGTTGAGCGCGTGCAGGATTGGGAAGTGACTTAGCTCAGCGGCTAACGCCGGTCACTATACGGGTACTTGGGTCGCAGCGCTGGAAAGCTTGCTCCCTTCGACAGGCTCAGGGCAGGCTCTGAGCGAAGCCGAAAGGCGCTGCGCCACCCAAAGGCCTACGCTCCGGGCATTCGAATAGTTCCGCCCTTCGAAAAGCGCGAAGGGTGGGCCACCCGCCGAGTTACGCGGTCTGTGACGAGCGAACGTTCACGGGCGCAACACGCCGGATTCCTCGCCCCGCTGGTGAAAACGCGGGACTTCGGGATGACGCCTTGCCGGGAATTGGATTCTGTGATGCAGGAGCACACTTGAATCGCAGCGCTGGAAGTGCTGCGCCACCCAAAGGCTATGCTTCGGGCACTCGAATAGTCCCACCCTTCGAAAAGCGCGAGGGGTGGGCCACCCGCCCACCTTCAACATCGCCGGGCGCCCCATGTCTCGCTGTTTTTGCCAGACATAGGGTTAGGGTCGGGACGTGGGGTACCCGGCTGCATGGGTGGGCCAGCCCCCGAATGGGAATCTAAGCTGGGCCACCAGCCCGCTCCGCTTTGGAGACCTGGTGCAACCCCGATCTTAGCGCCGAGAACACTTGGTGACCTCGTGGGAATATTGCCCGAAATGTCTTTCGGGCAATGACCGGTCGTTTTCTAGCTGACAGAGGGTCGACGTTTATCAGTACCTTGCCTGCGTAGAAGTCACAGTTTGCATGGACAAATTTGTCGTCCGGATAATCCTCCCGAAGCGACTCCAGCAGGCCGACCAGGTCTGACCAACCAACCGCACTGCCCTTGCGTAGATGATGCAGTCATCGAAGACAGTCGGGTTATGCGGATCGAGGCGCAACAGCTTGCTCATTTGCGTCATCAATGCGTCTTTGTCGCCAAGCTTGCCGAGGTCGGAAGCAGCTGTTTTATGGCATCGTAATGCCGGGCGCCAAAGCAAGACTTTCCTCAAGGGATCGCCTCGCCTCCTCCAAACGGTTCCTATCTCTGTACCACCGCCCGATTTGCGCAAACAGTTTCGCTCGCTCCTCGGCAGGTGCGGGTTCCCTGAGTTTCGCCTCTGCCGCCTGAATAAGTGCGGTGTTGTCCCCCGTAATGGTCATCAGAAGAGGTCGCGCATTACGAAGCGTAGCTTCCTCAAATTCTTCCGTTCCAATTGTTCCGGAGTGAGAAGGACACACATGAAGATAAAATTCTCAAAGTCGACAAATCCTGTATATTCGGGAGCGGGATATGTCTTTTTCTTGAAGCGACGGATAAGCGACCCCGGCCCCGACTTTCTGATTCTGCACTCCTTCAAGCAGCCGAATTTCGGCGTCAGGAGACCCCTTGAGCATGTAACCTTTCTGATGTTCGAGAAGAGCATCAAGGGTATTGATTCCATCCTCGTCCGGCTTTTTCCAAAAATTGATGTACATGAATTCGTTATTGCGTAAGGCCTCCTCGAAGGTCAGGCCGCGCTGGTACAGTGTGGCCAACATACCTTCTCGCCGCGTTGCATCGACCACCCATCCAAAAGGAGCAACAATCCACGCGCCACATTCACCCGAATAAGGAATCGCGGTGGGGCCTTGGTACGTCTTCAGTTCATCGAGGCTGAGGACATCAAGAACGACATCGAGGTTGTCGTAATACGCACGGTTGACCGCTGCTGGAGTGTAAGCTTCCAATGCGATCATCATCCCTGTATGGGCTTCGACGTCCTAAGTTACCCAAGAAAGGCTTCCACGTCACCCACGTCGAGCTTTCTTCCGCGGTGTTTTGCGTCGACCGCAATTCGAAAGGAAAAGTCAGAGGCTTGCTCTTCTATTAGAAGAACAATCT
>Ga0208039_1000104_pt1 | contig 83188 bp, 88 predicted proteins | sample June2015DPH_20_1_2_FD_184722 | JGI IMG/M metagenome (GOLD analysis project Ga0208039, IMG submission 184722) | Peatland microbial communities from SPRUCE experiment site at the Marcell Experimental Forest, Minnesota, USA - June2015DPH_20_150... | ecosystem: Environmental > Terrestrial > Soil >... | reverse complement strand
AGTACCGCAGAAGAAACGGTTGGTGTGGGCACGGCCCGTGTGGGGCGGACACTCCTGTCCGCCAATGCCGACACCGTCCCACCTCTAGTCCCGGCAGTAGAGCCTAGCCGAGGGACGGATGTTGTATGCTCGACCCCACATCTCGATTCCGGAGCCAACAACAACCTTCACTGTCCTCACCCCCTCCCCTCCGGTTTTTGATCCGAAGGGATTTTGGGTGGCGCAGCGCTTTCAGCGCTGCGATTGAAAGGTTGTTTTGCTTCGTATCAGGGTACGGCTTCAGCCGTACCGCAAGGAGTACGAAAAAGCTTGGGCTTTAGCCCCTTGAGATCGGATGCCAAAAGCGCCACCGAAACAGGCGGCTCCGATGACGCCGGCGCAACCGTGGAAGAGCGGCGCTTTAGCGCCGCGTCAGAAGCAAGAATGATCCCGGGCTTTAGCCCCTGAGGCAGTTAGCCCCCGCAAGGGCACAAGCTCTTTAACAACACACGCTTCACCCCGAACAAATTTCCCGTTTGGGCACGGTCCGATTCCCCCATCCACCCCCATGGAAGCCGAATCGGGCCAAGATCGATAGAATCTAATTATTAATGGAGAAAGCAATGCCCGAGGTTAAAACTACCACCGTTGATTCCCCTGCGGCCGCTCCCGCAACCCCTGTTACCGCCAACAAGAAGGTCACCCCTGGCCTATCCTTCCGTCGCTTCTTCACCAAGCCCGGAGTGTCCCCCTACGACGAACTCGAATGGGATCTCCGCCTTGCTCAGATCACTGACGCACAAGGCAACGTGATCTTCGAGCAGAAGGACGTCGAAGTTCCCAAAGATTGGTCCATGACCGCGACCAACATCGTCGCCTCGAAATATCTGCACGGCAAAGTCGGCACGCCCGAGCGCGAGACCGGAGTCCGCCAGCTCGTCACTCGTGTTGCCGAAACCATCCGCAACTGGGGACTGGCCCAAGGCTACTTTAAAACTCTCGAAGACGGCGCAACCTTCCACGATGAGCTCGTCCACATCCTCGTTCGCCAGTACGCCGCTTTCAATTCGCCCGTCTGGTTCAACGTCGGCTGCGACCGCATCGAGCCCAATTCCGACGCGCGCAACTGGCACTGGAATCGCAAGACTCAGCAGGTTGAGTTCGGCGTCACCGGCTACAGCAGTCCCCAATGCTCCGCCTGCTTCATCAACTCGGTAAAGGATTCGCTCGACTCCATCCTCACTCTCGCAAAGACTGAAGGCATGCTGTTCAAGTGGGGCAGCGGCACCGGAACCAATCTCTCTCCGCTGCGTTCGTCTACCGAAGGTCTCAGCGGTGGAGGCACCGCCAGCGGCCCGCTCAGCTTCATGAAAGGTTTCGACGCCTTCGCTGGCGTCATCAAGTCCGGAGGCAAAACTCGCCGCGCCGCCAAGATGGTCATCCTCAACGTCGACCACCCCGACATCGTCGAGTTCATCGAATGCAAACAGAAAGAGGAAGCCAAGGCTCACGCGCTGGTCGCCATGGGATACGACGGCTCTCATCCCGATTCCGACGCCTACTCCTCCATCTTTTTCCAGAACGCGAACAACTCCGTCCGCGTCACCGATGACTTCATGTACGCCGTAATCCGCGACACCGATTTCTCCACCAAGAAGGTGCAGGACGGCAGCGTCATGACAACCTACAAAGCTAAATATCTTCTCCAGAAAATTTCCGAAGCCACCTGGCACTGCGGCGATCCCGGCATGCAATACGACACCACCGTCAACCGCTGGCATACATCGAAGAACACTGCCCGCATCAACGCCAGCAATCCTTGCAGCGAATACATGTTCCTCGACGACTCCGCCTGCAACCTGGCCAGCCTGAACTTGCTGAAGTTCGCGCCCAACGGCACTTTCGATGTCGAAGCCTATCGCCACGCCGTCGACGTCCTCATCACCGCGCAAGAAATTCTGGTCGACAACGCCGGCTATCCGACGGAAATGATCATGCGCAACTCGCATGACTACCGCCCGCTCGGCTTAGGCTACGCAAATCTTGGCGCGCTATTAATGGCCGCGGGCCTGCCCTACGACTCCGACGCCGGCCGCGACTACGCCGCCTGCGTCACCGCCATCATGTGCGGCGAAGCCTATCTGCAATCTTCCAGGATCGCAGAACTCTGCCAGCCGTTAACGCCCGCCACCGAACCCACAAAAAAGAATCTCGCCGAAACCAATCTCGGCAGCGCCTCCATGCCCGGCGGAGCCTGCCCCGGCTGGTACATCAACCGCGAACCATTCCTCGACGTAATCCGCATGCACCGCGCGTCCGTCAACAACATAAGCAAAGCGAACGTCCCCACTCCACTCTACGAATCCAGCAAACAGTGCTGGGACGAAGCCCTTGCCCACGGAGAAAAACACGGCTACCGAAATTCGCAAGTGACAGTCCTCGCGCCAACCGGAACCATCGGCTTCATGATGGACTGCGACACAACTGGTGTGGAACCTGATCTCGCACTCGTGAAGTACAAGAAACTCGTGGGTGGGGGGATGATTAAGATCGTCAATCAGACGGTGCCGACGGCGTTGTTCAAGCTGGGTTACGACCACGATCAGGCGAATGCGATTGTCAGTTACATCGATGCGACCGGAACCATCGAGGGCGCGCCGCACATCAAGGACGATCATCTCGCCGTCTTCGATTGTTCGTTCAAGCCGGCCAAGGGGACGCGGTCGATTGCTTACATGGGGCATCTGCGGATGATGGCGGCGGCGCAGCCGTTCATCTCCGGAGCGATATCGAAGACCGTCAATCTTCCTGAGAACGCATCGGTCGAAGACATCATGGAAGCGTATCTGCAGGCGTGGAAGCTAGGACTGAAGGCGGTCGCGGTGTATCGCGACGGCTGCAAGAAGTCGCAGCCACTTTCCGCGGCGGGGACGAAGACTGCAAACTCCAGCAAGGACGACGCGCGGGTAGCGGCGGCCGCGGCGCACGAGGAAGAAGATAACCCCAACGGGCCTCCGCGCGCCGTGCGGCACAAGCTGCTTGAGGAGCGCATGTCCGTAACCCACAAATTCAAGGTGGGTGACCACGAGGGCTATCTTACCGTCGGGCTTTATCCGAGCGGTGAACCCGGCGAAATCTTCATCACGATGGCCAAAGAAGGTTCGACGGTGAGTGGCCTGATGGATAGCTTTTCGTGTGCCGTCTCGATCGCTCTGCAACACGGCGTGCCGCTTAAGCTGTTGTGCGAAAAGTTCGCGCACACGCGCTTTGAGCCCAGCGGCTGGACGGGAAATGACGATATCGGGTATGCCAAGTCGATCATGGACTACATCTTCCGCTGGCTGCAGTTGCGTTTCCTGACTGGGCAGCAGCAGATGCTGTTTGATAACCTGCGGCCAAAGTCTTGGTCTGCGCCGGGCGTATATGATCCGAGTAAAGGGCCGGTACCCGGAGGGGGCAGCTCGATGGATATTGAGCAGCAGATACCTCCTGGGCACGGCAGAATCCACGCCGCCGACGCGCTGGCCGGCATCATTGACCTGGGCGACGCTCCCAGTTGCAGCTTCTGCGGCAGCATCATGACCCGCAACGGCAGTTGCTACCGCTGCGGAAGTTGCGGGAGCACGAGCGGGTGCTCGTAAGATTTAACCGCAAGCTCGAAACATGGAAGCGATAGAGAATCCTAAGATCCGCGGCGCCGGCAGCTTTTCGTCGACTGGGTATAGGTTTTATCCGAGTTTTTCCGAGCGCTTTGCCCGGTCTGCTCTATCCTCCGCCGGGCTCCGCGAAGGCGAGTGGGTGCTGGACCCTTGGAACGGTGGCGGTACAACAACGTCGACAGCCGCCTCTATGGGTCTGAGTGTCTGCGGCTACGATCTCAATCCTGGAATGATGGTCGTGGCTAAGGCACGGTGTCTCGACCCCGCTGAATACACTAGCCTGAATGCCGAGCGAATTCTCAAGGTCGCGTCGTCGGAACGAGTTCAGTCGACTTCGTTCTAGCCTCGCCGCCTTATTGCACCAGAATTGACTATGCAATGGCGACATCTGCCGAGTTGTCGCTTCTCGGCTTCGGCTCTAATCAGGCTTCAAAGAGTTGCGGCGTGGGCTGATCGGGAGCGTGACGGTTCCGAAGGCGGCTCCAGCTATTTCAGCGACTTGGGGGCAGACTTGCCTAGGCTTTCTCGGGGCTCTGCACCAGCACAGCTCAAAAGCATCCGCCACCTACTACTACAAGAATCACCTACAGTAGTTCCAATCACTATCGGCATCGGTCAGCAAGATAGGTAGAGTGCTGCGTCCGCGGGGCATGTGTGTTCTCGTGGTGCAAGACTCATATTACAAGGACTTGCACAATAACTTGCCGGTCATTCTCACTGAGATGGGCGCCGCAAGTGAACTGGAACTTGAGCAAAGGAATGACTTTCCGCTCTCCCGGACGATGGCGGGGATCAATCCTAGTGCGAGGGACTATCGTGCGTCCTTCAATGCAACTGAGAGCGTCCTGACTTTCAGGAGATCGGATTCCTCAGGCGCACAGCAGGTCGATTACATTTCCGATGCCGTCTAGCCAGTCTGTCGCGATATTCTGTGGTCTCTTCGGAAGCGAATGGAGAATCGGAAGAGGATGGGTGGGCGGATCAAGGGGTGCAAGGAGCGTGGAGAGTGGGCGGAGATGTACTTCATGATGCTGGCGCTGGAGCATGGGTTGAAGGTGTCGAAGCCGTATGGGGAGTCGGGGAGGTATGACGCGGGAGTGGAGGGACGGGGGAGGGTCCAGCGGGGTGCAGGTGAAGTCGACGATTTACAAGCGGCGGGGGGATGGGTACAGCTTGAATGTGATGGGGCCGAAGCGGAAAACGTATGTTCCGGGGACGGTGGATTTTTTTGCGGTGCTGCTGATTCCGATTGATGACTGGTACATCATTCCGTTCGAAGTGATGGGAGGAAGAATTTGAGTCTGCACTTTACGCCGAAGAGCAAGCGGCAGAAGTATGGGAAATATCAGGAGGCGTGGGAGTTGTTGCGGGGTCCGGTGGAGATTCAGGCTGGTTGGGAGAAGGGATCGGGAGCTGTGGCGGCGGAGGCGGAAGCAGGTTCCTCGCTGCGCTCGGAATGACAACATCTCTGGGACGGGCGCGCCGCCCGTCCTGCAGCCGATATCCTACCGAGCTAGCGGCAGGTTGGTGCTCCAGCTATCGGCGACGATGAGCCACGCACCGAGCCGGCGCCAGGCTCTGACGTACTTGCCACGGTCAGCCTGGATGGTGCCATCGGGCTGGCGAATGGCGACGTTGTAGCGACCGATCTCCACGGCCATGTCGGCGGAGAATTCGACGCGAATGGTTTCGAGACGAAGGTCCTGATATCCGGCGTCGCCGAGCTGGCGGAGGAGACGCTCGACGGCCTTGGGGCCGTAGGCGAGGTCGTAGTGAGGAGCCATGAGGGCGCCGTCGGGTGCGAAAAGAGCGGCGCCCTGATCATAGTTGCCGGTGTTGAAAGCGGTGACGAAGTCTTGGGCGAGATTGCGAATCAGGGACTGCACATCCATGGGCGAATGTGAGTCCGCCAAGGAATTGGAATACGAGCGATACATCTACTACCTCCTGGGGGAAGGCAAAGAGCGGGTCTGCGGTCAGGGTGGACGGCGCTCTTCAGTGCTAGAGCATTCTAGCGCAAGAAACTGTGGAAAGCGCAAAATTTTGCGGCGCAAAGTTTGTGGGACTGAGGTGATGGAGGATAGTCTTCCGAGCGCAAATTTCTCCTGCGCAAAAGGGTTAGTTCTTTGGCACGAGGAGCACACCGAGAAGGAAGATGAATTTCCACTTGTGCGCGGGTGCGGCAGGAGATATGTTGCGCGGATGAGCGGGAGCGAGCCAGAACGGATTGTGGGAAATCAAGCCGGCGAGAAGCAGGTGGAAGTGGAACGGTGTGTGGGGTATCCGGAGCAGTTTTGTCCGAACTGTTCGGAGAAATTGAAGGAGAGCCGGTGCAAGTTGAGCTGTCCGGTGTGCGGATTTTATTTGAGTTGCTCGGATTTTTATTGAGACTGCATCGTTCTAGTTGCATCGCGAGGGTGTTGCACCTGACAGGCTGAGCGATCTCCGTCTACAATAATGAAGAAGGATTTAATTTTCTATTCATGATGAGGAGATGGCGATGGAACGCAAAGCTAGCGCAGTGTGGAAGGGCGGGCTGAAAGACGGGAAGGGAACGATTTCGACTCCGGGCGGAGTGCTGAAGGATACGCAATATTCGTTTACGTCGCGGTTTGAGAATGGGCCGGGGACGAATCCGGAGGAGTTGATTGCGGCGGCGCACGCGGCGTGCTTTTCGATGGCGCTGTCGGCGCAGTTGGGCGGAGCGAATCTGAAGCCGGAGAGCATCAGCACGAATGTGACGCTGACCATGGAGAAACAGGAATCCGGATGGGCGATTACATCGAGCCATATCGATGTAGTTGGCAAGGTTCCGGGTGCGGATGCAGCGACGTTTCAAAAGTATGCGGAAGCGGCGGAGAAGGGCTGTCCAGTATCGAAGGTGCTGAATGCGAAGATTTCGATGACCGCGAAACTGGGGTAGGGCGCCCAGATCCCTCGCTGCGCGAAGAACGCTTGCTCGGGATGACACTGCGGCGGTTGGTTTGACAGGGTGTGACATGCCTGTAAAATAGAAGTGTTAGTCTTCCTGACTCGGCGGCCTTGCGGCCGCCGCTGCATTGCAATTCAAGATTGCCATCGTGGCGGAATTGGCAGACGCGCATGGTTCAGGTCCATGTACCGGCAACGGTGTGGGGGTTCGAGTCCCTTCGATGGCACCAAAGAAGAAATAGCGTTTGGTAGGCTACGGTTTCCCTCGTTGGGCTCGGGATTTCGGCGCGCGGCTCAGACGACGCGCAAGCGGCGGCGGGGCAGGGCAGTGCTGCCGCCGCCGAGTTCCAGAAGATTCTCGAACACAGCGGCATGGTGTGGAATTGCTGGACGGGGGCGTTGGCACATCTGGGAGTGCGCGTGCGAATGCCCTTGCAGTCGAGAACTTCACAAGGAGCCGATGCCGACGCTGCCCGCGTCCGGGCGCTCGCCGCCTACAAAAATTTCCTCACACTCTGGAGAGACGCCGACCCCGACATCCCCATCCTGAAGCAAGCCAAAGCGGAGTACGCGAAGCGCGTGCTGAGCAGCACGTTGTCCAGGAGGGTTGAAGTCCCTCTGGCGCTCAAATGAGGGGCGCCATATCCAAAAGCGGGGGTAATTCCTCGCTGGCCGAAGAAGGCAGAAGGTATGCAGATGTCTAAACGGGCACGAAAGCGAAAGCTGGATACAGCCAAGACGGAGCTAGAGCCACTGCTGGCAGTACTTCGGAGGGCAGGGTATCCACCGTGAGGGGAATCCGAAGGGCATGAGGAGAAGTACCGGGCCGTAATCGATGGGGAAACCCAAGATGAACCGGTCGGCCAAAGGTGGGGCAAGGTCGAGTCTGAGCTTCGACGACGGAGGCGGGCTGAAAGCCTGTGTTAACTGTAGGACGCTTTACGCGGCCCATTCGACCTCGCTCAGGGCAGGCTGCTGAAGCGCCGCTCTTCCACGTTACTGCACGTAGGTTGCGCGCCCGCCGGGTGAAGTAAACTCTTGGCATGAAAAATCAGAATCTGGTTTGCTCGATCGGCGTGCTGTTCGTCTTTTTTCTTGGGCTCGCGGAGATTTGCGCTGCGCAGAAGCTTGCGATTACTTTTGACGATTTGCCGCTGAATGGATTGCTGCCGCCAGGGGTGACGCGGGCGGAGACTACGAAGCATGTTTTGGAGATCCTGAAGAAACGGCACGTGCCTCCGGTGTATGGATTCATCAATGCGAAAAAGCTGGAGGCGAATGCAGATGGCGCCGAAGCGCTGAAGCTGTGGGCGGCGGCGGAGCCGGTGGGAAATCATACTTATTCGCACATGGATCTGGAGCAGAACACGGCTGAGGCATTCGAGCGGGAGATTGAGGAGAATGAGCCGGTGCTGGAGTTGCTAAAAGAAGAAGCGAATGACTGGCACTGGTTTCGCTATCCGTATCTGCATGAGGGCGACACGGTGGAGAAGCGGCGCGCGGTGCGAGCCTTTTTAAAGGCGCATGGGTACAGGATTGCGCAGGTGACGCTGGATTGGGAGGACTACTTGTGGAACACGGCGTATGCGCGGTGCGTGGCGAAGAACGATGCGAAGTCGATGGAGTGGTTGAGGTCGAGTTATTTGAGTACGGCGTCGGAATTTCTCGATTTGGGGCGGGAGCAGGCGAAGTTGGTTTACGGGCGGGAGATCAGCTACGTGCTGTTGATGCACCTGGGGGCGTACAGCAGCACGATTCTGCCGGATGCGCTGGAGCTGTTGAAGAAAAAAGGATTCAAGCTGGTGACGCTGGAAGAGGCGCAGAGCGATGCGGCGTATGAGAGCGATCCGGATGTTGGGTTGCATGACGCGGGCACGCTGCTGGACCAGATGATGCAGGTGAAAGGGATCAAGGATCCGGAGCACGCGGAGAAGCCTTACAAGGAGATCGAGAGCGTTTGCCAGTAGGATGGTGGGCGGGAAATCTGAGTGCGACTCTTTGGGCAGCTGAGATCCGGTCGAAAAAATGGGAGAGTCTTCGGACTTATTGTCTTTCTTGGGCAAAGCCATTAGGATGTCGTGATTCTTTTGGGGAGGATCCAGAATTGCTGCGACACGCAGCGCAGCAGCGACGCTGGATTCAGGCAGCCGAATTGAAATTGAAGTCTGCCGCTTCCAATGGCGGTTAGAGCGGGTGCAGGCCATCACTAATGGTCTGGATCAGCTTACTCAGATTCGCAGAGGTAAAGTCCTAGGAGGAACAATGTACCAGGAGAAGACAGCGTTGTACCCCTCAGCCCACTTCGACCGAATGAGGACGATGGGGCTGAGCCTTGTTGTACTGACCCTAACCCTATGCGCGGTTCGGCCGGCCAATGCGGCTCTCGGACGGTTTGTTGCACACAACACACCCAGCTACGTGGCGACGGCGAAGAACCTAGGGACGGAAGATCCGTCGAAGACAATTGAGGTGAGCATCTGGCTGAACCCGCATAACCGTGGGGAGATGGATGCGCTGGCGAGGGATTTGTATGATCGCACCTCGCCCAACTACCGTCACTGGCTGACCCGGGCACAAATTGCGGCGCGGTTTGCGCCGACGGCGGAAGAGGCAAAAACGGTGCAGGAATTTTTTGAATCGCACAACCTGAAAGTGGTGAAGGTGGGTGGCGACAATTTCTTTGTAAGGGCGCGAGGTACGGTGGGGGACGTGGAGAAGGCGTTCCAGGTACAACTCAACAATTACCAGGTGCGGGATAAGGTCATCCGTGCCAACGCGAGCGATCCTTACGTAGAAGGAGCTGCGGGTCCGCTGGTGAAGTCGGTTTCGGGACTGGACACGGGGACTTATGAGCATCCGCTGATGGCCCGACCGACGAATTTTGGGAAGAGCGGGTCGGCTGGCGTGAAGCCAGCATTGGCGCCGCCTTCGAGTTTCTTTACTCCGGACTGCTTCGACGGAGTAGTGACGGATGTATTCTCTAGCGACAACGACGGTTCGTTACCCATCGGGACCTACAAGGGGAATCACTTAAATCTGCAGAGCCTGACCAGCGCGGGTTGCGCTTATACGCCAGGGCCGATCCAGACTGCCTATAATCTGACGGGACTGTACGCTGAAGGATTCCAAGGGCAGGGACAGACCATTGTGATTCTCGACTGGTGCGGGTCGCCGACCATTCAGAATGACGCGAATGCGTTCTCGGCGATGTTTGGATTGCCGCTGCTGAGTTCGTCGAACTTCAACATCATCTACACCCCGACGCCGAGCCTGTGCGAGGCTCCCGATTCGGTGGAAATCAACATCGATGTCGAGTGGTCGCATGCCGTTGCTCCCATGGCGAACATCGACCTGGTAGTTCCGCCCTCGGCGAGCTTCCAGGATGTGAACGAGGCCGAGTACTTCGCGGTGAACTATGGGCTGGGCAACTCAGTTTCGGGCAGCTATGGTTCACCAGAATCCGAAACCCCAGCTTCGGAACTGGCGAACGAAAACCTGATTTCCGAAGTTGCGGCAATCTCGGGAATCTCCACCAACTTCTCTTCGGCAGACGACGGCGACTTTACGGTTTACGGAATTCCGGCCACTGTAAGTGCTCCGGCTGATTCGCCGTGGGCGACCGCGGTGGGTGGAGTAAGCCTGGCGTTGAAGGCGGACAACTCAATTGCGTGGCAGGCGGGGTGGGGGAACAACGAAGTTCTGCTGACCGATGAGGGGTTTATTCCCGATCCGCCGGAGGACTTCGGGTTCTATGCTGGATCGGGCGGAGGCCAGAGCAATTGCGCCTTCCAAGAGTTCGTGGGTACTCCCCCAAACACCACCGAGGTCTGCCTGGGCGGGTTCCCCAAGCCTGCCTTCCAGAAGAGTCTGCCGGGGAAGTATCGGCAACTTCCCGATATTTCGTGGCTGGCGGACCCGTTCACGGGAGTGGCGATTCTAATCAGCGTTCCGGGGCAGCTTCCGGAACAGGTTTGGCAGGTGTGGGGCGGGACGAGCGTGGCTTGCCCGATGTTCTCCGCACTGTGGGCGATTGCCAATCAGGAAGCGGGAGTGCCTCTTGGCCAAGCCGCACAGTACTTGTATTCGTTGCCGCCGGGAGCGATCACCGATGTCGTTCCGGTTGGCTCAAAAACCAACGTGACTGCCTCGATTCGAGAGTCTACAGTGACCAATAACTATACCGCGAGTGAGGTGTTGGGCGCGGGCGGGTTCCCGCCCGGGACGTCGGCGGCGCCCGCAAAGTTTGTCAGCGCGATATGGGACTATCCCTATTTAGATTACACAGAGTTGGTAATCTCATTCGGGACAGACTGCTCAGCGCTGCCCAGCACTGATTTCGACGGATCGCCCTGCAACACTTCGTCTGCGCTGCACACGAAAGTGGGCTGGGATAACGTAACCGGGATGGGAACGCCGAACGGGAAAGCGTTCGCGGATGCCTTCAACCCCACAGTAGCTGCAGTGAAGTAAAAGCTGGAGCGGCTTAAGCCTTGGCCTCCGCCGCCCGCAAGGGTGGCGGAGGCTTTGTTTTTTAGCGTGTTTTGGGGCGGGTGACCAGGGTTGGAGCGTCAGTCTTCTATAATTGCAGGACCCTGTATGGATGCATTTCTCGATCAGATAGTGGCGAAGACGCGGCGGAAAGTGATTGAGGCAAAAGATGGATCCGATCTCCGAGAGTTGGAGCGGCGGGCGGAACAGCATGTGCCGCGCGGGTTTCGGCGGGTGCTGGAGGAAACGAGCAGAGCTGGCGTGGCGGTGATTGCGGAGTTGAAGAAAAAGTCCCCGTCGAAGGGATTGATTCGGGCGGAGTTTTACGTGGAAAAGCTGGCGAAGGAATTGGAGGCGGCGGGAGCGGCGGCGCTCTCGGTGCTGACGGACGAAGAGTTCTTTCAAGGGTCGCTGGAGAATTTGCGGTTGGCCTCTGCGGCGGTGAAGATTCCGTGTCTGCGCAAGGATTTTATCGTGGATGAGTTTCAATTGTTAGAAGCGCGGGCGAATTCGGCGGATGCGGTGTTGCTGATTGTGGCGGCTTTATCGCAGGAGGAGTTAACCAGGCTGGCGTTGGGTGCTCGCTCGCATGGGTTGGATGTGTTGTGTGAAGTGCATGATGAGGAAGAGTTGCAGCGGGCTTTGGATGCGAAATGCGACTTGATTGGCGTGAACACGCGCGATCTGCGAACGTTCAAGGTGGATGTGGAAACGGCGTTCGGGCTGGCGGAGCGGCTTCCGGAGAATGTGGTGCGAGTCGCGGAGAGCGGAATTCGCTCGGGAGAGGATATTGCGCGGCTGCGGGCGGCGGGGTATCAGGCGTTTTTGATTGGAGAGTCGTTGATGCGGGCGGATTCCCCTGGAGAAGCTTTGCGGGAGCTGATGCGAGTGCCGAGTAGCGAGTACCGAGTACCGAGCGGACGGTAGGAAATCCCCACGTCTCGCAAAGGAAGCTACACATTGGGCACCCGGCACCCGGCGGCCTGTGCTGAGTTGTAGGGATCCTTCGACTGCGGTTGTGCTTCGCGTTCGCGAAGCGCAACCTTCGCTCAGGATGACAGTTTAGGAATCTGATGACTTGGGTGAAGATTTGTGGAATGACGAGTTTGGAGGATGCACTGACCGCGGTTGAGGCCGGGGCGGATGCGGTGGGGTTTGTGTTTTATGAGAAGAGTCCGAGGAACATTACGGTTGAGGCGGCGCGGGAGATTGTGGAGAAGCTGCCGGAGAGGGTGGAGAAGATCGGAGTGTTTGTGGGTCAATCTGCGGAGCAGGTGAGCAGTATTTCGGAGCGAGCCGAGTTGAGCGCGGTGCAGGTGTATCCCAGCTCTGGGGACGGGCCGGGGTCGTTGACTGATTTCGTCCAGAACGTTCAGTGCCGGATGTTTGTGGCAATGCCAGGTCAACGAGTCACGTCTGAGGAGAGTTTTGGATTCTTCTTTTCGGAGGAGTTTCTGAGGCGCACCAGCGCCGTTTTCCTCGATTCAGGAAACTCACAGCATCCAGGCGGAACGGGAACTGCGTTCGACTGGGACAACGCGGCACAGCCAGTGAGCGCAATGAGCAGGACCATCCCGGTTGTCATTGCGGGTGGGCTAACACCGCAGAATGTCGGTGCGGCGATTAGGACTCTCAAGCCTTGGGGAGTGGATGTGGCTTCGGGAGTGGAGACTAGGCCGGGGAAGAAGGATCCGGAGAAAATGCGGGCGTTTGTGAAGGCGGTGCGGGCGGCGGAGAGGAGTGCGTGAGCGTGGTAACGGCGAAGGTTCTATCTCAGGCAAGGAAAAGCAGGTCCCTCGACTCCGCATCACCTTTGCTCCGCAAAGGTGATGCTGCGCTCGGGATGACAGGCAAGGAGCCGGGGCGGTTTGGGGTTTACGGCGGGCGGTATGTGCCGGAGACTTTGATGGCGGCCCTGGAGGAGTTGGAGCGGGAGTATGAGAAGGCGAAGCGCGATCCGAAGTTTCAGCGGCGTCTGGAGGAGTTGCTGCGGACTTATGCGGGGCGTCCTACGGCATTGACGTTTGCCCGGCGGCTTACCGAGAAGCTGGGCGGGGCGAAGATTTATTTGAAGCGTGAAGATTTGCTGCACACCGGAGCGCACAAGATCAATAACTGTTTGGGGCAGGCGCTCCTGGTGGAGCGCATGGGCAAGCGGCGGGTGATCGCGGAGACCGGCGCGGGGCAGCACGGGGTGGCTACGGCTACGGTTTGCGCGCTGCTGGGGTTTGAGTGCGTGGTGTACATGGGGACCGAAGACATGCGGCGGCAGGAGTTGAATGTGTTTCGCATGCGCTTGCTGGGAGCGGAGGTGCGAGGGGTGGAATCGGGATCGCGGACGTTGAAGGACGCGATCAACGAGGCGATGCGCGATTGGGTGACGAATGTGCGGACTACGCATTATTTGTTGGGGAGCGTGCTGGGGGCGCATCCGTATCCGACGATGGTGAGGGATTTTCATCGCGTGATCGGGCGGGAGGCGCGGGCGCAGATTTTGAAGGCCGAGGGCAAACTACCGGCGGCGGTGATTGCGTGCGTGGGTGGGGGATCGAATGCGATCGGAATTTTCTATGAGTTTATAAAGGACAAGAAGGTTCGCTTGATTGGAGTGGAGGCGGGCGGTCGCGGCGAAGCGCTGGGCGAACATGCGGCGCGGTTTAGGGGAGGGTCTCCGGGAGTCTTGCAGGGAACCTATTCTTACGTGCTACAGGATTCGGCGGGACAGATTGCGAACACGCATTCGGTTTCGGCGGGGCTGGATTATCCCTCGATTGGGCCGGAGCATGCGGCGTTGAAAGATGCCGGCCGGGCAGAGTATGTTCCGGCGTCGGATGCAGAGGCGCTGGAGGCGACGACTTTGCTGGCGCGGACGGAGGGAATTATTCCGGCTCTGGAATCGGCGCATGCCGTTGCGGAAGTGGTGAAGCGCGCACCCAAGATGAAGAAGTCGGATGTGGTGATCGTGAATGTTTCAGGGCGCGGGGATAAGGATATTGGGATTATGCGGGAGAATTTGAAGTTGGATTGAGTGATTGAATTGGAGGAGACAGCAGATTCCTCGCTCCGCTCGGAATGACAAATTGTTTGGGAGTGAGTCGCTGAAATGCCTGGCGTGGTCGCGGGCAGTGAGGGCGTGAAAGGGATTCTTCGACTGTGGTTGCGCTTCGCATTCGCGAATCGCAACCTTCGCTCAGAATGACAAAATGCCTTTGACCTTTTACAAGAAGCCTGGGTTGGTGGTGTATGTGACGTGCGGCGATCCGGATCTCGTCACTACGCGGGCGGTGGTGCTGGCTGCCATTGAGGCAGGGGCGGACGTGATTGAATTGGGCGTGCCTTTCAGCGATCCGGTGGCGGATGGTCCGGTGATCCAGCGGGCGAGCGAGCGGGCGCTGAAGCACGGGACTTGCCTGGCGCAGGTGTTAATGCTGGCGGCGGATGTGCGGCAACATGCGCAATCCACGGGACTCGTGGTGTTTTCTTATTTGAATCCGATATTGCGGATGGGGATGGAGAAGTTCTGCATGGTAGCGCGGCATGCGGGAGTGGACGGGGTGCTGGTAACGGATCTGCCGGTGGAAGAGGCAGGTGAATATTTGCGGGCGATGAAGGCGTATGATCTGGCACCGGTATTTCTGGCGGCGCCGACGAGTCCGGATGAGCGGTTGAAGCGCATTGCGGAGGTATCGCGAGGATTTGTGTATGCGGTATCGCGGACAGGAGTGACGGGCGTGCGGCAGCGGTTGGCGGACGATGCGCAGAAACTGGTACGACGGTTGCGGCGCGTGACCAAGTTGCCGGTTGCCGTTGGGTTTGGGATTTCGAATGCGGAGCAGTTTGCCGAAGTTGGTAAGTTTGCGGACGCGGTGGTGGTGGGCAGCGCGATTGTGGAGAGGATTGAGCGGAATCGGGGAAGGGAAGCGGAGGCTGTGGGAGAATTTGTGAGGAAGTTGGTCGGCTAGGGAGGACTTCGAAATCCGCCCAGCATATACGGGGTAGGGATCCTTCGACTGCGGTTGTGCTTCGCGTTCGCGAAGCGCAACCTTCGCTCAGGATGACAGGTCGGAAAAAGAACGTCATGGACATTGCGGATTGGCGTAAGAAAATTGATGAGCTTGATCGGCGGCTGGTGGAGTTGCTGAGCGAGCGGGCGCGTGCGGCGGTGGAGATTGGGCGGCTGAAGCGGGACACGAATTTGCCGATTTATGAGCCGGAGCGGGAGCGGATTGTGTTTGAGAATGTTCAGGAGATGAATCGAGGTCCGCTGCCAGGGCGGGATCTGGTCAGGATTTTTGAGCGGATCATGGATGTGATGCGGAATATTCAGAAGGCAGAGATTGTGACGAAGGTGGATATAGCGAAGAGCGAGACCGAGTTGGATTCGGAAGTAAATGATTGAGTGGGCGGTATCGGTGATTTTCCTATGATTGTGGCGATGCAGGATGTGGCGGATGAGGGGCAGATTCAGCAGGTGATTGAGCACCTGGTGAAGCTGGGGTTTGAGGTGCACCGGTCGACGGGAGCACGGCAAACCGTGCTGGGCGCGGTGGGAGCGGGGATTGAGTTTGATATTCGCAACCTGGAATTGTTGCCGGGAGTGCAGGAGGTCCATCGCATCAGTTCGCCGTACAAGCTGGCGGGGAAGAGTTTTCGTCCCGAGGGGACGGTGGTGAAGCTGGCGAATGGAATTGGGATTGGCGGAAATGAAGTGGTGGTGATGGCGGGGCCGTGCTCGGTGGAATCGCGGGAACAACTCTTTGCGACGGCGGAAGCGGTGTCGAAGGCAGGGGCGCGCGTGCTGCGGGGTGGAGCGTTCAAGCCTCGGAGCTCTCCCTATTCTTTTCAGGGGCATGGTGAAGATGCGTTGAAGCTGCTGCGCGAAGCAGGCGAGAAATTTAGGTTGCTGGTGATCAGCGAGGTGATGGAGATTGCGCAGATCCCGATGATGCTGCCGTATGTGGACATCTTGCAGGTGGGAGCGCGCAACATGCAAAACTTCAATCTGCTGCGCGAGCTGGGAAAGGTGCGGAAGCCGGTGCTACTGAAGCGCGGGATTGCAGCGACCATCGAGGAACTGCTGCTCTCGGCCGAGTACATTATGGCGGGCGGGAACTATGATGTGATTTTGTGCGAGCGCGGCATTCGGACGTTTGAGACCTACACGCGGAACACGATGGATATATCGGCGATTCCGATTATCCACAAACTGTCGCATCTTCCGATGACGGCCGATCCGTCGCATGGAACGGGACGGCGCGACAAGGTGGCGCCAATGGCGCGGGCGTCAGTGGCGGCGGGAGCGGATGCGTTGCTGATTGAAGTGCATTGCGATCCGAATAAGGCATGGTCGGACGGGGCGCAATCGCTGTTTCCAGAACAGTTCGCGAAGTTGATGGACGAGTTGCGGATGATTGCGCCGGCGGTGGGGAGGAAGATTGCTTAACCCCTTTTCACCACAGAGGCACAGAGACACAGAGAAAAGTAGCTGCGAAAGCTGGACCTGACTTCACTCTTTCTTATTCCTATATCCCAGGCGAGGTTGAACATCCTAAGACTTTGTTTTGTTCTCTGTAGCTCTGTGACTCTGTGGTGAGATTTTCATATGCCGATTCGGCAAATCACGATTGTTGGGACGGGGCTGATCGGCGGGTCGTTTGCGCTGGCGCTGCGGAAGCGGCGGTTTGCGGGGCGCATTGTAGGGTGCGACCGGCAATCGGCACTGAAGCGGGCGAAGATGTGCGGGGTGGTTGACAACGGATTCTGCGAGCCGGCGGACGCGGTCCGCGGCAGTCAGCTGGTGGTGCTGGCGACGCCCGTTCTCGCCATAGTGGACTTGATCGGGCGGTTGGGTCCGGCGCTCCCCGCGACTACGTTGCTGACAGACGTGGGAAGTACGAAGGCGGCGGTAGCGAAGCAGGCGCTGAATGTGTTTGGGAAAAATGCGCGGCATCGATTTCTGGCTGGGCATCCGATGGCGGGGAAGGAGCACAGTGGCGTGGATTACGCGGACGCCGACTTGTTCCAGAATGCGGTGTGGTTCTTGACGCCGCTGCCAGGACAGACCTTGCATGAAGGATTATTCGCGGAATTTGTGGGGTGGATTGATCAGATTGGAGCGCGGGTTGCGATGTTGCCGCCGGAGGATCACGACCGGCTATGTGCGTGGATCAGCCACCTGCCACAGATGATCTCGACAGCGTTGGCGGCGGCGCTGGTGGAGGAGTTTGGAGAAGAGGCGCCGTTGCTTCCGGCCGGTGGGCGCGCCCTGCGGGAGATGACGCGGATTTCGGCGAGCCCGTATTCGATGTGGCGAGATATTGCGATCAGTAACAGAAAGAATATTGGAGATGCGCTGTTGAAGGTGGAGCAGCGGCTGGGGCATATTCGCGAAAATCTGGCGACGCGGCAGTTGGCGGAGGAATTTGAGTTGGCGCATGGGCTGAAGAAGAGTCCGGGGAAGAAAGAGTGACTTACCTGACGAATCCGAGCGGTGGCGGAGACGCTCAGCCAGCGGTGGCGTCTGTTGCATGGGTCCCCTTCGACTTCGCTCAGGCCAGGCTTTCGCTGCGCTCGGGATGACAGGGCTTACGCGTGCAATGCTGCTGTGTATCCGCGGCGGATTTCGTTTAGAATTCTTGCGCTATGAACAAGGTTGTGGCTAGTGCGGATGAGGCGATTTGCGATGTGGACGACGGCGCCGTCATCATGATTGGCGGGTTTGGACTGTGCGGGATTCCGGAGAATCTGATTCGCGCGCTGGTGCGGAAGGGGTCGAAGAATCTGACGACCATCAGTAATAACGTTGGGGTAGACGGGTTGGGGAACGGGCTGCTGCTGGCGGCGGGACAGATTGTGCATCACATTGGGACGTACGTCGGCGAGAACAAGCTGCTGGAAGAGATGGTGCTGACGGGGAAGATTCATCTTGATCTGGTGCCGCAGGGGACGTTTTCCGAAAGGATCCGGGCGGGGGGCGCGGGGATTCCGGCGTTTTTCACGCCGACCGGCGTGGGCACGATTGTTGCGGAAGGAAAAGAGACGCGCGAGTTCGATGGGCGGACTTACGTGATGGAACATGGGTTGAAAGCAGATTTCGCGTTTGTGAAGGCGTGGAAAGGCGACCGGGTGGGGAATTTGGTGTACCGGAAGACGGCGCGGAATTTTAATCCCATGATGGCGACAGCTGCGAAGGTGACGATTGCGGAGGTTGAACAGTTGGTGGACGTGGGAGAACTGGACGGGGATTCGATTCATACGCCTTCGATCTACGTGAAACGGATTTTCCAAGGGGAACTGTACGAGAAGCGCATTGAGAGACGGACGGTGAGGAAAGCGATCTAGTCGCGAGTACCGGGTACCGAGAGAACACCTTGATGAGCCCTGGTTAGATCGCGGCGAAAGGGATCCTTCGACTGCGGCTGTGCTTCGCTTCGCGAACCGCAACCTGCGCTCAGGATGACAACTAGAGAGATTTATGAACAAAGTCGGTAAAGATGTGGAGAAGCGCGAGCGGATTGTGAATCGGATTGCGCGCGAGTTGCGGGATGGGTTTTATGTGAACCTGGGGATCGGGATGCCTACGCTGATTGCGAATCATGTTCCGCCGGGGATTGAAGTGGTTTTGCAGTCGGAGAATGGGATGCTGGGGATTGGGCCGTATCCGGTGGAGGGTCAGGAAGACGCCGACCTGATCAACGCGGGCAAGGAGACGGTGAGCGAGATGGCGGGGACCTCATATTTTTCGAGCGCCGATTCGTTTGCCATGATCCGTGGCGGGCACATTGATTTGAGCGTGCTGGGGGCGATGGAAGTGGATGAGACGGGGAGCCTGGCGAATTGGATGATCCCGGGAAAAATGGTGAAGGGGATGGGCGGGGCGATGGACCTGGTGGCCGGGGCGCGGCGCGTGGTGGTGGCGATGGAGCATACGACGCGGGACGGTACGCCGAAGATTTTGAAGAAGTGCACGCTGCCGCTGACTGGCGTGAGAGTGGTTGATACGATTGTGACGGAGATGGCGTACATCCGAGTGAGAGAGTGGGGGATGGTGCTGGAGGAAGTGGCTCCCGGATTGACGGTGGAGGATGTGCAGCGTGCGACCGACGCCAGGCTGATGGTGAGTGAGGAGTTGAAGGTGATGGAGAGCTAGTAGGGGCTCTGCCAGGCGAACCTCAGGGGCTAAAAGTCCATTCAATCTAGTGGCACTCTATCGCAGCGCTGGAAGCGCTGCGCCACCCAAAATCTAAAGCTCCGCCGCTGCCTAGATGCGGAAGGGCGCTGCTAGCAAGCGGAACGGCAGGGTGATGGCGATGTAGATAATCTCCAGCACTCCGTGGGCCGCGACTCCGAGGATGCGGAACGGCAATAGCAATAGCCAGATGAATGGGTAGGCGACCAGCGCCAGCAGGGCCAGGGGCCAGCAGACCACGAAGAGGATGCACCACAGGAGGAAAGTGAACATGATGAGACCTCCTTCTTTTCTTTCCATTTAATTGTACGGCGGCAGCGGGAAGAAAGTTCCCGGTGCGAGCGACTCATTCGCCCCGCTTATTCGTACCGCAAGGCCTCCGCGGGGAGAGTTCTGCCGGCGGACCATGACGGATAGAGCGTAGCAATGAAGGAAACTCCGACAGCTACGAGCGCTACCAGTAAGCCATCCATGGGACGCGGGGCGAACGGGACGTAGTCGATGGAGTAGACCTCGGGTGAGAGTGAAATGATGTGGTAGTGGCCTCCGGCGTAGGAGATGGCATAGCCGAGCAGGAGGCCGATCGCCGTGCCAATCACCCCTATCAGAACACCCTGCGCGATGAAGATGTTTCGCACTTGCGATTTGCGTGTGCCCATCGACATCAATACGGCGATATCCTTGGTTTTTTCCATGACCATCATAATCAGGGAGATCAGGATGTTCAGAGCGGCGACGAAGACGATCAGGCCGATGGTGATGAAAGTGACCAGGCGCTCAAGGCGCAGGGCGTGAAACAGAGCTTTGTTCTGCTCCATCCAGTTGGTGGTCATGAAACCTTTACCAGCCGCGTCTTCGAGTTCGCGCGAAAAGGTGTCGGCTTTGTAGATGTCGTCGATTTTGAACTCGATAACGGAGATGAGATCGCCAAGACCGAACAGGCGTTGAGCATCGGAGAGCCGCGTGAAGGCCCAGGAAGAATCGTAATCGTAGAAGCCGGAGTTGAAGATTCCCACCACGCGAAAGCGGCTGTATTTCGGGACCATGCCGAAGGGGGTGAGTTCGCCTTGCGGGCTGGTGACGAGGACGACGGAACCGACCGTGGCGCCCAGATTGTCGGCCATGTCTTTGCCGAGAATGATTGGGGGCATGGCGGCGACGCGGGCGTGGACGCCAGCCAAGGCGTCAGGAGAATCTTCTGTGGTCGCTGACGCTTCTGGGACGGCCGAGGCGGCCGTCCCCACATGATTTTCATCTGGGGCGGATGGGGTTTTTTCGAGGGCGTCCGCTGAACCCTCTTTTATTGTATTGAGCAGATCACCGATCTTGCGCTCATCCGCCGGAATCATGCCCTTGAGGACGGCGCCGCGGGCACGAGGTCCGCGAGAGATGAGGACTTGCTCAAAAATTGCGGGTGCGGCACCGACCACATGCGGCTGTTTGGAAAGGCGTTCGAGCAGCGGAGGCCAATCTTTGATTCCGTCGTCGGCCACGCGCAGCAGGCTGATGTGCGAGGTGGATCCGATGAGGCGCTCCTGCAAATCCTGGCGAAAACCGTTGTTGATGGCGAGGGCGACGATAAGCGAGGCGACGCCCGCGGCTACTCCGACAATGGAGATACCGGTAATGATGCCGATGAAGGCTTGGCGTCTTTTCGCACGCAAGTATCGTGACGCGACAAATAGTTCGAACCTCATCTGCGAGTCCCTCGCGTTGCTCGGGATTTCGGCTGCGGGCTAGCGCCCGCAAAGCGCCTCAACTTGGCGCGCAGGTAGCGTGTCGCGATAAAGAGTTCGAAAGGCATGGAGCTTTCGGCCGTCAGCTCTCATCTTCAGCCAAGTCGGATTATAACCAGCGTCTCTTCACTGTGTCCGGATTCAGGCAAAATAAAGAGCTTCAACGCGGAGGGAGCTGAGGACGGACGCGGAGAACGCAGAGTTGAGGCCGCTTCGGTTGATCTGCTCACAGCATTATTCTTGGCAGAACCGCGGGCACGGTTGAGCGATACAGACGATAGTCTTCGCCGAAGCGGGTCTCCAGTTCTTTATCCTCCATCTTGATCATTACTGCGCCGGTCACGAGCGCGAATGCCGTCAGCATCCAGCAGACTGCCAGTCCGGTGCCTACACTCCATGCCAGCATCTCGCAGAGATGGCCTAGATAAACGGGATGGCGTACGCGGGCGCGAATGCCTGTCGTCACCAGGCGCTGCTGGTTGCGTCCGCCTAGGACCTCAGGCAGTCCGCCCAGCGCGGCAAGGGTGAACTGGTGGTGAGAGAGTTTGTAGAGCAGCAAGCCGGCGCAGAACAGTGCGGCTGCGGGAAACCAGGTTAGATTATTTCTGTAGAGCAGAAACCCGCGCCACGGGATTGTTACTACTGTCACGGCTACCCACATTGCCATCCAGACGGGCAGGAGTATTTTGTACGGCGATCTCCGGCGCGAGCGCCAATATTCTGCACGCGGGTGAATCAGCAGCCAGAAGGCGGGGATCGTAGAGTAAACGACGCAGGCGATCCAGCCGACGGTTCGCAACATTTGCATCAGTAGATTTTATCTGCTCAGTTGCGCTGCTCATGCAAGTGGGCTGTTTCTATGGCAAATTAGAAGATCAATGTCCGCCCCCGCCGACTCCAGAGCTGGACGCATAGCGTTTACGCATCCGGACTTTGTGCTGTTCCAGATAGCGCGTTTTCTGATCGTGGCCGCGGTCGAGATGCAGGCGGTCGCCGTGGGATGGCAGGTCTATGACATCACCAAGCGCGCTCTTGACCTGGGGTTAGTGGGATTGGCGCAATTCTTGCCGGGCATCCTGCTGTTTCTGGTTTCCGGCCATACATCGGACCGATTCGACCGGCGCAAAGTGCTGGGCGCCTGCTATGCGGGCTTCGCGTTATGTTCTGGCCTTTTGCTGGTACTGGCGGAGCGGGGCACGCATGCGGTGCGTCCCATTTATGTGGTGCTGATTTTGCTGGGCGTGGTGCGCTCGTTTAACGGGACCGCCAGCCGCTCGATTTTGCCGCAACTGGTTCCGGAAGAACACTTCCCCAATGCCGTGGCATGGAACGCAACCACGTTTCAGGCGGCTACGATTCTGGGGCCATCCCTTGGTGGGATTCTATACGCGGCTTTTCACGGTCCATCGGCGGTTTACGCGGCCGCCATGTTGACCGCCCTAGGTGCGCTGGTTTCCACGTTCCGCATCAAGGCGCGGCAGCAAGCGCGGCGGCGCGAGCCGATGACGGTGAAGACAGTCTTCGCAGGATTGCACTTTATCTGGCGTGAGAAGTTGATTCTGGGGGCAATCTCTTTGGACTTGTTCGCGGTGTTGCTCGGCGGAGCGGTGGCACTGCTTCCAGTTTACGCGCGCGACATTCTTCACACCGGACCGTGGGGACTGGGTTTGTTGCGGACCGCTCCTGGAGTGGGGGCCGCGGTGATGGCCGTGGCATTGGCTCATCGACCGCTGCGCGGGCGCGCCGGGCCGACACTGCTGTGGTCGGTGGCGGGGTTCGGTGTGCTCACGATTCTGTTTGGGGTATCGCATAGCATTGTGCTGTCGCTGGTCTCACTGGTCCTTCTTGGGGCGTCAGACATGATCAGCGTGATCATCCGCGCGACGCTGGTGCAGCTGCGAACGCCCGATGAAATGCGCGGGCGAGTGATGGCAGTGGACATGGTTTTTATCGGGACATCGAATGAACTCGGGCAGTTCGAATCTGGACTGACGGCGCAATGGTTTGGCACGGTTCCGGCAGTGGTGCTGGGAGGCGTGGGAACGCTGGTGGTGATTGCGCTCTGGGCGTGGATGTTTCCGGATTTGCGGCGTACGGGCGCACTCAGCGCGATAAACACTGAGGTCGAAGAGGAAGCTTCGGAGGCAGCGGAAGAAATGCATTAGCAGGCTGCAGGAAAGCGCTCGCCGCAAGATACGACCACCGGGGCTAAAGCCCGCGCTGATTGTGGGCGCTTTACGCGACGCTGAAGCGCCGCTCTTCCACGGTACGGTGCGTATCTCCGGGACCGCACGCATCCCCGGGGCTGCACGCAACTCGAGTTCGGAAAAACTACTTCTGCGGTATCAGGGTCTTGGCTGCCCCCATATTGTCGTAGCGGTCGTAAACGCGTACGACCACCACATGCTCTGAAGAAGATCCATCTTCTTTCGCCGCTTCGGAAGTGGCTTTGAAATCGTAATTCTCGGTCTTTGCGTCGGAGAGTTGGCCAACCGGCTCGACATACTTCCAATCGCCCGCGTCGACCGAATATTCGGCGCGTTTGAGGGGAGAAAAACCATCCACTGCGCGGAACGTAACGTGAACCCCGTCGCCCTCGAGAGTGGCGGCCAGATTTTCGATTCGCGGAGGGGTTGTGTCGACCTCGAAGCGGCGGCTCTCTTTCGACGCCGTCAAGGCTTCGCCCGGCGAGTGGGAGGTCGCGTCGGAGGCGACCACCTTCACGGTGTAGCCGCCGTCGGGTAGCAGGCTGGCGTCGAAGGAATACGCTTTATCAGTAATGTCATCTTTGAGAAGGAGCCAACGTGTCTGGCCATCGCCGCGGTAGTAGATGGAGTAAATAAGTTGGTCGTCGTTCTCGTCGTGCGCACTCCATTTCACACCGATGGAATCGCGATCATGCGAACTGGGCGGCGGAGCTTCGAAATGTGTTCCTGAAGATAGACTCGACGAATCCGATCCCAGGCCGATGCCCGTGGTTTTGGGCTGAGGTTGATACTTTACGGCGACCTGCACGGTGACATCATCGATCTCCGGAGCGACGTTCTTGGGCAAGTAATTCAAGGCGACGCTGTCAACGTTTGGAGCTGTGTTTCCCGCGTGCAGCACGGCCTTCCACTGGGCGTAACGAGCTGCGGGAATTCCGGTCTCGTCGTTTTTGCCGAGGTCGATTTTCTTCCACGGGCTCCAGTTGCGGTCGGGATTATCTACGTTGCCACTGCGGGCGTAGAGATCCACATTGCCAATGCCGCGGAATTCGACGCGTCCCCAGCGCGAGAAAATCTTGGCGTCGAAGACATCGCTCTCGTAGGTGCCCTCGGCCTCAGGCCCGGGACCGAGCACAAAGAGCTTTCCCAGATTACTGGTGGCAGCGTATACACCACCGCCGGGCGCTTTGGCGAAGGCGGTCACTTGCGAAGCCGCCGCTTTCAGCAGATCCGAAAAATCATCCAGGCCGGTGATAGCAAAAATGTGGCCGCGATTTCCCGTGCCAGCCAGCAGGCGTCCCTGCGAATCAAAGGCGAGGGCGTAGACGATATCCTCGTGGGATGTCCACAGCCTGGTGGGAGAACCGTCGGGGGCTATGCGATAAATATCAGAACCGCCGCTGGCCCCGCCGCCAGGAAATGGGAACAACCCTGCTATGGCAGGGCCGGTGGGCGCGGTAGAGATCGTCATACCGGGAACCTGTGGTGCGGCGCTTCCCGGCGGGACGCCGGACCCCATCGTCAAAAGAGCCGCGGCTAACCCCGATGAACTCGACCCGCTCCCGCTCTTTTTCTCGCCGACGGCTGCCGCATAGATGTTTCCTGCGCGATCGAGCGCCAGCGCTGTAATTTCTTTCTTGGGCGCGCTGTAGAGCACGAAACCGTCGCCCGCGGGAGAAATGCGGTAGATGAGTCCGCTGCCGTCGGAGCCGGCGATCAGGTTTTGCCGCGCATCGAAAGCCAGGACGCGAATGTGGGTTTCATCGCTCTTGAAGAATACAGAGTGCTCGCCTTTCGGCGTGACCCGGAAAATTTCCCCATGGTCGCCAGTGGCCACGTACAAGTTGCCAGACTTATCCAAAGCGAGATCCCAGATATATTTCGTGGCCGGCTCGAAATAGACGGACGAACTCCAGGAGGGATCGGCGGCGGGTTTCGCGGCGTCTTTGTCGGGAGCCGCTCCCGAAGAGAAATCAGCTTTTGCCGGCTGAGCTTTGGTGCTTGGATTGTGCTCGATTTTGTATACCTTGCCATCGGGAGCGGTGGCGGCATAGATCGCGCCTGCGGCGCCAATCTGCAGGGCTTGTACCTGGAGTTCCTTGGGCTCGAAAATAATGGTTCCTTTACCATCCGGCGTGATGCGGTACACGCGAGCAGGCGCGCCTGCCGCTACATATACATTTCCCGCGTCGTCGGCCGCGATTGCCCAAATGTAGGTTGAAGGGGTGGCATACAGGCTCGTGAACGTGGGAGCCAGCTCCAGGCCGCCCGCGCTACGAATCGCCGCGCCGATGGCTGTACCTTTGACGAGTTCGTCAAATCTGGACTGCTCCCAGGTACGCGTGCCTTCGGCAAACGCCGTCGAGACAAGAACGGAACCACTCAAGTCTGCAAGAAAGAAAACAGCAATAAACAAGAAGAAAAACTTTCGCGCACTCTGCAATTTTCATACCTCTGGGCATCGTTGTGGGGAACTTTAAGGTTAACATGCCGGCGAGATCGGAAGCTGCCCGCCCCGACCAGGTGTGAGGCTCACAGAGCCTGATTTCCCGTGGTATCGTTAAATCTGATGAACGCTCCGCGCCAGGAATTGCTCCAGTTGCTCGCCTACAAGTCTTTTCGCCTGGGCGAGTTCAAATTGTCTTCCGGCGGGACCAGCGACTACTACATCGATTGCAGGACCACAACTCTTGATGCCAAGGGCGCGCGACTGACGGGCCAGGTTTTTTTCGACGAAATCCGGCAGCATGGTTGGAAGCCGCAGGCCATCGGCGGCCTGACGATGGGAGCTGATCCCATCGTGGTGGCGGTGTCTGTGGTGAGCGGGGAACTGCAAGGTTTTCTGGTGCGTAAGGTGGAGAAGCAGCACGGGACGGGCCAGCGCATTGAAGGCTTTCGCGAGAAGGCCGCGCGGGTGGTGATCGTCGACGACGTTTGCACTACCGGCGCTTCCACGGTGCAGGCGATCGAGACGGCGCGCGAATTTGGATTTACCGTGGTTGGAGTGATGTGTCTGGTGGAGCGTGAAGAAGCTAAGGGAAGGCCGAGTGTAGAGAAGGCCGCGGCTCCAGCGCCGTTCGTGTCGATTTTTACCGCGAGCGATGTGCGCGCGGAACACATTCTGCAAACGGACGATACCAAGCCCGTAATCTTCGCCGTCTCGGCGGTCTGTGAAGTCTGCGGACGGCCGGCGGTGACGAACAACCCGCGGAACCTTTGCGACGCGCACAAAAATTGATCCATTTTTTGATTATTAATTCATGATTCAGACACTCGAATGGACTGACCAGGGTGTACGCTTCATCGATCAGACGAAGCTGCCCACGGAAGAAACCTACGTTACCTGCAAGACGCACGAGCAGGTCGCCGACGTCATCCGGACCATGGTGGTGCGCGGAGCGCCTGCGATAGGCGTGGCCGCGGCCATGGGGATTGCGCTCGGCGTGAACAATTCTAAGGCGGAGACGGTGGGTGATCTCAAGCGGGAGCTCGACCAGATCTGCGACAACATGGGCAAAACTCGCCCTACGGCCGTCAATCTCTTCTGGGCGATTCACCGCATGCAGGAGAAGTTTGAACGTATTCGCATCCGGCCAATCGCGCAAATCAAGCAGGGGCTCGTGGAAGAGTCGAAGCGTATGCACGCCGAAGACATTGCTGCCAACCAGGCCATGGGACGCCACGGCGCCACGCTGATGCCCAGTGAAGGCGGAGTGCTTACCCACTGCAATGCCGGTGCGTTGGCTACGGCTGGGTACGGCACCGCGCTGGGCGTGATTCGCGCAGCAGTCGAGCAGGGAAAGAAGATTCATGTCTATGCGGACGAAACCCGGCCGTTTCTGCAAGGCTCGAGGCTGACCGCCTGGGAGCTCATGAAAGACGGCATCCCCACCACCGTGATCTCCGACAACATGGCGGGCGCGATGATGAAGCAGGGCAAGATTGGAGCGATTGTGGTCGGAGCCGACCGCATCGCGGCCAACGGCGACGTGGCCAACAAAATTGGAACGTATACGGTCGCCGTTCTCGCCAAAGAAAACGGCATCCCGTTCTACGTGGCTGCGCCGATTTCGACCGTTGACCTGGCGTGTCCTGACGGCGACAAGATTCCCATTGAGCAGCGCAATCCGAGGGAAGTCACCCACATTGGCGGGAAGCAGATGGTCCCGGACGGCGTGTCGATCGAAAACCCGGCGTTCGACGTAACTCCAGCGAGATACGTGGCCGCCATCATCACTGAGCGCGGCATTGTCCGCGCGCCATACCTGGAGTCGCTGCAAAAGCTCGCTGGCACCGAGGCCAAGGTCGAGGTCTAGCTCGAGGAAGGACTTCGGCAGCATTTTCGGCATACAGGGGCGTGACGCCCGTCACATCAAGGCGGCTAAGCCTTGAGTACAGTTTTCGGTAGATAGTCCTCGGGAACCGAGAGGTTGGCAACCCGCTAGCATCTAAATATCCTTATGGTTCGAATGTGCCATGTGGAGCGGGGAGCCTGGTGTGAGAAGATGGCCCATTCTACTGTTCCTGCCGCAGGTCGACGAAGGGTGGGACAGGATGGACCCAAGCGGGGGCCGAGTGCATCTAACGAGACAAGTAGCGGAGGAAGAACCGCTGCTTCGGGTTTGCGGATTGAAGAAGGTTTTCCGGTCCGGCGAATCGGACTTGGTGCTCTTTGAGAATTTGTCGTTTGAGGTGAAGCGAGGCGAGATGCTCGCGATTGTGGGCGAGTCGGGAGCCGGGAAGAGTACCTTGTTGCACATCCTCAGCGCTCTTGATCATGCTTCCGCGGGTGACGTATACTGCGCGCAATTGAAGCTGAATGCGTTGTCAGCAGACGAATCGGCGGAGTTTCGCAATCGCCAGGTAGGCTTTGTCTGGCAATCTCATTATCTGCTGCCGGAATTCACGGCGGCGGAAAACGTGGCCATGCCTCTGCTGGTGGGCGGTCGTAGCTGGGCAGAGGCAGCGCCGGAAGCTTCACGCTGGCTGCGTGAGGTCGGGTTACAGCAACGCGGGCATCACCGTGCGGGAGAGCTTTCGGGCGGGGAGCAACAGCGGGTAGCTCTGGCGCGGGCGCTCATTGCCGGTCCGAGGTTGTTGCTGGCGGATGAGCCAACCGGGGACCTTGACGGACAGACGGCGGAAGCGGTTTTCAAATTGATTGCGCGATTACATCGCGAGCACCAACTCACCTCCCTCATTGCAACACACAGCTTTTCGTTCGCACGACGCTGTCACCGGGTGTTACGGCTGAAGCAGGGGCGCGTCGAGGAAATCAGGCCGGAGTCGCTGCCCGTTTAGTGGTGAGAACGAGCGAGTGAAAGATTAGTAAGACAAAGTGCAAGAAATTGGACTGGCTGGAAGGCGTAAGGGAGATTTCAAAAGGTTCCTTCGGTAACATTATGGTAACGTTTCGGTACTTGGGTTGGATGGCTGTTTAATTGCATAATGAGCTAGTGATGCGGATCAGGACGCAAGACATGAACGACATCGGGCCAGGGTTTAGGTAGGTCGAGCGGGAGGTCGTGCCTTCTCGATCAGAGGGGTTCGGGGGGAAGGGCATTATGTTTGAACGTTATACGGAGAAAGCCAGGCGCGTGATCTTCTTCGCGCGCTACGAAGCAAGCCAGTTCGGGTCTCCTTATATAGAGACCGAGCACCTGCTGCTGGGGCTCCTGCGCGAAGATAAAGCCCTGACTAATCGATTCCTGCGCTCGCACGCCTCGGTTGAGTCTATCCGCAAGCAGATTGAGGGTCACACCACGATTCGGGAAAAGGTCTCGACGTCGGTGGACCTGCCTTTGAGCAACGAGTGCAAGCGCGTGCTGGCCTATGCCGCGGAAGAAGCGGAACGGCTGTCTCACAGGCACATCGGAACCGAACATCTTCTATTGGGATTGCTGCGGGAAGAGAAGTGCTTTGCCGCTGAGATTCTGCACGAGCGCGGGCTACGGCTATCGACCATCCGTGAGGAATTGGCGCGTACCAGCCAGGAAAAAGCGCAGCCGCAACGGCAGCGGGAATCTTCGCTACTGAGTGAGTTTTCGCGCGATTTGACCCAGGCGGCTATGGACAGCCAGCTTGATCCGCTGGTGGGCCGCGATGGAGAGTTGGAGCGCGTGGTCCAGATTCTGTGCCGGCGTACCAAGAACAATCCAGTGCTGATTGGCGAGCCGGGCGTGGGCAAGACGGCTATCGTCGAAGGACTGGCGCAGCGGATTGCCGATGGAGAAGTTCCGTCATTTCTGGCGGATAAGCGAATTCTGGCGCTTGATCTTTCCTTGATTGTTGCCGGAACAAAATATCGAGGACAGTTCGAAGAGCGCCTGAAGACCATCATGAAAGAATTGATGGAGTCGCAGAACTCCATCATCTTTATTGACGAGCTGCATACTCTGGTAGGCGCGGGATCCGCGGAAGGATCGCTCGATGCGGCGAACATTCTGAAGCCGGCATTGTCGCGCGGCGAGATTCAGTGCATCGGCGCAACTACTCCGGGCGAATACCGCAAGTCCATCGAGAAGGACCGGTCGCTGGAGCGGCGTTTCCAGGCGGTGAAGGTTCCTCCGCCGAATGAGGCGGATGCGGTGAAGGTGCTGTTTGGCATCAAGGACCGGTATGAGAAGTTCCACGCCGTCACCTATACCGACGACGCCATCAACTTCGCCGTGTCGCACTCGAACCGTTACATTCCGGATCGGTTCCTGCCGGACAAGGCCATCGACTTGGTAGATGAAGCTGGTGCGCGGGTGAAGCTGCGTCAGACCTCGCAGCCCGAGGAGATCACCGAGGTCCAGAAGCGGATCAAGTTCATCGTGCACCGCATGGAGAACGCGATCGCGAACCATGAGTTCGAGAAGGCCCGTTTCTACTCGGACGAAGAACGCAAGGAGCGCGAGAATCTGCGCGCGCTGCGCGAGAAATATCATTTGGATGAGTCTTCAACGGGGGTTGTGGGCCGCGAGGACATCGAAGATGTGGTTTCGCGCTGGACAGGCGTTCCCATCACTTCGATCAAAGAAGAAGAGACGCAGAAGCTGCTGCGCATCGAAGAAGAGCTGCACAAGCGGATCATTTCTCAGGATAAGTCGATCAGCGCGCTGGCCCGGGCGATCCGGCGTTCGCGCGCAGGGTTGAAGAGTCCAAACCGTCCGATTGGCTCGTTCTTATTCCTCGGCCCGACGGGCGTGGGCAAAACGGAAGTCGCACGCACGCTGGCCCAATTCATGTTCGGCACGGAAAAAGCTTTGGTTCGCTTCGACATGTCGGAGTTCATGGAGAAGCATTCGGTGTCGAAGCTGATCGGCTCGCCTCCGGGATACGTTGGCTACGAAGAGGGCGGCCAGCTTACCGAGCGCGTGAAACGGGCACCGTATTCAGTGGTGCTGCTGGATGAAATCGAGAAGGCGCATCCGGATGTGTTCAACATCCTGTTGCAGGTTTTTGAAGATGGCCAGCTTACCGATGGTTTGGGCAATACGGTCGACTTCAAGAACACGATCCTCATCATGACCTCGAACATCGGGGCGCGGCACCTGCAGAAGCGCGAGGGGTTTGGCTTCCAGTCGACTGCGGAAGATCAGGTTTCGGGCAAGGTTGAAGAGTTGGTGAAGGGTGAAGTTAAACGCACCTTCAATCCAGAATTCCTGAACCGGCTGGATGAGATTATTCTGTTCCTGGCTCTGAGCGAAGCCGACCTGATCCAGATTCTGGAACTTATGGTTACGCAACTCAACCAGAACCTGGCGCAGAAGGCGATCACGGTCACGGTGGCCGATGAAGCCAAGAAGTGGATCCTCAACCAAACCCTGACGGACCGCTCCTATGGAGCACGACCGCTGCGCAGAGCGTTGCAGAAGTACATTGAAGACCCGCTGTCGGAAGCGCTGATTCAGGGAACGATTACCACGCGTCCGGCATTTATCGAGGTCTTCCTGGAAGATAACAAGCTGTTCTACCGTCCGGTGGATGCGGAAAAGACCGAGGGTGTGCTGCTGTACGAGAATAGCTAAAGGTTACTTATCAGCCTCAAGCCGTCAGCGCCAGCTGGCGGCTTTTGCTTTGCCGGGATGGATGAGTACAAACCTAATCGCAGAGGACGCGGAGAGAATCCACGGCGGCGGCGGAAAACTTCTTTTTGCGACCACTTCGGCTCCGAACGAATCTGGATATGCGATGCACGTCAATCGGGGGCACACCATGGATAAGGTTAATCTTGCTGAGAAGTTTGCGAAGATTCCGGAATACTACAAGCCTCACATTGCCGGCGAGCTTAACGGGCAGCAAGTGAAGCTGGTGAAGACTAAGGGCGAGTTCGTGTTTCATCATCACGACAATGAAGATGAGATGTTCCTGGTGGTGAAGGGCCGCTTCCGCATGGAATTTATTGACCGGCAGGAGTGGATCGAGGAAGGTGAGTTTATTGTCGTACCGCGCGGAGTAGAGCACCGTCCGGTCGCGGAAGAAGAATGTTGGATTCTGCTGTTTGAACCAGCTTCGACGCTGAACACAGGAAATATCGTCAACGAGCGCACGGTAACACATCTGGAACACGTGTAGCATACACATCAAGCACACGTAGCAATATACGTATCTACCAAGATTCAACTGAGGTCTATGGAACTTATCCTTTACTCTTCAGCCTGGTGTCCTGATTGCCGCGAGGCCAAACGCTTTCTGGCCAAACACAATATCCCCTATAAAGAGGTTGACATCGAGACCACGCCGGGGGCTGTGGATGAAATCGTCAAGCACACCGGCAAGCGCGCCGTCCCTCAATTCGTGATCGACGGCGAGTGGGTGCAGCCGTATGTTCCGGGAGAAGGTTTTCTCTACGACAAAATGGCGAAGCGGCTGGGCGTCGGGAAGCCTTAGCCTGCTTCTGTTAGCTGGCCGCGCCGAGCTGCCATTCTCACTACACTTTCGATATCCCCTGTACATCATCTTCCGTACCGTGGAAAAGCCCTGCCGGACAAGGCAATATGACCACTCCCCGGCTTTCAGCACGGGTGCGCCTTCCCCTGGCGCCAGGGCTGGAGAAACGGGCGGTGTTCCAAAGTCATGTCCGAACCGGAACTTCCACAGGGATCAAACGAAGTTACTGAGAGCTGGCAGCAGACGGTGCAGGCCGTGCTGGGCCTTGTGCTGTTGATCGGCGCGGTGGCCATGTTCCATTACTACGCTCCCGCCACGGCGCAGGGTCCGCAGCCGGACGATCTGCAGAAGCAGGTGCATGCGCTGACCCAACAGGTGGCGGAACTCGAGAAAGAGCAGGCGATGCCGGCGTTAGTACTCAACCGGTACCGGAATTCCATCGGCTACATTTACGGCGTATATCAGGTTGGATTCGCGAACCAGCCGGCCGCGATTCGGGCGCGTGTGTCTGGCACTGGATTTCTGGTGGGTGACGGACTGCTCGCCACCAACCGGCACGTGGCTGAACCATGGTTTGGCGATAGCGAGGCGGAAGGACTGATGCATCGTGGTGCAACGGCCATGCTGGAAAGTCTGGTCGTGTTCTTTCCAGGTTCGGCGACGCCTGTCAGCTTAATCCCGGGAGCAGTTTCTCCCGTAGGCGATCTGGCCGTGCTAAAGATCGAAGATAAAAATGCGATTCGCGGACTTGCGGTGCTGCCGCTGGCAAAAGGCAACGCTTTGCCAGGCGAACTCGTGACGGTGATCGGCTATCCGATGGGGATTGCGGGAATGGTGGCCAAGTCGCCGAGCGGAATTTATCAGCGGCTGGCGTACCGGCATAACGACATCACGGCTGCGAGTGAGCTGGCGGCGCTGTCGCTGATTCGTCCTTCGACTACATGCGGGCATCTGGGCGACGTGGTGGGCGACAAGCTGATCTACGATGCTCCGACGGCGCATGGAGGCAGCGGGGGTCCGGTATTCAACTCCAACGCGGAAGTGATTGGAGTGAATTCAGCTTATATTGATGGATTTTCCGGTGGCACGCTGGGATTTTCCGTGGACGCCTTGCGGCCGCTGATCGCGGAAGTGGAGAAGCGACCGTAGATTTGGCGTAGAGATTTAACAATCTGATTGAGAAAAGCCGGGAAGCTTAGCTTCCCGGCTTTCGTATTTTAGCCGCGGATCAGAACGTCCAACGCAGAGAGAACTGGATCAGGCGCGGAGTGCCCGTGGTGCTCACAATCTCGCCGAATGGGTCTGGGCTAGTCCGGCTGCCGGATGCCCAGGCCAGGTACTGCTCGTAGTCCGTCACGAGCGGAGTGCCGAAATTTGGGTGATTCCACAGGTTGAAGAAATCGGCGGCGAAGCGGAGATCTTGCCGCTCTGTAAGCTTGATGTGCTTGATGAGGGAGAAATCCCAGTTCTGCTGGAATGGGCCGCGATAGATATTGCGGCCGAGATCGCCGAATCCAGTAGTGCAGTAATTGGAATCCGTCTGGCATTGCGTTGGATAAAGCTGCGGCGCGGTGGTGAAGGCAGCCGGATTCAGATATCCGCTCAAACGCTGCGAGATGCTGCCGGAAGTCATGCCGCTGCCGATGGTGGCGCCGGAAGCCAGACTAGCGCTCACAGGCGACGTGCCGGCTCCCAGGAAAGCGTTGCCGCCGTTGGAATCCAAAACTGAAAACGGCAGCGACGATTGCAGGCTGGTGACGCCGCTCACGGCCCACTCCCCGAGTGCTGCGTGCTTAAACCCGGTGGTGTGAGCGAAGAATGGGAGGTCGTAAACGTAGCTGACTTTTAACACCTGCGGACGGTTGAAATCAGAGATTCCGCGCGAGGCGTTGATCGTACTTTCATCGTTGAAGGCGGTGTTGTTGGCCGTGTTTCCGGTCGAGGTCGCGTCAATGTTCTTGGAGAATGTGTAGGCAGCCTGAATGTAACCCCGCTCCCAGCGCCGCGAGACTGTGGCCTGGAAAGAGTGGTAAATGGAATAGGCGTCATTGGCGAAGATTTGATAACCCGAATAGCCGTTCAGGCCGGGCGTGGGCGTACGCGCAATGGCGTTTGAAAAAGTATTGTCGGTGATTTGATAAGTGTTGCCGCTGGTGTCCGTGACCGTGAATGGATTAGCCGGCGTGGCGTTTACCGACTGGATGGCGTCCCGTGTTTCGCGGAGGTGCGTGCCCTTGGTGCCGACATAGCCAACCTCCAGCACCCACTTGCGGCCCAGATCACGCTGCAGGGTGAGATTCCATTGCTGCGTGTTGGGGACTACGAAATGCCGAGGGACTTCCAGCACAAACAAGTTTTGCGTGGAGTTCACACCCGGTCCGCCGGTGCAGGCATAGTTGCCGTCCGGTATGTTCGGGTTGTTGCTGGGGGCGAAGCTGATGAGACGGGCCAGGCATGGCAGCCAGGCGCCTGACAACTGCCCGGCGGCAGGCACTGCGTTGGAATTGGTGGCTGGGGTTCCGGTGAAGAAATCAGACATGGTGAACCCGGGCGTCGTCCCGAAAAACACAATGGGAATAAACGGCGACTGGAAGCTAAGTTGGTCGACCGCTCCTACGTCTTCTCGAACGTAGAAGATACCGTAGCCGCCGCGGAGGGTCGTGTTGTGATGGCCGAGAACGTCCCACGCGAAGCCAACGCGCGGGCCGATGCCGGTGGAGACGCTGTTGTTGAAGGTTGATCCAGCAGCGTTTCCGGTGAGGCCGGGAACGCCCAGCTTGTTGACGCAGCTCGGATAGATGAACGGATACTGGCCTGACTTGGTGCGGTCCGATTCCATGTTGCCGATGTGGCAGGCATTGTCGCTCCAGGCGCCAAAGAACTCAGTGCGCAGGCCGAGATTCAAAGTCAGGTTCTGAGTGGCTTTCCAGTCGTCCTGCGCGAACACGGCGGAATTTTTCTGGCGATAGTTATGGTTATAGACGCCGCCGCCGCCAAAGCTGAATTCTGGAGTGCCTTGCAGGAAATTCGCAAAATCCGTGACCGTGGAGTCGCCAAAGTAAAGCTGGCCATTGAAGACCTGCGGGAATTGTTTATTGAGGCTGACCGGCGTGAATTCGCCCCCAAATCGCCAATTGTGTTTGCCCCTGACCCACCCCAGCGTCTCTATGAAATTAAAGTTGTTCTGTGCCTGATACTGGTTGGCTTGCGGCGTAGGACCAAACTGAAACCCTGAACTGACGAAGGTAAATTTGTAAATGTTGTCCGTGAGATTGTTGGTGGGGCGGGTGATACCAGCCTGGCTCGCGGTGACGGGCGGAACGTTAATGTCGCTGTTATTGATGCGAATAAAGCCAAGGCGGAAGTCATTCACCAGCGTGGGGGAGAAAATGTGAGTCTCGGTAAGGGAGAAGACCCGATCTTTTACCGGAAGTTGGTAAGGGAAGTTGAGATCTCCGCTGCTGATGCTACCGCCAAGAGAGGCTTGCAGGCCGCCCGCGCCAAAGGGCACGTCCGATTGAAAATTTTGAAAGAAGAATTGGGCGGAGAGCTTGTCCTTGGAGTTGCGGAACTCGCGATCCCATGTCGCGGTGAATTGGTTGTCGGTGTAGCTGCCGGGCTCGCTGACTGTAAACGGGACGACGGTGCCGGCAGCGGTTCCACTGGGGGCGTTGGGCAGGGGGTAAAGATAGCCGTTACCAGCCGCACCAAACTGGTTGCTTTGAAACGCGATCAGCGATGCCGCGACCGGATCAAAGCTGGAGATGCCAAAAGCAGACGCCAGAGCGGCCTGACCGGAGGGTCCACGATCCGCCGCGGGAATATACGGGATGAGCGTGCTGATGATCGTTCCCGGGGAATCGCCGCTGCGCTGGCGTGTTCCCGAATAGTTGACGAAGAAGAAACCGAGCTTGCCGCCGGTGCCGATCGGGCCGCCCACATCCCCACCGAAAATGTTTTGCTGGACCACGGGCCTTGGCTCGCCCGCTCCATTGAGAAAGTAGTCGTTAGCGTCCAGTACGGTGTTGCGGAAGAATTCGTACGCCTCGCCGTGGAACGCGTTGGTGCCTGTCTTCAGAATGGCGTTGATGTTGCCGCCTCCATTGCGGCCCTGGGTGGCGTCGTAAAGCGAGGTTTGCACCTTGAATTCCTGAATCACCGCAGGATTAGGCAGCGGGGTCGTAGTCAGCTCGGCGACGTTGTAGTCCGTCGCGCTGATGCCTTCAATCTGATAGTTATTGTTGTCTTCGCGCTGGCCGTTCACTTCAATCCGCACATTGCCGCGTCCCAACTGCGAGGCGGCATTCAACTCGCCTTGCGCGCCGCTCGATAGCGTGAGCAACTGCTGAAAGTTTTGCGTGGCGAGCGGCAGGTTCTTGATGGTTCCCGATTCAATGGCCTGCCCCGTCGTGGCATCGGTAGTGTCTACCTCCTGCACTTCGGCTTGCACTTCCACCTGCTGTTGCACGGCCTGGGTCTTGAGCTTGGCGATCAGGCGCGTGGTCTCGGTCACGCGCACGACGATGTCGCGGAATGTGGATTCGGCGAACCCGGCTCCATGGACGCTTACCGTATACTCGCCCGCCGGCAGCAACGGAGCGGTGAAAGAACCGTCGGGGCCTGAAGTGACGCTGCGTTCCAGCACACCGGTTTCCTGGTTCGTGATGCGCACTTCGGCGTTGGCCACGACCGCGCCGCTAGGATCCTGAATCGTGCCTGTGATCGCGCCCGTCGCGCCGCCTTGAGCGAAGGCTTGGGCAACAAATGCAGTTGCGAGAAAACTAATCCAGATGAACCTACCTTGTAGCTTCGGCATCGCCTCTCCCTAAGTTCGGAATGGAATTTTGTTTATTGCTGGAACGGGGGTTTGACGAGTGAACAAGCGGATCGACAACAGAAGAATGCGTGCAGCCAGTCTTGTGTGCTCACACGCAGGAGTGGGCTGCGGAGGTACAAAGGTGATCGCTTGAGTTCAGCTATCGCCATTGGATACACGTTTCCCCGCAGAGTGCCTGGACTCTGGGGATTGCGGAAGCATACTCAAAGTGGCGGGCCGTTGGCAATACAAATCCTGCTGCCAGAACTTTTCGGTTAGAGAATGCAGTGACCAGTCCACGTTCAGTCCAGTTCTGGGATCCGGCGCTGGAAGAGGGTTCAATTCTCAGAATTGGGCTGACGGGTCCTGGGAAACCATCCTGGTTCGCGCAAGTTTTCATCGTGGAAGCCGCGGAGTCGGGCGGCCATCACTCCGCTTCGGCTGAGATATCCGATGGTTTTGCGATGGTCGGCGCGATCGACCACGGGCAGGCGTCCGATGTCATACCGCAGCATCTTCGAAGCGGCTTCGGAGACAAGTTCGTCGGGATAGGTAACGATCAGGTGGCTGCTGCCAACTTCCAGAACGCTCATCTCTCCTGAGGGGTCTTGGGCGAGGGCGCGAAGCAAGTCGCCCCGCGTGATGATGCCGGAAAGCTTTCCGGTTTCATCGAGGATCAGAAGAGCCTCGTGCCGAGCGACAACCGGGTCGTGTCGCGCAATGCGCTCCGCTAACGTGCCAACCTTTGTGTCAGCCGGTATGGCGGGTAAATCCCGATCCATGGTTTCTTCAACCTTGGTCTGAGCGAGAACGTCGGCTTCGTAATCCTGATGAACGTGTAACCCCCGGCGCGCCAGTTTTTCCGTCATGATCGAACTGTTAGGCATAAAGAGCATGGCGATGCCGTCGGCGATGACGCTGACCAACATGAGCGGCAAGACTGAGTTGTAGTCGCGGGTGATCTCAAAAGCAAAGATAATGAACGTAAACGTGGCACGCGAGGCCGCGCCGAAAACCGCGCCCATGGCTACCAGCGCGAAAGCGCCGGGAGAAAGGTGCGCGCCGGGAAGGAAGTGATTCGCGATCATGGCGAAGAGGCCGCCCATGGCCGCGCTCCACATGAAGCAGGGCGCCAGCAGCCCACCCGAGGTGCCGGAGCCGAGCGAGACAGCCAGGGCAACGGCCTTGGCCAGCATGACGATCAGCAGAAGTTTCCAGGCGAGCGCGGCATTGAGAATGTCGCCGATGGTATCGTAGCCGACGCCGAGCACGCGGGGCACGAAGAACCCGATGATGCCTAGTCCGAGAGCGCCCACCGCCGGCCACCACATTTCGTCGAACGGGAGTCTGTCGAATTGATCTTCTACCCAGTACAGCAGCTTGCTGAAGCCCACGGCGGCCAGGCCGCAGATCAGGCCTAACACAAGATACAACGGCAGAGCCCGGGGGATGGCGAAGTCCATCGGGTTGACCTGAAACATCGGCCCCAAACCCAGAAGCTGCATGTGGACTGCGGTCGCCAGTGTGCTCGCGATCACAAGCGGGATGAACGAGCGCGACTTGAACTCGAAGAGCAACAACTCGATGGCAAGAATTACGCCGGCGATGGGAGTGTTGAAGGTGGCAGACATGCCGGCGGCCGCACCGCAGGCGAGCAGTACCTTGCGCTCGACCGCAGTCGTATGAAAGGTCTGACCGACGAGCGACCCGATCGCTCCGCCGGTTTGAATGATTGGGCCTTCCGCACCGAACGGACCGCCCGTACCGATCGCGATTGCCGCCGAGATGGGCTTCAGGATGGCCACACGCGGGGCGATACGGCTGCGGTTGAACAAGACCGCTTCCATGGCTTCTGGAATGCCGTGGCCCTTAATTTTCGATGTTCCGTACTTGGCCATAACACCCACGATGAGTCCGCCAATGACCGGGGTCACGATTACCATCCAGCCGAGATGGTTGTGTTGCGCGCTCGTGAAGGCGCTGGACCAGCGATGGTAGAAGAAGAGATTGGTGAACAGGCCGATTAACTTGTAGAGAGCGAAGGCGACTATGCCTGCCACAACACCGATCGCGGCGGAAAGAAGTGAGATCAGCAGCATGCGGAACGGCGCGGGCGGAGGTGCGTCCGCTATCGTGCTCTCTAAGTTTGGGGTGGGGGCGGGCACGGAGCCGGCTGGAACGGATGTTTTCTTGGCAGTTCGTTTGCCGGTGGTACTCATGGATGCTTGGTTGTCTTTCCTTTTTCATGAGGGACGGCAGAATGCTGGGGAGGCGCATCGTTGCCCTCCCGCATAATGCGCCGAAGAGCGGCTACCAGTTCGGGTCCGGCACTGCGAAGTTCCTCATGATGATGAAGCGCAAGCTCGGCGAGCACCTTCTCTCCTTTGGGAGTAAGCATGAGGAGCACTTCGCGGCGGTCGTCGTGCGCCCGCGTGCGGTGCACAAATCCTCCCGCTTCCAGGCGGTTCACCAGCTCTACGGCGCTGTGGTGGCGGATCTCCATGCGATTGGCCAACTCGCGGATTCGCGGACGCACGCTGGCGGGCATGCCCTTAATCGCCAGCATCAGTTGGTACTGGCCCCGCTCCAATCCTGCCTGCTTTACCGCTTGTTCGCTGAAGTGGAGAAACCGGCGGATCTGGTACCGGAACTCTGCCAGCGCCTGGTAATCCGACAAGGTGAGCCTTTTCATGCCGCTGATTGTATCGTGCCGCGATCCACTTCCTTTAATAGAATATCGTAAGGCGATATAATACTCAAAAGGCAAAACTTCGACCATTCCTGCGCACGCTGGCCTCTTTTTCGTACTCCAGTTAGAATCCTCTGTCCCACTTGCATCAGCATCGACAGGAGGCGAATTCGCCTTGATCCCGCGCTACACCCGCCCAGAAATGGGTCGAATCTGGAGTGATGAGAATCGCTTCCGCACCTGGCTGGCTGTGGAAGTCGCTGCCACCGAGACTCTGGCCGAGGCAGGCATGGTTCCCAAGCCGGCGGCCAAGTCCATTCGCGAACGTGCCGATTTCAGTGTGGAACGCATTCACGAGATCGAAGCCGAAGTGCGCCATGACGTGATTGCCTTCACTACCGCCGTGGCCGAGATCGTCGGCCCCGATGCACGATGGTTTCATTATGGCCTCACTTCCAATGACGTGGTCGATACCGCGCAGGCTTTGCTGATCAAGCAGGCCTCGTCGCTCATCGCACAGGATCTTGCACGCCTGGCCGAAGTGCTCGAACGCCGCGCCTGGGAATTCAAAGACACGCCGATGGTGGGGCGCACGCACGGCATTCACGCTGAGCCGATCACTTTCGGGTTCAAACTGGCAAACTGGTATTCGGAAACACAACGAAACATTGCCCGGTTCAAGGCGGCAGCCGAGGATCTGCGAGTCGGAAAGTTTTCAGGAGCGGTCGGGATCTTCGCTCATCTCACGCCAGAAATCGAAGAGCAGATTTGCGCGCGCCTGGGTCTTAAGGCGGCGGCTGTGTCCTCGCAGGTGATCCAGCGCGACCGTCACGCACATTATCTTTCGACGCTAGCCGTGATCGCGTCCACGTTGGACAAGATTGCCACCGAGATCAGGCACCTGCAGCGCACGGAGGTTCGTGAGGCTGAGGAATTTTTCACCGAAAAGCAAAAAGGATCTTCCGCAATGCCACACAAGCGAAATCCCGTGACCAGTGAGCAGATCAGCGGTCTGGCGCGAGTGGTGCGCGGCAATGCGCAGGCCGGGTTTGAAAATGTTGCTTTATGGCACGAGCGCGACATCTCGCACTCTTCAACCGAGCGCGTCATTCTGCCCGATTCCACCACGTTAGTCGATTATTTGTTGAGCAAGACAGCCAATCTAATCGAAACCATGTTTGTGTATCCCAAACGGATGATGGCAAACCTGGAGAGCACACACGGGCTGATCTTCAGCGGTCAGCTCCTGCTCGATCTGGTGGAGCATGGAGTTTCCCGCGAGGACGCCTACCGCCTGGTGCAAGCGCACGCGATGCGCGCGTGGAAAGAAGGTCTGGACTTCCACCAATTGGTCCTTGCCGATAAGGAAATCACGGAAAAAGTTCCACGGAAACAAATCGAGTACGCGTTCGATTTGCCGCGTCAGTTGAAGAGTGTGGATAAGATCTTCGCGCGCGTCTTTCCGAACCCGGCTGCGAGCCGCACGAAATCTACTAGTCATCCGCGGTCCACGCGCACGCGGAACCGTCGCTAACCGCGGTTCACACTTTATTAAACCCGGCTGACCTGACAAAGTTGCGGTCGTCCTTCCCTCGCTGTGCCGTTTCCCGCCCATGCATCTTCTCCCTACATCCGGGCATCGAAGGAATTAACCAATTGGTTAGTTCGTAAAGTTTCGTCAAAACTGGGTCGGAGGTGACCTATGACAATGGTTACAACGAAGAAGGCAGGCTTGCTGAACATTGTGGGTGCGCTGCTGGCAGTGGGATTATGGAGTGCGACGCTGGTCGCTCAGACTGCAGATGCAACCCGCTACGACAATCAGATTCAAACCGCACTAACGATGAAGCTGGGCAAGAAAGATCAGTTCCGCGACGTTCGATCTAGCGTGCAAGACCGCATCGTAACCCTGACGGGTACGGTCGATCTCTACCAGCGCAAACTGGACGCGGCCAAGCTGGCTCGAAAAACTGCGAGTGTGCAGGCCGTGCATAACTTGATCACTGTGGCCGGGCCAAATGTGCCCGATGCCCAACTGGAGCAGAAGCTGGCCAAGAAGTTGCGTTACGTGCGTTCTGGTTACGACATCACGTTTGACTACTTCGCGCTCAACGTGAAGGACGGGGTCGTCATGGTCGAGGGGCAGGATCGAACTGGAGTCGGCCGCGATGAAGCTCTTGCCGATATTTCGAATATGCCTGGAGTGAAAGACGTAATCGCGAATATCTCATTGGAACCGGTTTCGCCGATGGACGATGGTCTGCGATTGCGTGCGGCGCGCGTCATCTACCGCGATTCCGTGCTGAGCAAGTACGCCATGGACCCGGCACGGCCGATTCGGATCATCGTGGACAACGGCCACGTTACGCTTTACGGCTCCGTGGATAGCACCATGGATAAAACCGTAGCCGGAATTCGAGCCAACCAGCTCTTCGGCGCCTTCAGCGTGGTGAACAAACTGGTCATAGAAAAGGATTCGGGCCAGTCTGGACTTTGATTCTGAGAAGGAGAGGAGGCGCGGTGCAATCCGCGGCCTTTTTTTATTTACAATCGATTGATCAACGACGCCACGTATCCCGCGCCGAATCCATTATCGATATTCACCACGCTCACATTTGAGGCGCAGGAATTCAGCATGCCGAGCAGCGCGGTCAGTCCTTTGAACGATGAGCCATAGCCCACGCTGGTGGGCACCGCGATTACAGGAACGCCAACAAGTCCTCCGACCACGCTGGGCAGTGCGCCTTCCATGCCGGCGCAGACAATCACGACGCGAGCCTTCGTGAGCGCTTCCCGATTGGCTAGGAGACGATGAATCCCCGCGACGCCCACGTCATAGAAATGCTCCACAGTATTGCCCATGAGTTCGGCAGTCACGACAGCCTCTTCGGCCACAGGGATGTCGCTGGTTCCCGCCGATACTACAGCGATCGTCCCCTTACCGTAGGTGTGCGGATCACGTTGCAGCACAATCGCACGCGCGAGTTCGCGATATTCTGCCGCGCGGACTTTTTTCTTCACTGCAGCAAACTGTTTCTTATCGGCGCGCGTCGCGAGGATGTTGCCACCGTGCTTGGCCAATCGCGCAAAAATCTGCGCCGTATGCGACGGAGTCTTCCCCTCCCCAAGAATCACTTCGGGCATGCCTGCGCGCAGACTGCGATGATGGTCCACCTTGGCAAAACCAAGATCTTCAAAGGGCAAATGGCGCAGGCGCTCCACGGCACCGTCAGGCGAGATTTTGCCTTGGCGCACTTGCTCGAACAATTTGCGGATGGACTCGGCGTTCACGGTAGCACTGAGCAGTTGGTCACGCGAGGTCTAGCTTAGCATCTGAGGACGGCCCTGAGTTCGAGGCGTGCGCGTCGCGGGAGGCGGAACGAACTCTTGCGATCACAGCGGTGTAGATTTTGCGGGCGACACCGGGTTCGTTAAGATGGGCTAGAAACAAACGGCGCAATCCGCCAGGCGTCACTCGTCCCGCCAGATAGGCAGCGTAGAGCATACTTCCTAGGCGGTATCCCCAATCTTTCGCGATCGCTTCCAACTTCTCGTTATCGGCGCGGATGGCGGCCAAGGCGGCCTTTTCGCACGCAGCACGCGACAACGTGAAGGAGTTGTCCGTCTCGGGCGCCGGCCTTGCGGGATAAAGCACTCGCGAACCGAAGTAAGCCACGGCGTTTTCAATCACACGCGTATAAAACGCATCCATCGCCGCGGCCGCGTTAGTAGTTCCAAGTAAACCGTTACCGTCCGCGCCATTTACGTCAAGGCCGTGTCCATTAAGGTGCTGAGGCAAACCGCGGCAGGCGTGATGCAGAAAACGAGCGGCATCCTCGGCCGCGTGCATCAGCTGAAATTCGCGGACGTAGAACGCATTCACCTCGGGGAAATAAGCACTGCCGCGTTCTTCCACACTGGCGAGCATGCTTGCCATTTGCTGATCCGGGATGGCTTTGCGCGAGATCAGACGGCGCAGCGCCGCATCCGAAGCGTTACCGTGAACCTCAGGCAGCATGTCGACCAGAAACTTCGGTTGCGTGCCATTGTGCGGCGAATAGCGGTTGATCTCAAGAAAGCTGGCCAGGCTGTCAATCAAGTTGTAGATGGTAGGCGCGAAGTCAGGGCCGGTATCGCAGCGGCTCCACTGGTCAAGAAACAGGCGGTAGCTTTCATACTTCTCCAGAGGCGTGGCGTTGAAGACGCAGAGGACGTCGTTGTTGACGCGCACTGCCTCGACCTTGTCGACGGGTTCGCCCGCCGCCCGCCAATATAACGCATCCACGTTTTGCAGGACGGTAAGAATTTTGGCCTCGGGAAGTTCCTTGTGCAGCACGCGAGGCAGATGTCCCGGAGCCAGGTGCGACTCGCCGAACAGCACAAAGATGACCGCATCGGGATGTCGCTGGCGAATCTCGGAAATCTTGGCCGCGGCATGACGATCGCGGGCGCCGATTTTCCGCAAATTTTCGCGGGGCATGCAATCCAGACCGTAGATGGCCTCGCCATGGTCACGCGCGGCAACCAGCAATTCGTGAAACGGAGGCCAATCGTATCCCCAGTCAAGATCGAAGCGGATGCGCTGCCGTAATTCGTTCTCATCAATTTCACGGCGCCACCATTCTTCGAGAATGTGCTGGTCGCGGGCAAAAATGGTTTCGACACCAAGCACCAAGCGACGGTCTCCAGCCAGGGCGCGCTGCTCGATCAGTGATGCGGCGTAGCGCTGCGCGGCGGGCAGAGCATGGTAGTCGCCGATCAAGACGACGTCGGCTGCCTGCAGAGCATTCTGAATCTGTTGACGATCAAGAAGAGAATCGTAGTTGCCGAAGGCTTGCGAAAACTCGCGAAGATATTTGCGGCGGCCATGCGAATCCTGCGCGCGAATTTCACGCTCCACTCCCTCCAGCGCATGCAGTTCTGCCGCGCTGCGGCGAGATCGTAAATTGGCCGTAGATGCCATAAAGTCAGCTTCTAGCTCCCAGCTCTTGCCTTGACTCCGGTTCGGCGACTCCCTATGCTGCAAAGTCGGGGCTGTGCTCATTTCGCCTCGCGGGAGAATCCTTGCCGAATCACCCTCCGCAGAATCTGACCATTGCGACCACTGGCGCCAGTGGCTCTGTGTTTCTTCGGCAATTGCTGATCGCCGTCGAGCGCGATGCGCGCGTTCAGACCGTGAACTTCATCGCATCGGACTCCGCTCTGCGCGTCCTGGCCGAAGAACTCGGCATTCAAGGCCGGGCGAATCTTCTCCGCCAAATCCTTTCCAACCAAAACAGCTCGCCGAAGAACTCGACGAAAACTTCAGCCGGCCGTGCGCACATCGCGTCCAAAATCAAAGAACACAAAATCGAAGAACCGAAAATCAAAGAACAAACGAACGCTGATATCGGAGCCAACGTGGCTAGCGGTTCCTATCCCGCCGACGCCATGGTCGTCCTCCCCTGCAGCATGGGCACTTTGGCCCGCATCGCTAACGGCGTTGCGTCGCATCTGATCGAGCGCGCGGCTGACGTCTGCCTGAAAGAGAAGCGTCCGTTAGTACTCTGCGTGCGCGAAACGCCTCTCAACAAAATCCACATCCGCAACATGTACCGGGCCGCCGATGCCGGGGCGACCATCTTTCCACTCATTCCAGCGTTCTATTACCGGCCCACGAGCTTAGAGGACATGGCTCGCGAGTTCGCTTATCGCGTCCTCGGCCATCTGGGCCTTCCTCAGCGCGATGCCTTCCGCTGGAAAGGCTGATTTATCAGCGGCTTACCGGCCTAGAGATAGAAACTCCTCCTCCTAGGGGAAGATCGGCTTAGGGGTCGGAGATCTTAAGTGTAGAGAGACTTAGGTTCAGGTCCCAGATGCCTGGCGGTCATGTACGAAGGGGGGACCTTTGCCGAAATCGTCGTCACCTAAACATCCCGGATTTCCAGAGCGACGATCTCGATTCCGTAGCGTAGAATTCGTCAAATTCCCTCACAGGTTGACTCATGCCTTTGACCATTGAACCAGGTGATCAAATCACAACCAGATTCTCAGCGCGGTCTCTTCAGCAGCGACGACTTTTCCTGTTATCGGCCTGTGGAGTATTCCTGCTCATGGCCGCGACTGCGACTTGTGCGGCGGATGATCACAATCCTTATGCTGCCGATCCCAAAGCGGGGAAGGCGGGCGAGTATGAATTCCGAATCAACTGCGCGCTCTGCCATGGGCTCGGCGCGCACGGTGGCGGGCGCGGTCCCGACTTGACACAAGCTCAGAAAAAGCACGCGCACTCGGACGCGGAGTTGTTTCAGGTGATCAGCAACGGCATTCCGGGCACCGTCATGCCCGCGAACGGCACCAACGGCCAGGGCGTTGGCATGACCGACGAAGAGATCTGGCAGATCATCACTTATATCCGCAGCGTCGAGGTGAAGGCCCCTGCCAAGCCCGCCGGTAGTGCAGCGCATGGCAAGGAGCTTTTCTATGGCGACGCGAACTGCTCGCTCTGCCACATGGTCGAGGGCCGGGGTGGGCGCCTGGGACCGGAACTCACCGGCGTGGGAGGATCGCGGACCCGAGAAGCCATCATCGATTCGGTGCGCAATCCCAGCCGGCGGCTGGCCTGGGGATTGACCGAGGCGACGAAAGAGTTTCCCCAGGAATACGAGACAGTTGCCGTGGTGACCGCCGACGGAAAGGAAATTAAGGGCGTGGCTCTGAACGAAGACAACTTCAGCGTGCAGATGATGGACGCGAGCGAACAGATTTTTCTGCTGGAAAAAGATGAGTTACGGTCGTTTAAGAAAACCCGGGAGTCGATGATGCCGACGTACAATGCAGACCTTTTGAGCGACAAAGATCTTGAAGACGTCGTGGCCTACCTAGTCAGCGTGGCGGCGAAATGAGGGCTCGGAGAAGCTTCGCCGCTTTGTTCTCATTTTTGTTTGCTTGCAGCCTCTTGACCTCGCCGGTTCGTGCCCAGGTCACTTTCGAACGGCTGCTGAATTCGACGAAGGAGCCGCAAAACTGGCTGACATATTCCGGCGACTATTCTGGCCGGCGTTTCAGCCCCTTGGAGCAGATCAACACCACGAACGCGCGAAGCCTGGTGGCGAAGTGGGTGTATCAAACGGGAGCCACGGGCAAGCTCGAGACAACGCCGCTGGTGGTCGACGGCATCCTTTACGCCACGGCGCAGGATGACCGCGCGTTTGCTCTGGATGCGCGCACCGGGCGGCCCATCTGGCTGTACCAGCATCAACTGCCTGGCGATATCCGTCCGTGCTGCGGCCGGGTGAACCGCGGCCTCGCCATTCTGGGCGACAAAGCTTTCCTGGGGACACTCGACTCGCATGTGATTGCACTGGACACCAAAACCGGCAACGTGATCTGGGATGTTGTGGCCGCGGACTATCAGAAGGGATACAGCTTCACCGTCGCGCCGCTGGCCGTGAAGAACCTTGTTGTGATTGGGGTTTCCGGCGGCGAGTATGGCGTGCGAGGGTTCATCGATGCTTACGATGCCGCGACGGGCGCACGCAAGTGGCGCTTTTACACCGTGCCGGGGCCAGGCGAGCCCGGACATGAAACCTGGGAGGGTGATTCCTGGAAGATCGGCGGTGCTCCGGCGTGGAACACGGGAACCTACGACGCAGTGACCAACCAGATTTTCTGGCCCACGGGAAATCCTTCGCCCTCGAATCGCGGGGAGGGACGCGCCGGGGACAATCTCTACAGCAATACGCTGCTGGCGCTGAATGCGGACACGGGAAAGATGAACTGGTATTTCCAATTCACCAAGCACGACGAGCACGACTGGGATGCGACCCAAGTCCCGGTGATGATCGATTCCGGCGGCAAGCATCTGATTGCGCAGGCCAATCGTAACGGATTCTTCTACGTGATCGATCGCGCCAGCGGCAAACTGATTTTGGCGAAGGCCTACGGCAAGACCACGTGGAGCGACAGCAGGGACGCCGACGGGCGTCCTGTGGCGAACAAGGAAGCTTCGCCTACGCTCGAGGGGCACACGGTCTGTCCGGGAGCGCTGGGGACGACCAACTTCATGGCACCAGCGTTCAATCCGCAAAGCGCATTGTTCTACGTGACTGCTCGCGATCAGTGCGATATTTTCAGCACCGCGCCGCAGCCCTATGAAGCCGGTCATGCCTATTATGGCAGCGCTTATTTTCCGTCGGAAGAAGCGGAGCCGTATCGCGGATTTCTGAAGGCGATCGATCCCGCCACGGGAGAGATCAAATGGAAGTTCGAGCACACTTCACCAACATGGTCGGGAGTGCTGTCAACCGCTGGAGGCCTGGTTTTCACAGGTGACGCCGAAGGAAACTTCATCGCTCTCGATGCGGTCACGGGCAAGGCACTCTGGCATTTCCAGATGGGCGGCGCAGTCTACGCTGCGCCCATGGCCTTCGCCGTGGACGGGAAACAATACGTCGCGATCGCGGCGGGCAGCGCAGTGTATGCGTTCGGGCCGCCATAGGGCGTCAGAACCGTAGAGCGACTCCGGCGGAGAATCGCAGGTTTCTTTCGTGAGTCGCGAGGCCATAGAACAGCCCGGTACCAAAGGCGCTTCCATAGAACTTATTCAGATTGTGAGTGGTCTCGAGGTCGTCCAACTGTGCCAGCCGAAGAGCAAAATGCCGGGATACTCTGTAGTCGAGGCCGCCTCCCAGCGCCACTGCAAAATCGGTGTAATTTGTGGCGGAGGAGGACACCGGCGACGTCCCGCCGGAGATTGTGCTCGCACTCAGGCTGGCTCGATCCAAACCGAACAGAGCGTGTACGAAGAGCGTCATTCTTGATTTGGTCCTGTACGAAAGCACTGGTCCAACCAGGAATGAATACCCGGTGCCATTGGGGAGTCCGGAGAGTTTGACACCACTCGATGCTGTGATGGGCGTGCCGTAGCGGCCGCCAAAGTCGGCGACGATTCCTACCCAACGATTGGCATTGTACTGTGCCTCGGCATTCCAACCATTGAAGGTGGATGCTGTGGAGAACGGGCCGTTACGCTGGCGCAGATTCACGTCCATGATCGTGCCCGTCAGTCCGCCATTATCCACATTCACCAAGGAATATCCCCCAAATACCTGCACCTTGGGCGTGGAGTCTTGAGCAAAGGCAAACGAACCAATCAGTGTGGTCAGAGCAATCGTTGCGACAGCCAAGCGAATCATTTCGTTGTTTCATCCTTTCAACAACTGCGCACTTGGGAGGTTCACATCCCAAGAGTTGGAGTAGAGTCCTGCGGATGGCTTCACACCGTGTCGTTGCCGAAACCAAATAAGAACGCGGACGCACGCGAGCGGGTTGCAAGTGGACACGTAAATGTAGGTAAAGGCTTGTAAGTTCTTAATTATAACGTGGGAGCAGCTGCTGGATGGTCGTTCAGGGTCGACGGTCTGGTCGAGATTGATCCAGAGCTGCGGACAAGGAGTTTGACTGTGAGCGCGAGCCGCAGCAACAGCCGACCACGTTGCAATATTCCGGCCCTGCGGAACAAATCCCGCCTAACAAACCTACGGTAATCGGATTCCGCGAGATTCCGAAGAGACAACTACACCAAAAAGATACAAAGCTTTGACTGCCCTGTGACAAGGGCTCAACTGGCTGCGCGCTACTCTCCGTTTACACCGTGACCGGATGCAAGCAGTGGATGCGGTGAAAAGAGAGGAACTATGAAGCAACTCACGGAAGTTCTGGAACGCGCCGCGAACCGGCGCTCATTCCTCAAGAACAGCATGGTCGCGGGAGCTGTGGCGACCGTAGGAGCTGGCATCCTGGGCAGCGGGCTACCCGCGTTCGCCGGCGAAACCAGCAATTCAAGCATTACCAAAGGAGATATTGCGATCCTTCGATTCCTCGCGGCAGCCGAACTCATTGAGGCCGATCTCTGGCAGCAATACGCTGAGCTGGGTGGTCTCACCCCTGGCCAACTCCCCGTGGAGACGGCCCCGTTCACGCCGATGAACAGTTACCAGGCTGCTTTCATGAACCTCGATTCCGATGGTCCGCAATACATCTCCAGCAACACCCTTGATGAGCAGAGTCACGCCGAGTTTCTGAATGCTTATCTGATCTCGATAGGCGCCGAGCCCGTGGATCTGGATGCCTTCCGGACTTTGCCAAGCAGCCAGGCGACCGGAGCTCAGCAAATCGGACGGCTTACCAACCTTACGCAGCTCAGTGTGGATACCAGCTGGTATGTTCGGTATCGCAGCAGCACCAACCCTGATTTTGGCGCCAGTTTCGCGCAAGCGCTGCCCGCGCTGTCGGCGGGGCAGCTCACGGCAATCCCCAGAACCGATGACGATTTCGGCCCTGCAAACCACGTCCAGGCAATCGCTAACACTGCGGCATTCCACTTTGGTTTTATCGAGCAAGGCGGTTCGAGCTTGTACGCTGCGCTCAGTCAAAAGGTATCGAACGCGGAAGTCTTGAAGATCACGCTCAGCATTGGGGGCGACGAGATTGCTCACTTCCTGGAGTGGGTGGATTTTTCAGGGAATAGCGTGCAGCCGCCGATTGCTCCCTTGACAGATCCGACCAATGGGTTGACCTTCCCTAATTTTGATGTCACGATAAACCCTCTGCTTCAGACCAACCTGATCTTCCCGGTGCCGTGCGAGTTTATCAGTCCAAAATTGCCCCACTGTGCTGTGATTCGCCCTACTGCTACGGCGGGGATTGCTGCGGGAGCGGTCAAGGCTCTCACGGCGGATGGACTCTTCATCGGACAGCCGCCGGAGTTCTTCTCTACGTTGAAAGCTCTGGCCGCCGCAGCCGATGCGGCGAAACGCGGGTTCTAGGAGTTGGCGCAATCGCGTGGGAGCCTTCGGGGGAGGGTCCTTCACGCGGCTCGCTGCGGCGGGCGCTGTTGACTAATCGATCGGTCGCAGCGCCCATTCTTGCTGAAAGTTCATTACATTGTTCATTTTGACTGGAGGAACACCGATGTTTGAAGGCTTATTTCAACCCATGCACTTACTGGTTATCACAGGAATTGTTTTGCTGATCTTTGGTCCCAAGAAGCTGCCCGAGCTTGGAAAAGGACTGGGCGAGGGCCTGCGCGGTTTCAAGTCCGCGATGCAGGGAAAGGAGGATTCGACGGCATTGGCACCTGCGCCGAAAACGCCGGAGGAAAAAGCATGAGCCTGTCGGAAATGTTCTTCCTCGGGTTGTTGGGTTTGGTGATTCTTGGACCCAAGAAGCTTGCTGAGTTTGGCCAACAGTCCGGGAAGATGCTTGCCCGATTGAAGAAAGTTAGCAGTGAATTCCAATCGCAACTGGCAACAGAAATCTCTGCAACGGCAAGTGATCTGCCAATGCAGCCAGCGCCGGTTGAGTCCAGTCTGGTTGAAACCGGCCCGGCGCACACTGGCTTGGTGCTGACTAATGCGGACGAATAGACCCGCTGTTAAGAATCGACGACTTATCCCCAATAAAAAACCCCACCCCCCGCAAACCTGCGTAAGATGGGGTCTCGCGTCGCGAGGCGAAATCGCGCCGATTACCCGGTTGTCAAGGTGCGTAGATGAAGATGGTCGACTTCCATCTTTGGTGCCAGAATGGGGCCGAATCCTTAACCAAAAAAAGTGTGGAATCAGGTTCCGGAGCGACAAAGGAAGGTTTCGCTCGGTCTGTTGCGGGTGCGTAATCGGGTCTGGTAACCATTGTGTAACCACAAAAATAATGCGCAACCTATTGACAACACAGAAATTATTCCTCTAATCTGCGGTTACACCGGGAAGGAGGTGGTCGAATGACAAGTTCTGATTGTAGTGGCACGTGTGGGAGTCTAAGACCAGGTGAGGTGGCTGAGACTTAGAGCTGGTTGCTCTAAGCGGGGCTCCAGGCGCTGAATAAATGACGCCAGGAGCTACAGCCCGCACACTAGCCGGTGAGTACGGATGAGCGCCCCGCGTTGGTCGCGCGAGGTTTCATCCCTGGGACCTTGGCCTTCGGGCTTTTCGTCCCCGACCCGAGAGTTGCCGTGAGAGGCCACGTAGAGTGACCACCTCTTGGTCAATCCCAAACAGTCCACCGGGAACCCTCTGTGAGTCAGTGACTTGCAGAGGGTTTTCTCTTTTGTTATCTGCTGGTTCCCGAGTTTAGGTTTTACGACCATTCGACTTTAATAGATTCCTTCCTGAATTTCGCTGGGTCATTTTTTGGGTAAATTGTGACCAAATCTGTGATCAAAGCTGTGACCAGTCGTGCGAGCGCCGGACGTTAAGGGGGCCTCGAATAGCACCTCATTAGCGTGGGGCCCGGCCGGTGGTCGGGGCAAAGCGGAAAGGAACTTGTTTTGGCCGAGCCATTTCTGCATCCTGAGACGGAGCGACGGGCAACGGAAGTAAGCCGTTTTGGCAGTGGTGTGTGGTTAGAACGCCGATCATTAGCGTGGCTCCAAGTTCCGTGCGCAGAGCAGTGGTTAACAGTTGGCGCAAGCCAACTGATTCCGTTTGGAAGAGTACCTTCGATTGCGCAGCTTGGCCGTTGCTTGCAGCTCAGAAAGCGAGCAACCAGTGAAAAACCCACAGAGCGATAATCTGCAAGCTCCGGACGCCAAGCCCAAGCGGCGGAGACGAAACAAGGGGATGTGTTTGGAAGACCGGCCGGTATTAGAGGCCAATGCAGCCGGTATCGACGTTGGCGCACGCGAAATGTTTGTGGCCGTACCTCCAGGGCGGGACGAGAATCCCGTGCGGGTGTTCGCCACCTTTACCGAAGATCTGGAGCGCTTAACCGATTGGCTGGAGCAGTGCGGAGTAACCACGGTGGCGCTGGAATCCACCGGGGTGTATTGGATTCCACTGTTCGAGATTCTCGAACAACGAGGCATACGCCCCTGTTTGGTGAATGCCCGCCACATGAAGAACGTACCCGGACGGCGTACCGACTGGCACGAGTGCCAATGGTTACAGTTCCTGCACTCTGTGGGATTACTGCGAGCAGCCTTTCGGCCTGGGCAGGACGTCTGCGCCGTGCGGACCGTGCTGCGGCACCGTAACGAATTGGTCTCGGCGGCCAGTCAACACGTGCAGCACATGCACAAGGCGCTGACGCAAATGAACCTGCAAATCCACCATGTCATCAGTGACATTACCGGCTTGACCGGCTGTGCCATTGTGGACGCCATCCTGGCTGGACAACGGGACGGCGCAGAGCTCGCCAAGCTGCGGGATCCACACATCAAAGCTGATACCGAGACCATCCGGAAATCGCTGGAAGGCAACTGGCGGCCCGAGCATCTGTTTACCCTCCGTCAATCGCGAGATCTGTATCGCATCTATCAGCAACAGATCGTGAACTGTGATCTGGAAGTCGAGAAGATGCTGCGGGAGTTCGAGCCCCGCACCGACCCCACCGAAAGACCTTTGCGGCTGACACTGGCAGCGTTCATACTCCGACCATGACACTCAAAAATGCGGCATTGCTCGCGTTGATCGGAACGATTCTGCTGACGGCTTTTCTAGTATGGACGTTCGTCCTCACCTTCCTCAACGTCCTGCGGGACTTGGTTCCAGCGGTCACGCTGTTCCAGTCATTCATCTATGCGTTTGGCTCCTTCAGCGTGGCTCTATTCTTTTACGTATTCCACAGAGCGCAGTAGTCGCGATTGTTGCCCGCCGCCCCTCAGACCAGCCAGCAATCCCGAATACCGCCTCTGCGGGCGGTCATAGCGTACCGCAATGCCCAAAGCCTTTTTTCCCCGATCAGCACGACCAGCTTCTTGCCCGCGTGATCCCCCTGTAGATCAGGTTGCGTTGGAGCAGCATGCAGTGCTGCGTGGCGAGCGTGGGTCGGGATTGACTGGCTGTGCCTACAACCTCGTCGTCGAAGGTCAGGCTATTGTTTACCCAATACCTCGCATAACCTCGCATCTGGGAGGGCCTGATACCCACCTACCGACATGCGCTTTGGGGCGCTATGGTTTGAGGCAATAAAGCGGTCTTGGGGTGATGAACGATCAAAACGGTGGTAACGCTGGGTCGTAAGGCTCCCACTTTTCGCTGGCGATGCTCTGCTTGAACTCTGACTCAGCGTCGTCTAAAGCTTCTTTGAGCGTCGGGTGTATGCGCACTTCCGCGTTTGATCTTTCCGCGATGAACTTGGGATTCGTCTGTACTACCCGTCCCTCGAAGATACGCACTTGGAACTGCTCCTGCTCGACCACTGCGATCTGGCGATAGAGGGCCTTCATTGCGAACGGCGGTATCTTGTAAAGCACGCGGTTGAGATGCAATTCTGCCCGCATGGTCGAATGTTACATCGGCAGCCGATTTAACCACAAGATAGCTTCGGCGGTAGTCGGCGGCACCGTCTTCATAGTACAGAGCACTGCTTTTCTGTTCGGGGTCGCGGATGGTCAGCAGGTTGATACATATTCTTTGATGAAACGGTGATACATGTCGGCGAGTTACTTGCCTTACTGCGTGAACACCGTTCAAAAAGTAGATGTGGCGCAGTGGGTGGATGGGAGCTACTTTCCTGTATACGAATATACGGCTGCGGCACCAGAGGAACAAACGACCGTGAGCCGCATAGTTCCTTCATATCTGCTAACAGGTTACAACGGTTGCCCCCTTGGTGACTGCTCAAAAGTGCTCAGGTTTCGGAATATATAAGACGCGTCCACACTCAGTGAGGTGCTTCAGCAGCCAAATGGCGGTACACCCGCTGCGGCTCAGAATACAACCGAGGTGTCCACCATAACCGGAAACGGAGTAAGCTGGGTTCCATGCCGATGTGGAAAAAGGTCGCGATTATCGTAGTGGCGTGGGGCGTGTCTGTCTTGGTCTACGTTGAATTTTTTTTTAAAGCCCGATGAGACATTTGAGTTTGATGAACGTGCCTGTCAGCCGGGAACCCTGAGTGATCGTGCGGAGTCTACTTGAAGCATGAAGGCATTCAGGCGCAGATGTCACTTCGGCTTGCTTATCCCCGCGGTCATTGCTGGTGCGCTGCTGGGTTTTCTGGCTGCGCACTCCATTTATGCAAATCCTGCTGGTGCTTCGGGGCGCTACACCGCGCCGCGATTGAACCAAACAGCCCTTGCCTCTGCTACCACGGACTCACTCGTGATCGAAGCGTATGTGGATTCTAGGGGAAGAGTGTGGAACTATCGCGTCATATCGAGTGCTCAGGGCTCGAAGGATTTGACGCCAGACATGAAAAACGTGCTCATCTTCACCACATTCCATCCAGCGATGTTCAGGGGTAGCCCGATTGCGGGAACGGCCGTGCTCTCTTTATTCAAGATCGACAAGTTCTAGGATTTAGCCCTCCCAATCAATCCGCAAGAGATTTGGGAGCGACTAGGAAACCCATTCTGCTGGAGTTAGGCTGCCCCGATGGGGGTCGGGTCGGATAATACGTCTCAAGCCCTGTTGCGGGGCTTTTGGGCCAGCCTAGCGACCATGTACGGGAGCCGCTGTTTTCAGCTTTGCATTTCAAAAAGCGACAGCGTGTCGCCCTCCTTGGACCCTACGACCAGAAATCCCTCAAACTTGTGGGCATCAGAATCTTCGACACTGGCGTCCCGAAAGTCGCCGTACTCAAATGTGCAATCTGACAATCGGAATCTGATCTGGTCGGACTCGCCGTCTTCCTTTCCGACGATCAGATGCGGAATAGCTCCGTCCACGATGGATAGGCGAATCGTCCCTACAACTCTGGCGACTGACACTGAGGGAGTCCCGAGAACAGCACGCACAGGCGTTCCTTCGTCTACGTACTTGCTCAGCAGGGACAGCGCATCTTCTAGCGTGACCTTCATTCACTCACCATTGAATTCATGCTTGGTGCCGCCGCACCGCTAGGTTTTCTCCAGTGTAAAGGTCGACAGAAACTTCATTCTAGAAGTTTCGCTTAAACCAGCCTTTGAGCCTGATCTCAACATCGCCATCTTTAATTGACCTTCCGATCCATCGTCACACTTTTTGTGCTCAAAGCCGGGGACACCATGTCGGCGGCTAATACAAGTGTGCTGGAACCGTCTTCGGGGTGTCTAAGCACTCGGTCCCAAAACCCACATTGCGTTGAAACTGTACCTGCGCGTGTTCACGTTCTTCTTCCTTCAACCACCGTACCATAGACAGCCTTCTGTGTTTCTCCCGGCACAATGAGAAAGCAGGAAACGGGAAGCACATCTCGCTGGAACTGAGCATGGTCTTGTCAGAGGAATTGTTGAGATGACTCCAGTAATTAGCGGTTCGCCGGGTTATCCCGGTAGAGTTCACACTGGGGTAAAAGTATGAAGCGAGTCCTAATTCTGCTCTTGGCGATAACGACCTTGGCGGCGGCGCGGGATAAGAAACCAAAGGCTCAGCCGGGACCGTATGTATTCACCAGCAAAGCTTCTGCTCAAACCCTCAAGGTGCTAATCGTCCAAGCGAATCTAGAAGAAGGGTACGCCCTCGATTCCGACAATCAGTTCCAGTTCCGCTTCTCGAAGCCAGCGCAGATGCCTCTCATAGGTGCGCTTTTCATGGCCTCAAGTGCGTGTCCGGGAATGACCACAAGAAAAGTGTGGTCATACACGTTGGTGGAACTCAATGGCATGACAAAGGTGACTGTTCAGCCCCTCTGGGAATATCCGGACGATTACTGCAAAACGCAAACTCAGGGGTTGATATGGAGCCAGCGAGAGGAGATTGCAGTATTTCAGGCAATGTTAGACAAGGCTCCCACTTCGAGTGCGCAGGTTCCAACTCCTGCTCCAGCCTCGCCAGCGGTTACTCCCACTCCTGCTCCAACTTCGGTCGCAGATCAGCAACAGGACACGAAGCGGCATACAGCTTGTCTGGCATTGGCGAAGGACAATCCGAGCATCATTTGCAAGTAAGCATGTGTCGAGGAGCGCCTCAAGTGGGCTGCGGAGATCGAGCACAGATATTCCGCATCAATGTCAAGGTGTGTTCTATAGAGCAATTTTGCTCAGTCTCCGGTTGCGCGATTTGATTACGCTATCCTTAGGGGATCAATATCATGGGGCTCTGTAAGCCCAAAGCTCCTGCAACCCCGCCGTCGACAGAGGTTCGCAAGGTGAAAAGGGGGGATAGTCATGGCGAAGGTGATCGAGTTTTACGTGCCGACGATTTTCCAGAAACCGTTGAAAGGGTCTTGGCGGCGGCAACGCGGAAAGATCATCGGGTTTTGCACGCAGGCAAGGAAATCCGCCTAAATAATGAAGTCCATGGCAGTCAAGTCGCATCGGAAACATCTTCACCACTGGTACAAGAGCTTGGCAGGCGGTTTTCGCTGCGTGTGCGAAGTGTGGCGCTGTGAGTTTGCCGAGGGAAGCAAGAATTGCGACAGTGCTGCCGAGCAAGGTCGCAGATATTGCCTAGCTCATCTGGCATCCAAGCCGCAGTGATTCCTACCCAAAGAGAAAAGCCGCCACCGGAGTAGCGGGCTTATTCTCGCGCCGTATTTTATGCCGTTTTCTTCCCCGCTCTCACCTTCGCCCACCGTGCCGCCGCGATTCTCCTGCGGGCTGAAGCCGATATGGTGCGCTTCACGTGAGTCGAGCCCGTAGTTTTCGCTGGCTGCGATCCATTCCAAGCATTCAGCCATCGCGCCTTCTGCGCGAGGCTGATTTTCTTTCGAGCGGCAGCCGATAGGGTGCTCCGTCCGTTTGAATTTGAGCTTCCTAAAGCTGTGAGCGCGGCGGTAAACCGTTGGACTTCCTGCTGTGCTCTGCCCAGTTCTTTCTTCAATTGCCCGACCACTCCGGATATATTTCCCATTTGCTTTCCTCGACTGAGGATCATAGCAAACCTCGCGAAACGTCGGTTCCCCTGTAAACAAAACAATGTTCCCTCCACTTCAGGAACGGGAATCCGGTTTCCGGGGCGTTGGGGTTTGGGCGAAACGCCGTGTTTCGGAAGTGTCGTTGGCGAGCGCACTTTTGTCGGGCGCAGGGCACACATCGGCGTTTATCATTCCGCGCCGGCCGCATAGCTTAGGCATCGTGCCGTTCTGTGGCGTTCTGCTCACCGCCGCCGCCTATGTCTTGATGCAGGAGTTGCGCTTGCGGGCTGCCGGCACCGCTTGCGCCCGTGCGCAAGTTGGCATGTTGCGCGAACGACTGCTAAAGCTGGGCGCTCGGGTCTTGGTCTCGGTTCGACGCGTCGTCGTCCATCTGCCCGCTTCCTTCCCGTTTCTACCCGCCTTCCGTCGAGTCGCTCTGGCGCTCAGCGCGGCAACCGGCTAGCCTCTCGTAGGAATCACGAACTCAACAGAAACATCACCCGTCAGCAACGGTTGCGGCACACCCCTGTCTCTTCTTGCCTCTTCGGCACTACAACTGCACCTCCGAGCCCAGAACTCTGCAATCCCTTCTCCCGATCAACTCAATTGCAGGAATACCATCCACTTTCCAGCGCTACTTTTGGGCTACGCACAGCTTCATGCATAATGCAGGCTAGCCCATACCTGCCCACCAAGGACTATCCGCTGTTCTGTTAGCTTGACCGCCTTTTCAGTCTGAAGAGTACGTTACAAAAAGACGACCGGGCTGGTCAGAATTGTTCCCTGCTCGAACGGGAGAAGATTGCCGGAAAGAAAACTATCCGACGGGGTTACCTTGGTTGGGCAGACAATAGGAGATTGTTCACCACAATTTTATGAAGCCCAAGTTGGGTTTGGATATGCGCCCAGCCGAGACGCAGGAAGTGCAGCTAATCTGCAACTGCTGCGGGCAGCCGTACCATCCTGACAAGAGTTGGGAAGATCGCCTTAGAGCCGTGATCCTCGGGGCTGAGGATGACCTTAGGAACGTCACCGCTCGCGGTGACCGTTCCAACGCGCAAGTTCAGTCAGAGTTTTTGAAACGAACTCCTTCGGTGATGGGGATTTTTGGAGTACAAACGGACCACTGTCCCGATCAGAAACACGAGCAAACCCGCAATTAGAAACATGTCCCCAATGCTGAAACGGTACAGTGCTGCTTGGTCTGCAAGGGTTAGCCATTGTCCTTTGCCGGAAACATTCCAAACAGGAGCCGCTGGCTGAAACGTCGTGGGAATTCCAACCGATGGCATAACACCTTTATTCAACGATGTGACTAAAGCGTTGCAAGTGATTCCCAGCAAAACGAAGAGTCCGCCCGTAACCTTGGCACGGATGATGTAGCGGACTACCCACGCAAGTGTTGTGATCCAGAACAAATAGCAGAAAGCCATATTCGCGGTCGTCCGCCAGAGCGCACCGATGCAGAGGACGCAGGCGAGCTTGATATAAACCTTCACCGTTAACTCCTTGCGATCATTTAACTCGGCTCCGACCATGTGTTGTGAAACTCGAATCTGCCGCGGGATACATCACGCAAGGCTCGGCTCGTGGTGCGCCTTGCGCGTTCAAGTCGCTGGGGGAAGAAATACGACCCGTCTCACATTAGGGTAGGAATTTGCTTGAAACTCGCGTCCCGCGTCACCCTCTGCGTGACCTATTATAATTCAAAGCGGCAACACGGGCTCCCGCAGTACTCGCAGCAATTGGTCGACTTTGAAAGGCTTCCGCAGCACTGGCAGCAGCCACAGAGCGTTCGGCAGCTTCTCTCGCGCTTCCTCCGGCTCAGCGGTCATGATCGCCATCTTCTGACTTGGATTCATCTCATGGATCGCGGTCACTAACTGCACCCCATCTTTGATCTTTGTGCCGGGTATGAAGCGATAGTCGCTGAGGACCAACTTCCACGGGCCTTCGTGCTGCCAGATATAAAACGCCTCGTCTCCCCTGAACGACTGGCGTGTGTCATACCCACGCTCCTCCAGTTCCTTGACGAGCAACGACCGCAAGGCTTCATCGTCCTCCACAATCAGAATCTTCATTCGTCTTTCTAAGCCTCGGTTATCCCAACGACCATTGCACCGACCAAAGACCAGCAACGGAGACAGTCCAGTCGAGCACGGGGGGGAACCGCAGGGAAGCGCATCTTGTCTGCTTTCATGCCGCTTCTCGTGACTGGATTCTGGGGAGGCTGAAGCCGGAGGGGAAGACTCGGTGCCAGAATAGGCTAGAAATCCCACGAAAACTCGTGACTTCCGTCACCCTTCGTGGTAACGGAAATGCCCAAAGCAGTCGCTCTAATCAAAGTAGTGATGCGGGCTCCGCAAAGAACTCATTGATCTCTTCAGCCAGTTGCTTGCCGAACAGGAGCAGCGGGCACCCGTGGTTGATGCACTGCATGTTGCGCCAGACCATCTCCACAACCTGCGCCTCAGTGATCTGTTTCGGGGGAATTGAGCGACCCTTACCCTCGCTGAGGGTGAGAATTTGGTTCACCATGCGGCGCTTGCCCGAGGCGCTGAGGTCGGGGCACAGCGTATTCACGCATGTCAACGCGGCAACGACTCTAGTGTGGAAGGTCCCGTATGGTTTTAATCACTTTGTCGGGGAGCTTACACCTTGCCGCTAGCTACTCCTCGAAGCAGCAACCGTTCCAGTTCCTCGATCTCCGCCGATCCATCGACGAAGAAATGCCTGCCTTTCACCCATGCGGAAGGCACTCCCCGTGGTAGGTGAACGCCGAATAGTTTGGCGAATGCTTCCCTCGTGATCCTCACAGGCGATACGCTCCGTTCGCCAATAATAGGTTGATCGCCGCAATCGTCCCGAGGAAGATCGCAAGCTGCATCAAGTATCCCGCTCTCCGGAGGAACACCAAATTGCTTACCGTGATGTACCAGAGAACGGCACTGAATGGACTAAGGAACGTGAACACCATCTTCAAAAACCAGCGGTCGTCTTCTGGCAACCTGGGGATGAGAAGCAGTCCGAGCAGGAAGGGCAGCACGATCACGAAAAGCAGCGTGGTCAACGAAACTAGAAATCCTTTGGTCAGACGCGCAAGCATGTTCCCGACTCCTCCAGTGCAAGCGATTGGGCTTCCTTGTCCACAGTTGAAATATACGAAGCACCGGAATGAATTCACTACCTTTGACCAGAACATCTTTGGTAACCACGTCCGAACTTCCAGCGAAAACCGTCAGGCGGTTTGTATATTGCACGTGGGGGCACTCGTGGAGCACGGATCAGAGTTACACCAAGTTATTAGCACTCTTATCCGAGAGCAGCGCAGGCTTGTAAGTTCGACCAACTTATCGGGGCGGTTCCGCACACTTCGGATCGCCGTCCTGCTCGACCAACAAGACTGGCGCGTTGCAATGATCGTGAGGTTGGCAAACTGCTGATGCTCGTCCAAGAGCGATTTGGAGTTTTTGAGCCAGAGTTTGCGATCTGCCATCACGCTCGACAAAGACTTTGCCGAGAATCCCAAAGGAGAATTTGGCCCGATGAAACGAGTTGCCCTCTACGTCCGAGTCTCCGGCATTTATCAACACCCTGAGACCCAGCTTTGCAACCTGCGCCCGTTAGCGGCGGCTCGTGGGTACGAAATCGTCGCGCAGTATTCCGACACGATCTGTGGAGCGAGAGCGAAGCGCCCCGGTCTCGATAAGCTTATGACCGAAGCCCGGCGCGGGAGATTCGACGTTCTGCTGGTTTCGGCATTCGACCGCATGGCACGCTCGGTGAAGCGCTTTCTCGAAGTTTTGGACGAACTTAATCACCTGAATATCGCACTAATTAGTTTCCGCGAAAACATCGATACTTCCGGACCCTTGGGTCGGGCCATGATCGTCATTCTCGCTGCGATTAGCGAGTTGGAAAGGTCGCTGATCGTGGAGAGGGCGAAAAGTGGCATGAGAAGGGCAAAATTGGAGGGTCGGCAAATCGGTCGCGCTCGGCTGGACGTCAATCGGGCGCAAGTGGTCGAGGATCGACGTGGTGGGATGTCGTTGACCGCTGTTGCCAAAAGGCACTCGATTAGCAGGGCGTCCGTGTGCAGGCTGATGAAAGAGGTCAATGGGAATCCGCATGCCGCTGTTATGCCTCCTGAGGGGAATCACGTGGCGCAAGTTCGACTGTAGAGGAGCTACTCAATATGGTTGAAGACAAAATTGGCAAGCTATTCCTCAAGCTCTCGACCAACGGCGATCTCCCGAAGAACCCGATGAGCCTGCGAGAGTGCGTGGTCTGCGGAGGAGTGTTCACCCGTGAAGAATCGCGGGAACACTGCGATGCCCCATGCCAGCCTTCACCCGTACAGCCCTTTGCCATTACAGGTCGGTGCAGGTAGGCGAAAACCATGCATTGGGCACGACGGAAATTTCCGATTAGGCGTTCCCCAAAGAGGCAGGCTCATGAAAAAGTCGGAAAAGGATTTGGGGTTGTTGATGAGAGAGGCGAACAAGGCATGGTCAGGAGCCATCCTGACGCGCTCGGGCATCGTGTTAACTGAAGCATCTCGATGCAGGTTGGGGCGTATGCAACGTCTGTGCCGCTGATTCGAGATGCATTGCAAGCAGTCCCCACAAGCACCATTGAAACCAAGATCAGCGAATGGAAGATGCTTTCATTTACATTCCCAAATGTACTTTGGGGAATCCGCATCCAGAGTCGCAACGCAATTCTTCATCAACGTAGGATTGAACAGTCCAGAGGAGTTTTTGATTTTGACGAACCCGGACAGTCGTCGGTCGGATTCCTTGACCAAGTTGACCTGCTCGACCGTGAAGCCTTGGTTCTCATACTGAGTCCTGATGTCTGATTCGGTCTTCGCTACGTCGGCTTCTTTGAATCTGGAACTGCACGAGACGACGAACATAAGGACAAGAAAGATTAGACCTGAGCAGAGCGGCAATGACTTCATACACTCAACCTCGACAGCAGTGTGTCTGTAGTGTGCCTGCCCGTTGTTGACTGGGGCAACATTACGAATGTAACTGAATAAGAATGATTCTTCCCGCCCGAGGCGATTATTCCCTGTCCCGATGAGAATCAGAAGGAGACTGTTTGGTTGTCACAGAAGCGAGCAAACTCATCGAACCATCGTGTAGTGAGACTTCTCAGAAATTCCGACGCTCCACCCGGCATCTCGGGTCTACCTACAACGTATGCTTCAACCTGTATCAGGGTTCCATCTGTTAGTTGTTCCAGTGTGATCGTCCTTTCGGTGGCAAATCCGGCGTCCCGCGTCTGCGAAAGGTATCGAATCAGCACGGGAGGATCGCACTTCCTGATCACATATCGGCCAGAGACCACTATGGGGTAGTTAAGCTGACCGACGAGTGCACTTCCTTCTGCCCATGGCGTGCCGTCCCAGTGGAGATCGGAATACATGTCGGAAAACTTCGGCCAGTTCGTGATGTCGGTGAGCAAGCTCCAGACCCGGCCACGGGGGAGCTTTGTGGTTACGGAATAGGAGAAGGCGGGCACGCTCTTGGGATTGATCTTCGTAGGTTTATACCACGAAACGCGAAGGTGCTACATTCCCTCACATGAAGTTCCCGGATGATCCAACGCTCGCCGATCAGCGGCACAAAGACCGAATGCGCTCGATCAATGTGCTTTATTCCGATCTTGCCCTCTTGATTATGGCGGGGCTACTCCTCGCCGTCAGCGTCGGCTACTTGGTGGGCGTCAGAGCGCGGTGAAATATGGGCGTTTGCTGATTTTCAATCACAGCCTAACAACTCGTTAGTGCAGGGTAATCGGCAGAGTGTTACTGGCGGACTATTTGGTTGGTGCTAGTGCGTTCTACGCCAGTTTGCCACGGCTCTCCGGCTCGCAAGGTCCACAAGAACGCTCCAACCTCCGGCGCGGGCTTCATCCCTAGTATGTCCGGGTAGTTGGGGAAAATCGCGTGGAGCAAAGCCGCGCTTTCTTCGACACTGAATTTGTCATTACTCATTGATTTGTCGTAACGGTGTAATCCCCACCCTCCCAAAAAGGGGGTGGCGCAGGGTGCCTTGGCTGCGCCACTAATCAGAAACAGGCGGACCATGTGGGAAGTTCCGCATCCGTTCCTTTGCATCTCTTAAGTCAACTTACAATGCTGACTTATTTGTTGTCTGTTCAAGACTGCTCAGTTTTGAGAGAAACCCTAGAGCGCGTTAGGGTTGGTCGAGCGAAATCACTGATTTTCGTCACCATGCCTCAGTAGCGTCGAATCCGTAAAATAAGGGGGAAATGCTGTCAGGAATTGCGCGACACAAGGGAGCGAACGAACATGGAAACACCGAACTAATGCAATCCAGAGCCAATCCAGCCGAGGCAGAAGCGCATATCAAAAGTGCTCACCAGATTCTAAAGGCGCTGCAAGAGAAAATGGGAGAGCATCCAGGAATCGGCACGGCGGTCACGAAACTGGAGATGGCGCTGAATGATCTGGCGGTACGGACTGGCAGACTGCTGTAGCGGCGGGCACGGTCATACACCTGTCGGGATTGGGGGGCGGGGGGAGAGCACGGAATCACCAACCTCAATTTGGCGGTGACGTCTTGTTCATAGTTTTTTCCAGTCGGTCAGCGACACCAATTCATCTAGGATTTCCTGCAATCTTTGAAGGCGACGTTCTTGATCCCCCGATGCGCCCGGTATCCTTTTGCCGCTTTGCATGTACTGCCTGTTCGCTTCGCTGATTTGCGCTATCTCGTCTCGTAACTTTGCGATGCGCTCTTTGACGGGATTCTGCATGGGGATAGGCTAGCACCGCATACCGGGTGGATCGCAATCGCAAGGCTAAGTTTTCAATGATTGACCGGGGTCGCGAGTGCAAGCCCCCGGTTGTGACATCTAAGAGGTCTGGACGCAAACAATACGCAAGGAGTTCCGCATGATCGCCCGAATCTGGCATGGCGCGACCCCGCGACCAAAAGCGACGAGTACGGCCATTTCACTCGTGACGGGCGGTGGTCTTTCGTGCGGAGTCATACAGGGATGAGGGCCTACAATTAAAGCTGTGAGACATTACGCCATCAAAATGATGAACGGCTTTAGCGTGTTCACATGCCCACTTTGTAAACACTCCCTCACCACACGGGATTTCAGCAGCTTGAACGGCAACTGTCGCACCCAAGCGGCTAGGGCAATGAACGAGCACGCCACGGCTGCACATCACTGCCCCTTACCCGTGTCACCGCGTGATGCGCAGATGTGGTATGCGCATTAAAGGCGCATTTCGCCAGAAGCACTGAAAGGCAGTGCGAGTATTGGGATCGATTGCGGCACGTCTGAGACCGCTTTTTCATCCATGCTCACCATCTCCCCCTCAGACCGCATCTTCATTCTGGCCGGAGCAGGAGTGAGCGCGGAAAGCGGCATTCCAACTTTCCGTGGCGTGGGCGGACTCTGGCGAAACTACCGGATCGAGGAGGTCGCTTCGCCGGAAGCTTGGCACCGCGATCCGCAGTTGGTATGGGAGTTCTATTCCATGCGTCGGCGTGTGGCGTCCGCAGCCAAACCAAATCCAGCACACTTCGCCCTCGCCAAAATTGAGGACGCGCTGCAAGACCACCTGTTCGTCTGCACCCAGAACGTAGACAGCCTTCACGAGCAGGCGGGCTCAAGAAACGTCGTCCACATGCACGGCGAGCTTTTCAAGAGTCGTTGCGATACTTGCAGCCGCCCTCCATTTGCCGACACGAATCTCTACGAACCTCCAACCGAAGTTCCCCGGTGCGAATGCGGCGGTCGGATTCGACCGCACATCTGCTGGTTTGGCGAAGTGCCGTTCGAACTGGATCGAATTTATGAGGCGCTGGACGCCTGCACCCTGTTCGTTGCTATAGGAACTTCAGGTGTAGTGGAGCCCGCTGCCAGTTTTGTTGCTCATGTTGAGGGTCGTGCGCGGACCATCTACGTCGGTCCGGAGAAGCCTGCGAATGCATCCTCGTTCACAGAATGCTGTTTAGGGAAAGCGGGGGAAGTATTGCCAAACTTGTTCGGTTCCTTTTGATGGGTCGAAAGGCACTATTGCAGCTTCGCGTATTCCGGTTTGCCTTCCTTCAGGATGGGGATGTCGGGGTCGGCGTCCTTTATGTGGTTCGGGAGTCTTCGTAGGTACTTTTCGCAAAGAAAACGGTGCTGAAAGGTTTCAGGCAGCACGTCCGCGGTCGCCCGCCACGCGTTCTCCGAGCAGTAACTCGATGTGCTTTCCCAGCGCCAATTCCATATCGTTCTTGGATGCCTCGAAACTAGGTGCGTGAACTGTGAGGCCCAACGATTCGACAGTGGCGTTCCAGCCATCGTCCTCAAGCCAGAACTTACATTCGAGAAGCAAGTAAGGCCTGACTCCGAGTTTCACACTGTGAGGTTGCACGGGGACAACACCAAAGGGATACTGCTGCGTATTGTACGACAGCCGTTAGCTGAAGCTAAGCCAGAAGCAGGCATGGGGAAGACGTGTAGGCCGAATAGGGCGGCGAATGCAATGCCGATGTTTCTATCCGGTAACGGGCTTTTTGAAGCTAGCTAAGGTTCAGCAACATTCGCAACACTGTGACTGCCACAACCGAAAGTACCCAGACCATGACGATGCACTCAGCGATGCCAAGAAGATTGTCGCTTGGCCAAGCCTTGCTGATGAAATGATTCATCTCGCCCCCTTCCAATATTAGCTAGCTTGCAGCGAAACTCCAGTCCACGCAATGGCTCATCCGTGGCGCTGACGACGGTACTCCGTGCGGGGATGACTGAAGTCACTGGCGTCCGTGCTAGCACTGGAAGGTCTGAAAGCCCAAACCAGTCACAGTTGGCAATGTGCGCTCCTGACAGTGGGGCTGCCTGTTGCTGGATCGAAGTGATGCCGTCAGGTGATACGCGTATGAAACGGCCAAAAAAACGAAAGCGCCCCAGAACTCTTTCGAGTCACGGGACGCTCAAGTCAAACAGCCCTCCCCCAAGTGCTGCTCAATCACAGGCTACCTCTGCTTTCGGTTATGAGGAATGGCTCCAACGGGCCACTGTGGAAAATGAGTTGTCACCGCGTTCCTTCAGGATTCCTTGGCGCGTGCGGCGGACACTCGCATGGGGCAAATCTCGAATCTATTCAGTCCGGCTCTCACTGATGGGTCGCCTTCGCCAAACCGTCGAGCCTCAGCTTCGCTCTCGACTTCTAGCACGGCGAGCCCGAAAGCCCCGCTCGTTGCCATGACCGGACCATAGAGCAGAAGTCTGCCTGCTGCAAAATGTTCGTCAAAGTAACGGGAGTGCGCCTCCATCAATCGCCTCTCCTCGTCCGTCATGTCTTGCGGGAACGTAGGACGAGGAGGGATCAGCTTGAAAAAGTAGTGCTGTTTGGACATGGCACGGAGAATTCTAGCAGTCACAACCGACCATCATCGGTGTTTCCTGCGCGGCAATCTGTAGCGCCCGCACACAAGAAGAATGGCACGGGGGACGAGCGTCTTAAACACTCTCGTCGTAGCAGACAAACTCCACCAGATTGCCCTCGGGATCAGTCACATAAAGAGAGCGCCAGTGCATCCATGCATGTTCGGCGGTTTCGACTTCGAGTCCCAACCCCCTAAACCTCTTCAGTTCGTCTGTAAAATCGGCGAGAGCTATCGCGAATGCAATGTGGTCAATTGTGGTGGTCGCTGCGTTGGTCCCACGATAGCCGGGGTTTTGGGAGCGGTCGAACAAGGCGAGCACCTGAGTGTGTCCCCCGTAGCCGTCCGCAATCTTAAAAAACGCGCAGGTCGAATCTCTGGCCATCAGCGGCAATCCGATGACGTGCTCGTAAAACTGCTGCATGGCGTCTAGATTGTTAACGCGAAATGCGATCTCGCCGAGGCCGCGCACCGACGTGCGCTTCTCGCTAGTTGTCGTTGTTGCCATGATCGACCTCCCAATCTCCAAAGCTTCTCACGCATAGGGATTAAAAACATTACGGAGTCGATGCTTTTTCTGGCTTGGATACGAGGAGAACCTCGCCACCACACGGTCCATAGAAGACAACCCATACGGCGAGGTCGTCGGTAAAGTCCTCGAAGCGATGCTCGGTTCCCGCCGCCACGAACAGAAGGTCGCCTGACTCGAATGAGTCTCGCTGGCCATCGTGAAGCAGGACGCCTCGACCACCTATGACGACATAGACCTCGTCCTGTTCGTGCTGAGTCAGTTGGCTCGGGCGCTCAGACGGGCTGAGGGCAAGGCTTACGTCGAGCGTGTCGCGCTGCAAAAGGCTGACGGAGTGCTCGCCTGCGGTTCGCGGGATACTCGCCTGAGCCCTGGCAAGACGGATCACGCCGCTACGACTTAATGCTCATGTTTCACTTCCTCGTGCCATCTCTATTTCGTGTACCGGACGGCCCGCAAATTTATTAGCCTGCGGGCCGTTTGTCGTTCGTGGCAATCTCAGACGAGGTCCAACGTGAAAGTACCCCAATGCATCGTTGCCATCTCTTCTCTGTTCTTGGCCCACGCTTTGGTTTTTGTCCAAACATCGGCGTCCAGCGCACCATTGACCACCAACCCGGTCTTCGAGAAAAACTGCGCGAAGTGTCACGGCAAAACCGCCACGGGCTGCCACTTCGGCGGACCATCGCTGGCCTCCGAACGGGTGAATGCCACGTCCCCCGACGACCTGCTTAACATCATCCCGAATGGCAAAGACCGGATGCCGAAGTACGCCTGCAAGCTCACGTCGGAAGAAATCGACACGCTGGTCCAGCAGATTAAATCCTTGAACCTGAAATAACGCGGAGGTGCCCGTTTTGCGGCTTAGTGGGCGCTCCTCTGGCGGCGAGTTTGCTGAATGAAGGTAGTCGAAGTATCCTTGGCGAGTGTCACATCTGGACGAATCTTTCCTGAACGATCAGCGCGAGCGCCGCAGGCTGGCGGCGACCTATGCCGGCATGACGGATGGCGAGTTGCACCGACTGGCGCGGAATGCGGAGTCGCTGACCGAGCCGGCCTGCGATGCTCTCGAGGACGAAATGGACCGTCGGCACCTGGAATTTTCCGACGATGCGGATCCGGAGCCCCGGCAGGAAATGGAAGTACGAGAGCTTGTGACCATTCGGCAGTTTCGCGATCTGCCGGAAGCGCTGCTGGCCAAGGGTAGTCTGGAATCTTCCGGCATTGAATGCTTTTTGGCGGACGAAAATCTCGTCCGGCTGGACTGGTTCATTTCAAACTTTATCGGCGGGATCAAACTCAAGGTGAGCGCTCCGGACGTAATCAACGCACAGAAAGTTCTCGACGAACCAATTCTCGAAGGTCTCTACGTGCACGGCGTCGGCCTCTACGAGCAGCCGCGCTGTCCAAAGTGCCAGTCGCTGGATGTGAACTTCCAGGAACTGGACCGTCCCATCGCATACATGAGCGCATTCCTTCGCGTGCCGATGCCGGTGCAGCGCCCCGCATGGCATTGCCAGTCCTGCGATGCCGAGTGGGAAGACGACGGGAAATAAGTGATTCGCCGAAATGCTTCCATTCGAGGAGAACACAATGAACAGCCAATCAGATACAGCAAGCTGGTCCGGTTCCCCCGTTCCATCCGATGATCCCAAACGGAATCTCATCCCAACTCGATCGGAGGACCCGAACTTACCTCACATCGGATTGGTTGGGGACACCTACGCAACTCTTTTGACCGGGAAGGACACCGCCGGACGGTTTTGCCTCATCGACGTGCACATCCCACCGGGCGGCGGCCCACCTCCTCACCAGTATGACTTCGAGGAGTCCTTCATCATTATCGAGGGCGAGATCGAGGCTACCTTTCGAGGCGTAAAGTCCGTCGCAGGTGCTGGCCAGACCGTTCATGTTCCTGCCAACGCGCCTCATCAGTTTCACAACAAGAGCGACCGGGCGGCACGTCTGTTATGCATCTGCTCTCCTGCCGGACAGGAAGAGTTCTTCGCACAGGTGGGCGTCCCGGTTGCAACCCGCACGACCCCGCCCCCAAAGCTCGACGAAAAGGCTCGGGCTGAGTTCATGGCGAAGGCCCAAGCACTCGCCCCACAGTATAGGACGGAACTGCTGAAACATGCCTGAACTCGGCAGGCAGACTGAAGGAAGCGGACGGCCGAATCGCCTACATGAGCGCATTCCTTCGCGTGCCAATGCTGGTGCCACGCCTGTGATGCGGAGTGGGAAGACAATGAGACGGATACCGGAAGAAGCGAGTCATATTCTTAGAGCCAAAGCTAGCGCGCCGGCCTCACAGCGGCTTTCACCGCGATCACTTCAATCTCGACCAATGCCCAGGGAGCTGCCAGGGCCGCAACTTGCATGGCGCTGCGGGCGGGCTTATTGGGCTGCTCTTTGGTTCCGAAGAATTGCGTGTAGGCTGCCATCATCCCAGGGAAATCCAGTTTGTTGCCTTTGGCCGGATCGCCCGCCAGATAGACGTGCATCATCACCACGTCGCCCATGGTGAGGCCCTCGGACTTCAGCGCCGCCTGTATCTTGGTCAGCGTACTCATGGTTTGCGCCTCGGTGTCGCCGTAGACGGCGGCCGTTCCTTTGGCTGGATCGGCAGGAGTTACCGGCGATGCCAACTGTCCGCTCAGGTAAAGAGTATCTCCCGCCCAGACTCCGGTAGCGATCGGTCGGTCGTCCTCCTGAATGTGGCGGACATTAGTTTGCACACCAGTCTGGAGACCAGGAGTCTGCGCGCCTGCAACGACGGACGAGAGCAGCACGAGCGTGACGCAAATCGATTTTCTTCGCATGGATATCTCCACTCTGAGTTCGGTCAGGATTGGTTGACCCGGCTGACGATCATCGTGATCGCCCGCTGGGCGGCGAGAGCGGCCCCTTCCTGCCAGCCAATGATGTGGCTGCAGTGGTCCCCGGCAAAATAAATTCGATCGTCGGGAACGATGAACTCCCGGTAGGGTCCGTTATAGTAAACTGCGTCGTCAGTCGGAGGATAGTCGGGCCCACGGCTGACCCAGGATCCTAGGCTATAGGGCACCTTGCCCCAGCACATATAAACCGGCTTCTCAAGTTCCTTGCTCTTGCCGGGATGCAGTTTTTCTACGGCGGCCCGGGAAGCTGCGATCTTCGCCTCAGAGGATGGCAGCTTGCCGAAATCGCCCCAGTTTTCCATGGCATAGCCGGAGATGAGGACTCCGCGTTTCGACATCAGCTTCGCACTCGGATACCAGACCTGCGGGATGGGTCCGGTCGTGAGGAACGAAATGCCGCCGTAGATTTCGTCGCCGTCCTGCTCCCAGAAGCGCCGCGACTCCCAGGCAACTTTGTAGGCTGAATCATACGTGACCTGCTCCATCGCCGATTTCACCCGTGGGGCGAAATCATTCGGTAGTGTCTTGAGGATGCTGAGCGGCAGCGTGCAAACGCAGTACGACGCCTCCAGGGAGAGGATTGGGCCGGATTCGCCGTTGCCGTCGCGGTACAACACCCCGACGCCGTTGCTTGTCTTTCTGATTTCGGTGATCGGAGAGTTATAGCGCACGATGTTGCCCAGAGACCGGGCGAATGCGTAGGGAATCCGATCCATACCGCCAACCGGCTGGAACATGGTGGCCTGCATGTCGAGCATTTCTTCAAAAAGCATCGGCCTGCAGAAATGCGACTTGAGCAAATCCGACATAGAAAGTGGAGCACGAGGGATTTCGATCTGATCGCCCGCGCCAGGGGTTTGCTGGTCGCCGGAGCGCGAGGAGCCGTTGTATTGGTAATTCTTTCCCAGGGCGCCATAAGACCTGAGGAACTCCATCACTGCCGCGTGATCGTCCTGCGTGAAGGCCTGATCGAGCGCCCCCTGTTGCACACATTTGGCCAACAGCTCGGCGATGTGGCCTCGAGTGTCATTGATGGCTTGACCCTGGCGGATGGGTTTGCCGCCGAAGACGTTGTCATTCTGCAGCAGCGCGCTGCGCGAGGCATTCACCTCAACCTCGAGTTCGACTCCCAGTTCGTTGCAATAGCCGAGAATGTTCTTGTGTATCGAAGGAAGCCGTGCCGGACCGCAGTTGAAATAATTTCCTTCATCGAACGTGCACTCTTGCGACGTTCCATCGTTAAAAACCAGCTTCGATCCTCCGCGCAAGGTCCAGTTACGCCCGCCCGGACGCTCGCGCGCTTCCAGCACGGTGCAGTCGAAGCCGGCGCGGCGCATCTCGTAGGCGGAAACCAGCCCGGCAATTCCTGCGCCGAGAATAATAACTTTCGTCCCACGGCCGGCCGATGGAGGCAGCGGGAAGTCTTTCTGCTGCTCGGTCTCGACCATGCCCAGAAGGCCAAGCGAATGCATGGTCATGAAGGCAGCGCCGTATCCTCCGGCCTGCGCAACTCTGGAGATGAACTCGCGTCGGCTGATTGTCATCGCTTGCTTGTCTTTCCGCACCTCTTAAGTCTCTTGGTGAGAAACTTTGAACTAAACCGCGCCGCATGGCTGATCGATGGCTGGCTTCTTAACCAGTGATCTTAACCAGCGACCCAGGGGCATTTTAAGGATTCGTGTAAGGTACCACGCTCGGCTGTATGCGGCACGCTCAATTTTCGGGTTGTAGCCATGGATTTTCCGCGACGTATCGATGCTGGTGCCGCGCCTGTGATGCGGAGTGGGAAGACGAGCATGTGGAATAAGCTGACTGCATGTGAAACAGCGCTTCCCCGCTCAATCGCCGGTTGACTCGGGTACAAAGCGGGAACTAAGATTCGCAGCACATGGCAGAAGAAGACCAGTTCCCGATCGGCCGCACCCTCTCCCACTATCGCGTCCTGGAAAAACTGGGCGGTGGAGGGATGGGCGTCGTGTTCCGGGCAGAGGATACGAAGCTTCGCCGCTTTGTCGCCCTGAAGTTCTTGCCGGAAGGAATTGCACGCGACGAGGCAGTGCTCGAGCGCTTCCGCCGCGAGGCGCAAGCCGCGTCCGCGCTGAACCATCCCAACATTTGCACGATTCACGACATTGATGAAGCTGATGGGCATCCCTTCATCGCGATGGAACTGTTGAAGGGGGTCACGCTGAAGCACCGCATCGGCAGCGTGCCGCTGCCTCTGGAGACGATTCTTACCATCGGAATCGAAGTAGCCGACGCGCTGGATGCGGCGCAGAAGGAAGGCATCATCCATCGCGACATCAAGCCGGCCAATATTTTCGTGACCGAACGCGGCCAAGCCAAGGTGCTCGATTTCGGCTTGGCGAAAGTCATCTCCAGGGGGACTGGCGAAACGCTCACCGGCGGGGGTGCCACCGAAGGGGAAATCAATCTCACCAGCCCGGGCACCGCGCTGGGTACCGTGGCTTACATGTCGCCGGAACAGGCTCGCGGACGCGAAGTGGATGCCCGCAGCGACATTTTTTCGTTCGGGATTGTGCTTTATGAAATGGCCACTGGACGCCAGGCATTTCCCGGCAGTACCTCCGCAGAGATTTTTGACGGCATTCTGAATCGTTCGCCGATTCCGCCCCTTCGACTGAATCCGGAAATTCCGGGTGAACTGGAACGAATCATCAACAAGTCTTTGGAAAAAGATCCGGGCCTGCGCTACCAGCACGCAGCCGACTTACGTTCCGATTTGCAGCGGCTTAAGCGCGATACGGAATCCGGACGCCGCGCGGCTCCGGAAGTCGCTTCCGGCGACAACTACAGAGCGGCACCATCCATCTCGAATCCCGCCGGACAAGCCAGTGGCGCGCCTCCGGCGAGCAGCGCGGCACGGCCCGCGCACACCAGCAGTTCCGCGGTCGCCGCCGCGGCCAAGCAACACAAATGGGGAACTGGCGCAATTGCGATTACCGCGCTTGTCCTGTTGGCCGCCGCCGGTTATGGCGTGTATTCGATGTTCCACCGCCCCGGCGCCGCGCCCTTTCAGAACTTCACCGTCACGCAGGTGACGAATTCCGGGAAGGCCGCGCTGGCCGCCATCTCTCCTGACGGCAAATACATACTCAGTGTCCTCGACGAGAATGGTCTCGAGAGTTTGTGGCTGCGCAACGTGCCCACGGCGAGCGATACGCAAGTCGTTCCGCCCTCAGCATCCACTTACCGCAGTCTCACATTTTCGCCGGATGGAAATTACATTTACTTCCGCAAAGCCCAGAATGCGGTGAACAGCGATTACAACCTCTACCGCGCGCCCGTGCTGGGCGGGACTCCGCAAACCGTGGTCCGCGACATCGATAGCGAGATTTCGTTTTCTCCCGACGGCAAGCGCATGGCGTATGCGCGCGCAAACGATCCTGAGATCGGCAAGTCTCGGCTACTCAGTGCAGATCTGAGCGGTAACGACGAGAAGATCTTGCGGATCGTACCGATCTCCGAATCGTCGGCATATTTGAGTTGGTCCCCGGACGGCCAACAACTCGCCCTTAGCAGATTCCAGCCCGATCAAGCCCTGGGCGGAATTGATTTGTTTGATATCAGTGGTGGAAAAACCAGTCGATTAGCCACGTTTAATGACAAGGCCGCTTTTGAATTGACGTGGCTTCCCGACGACCGGGGAATTCTTGCCATCTACCAGCAGGCCGGCCCAAGTTTCTCGCGATCGCAGATCGGATTCATTTCCCGTGACGGGGGACCGCTTCAGCCCATCACTCGCGATACCAACCGGTACTCAAATCTGACGCTCTCCGCGGACGGCAAGACGCTGGCCTCGGTGCAGCAGAAAACCACCCAAGGTCTGTATGTTTTTCCCGGCACAGGCAGCCAGAGTGTGGACTCGAAACCGGTTTTCCCGCCAGGGCAGGAAGTTCGCGGCTTTAACTGGACAGCCGACGGTGGTTTGCTGTTAAGCGACGGCGCCCGCCTCCTGCGTATGACGGCCGACGGCAAGACTCAAACTCAAATCATCGGTGATTCAGCCGCAGCGATTGTTGATCCTTCGCCTTGCGGAAGTGATCATGTGATCTTCTCCTGGTCATTCCATGGCGGCACAAACACGGCCAGCCTTTGGCGCGCCGGCGCGGATGGCTCGGGCGCGGCGCAAGTCACGGACGGCAAACGGGATTTGCGCGCCCTTTGTTCGCCGGACGGAAAATGGGCCTACTACTTTGACCAGAGCGCCGGGCGGGTTTCACGCGCGCCCCTGGATGGTTCCGGAAAACCTGGAATGGTTCCGGGAAGCGTCGTGCCCCATAGCTTTGTGGCCGGCGGCGGACTTGGATTGTCCAGCGACGGGAAGACGCTGGTTTACATCGTGGAAGTCGTCGATGCGGCAACGCAGCGCGGCAAAGAGCAGGTCGCGCTGCTGGACGTCGGCTCTCCTACGCCGCACCTGCTCGATGCGGATCCACGCATCGCCCGCGGCGGCGTGCGCTTCACACCCGACGGCAAAGGCGTAGCGTATCCCATCCACGAAAATGGCGTGGACAATCTTTGGATCCAGCCGCTCGATGGCTCGCCCGGTCACCAGATCACCAACTTCACCTCCGAGCAAATCACCTCGTTCCACTGGTCGCCGGACAGAAAAAGTCTTGGCGTGCTCCGCAGCCATTCGGAGTCCGACGTGGTGCTGCTGCAAGAATCCAAGTAAGGTTTTAGCTAAGCCCCAGCACACGCCGCTTTGAATCCCTTATGAATCACATCAAGAGTATCCTCCGCGAGGTTCAGCGCCGGCAGTTCTTCTTGGCTAAACCAGCGGACTTCGGCAGCGTCGCTGGCGGCGGCGAGATCTCCCGCAACCCGCCGGCACAGAAAATCAATCAAAACGTAGTGATATTGCACGCGCTGCTCGGGATCGCGCAGGACGCGATCGAAGACGCCGAGTAGCTCGCCGGCTTCGACGGTAAGTCCCGTTTCCTCGCGAGCCTCGCGGATGGCGGCTTCGCGCACCAGTTCGCCGATTTCGAGCACGCCTCCGGCGATGGACCACTCGGCCTGCAGCGGCGGATGCGCGCGCTTCACCAGAACGACTCGACCGTCCTCGATGATGATGGCGCCGACACCGACCAGCGGAACCTCGGGAAATTCGCGTTGCATGTGTGCAAGAATTCTAAAGCATGGCTCAGTTTGGGTTTCGACTGTCTCTCACCAACGCGGCGTCATCCTGAGCGTAGCCGTTTTTCAGGCGGAGCGAAGGATATCGCGCGGGGTTGTCAACGCGTCCGAAAAGCTCCACGCGAGATCCCTCGCCCGGCTGAACTGCGCCGGGTTTCGGGATGACGCCTCCGGGAAGAGGTCCAGAAATATGCCCTCCATCACTACCAGCTTTCTCTGTGGTTAAATGAGATTGCCTATGGCACTGGAAGAATACAAACGAAAACGCAAGTTTGATCAGACGCCGGAGCCTCCCGCGAAAGTCGAGAGCAAGGCGGGACACCGGTTTGTGGTCCAGAAACACGATGCCACGCGGCTGCATTACGACTTTCGCCTGGAGATGGAAGGCGTGCTGAAATCTTGGGCGGTGCCCAAGGGACCGTCGCTTGATCCAGCCGACAAGCGCCTCGCCATGCAGGTGGAGGATCACCCCGTTTCGTATTTCGATTTCGAAGGCATCATTCCGGAAGATAACTACGGCGCGGGCACGGTGATGGTATGGGACGTGGGCACGTGGCAGCCGCTGTCTCCGATTCCAGTGGAGGGAAAATACGTGCCCGGCACCGAGGCCGAAGCCGCCGCCATGCTGGCCAAAGGCGATTTGAAATTCCGCCTTGATGGGAAAAAGCTGAAGGGCGACTTCGCGCTGGTGAAGATGAAAGGCCGTCGTCCCGGAAGCAAAGGCAACGAATGGCTGCTGATCAAGAAGCATGACGACTACGAGGTCGAGGGATACGACATCGATGCCCATGATGAATCAGTCCTGACCAAGCGCAGCCTGGCGGAAATCGCCGGAGACTCAGGATCGGCGGAGTGGAGAAGCCGCCCATCAGGCCGCGGCAAGTTGAAAGCAGCGTGGCTCGCGGATGCAGTCGCAAAGTTAGATAAGAAGAATCTAGCAAAGAAGCCCGCCGCTAAAAAAAAAATCCAAACACAGAGGAACGCAGGCTAACCCACCATAAGCTAGCCCCACCCGATCCCAAGAATTACCCTGTATCCTCTGTGCCCCCCGTGTTAAATGGTCTTTCCTCCGCTCCGGTCAAGCGTCCCTTGCCAACCGAAATCCACCCCATGCTGGCCACCTCGATCTCCGAGCCTTTTGACGGCCCAGAGTGGCTGTTCGAAATCAAATGGGACGGTTACCGCGCGGTCGCTTTTATCGAGAACGGCAAATTGCGGCTGGTCTCGCGGAACCAGAACGAACTCACCCAACGCTATCCCGAACTCAGAGATCTGCCGCAGTTCGTAAAAGCGAAAAACGCAATCCTCGACGGCGAAGTGGTCGCGCTCGACGCGCAGGGACGGGCATCGTTCAGCCTGATGCAGCAGCGAACCGGATTTCGTCCCGGCGGCCGCCGCGCCGCCACCAATGCGGATGTTCCGGTGCTCTACTACGCCTTTGATCTGCTCTATCTCGACGGTTACGATTGGCGCCGCGTGCCGCTGGAGGATCGCAAGAAGAAATTGGCGTCTGTGCTGATCGCAGGCGATTCGCTGCGCTATTCTGATCACTACGAGCAGCAAGGAAAGGCGCTGTTCGAAATCGCCCGCAAGATAGGGCTGGAAGGGATCTTGGCCAAGAAGCGCGACAGCATCTATCAGGAGCGCCGCAGCGGCGAGTGGCTGAAGATCAAAATCACGCATACGCTGGAATGCGTGATCGGCGGATACACTGAACCGGAAGGCAGCCGCGCCCATTTCGGCTCGATCGTTCTGGGTCTCTACGACAAACAAGGCCGGCTGATTCATGTGGGACAGGCGGGCAGCGGTTTCAATCAAAAGTCACTCGGCGAAGTTTGGAAGCTGCTGAAAAAAAGGGAGACAAAGATGAATCCCTTTTATGGTGAAGTCGAGGCGCTGCGCCAGGTGAGCTGGGTAAAGCCGCAACTGGTAGCCGAGATCGAGTACGCAGAATGGACGGATGGAGCCAGTGGTGGCAGCGGTCCCAAGCTGCGGGCTCCCGTGTTCCTCGGCCTCCGCGACGACAAAGATCCAAAAGAATGCACACTCGACCAAGAACGTGCCGCCGAGAACTGAGAACCGCCTTCCCCTACTTGATATCCTTCATCGCCAGTAGCGTGCCGTAGTCGCGGCCGCTGGGGTCCATGGCGCGGGCCACGACTGCCGCAAACGCCTCTCGCAGTTCCGGATACTTGGCCACCAAAGCCTTCATCACCGCGATGTTGTTTTGATAAGCCTGATTCGTATTCGAAACATCCGCAGCCTGATACTTCACAATTAGATCCAGCTCATTGCCCACGACCTCAGGGAAAAGGTCGACGAGCTTGTAGGTCGAAGTCCCAGCGGAAAGATCTGCAGTCTTGCCGTCCGCGGGCAAATCGGCCGATTGCGCTTTTTGTGATTCGTCATACAGCTTGTCGGTAGTCGCCGTGCTCATAAACGGCAACGGCGAAATCAGCGAGCGTGCCTCCAGATAGTAGAACCACGCATTGTGGGTCTGTCCCTTAGTCTTAAATTCGCGGGCTTGTGTGAGGAACCAATCGCTGTTGTGACCGCCGATTTGCGCAGCTTTAATGTAAAGGCCTCCCAGCTTCCAATCGGAAGCTAGCTGCTGCAGTATTAACGAAACCGTATACGCGCCCTTGGAAGACGGTGCGTCGAAAATGATCACCGCATATTTTCCGGGTGGAAGATCGTTGAGGTAGAAGGCTGCGCTGTCCCTCGTCTGGCCGTTCCTGCCAAAAACACCGCAGTAAAATTCCGCGCGTGGGAGGGGCTCCGTCCCATCGGCTTCCAGCAAGAACGGCGGACGAGCGGTTCCTTTCGCACCAGCCAACGCGGACTGATTGTCCTTAACCGTGGTCTCGATGCTGGAAAAATCCGAGGCCAGGCTCGGAATAGCATTTTGCCGCAGCGACGTCGGATCGCCTTTGGCGATAAAGTCGAAATAGCGCTGACCGGAAGACACCAGAGCGGTCCGCGTGGCGGGTTCCATATCGTTCGCCGTAACGCAATTTTCCGCGAACACATTCTTAGCGCAGCACGTCACCAGAGCCAATGCGGTATAAGCGACAAGCAAATTCCTTCGCTGTATCGTCGAGCTCTTATCTGCCGCCGGGTAGCGGTTCCGAAACCAGTTCGCCTGAAACCCTTTCATTCCGACCCCAGGAAGAAATTGTACGCCCCCACGAAACCACAAGAAGCGCAAGAACTTGCACATTCCGGCCACCGCGCAATAGCCGAGTTGCCCGTGCAAGACCCTAAAGTCAATGCATTCTATAAAGTAGAGAAAGTTGTGCTCTCGTAGTGACCTATCTATGCCACGCCGAAAGCGGTGTTAGAATTGCTGTTACAAACCCACCGTCTCCGCAAAATCGTCGAAGAGATTGAAGTGGAGGAGCTGTGATGAGTATGGAATCAAAGCTTACCGGGTTTCTGATGGCCGGCGTTCTGTGCGTGCCCGTCGTGGGTCAGGCTGACACGCGCCAGGCCGACACGCAGACGACGCATCGTGTCCACAGCAAGAAAAAGGCGTTGCCGCCCCCGCTGCCTTCGGGAAGCCGAGGACCCGTGCCCCAGATTCCCTTGGATTCCATCCCGGCCGTCGCTCCCGAAGTCACCTACGAGAATGGACTGCTAACGATTGTCGCGCCGAACTCCACGCTGGGGGACATTCTGCGTAGCGTTCGCAAGCACACCGCAGCCGACATCGATGTTCCGGCCTCCGCCAGTGAACGGGTTGCGACGCGCCTGGGCCCCGCGCCCGCGCGAGAAGTGATGGCCGAACTGCTGAACGGATCACGATTCAACTACATATTGCTGGGATCACCGGCAGACGCCAATTCCCTGGTGCGCGTTGTGTTGGTAGCCAAGACACCGGACACGCCGAATCCTGAAACCACTCCGGCTGCCAACAATGCAGCCACGGCACCGCAAGCCGCCAACGCGGCGGATGCTGCCGAAGCCGACACTGCGGACGACAACGCGACGGATGACAGCGCGGACCAGAGCGCGGCGGAGGCCGAACAAGCCACTCCTTCGGACCAGCCCGGCGTGAAAACTCCGCAGCAGATGTTGCAGGAGATGCAGCAGCGCCAGCTTCTGATGCAGCAGCAACAACAGGCGAATCAACCGGGAGTCAACCCTCCACCTCCAGCTATGCCAGTTCCGCACCAACCACAGCCTCCTCCAGACCAGCGGTAGAGTGGGTAAATGGTTCGGTGGTGGATGCCAAGTTGTGGCTCTGGGCAGAGAAACATCTAAGCAGAGAACAATCTAAGGCCGATTGCCCCCGCGCATCCAGCGCGATTGAGATGCCGCTTGCAACGGCGTCGCGTCCCGGGTGGCCACCTGGTTGTCGGAAGTATTCATAGCCTTCTGCAGCAGCGTCCAGTCGTGCTCCACATCGTTCTCGGAAACCTTGGGCGGATTTCCGCGCCGCAACTCCTCCTGCAGCCTAGCTTCAAGAAGCTGTTGGGCGAATCGCCTGGAAGACTCCGGGGCAAAGATGTTGCCTTGAGCGACGCCCAGACTTACAGCTTCGTCCGCAATCCGCATTCGCAGAACCGGACGTCCCTCGGAATCAAAGCCCGGTGTGGCATTGCTCATCATGCGAGCTAAGGTTTTCTCAACGTGCGTGCTGCTCGTTTTCAAAACCTCTGCAGCCACGAGATGGTTGAGTTCAAGTTCATAGGATCGGCGATCTTCAGCATCGATTGGCGGTTCCAAGTCGCGCTCGGGGCTATAAACCAGCGCCTTCCGCGACGGATCGAAGTGGCCGACCTCAGTGCCCACGTATACAGCCGCTACGCAACCCGCAAACACTGGGCTCACCACAGCGCTGGGAACCATATATTTCTTTGACTTGAAGAACGACTCGACCACTCCGTGAACTGCCGTGCTGCGCGCAGCGCTACCAGGAACCTGCGGGATCACATAGCGCGAAAAAGCCAGTTCGGGGTGCCGCGAACTGAACTTCACCATGGTCTTCGCCGTCTGCTTCGGAGTGGTGATTCCCGCATCGGCAACCACGCTGCGGTGCAGCGATTTCGGGTAGTAGAAGTTGATCACGTCCTTGGCAAAATCGGCGCAGTTGCGGGACACGGTCCGGAAGTGAGAACGGTTCGGTGCGGCGTTGTACGCCTCAATAAAAGCCTGATCTTGAGCCGCGGAGGTTTCGACTTCAAACGCGTATGCCGCCCGGTCGTAAGCCGAGCCCACCAGTTCGTACCAATTCCCTCCCGGCGTTTCTCCGGTAGCCATGTCTGGTGCGACCTCTTGCAAATGTTTGCGCCGGTACTGGTCACGCAGAAAGGTGACCATCTTCGGATCCACAAACAGAGGAATGTCTTCCGATTTCTCGACCGCGTAGAGATAAGGGATCAGCGGGATCGCGACCCAGTCGTAACCGCCAACTCCGTCATAGCGGCTGATGACCGCTCCAAGTTCGCCCGGGGTGCAGGCACGCAGCACCAGCGGTGTCTCTGCGCAAACTCCAGATAAATATACAGCGGCATGTCCCGTGGCAGTGAAGAATCCCAGCTTGCCGTAAGGCTCCTCGAGTAAAAGAGTGGCCGAGGCATTTGCCAGAGACGTAGACACCAATACCAGCATGCATAACGTGCCTAGCGAACGCCGCAATTTAACCAAACAGAACATAGCTTTTCCCTGCAAAGAACACCCAGGTAAGAACCCCGTTGCCCTAGGTTAGTTGCCAGTAACCGGGAAGGCGAGTTACGGAAGTCAGAATATAAACTGCGAATCCGGAAAGAAGCCCGTATATCGTAGAAAACTAGGCAGATATGAGACTGTGAAAGTCCGATGAAAAATTTGCATCAGGCGGATTTTGCGCCGCGGCGAAGCTTTTCTATGGCCCAGTCGGCACTCTCGGCAACCGCTTCATCTTTATCGGCTGTCAGTTTCTCCAGCAGCGGCAGCAATTTCTGGTCGCCGCTGTTGCCCATGGCAATCACCGCATTTCGCCTCAGTCCGGCACGTTTCGCCCTGCGTACTGGCGAACCCCGAAACGTAGAGCGGAATTCCTCCGCGCTGATCTCCGCCAGCCAGTCAAGTGCTGGATTCACTAACTCCGGACGCGGCTGAAATTCCTTGGCATCCGTCGCTGGAGCTTTCCGATTCCACGGACAAACGTCCTGGCAGATGTCGCAGCCAAAGATGTGCCGGCCCATCCCGGACCGAAGTTCCTCCGCAATTACACTATGCTTTTCAATCGTGAGATAAGAAATGCACTTGTTGGAATCGAGTTGATACGGTGCGATCAATGCATCCGTGGGACAGGCTTCAATACAGCGAGTGCAGGAGCCACAGCGATCAGGCGCGGGCAGGCCGGGTTCGAGTTCAAGCGATGTGAGAATCACGCCGAGGAAGAGCCATGATCCCAGCTTCTGATGAATGATGCATGTGTTCTTGCCGATCCATCCGATTCCCGCATACTTCGCGGCCACGCGCTCGACAATCGGCCCGGTATCCACATAGCAGCGAGTGACAAGATCACTCGCGCCGGACGCATTCCTCACCGCGAGTTCGACCCGCCGAAGCCACTGCATCACCGAGTCGTGATAATCGTTTTGGCTCCAGGCATAGCGCGAAATCCAGCCTCGGCCCTGCCCGTTCGTGGATTGATCCGGAACCTGCGTGGAGTAAGGTTGCGCGGTGTTGTAGTTGATGGCGCACACCACCACGCTGCGCGCCCATGGAGCGACTCGTGCCAGAGAGGCTCGCTTCAATCGGCCTTGCTCGTCGCGCCCCTCGAGATACCCCATTTCGCCGGCGTGACCTTCGGCAATCCACTGCGGGAAATATTCCAGCTCCGGCGAGTCACCCACCGGAGCGATGCCCGCGAGATCAAAGCCCGCGTCTGTGGCGGCTCGCATTACAGCGGCTGTGATTTCGGAAAATCTCGGCACAGTGGATACACACGTGAATCAGATTTACTCGGGAAAGATAGCACGGAGCCAGTTTTTCGTTCAGGAGATTGGAAAAGGACTTTCAGTGCGCACGCCCGGCTCCTGCATGCCGCGGCAGATCACATACCCAGCTTTTTCACTTCCTCGTTGTAATACTTGCGGTAGAGGATGTCCCACTCCTGCGAGCCTTCGAGGATCGTGCGCTTCTGGCTTTCAATCTTCTGGCGGGCGGCTACATCAATTCGTTCTTCCTGATGGAGAAGGTCTTCGAGAATCTTACGGGTTTCCTGTCGAATCGTGTTCGGGTCTTCAATGAAATCGACTTCGTCCATCTGCTTCAGCGCGTCGGCGACAGCCCGCGCCAGAACGTTCACTTTATCGCGGCTCAGTCTCACAGCACCGCCTTGTACTTGCGCACCAGTTCGGTTTTCACCTTGCGGAACATCTCCTGGTAGTTTGCGCCGGTCTTGTTCATCTCTTCGGAGTACGCTTCCAGGATGACCCGCACTTCATCGTTGATGCGGTCTTCCAGCGTGAGTTCGTCCAGCAAAGCGGCATGCACGCGCTCCGTCACTTTGGGGACGGCTGGGGTTTCGATAGCCTTGCCGGCAATCAGTTTCTTGGTGACTTCACGGGCCAGGTAGCCCACATATTCCTTGGAAAGAAGCATGTGCGGATAGAATATCCTGCGTCAGCAGATGTTGTTTGTGAACCATAAAGTGTAACACGGGATTCAGGCACGGCGTTCGGGTGAGAAGAACTGTCATCCCGAGCAGAGCGAGGGATCTTGGTTCGTGTGCCGAGCATGCTTGACAGCTTGGAGGTGAAAGTCCTCTACCCAGTCTGATGGAGACGAAGGGTTAGCAAAGCGCAAGGGTGAAACAACACTCGCCGCGAGGCGGGGCCTGAAAGAAGCGCGGA
>Ga0208039_1000099_pt1 | contig 85226 bp, 84 predicted proteins | sample June2015DPH_20_1_2_FD_184722 | JGI IMG/M metagenome (GOLD analysis project Ga0208039, IMG submission 184722) | Peatland microbial communities from SPRUCE experiment site at the Marcell Experimental Forest, Minnesota, USA - June2015DPH_20_150... | ecosystem: Environmental > Terrestrial > Soil >... | reverse complement strand
AGAGAAGGTGTCCCATTTCACCCAGCGGGCCTCATCTTTTCGGTCCTTGGATCCGTTCTCGTCTTGTTTCTCTGCTACAAGCTGAATATTCGCTTTCCACACTGATAGGACACGACAAGCTCCCGACGGCTGGCAACTCAGCTGTTTTCTCAGAAAGGAGGTGAAATTATGAGAATATTATTTATATTACTTTTGCTTCTGACTCTTGTCGGCTGTGCCCATTCCAACTTCGCCTGGCACCAGCCAGCTTTATACTACTATGACAGTAAGACGCTGGCTGACCAAAATCGCCAGCAACAGGAATTCCCATACTTATACCCTTATACTTATACCATCCTTGATTGCTGAACTGCTTCTGAAGAAAAGGGGGTGAGAAAATAAAGAGGAAAGCGACGAAGTCATTTACATGAGCAAAGATGAGGGAATTTTCTGAAGATTTCCGAACAAAGAGTCACAACTATGCAAACCAAGGTGGGAGACATATTTAAAAGTCTTTTAAATGGGTCCGAGTACATCGTTAAGAAGATTGCAAATAAAATGGCTGTGCTCGAGTCAAAAAATGGGAAGCGTCAAATTCTCACAGGCATTGAGAATTTAGAGATAAAAACATTCTATCAGAAAGAGGAGGAAGCCAAATCATGAAACAGGATATTCATCAGGTCCTTTTCACCACATCTTGGCTTATTTCCCCCACTTTTCATTGAAGTCAACTTTTATTGAGGAAAAACGTATCTTGGTTGTCAATGCCTATTTTCTAATTAAAATGGAGGGGAAAAAATGAAAAAGTTACTTTTTGGAACAATGCTTTTGGCGTTGGTAATTATAGTTCCTACTTCTACGATGGCGAGAGTAGATATAAACATTGGTATTCCTCTGCCGCCGCCCATTGTATTTGCCGCACCACCAGAGATGATAGTGATACCAGAGACGTATGCCTACGTTGCCCCTGACATTGATGCAGACCTTTTTTTCTGGAGCGGTTGGTGGTGGCGTCTATGGGAAGGTCGTTGGTATCGCTCACATTATTATGACCAGGATTGGGGTTACTATCAAAGCGTTCCATCTTTTTATGTAGGGATACCTTCAGGTTGGAGAAATGACTACAGAGAACATCGTTGGGGAGGACGTCCTTGGAACTACCAACGAATACCTAACCAACAACTTCGACAGAACTGGAATAGCTGGCAAAAAGACCGGCATTGGGAAAAACAAGGAACTTGGGGTGTTCAAGGTTTAAAACCCCGAACTGTTCAACAACCAAAACAGGTCCAGCAACCAAAACAGGTTCAGCAACCAAAACAGGTTCAGCAACCAAAACAGGTCCAGCAGCCAAAACAACAACCCCAGGAGAAAGTTCAGCAGCCAAAACAGGTTCAGCAGCCAAAACAACAACCTCAGGAGAAAGTTCAGCAACCAAAACAGGTTCAGCCTCAAGGAAAACCTGAAAGAGGGGAGGTAGAACATGGAAAGTAGGGAAGAGAAAGTTTCACGGTTAGTTTCCCGATCAGGACGAGAGTAGAGATGCCTCAACCCCTCGGCTACGATTCGTCACAGCGGGAAATCCGGCTCCTCAACCCAGCGGAATTGGGTGTTTGCTCTTAACCGGAACGGGCAAGGGGCGGAGGAGTTCGCCTTTTCTGCAAATATCACTAAGAGAGGAGATGGGGATGAAAAAGAATATTCTCATGGGGCTATGTCTTGGTATTCTTCTGGTGGTTCCAAATGTTGTCTTGGCAGGCTGCACCGATTTGGGAGGTTTTACCAGTTTTTCTGTGACAGGCAATACGGTCACTCTTCATTCGGGAACGAAACCCTTCGTGAAATTTGACGTCCGGTGTGACGTAAAAGTACAACCCAAATCCAGACTCGAGCTCATAAAGAGCTACGTGTGTGATGGAGATGAAGTCCTGGTAGATGGGGTCAAATGCACGATTTTTAATGTTACATCCCTATAAAAGTACGGGTATCGGTATGGATATGGGGTATCAATCTCTTTCAATTGAAAGAACAAGAACGGTACAGCGAGGATGGATGTAATGAAAATAGTCTGTGAGTGTGGGGCAACGTCGGAGGAGGCAGGTAAAGATGGGAATATAAATCAAGTCTTCTACGATATAGATTTTGTGGATAAATCCCATGTAGCTTTACATCTGAAATGTCATAAATGCGGAAAGACTGAAACTAAGTTGATGACTCGTGTAGAAAAAGATTAACGTAGAAAAGGATTACTGGAATGAATGAGAAGTTCAGGATGCTGGATTTATTTTCTGGTGTAGTCTCACCGGTAATTATCGGCTTCCAGGGGTATCCTGGAGTGCACAGTAGTAGGTGTTATCCACAACCGACTTCTTATAAAACTTCTTCCTAAAAAAGTTGCCGTGAGATCCCTCATGGGTAGTGCAAGGACTAGAAATAAGCATGTTATTAATAGAAAAAATCTGATATATTTAATATGGTTAACAATTCAAAGATCCAGATTAAGGAGGGAAGATGAGCAATTTCTTTTTTGGTCTGATCATCTTTGCAATGATTATTGTAGTGATTATCTTTATATGGGTCATGTTAGAATTAAGAAAGGCAATCAGGGCATTAAGAGAACTTGTGAACACAACCGAGAATTCTTTAAAGCCAACGGTTGCTGAACTCCAAGAAACCCTAAAGAGCGTTAGGAATGTGGCGAATAATGCCACAGTGGTGAGCGGGGATATAAAAGTTCTTTCAGGGGCCCTGAGAGATGTTGGGGAAAACGTGAAGGGTATGAGCGGAGACATAAAACATCTGATGGACTTTGTGGATGGAATTACTTCATCTGCGGTTGTTGAAGCCTCTGGTCTCAAAGCGGGGGTTAAGGCCGGGGTGTGGTATTTCCTAAAGAATCTTTTTAAGTAGGGTGGCGATAAGATGAATTCATTTTTTGCCATAGAGCAAAAGGGAAGGAGGTAACTTATGGGAAATGAAGAAAGTGGTTGTAGCACAGGTTCTATTATTCTTGCATTTTTCATCGGAGGGTTAGTTGGTGCCGGTGTTGCCCTGCTATTAGCTCCTCAGCCTGGGGAGGAAACCAGACAGAAGATTAAAGAACTGGCAGAAGAAGCTAAGGAAAAGGCGACCAAATATGCTGAGGAGGTAAAAAGCAAGGTGACCTCTACCGTGGAAAAGGGTAAAGAACTTGTCGAAGAAAAAAATCCTTAATCACAACGGCTGTGGAAGCTGGCAAGGAGGCATACGCAAAAGAGAAAGGAAAACTGGGGAAGGGTTAATAGGCCTTTGGCCAATTCGGGCAAGTTTTTCCGTCACTTAAAGAAATTTTAAAAGAGATATTTTAAGAAAGTAGGCGGGTAGACTGAAAACACCTTCCAAAGTCTACCTGCCTTTATATCAATCGACATTAAGCTAAGCTTATTTTTCATGGAAAATAATTCGCCCGACAAAACCTAACCCTTCGTGAGGAGGGGGGCGGAAAGCGGCGGGTCTCTCAAGGAGATGGCCGAGTTGCCGAAGGATGAATCTTCGGTGAGTTCGGCTTTTTTGTTTAAAATGGAACGACATTCCTTACATGATTGGGATTATTCTTAATTACAAAATTTATGTATCCTCTAAAAATTGACCAGAAGCGCCTTGAATCTATTAGTTCTCGTTTGTTGGAGAAAGGGATTAACCTCTCCCTCGAAGATGTGTATGAGGTAGCCGATCTAATCAAGGATGAAATTCTTTACTGGTATGTAAACCGATTGATAACTCAGGCCGAAAGGATCCTCGACATAGACCTCGGCTTTACATAAAGAAAAAGAAATATTGAAGACCATACTGCCAATGAAAATGGGAAAGAGATGAAGAACCTATGCTGGTAAAAACCTGAGAAGGTTGAAAGGGGGCTGGAAAGTGGAGATTAAGGGCATGGATGGAAACCTCTTGAAGGAAATTAAGTTTAAGGTGGAGTAATGATCGGCGAAGAACTTAGATTCACACTTATAGATAATTATCGCGTAAATAAGGAGGTGATTTATGAAAACAGCAGCGAAGAAAACATCACAAGTCGATAGAAAAGAGAGGGACATAGAGTTCAGTTATCTGGCGCCTCACGCGCAAAGCGTCTTTTTAGCTGGAAGTTTTAACCAATGGAATCCGAGCTCGCATCCACTGAAAAGGGATGAACGTGGGACATGGAAAATAACCCTCCCCTTGATGCCTGGGAGATATGAATATCGCTTTGTGACAGACGGGAAGTGGGAGAATGATCCTTTCTGTGAAGGTTGCTTCATGAACGAGTTCGGGACCATGAATTGCGTGATGATCGTCAAGTAAATCAATTGACTTCGTGCGAATGACAAAGGAGGTGGTGAGTATAAGCTGGATAGAAAGCACCTGCTGATAACAAGGGCGAAGAGATGGCCAATAGGAAATTTCAAAATGATCTCAAAAAAGAAAAATGAGGATAGGACTAATAAAGAAGATGATGATTTTTGGAGCGGTAGTGGCTATTTTGATGGATTTAGGCAGGTTAATTCCAGCCTATGCGGCTGATCCCGTCACAGTTACCGGCCGGACGATGTTCCGTTCCGCTTAAGCAGGAGGGTGCCCCAGCCAGAATAGAAGTGAACCTCCCGGCAGGAGAGATGCGAGGTATCAGAGGTGAAAATTTCTGTTATCACAAGCATCGCAGATTCATCCCGAAGCAAGATTCGAAGAATTCGATTGACTAAGATTAGGAGGAAAATATGTCAGAAATAGCTGACACAGTGACAACGAATAAGGGCATGGGAGCCATTCCCAATGCAAAGGGTGTGACCTTTCGAGTATGGGCACCCCATGCCGAAAAAGTTTACCTGATCGGAACCTTCAACGGCTGGAGTGAAACCTCAACACCTCTCTTCAATGAGAAAAACGGATACAGGTCTACTGACGTGCCAGAGGCAAAAGTGGGAGATGAATACCGATATGTGATTCACGCCCCTACGGATTGGAATCTCCCCCCTCTCTCTCGCATTGATCCTTATGCCAGAAAGGTGACCAACGCAGTGGGCAACGGAATCATCTATGATCTTGATGCATTCGATTGGGGTGATGATACCTTTACTATTGCCTCGTGGAATGAGCTCATCATTTACGAGATGCACATCGGTACCTTTCACGTCAAAGAAGAGGGCCATCCGGGCACGTTAGACAGTGCCATTGAAAAATTGCCTTACCTTAAAGAACTGGGTATCAATGCCATTGAAGTGATGCCGATCATGGAGTTTGCAGGCGACTTTTCGTGGGGCTACAATCCGTCACATCCCTTTGCCATTGCAAGCATTTATGGTGGGCCGGATGCCTTCAAGCGATTTGTTAAAGCAGCCCACGAGCATGGAATCGCTGTGATTTCAGATGTAGTGTACAACCATTTTGGCCCCTCCGATCTGGATTTATGGCGGTTTGACGGTTGGAGTGAGAATGATAAAGGGGGAATCTATTTTTACAATGATCGCAGGTCGAGCACACCCTGGGGAGAAACGCGCCCCGATTATGGCCGGGGTGAAGTGCGCCACTATCTGTGCGATAACGCTCTGATGTGGTTTGAGGAATACCATGTCGACGGTCTGCGTTGGGACGCCATAACCTATATCAAGAATATTGTGGGTAGCGATTCGAGTCCGGCGAATGAAATCCCTGATGGCTGGAGTTTGATGCAGTGGATCAATCATGAAATCCACCAACGGTTTCCCGGCAAGATCGGCATCGCTGAGGATATGAAGGTTAACGCCTGGGTCACTCAAAGTACCGGAGCGGGCGGAGCAGGCTTCAATGCTCAGTGGGATAGCGAATTTATCAATCCGGTTCGGCAATCCATCATCGCTCGTGATGACGGATTACGTGACGTAGATGCAGTCTGCAGAGCTATCGGATATCAATACGATAAAGATGTCTTTCGTCGGGTTATTTTTACTGAATCACACGATGAGATTGCCAATGGTCGAGCCCGCGTGCCTGAGGAGATCTGGCCAGGAAGAGTGGATAGCTGGTTTTCGAAGAAACGCTCCACATTGGGTTCCGCCCTTGTTCTTACTTCACCAGGTGTCCCGATGTTATTTCAGGGTCAAGAGTTGCTGGAAGATCGCTGGTTCCAGGATAAAGTCCCGATCGATTGGACTCGAATCGAGGATGAAGGCGGTATCCTCAAGATGTATCGGGATCTGATTGCCCTGCGTCGCAATCTATCGGGCATGACGAGAGGGTTGTGCGGACAAAACTTCCAAATCTATCATGTTGACCATGAGGCCAAGCTTATCGCGTTCCATCGATGGGATATATCAGGACCACATGATAGCGTCGTTGTGGTGGTCAATATGACGAATCAAAATCGCGATGGTTATGTCATCGGTTTTCCGCGAGCCGGATTGTGGAAAACGCGCTTTAACAGTGACTCCTACAACTATGGCCCAAATTTTGCTAATCATCCCACCCCTGACGTCGAAGTTCATGAGAAAGGAAACGATGGACTGCCCTGCTCCGGCGAAATCGGCATCGGCCCATACACGGTGGTAATTTTCTCGCAGGATGAATAGGATCCGATTTTGTGAGTTGAGCAAGGTAAGATTTTTTATATTTTACCCTCCTTCGCAAAAAGCCACGGGCTTTAAGACCGCGGATGAATGCAAGAGGGATAACCCCTCGAAGCTCGTTAGGAGCCTAGTGGGTTATGCTTCGGAGGGTTCCACCCTTCGAAGCATGTGGTGGGACCATGGGCTTTAGCCCGTGGGGTTCCACACTATATGTCTTGCAATTTTCTATTTAAAACAAGAAAATTCAGGAGGCCCCAATGGATAACAATGTGAAACGCACGGCCAAGGCGCCCGCAGTGTTGATCCTGGCCAGCTTTATCATCGTGGTGGCGGGGATGAAGGCGGCCAGTTCCATCCTGGTCCCCTTTTTTCTGGCGGTCTTCATTGCCGTCATTTGCGCTCCACCATTGTTCTGGCTGCAACGCAAGGGCGTGCCGAAGGTCCTTGCACTTGTTCTCATTCTGGTGGCCATCCTGGTTGTAGGATTGCTCTTTGGAGCATTGATAGGTCCTTCGCTGAATCATTTCTTGAGCTCCCTTCCCGACTATCAAGAGCGATTATCGACCCATATTGCTACTTTAATAAGCTGGCTGCGTGAAAAGGGCGTTAACATTCCAGTAGAAGAGGTATCCGGTGCTTTACATCCAGGGTGGGTGATGAGCCTGGCAGGGGGTATATTCTCAGCCCTGAGCAGCGTCCTCACCAATGCGTTTCTGATCCTGCTTACAGTCGTGTTCATGCTTCTGGAGGTAGCGGATTTGCCAAAGAAATTGCGGGTCGTGTTAAAAAATCCGGAGAGATCGCTTTCTACCATTGAGAAATTCAGCCAGAGCGCCAAGCGCTATTTGGTCATTAAAACCCTGATCAGCGCTGCCGTTGGCCTTGTGATCTGGCTTTGGCTCTTAATCCTCGGGGTCGATTATCCGGTGCTCTGGGGGACGCTCTCGTTTCTGCTGAACTATGTGCCCAATATTGGCTCAATCATTGCTGCCCTGCCTGTTGCCCTTCTCGCTCTCGTCCAGTTAGGGGTGGGGTCTGCCCTTCTAACAGTCCTTGGCTTTGTTGTCGTTCATATTGTTCTGGGTAATATCGTAGAACCGAAACTTACGGGCAAAGGCCTGAGTTTATCGACGCTGGTGGTCTTCCTTTCATTGGTCTTCTGGGGATGGGTTCTGGGACCGATTGGTATGATCCTCTCGGTGCCCATGACCAGCCTTGTCAAGATCGCGCTGGAAAGTTATGAAGAAACACGGGGGCTCGCCATCATGCTGGGATCCGATACCGAGATTGAGTGGATCGAAGGGTTGGAGACGGCGGATGCGATAAGGCGCGAAAAAAAGAAGGATCTATGAACATCAAACCGCTGGGCGTTCCATTCTTTAAGAGTGAATCAGAGATTGTCTCTTGGGAGGCCTCAACGCAATGAAACGGACTCATTCGATGAGATTCAAACGGCTCAAAAAGATTCTCAAGAACTTCGGTCTCCTCTGGCAGGCTCTAAGAAAATTCAATGATGACAATGGCTTTTTCTTATCTTCGGGGATTGCCTTCAATATCCTCATCAACCTGATTCCTTTTATCATGCTGCTATTGGCATTGGTTGGAGCTTATCTCTACAACGACCAAGAAGTGCTCAATCATATTCGCGCCTATTTCAGAGATGTGGCTCCGGCATTGGATCCAAAGATAATGGGAAACCTTATGGATCTCATCCAGAACCATCGGATTGTGGGAATCTTGGGATTTGTAGGTTTGCTCTGGTTCTCCACATGGGTCTTCGGCTCCCTGCGGATCGCTCTCAATATCGTGTTCCGGGTGGAGAAAAGCCAGGGAATGCTACGAGGAATAGGTGTTGATCTTTTGATGATTCTCCTGGTAGGAATCCTCCTCCTTGTGAGCATGATTCTGAGCTCCGCTGTCACCTTCCTGCAGAATTACCAGGGACAGATTCCCGTGGCGATAGGACCGACGATTCAATGGATCCTAAAATACCTGCTCCCTTTTTCCCTCACCTATTGCATGTTTTTTTTGATTTACAAAATCATACCTAATAAGGGAGTCCACTTCAAATCCGCTCTTCAGGCGGCTCTTTTTACTGGCCTGCTCTGGGAACTGGCCAAACATCTTTTCGGCTGGTATGTCGTCCATCTCGCCGAGTACTCTTTTTTTTATGGCTCATTAAGTACCCTGGTCATTTTCGTTTTGTGGGTGTATTATTCTTCGACGATTCTCGTTGTGGGAGGGGAGTTTGCTTATTTCTTGGAAGAAGATCGACAGAGATCAATGACCTGACAAGGTCAAAAAGGGAGGGGCCCTATGAATTTATCGAAACGATTGGAAGAAGCCCGACAGGCTTTCCTAAAGAAAAAAAACGTCAAAGCCTCCCTCCGGATCCAAGATCCAAATCAAATAGCGCTTGCCATGGAGAAGCACGGCTCCCTACCCACGCTGTTCATCATCGCCATTCTCCTTTCGGCCCTCTCGTTGTTCAGCCTGGGCGCGGCCAAGGTGTTCATCACACAACGGAGCCCTGTCCACAGCGGGCTGGAGATGCTCATTGTGGGCGGCCTGGCTGCCGGGGTAGCTTACTTCGTCGGCGTCCTACTCAAACCCCTCGGCGGCTAAGGCCGTCAGTCTTGACGCCGAGCATGAGTCAAAGATCTGGGGGCTGAACCTTCAAAATTCGATTGACAAGGATTTCAATATTGAGTGGCCAAAAGATTAAAGAAATTGGGAGATATTTTGGGATAAAGGGACCCGCAGTGAGTGAAGTGATAAAGGGGATAGAGGGAAGGTTGTAGGAAGAGATCAAACTAATAAGGGAGATCGAGTACCATAGGCAAAAATGGTAACCGAATTTTAAAGGTATGACCCCGGTGTGGGTACTATCATCTTAAAAGGAAAGGGGTGAGGTGATGCGTAAAATAACACCATCAGAGAAAGGAAACGTGCTGATCGGAATTATTGTAATCATCGCGTTAATTGTTGTAGCCGTGATCGCCGCGACCACATTTTTCGCCCTCAAAACGATCAATGAGTTATTAACCGAAAATAAGAAGTTGAAGGAATCATTGGCAAGACTCACGCAGGAAGACCAAATTGGCTATGCCAAAGTCATGAAACAAGAGACGAAAGAGGGGAAACTCTACACGACCTTGAAATTTGTCGAAACGTCACGAGATGACAAAGCGAACAAAATCTTGGAAAAAGAATTTACGATTGAGGGAGAGACTGTGCATTTTGACGCCCTCATTGTCAAATTTGGCAATCAATTGGTGATAGACGGAAAGGAACGATCGCTCTATTTATGGAGACGGGTCTATGGGGAAAATATGTCTCCAAGTGCAGGGTATCCGATTGAGGAAGCCGGTCAAGAACCCGTCAGATATAAAGGATTATTAGAAGAATTACGGGCCAAAGATCAAAAGACCTTTTGGGCGGCAGTCTGGGAATTAGCCAATGATCCACAAAAGCTCAGTAAGCTGGGTGTGCAAGCGATTTATGGAAATGTCGTGTATTCCCAATTAAAACCCGGATTAATCTATGTGTTTAAAATCAGTAATACCGGCCAGGTGTATCCAGAAACCGTTCCAGAAATTTAGGGAGTATCAAGAAATTCCATGCGCAAAACACTAAAAATGGACATGACACATCAAGTTGCTCAAGCGGACGCCCACCCGCCGGGCGATTTCGGTGGTATAGTCAACCTCGTGCTGGGCGGGTGTGCGCCGCTTAGCTGGGTCGTTGGCCGTGCTAAGATATAGCCAAGGAGTGCGGTATGAATGGATTAGACCTTAAACGTTTAGAAGAAGCAGTAAAACTGCTTGAGAATCCCGGGTGGATCGCAAAAATTACCAAGATGATTGGAATGCCGATTGATTGGGCAATTAAAAAACTTCCTAAGGGCGCAAGTTCAATGATAACAAAAGCAACAGAAAAAGCTATAACAAAGGCTCTCGTAGTAGCAGTATCGACCATGGATCGGAAATATCGGGGTAAACCGTTTAAGTGGTCACATAGGTTTGCAGTGGTTACCTCTGGCGGTGCAGGAGGCTTTTTCGGCTTGCCCGGTTTAGCTATTGAATTACCCATATCAACAGTAATCATGCTAAGATCAATAGCAGATACCGCAAGAAGTGAAGGCGAAAATATTGGAAATATAGACGCCCAACTTGCATGTGTCCAAGTATTTGCATTAGGGGGTTCTAAAAGAATTGATGATGCATCAGAAACAGGCTATTACGCTGCACGCATAGCACTTACTCGTACGCTCACAGAAGCAGGCGAGTTCATTGCCGAGAAAGGGTTCGTAGAAGAGGGTGCACCCGTCATCGTGCGTTTGATTGCCAGAATTGCTTCTAGATTTGGCGTGGTTATTTCTGAGAAAGCGGCGGCAGGAGCAGTTCCTATCGTCGGGGCGGCTGGTGGCGCGACAATCAACTTACTTTTTATAAATCATTTTCAATCAATGGCACGTGGCCATTTTATAGTTAGAAGCCTTGAGCGTCACTGGGGCGAAGAAGTCGTAAAAAAGGAATATGAAAGAATTGCAAAAGAAAAATAAAAAGAGCGCGCATCACCTTCTTCAGTGGCCTCTTCTCTTGGGCAAAAGAAGAATCGTGCCCGAATGGAAACTAAGAGCTTATCCGCAAATAGCTTTCCCCCCCTTCGTAAAGGGGGCGAGGGGGGATTTAATACGTCATCCTTGGGGAAAACCCCCTAAGTCCCCCTTTGCGAAGGGGGACTTTACAAGCTGGAATTATTTACGGATAAGTTCTAAAGGGATGTGAGAGGGACTAAATTTGGAGAGCTGGCCTTTAATGAGAGGGGGGACCCAATACCGATCTCCCGTTAAACCTCCCAGAGAAATCGGATGAAGGCCATGAGATCTTGTTCGATTTTTACCTCCTGAAGGTGCAGGTCTTGTTTCGTCATGCCCTCGGTTTCCGTCAGATCACTCCCAGCTGTCTTCCCACCTTCTCGAAGGCAGCCAAGACCTTATCCAACTGTTCCTCCGTGTGGGTCGCCATGTAACTTGTCCTGAGGAGCTCTCGTCCTGGGGGGACTGCAGGGCTAATGACCGGATTGACAAAGACACCATTTTCGAAGAGGAGCTTGCACATCTGGTAAGTTTTCATGGTGTCTTTAATAAGGATGGGAATGATCGGAGTTTCGCTCGTTCCTGTATCATACCCGAGCGTTTTATATCCTCTCAGCATCTTGTGCGTATTTCTCCAAAGCCGGGCTCTTAATTCGGGCTGTTCTTCGACGATGTCCAAAGCGGCGATCACCGATGCCACCAGGGAGGGTGGGAGACTGGCGCTGAAGATCATCGAGCGACCCAGGTGCTTGATCCAATTGATCACCTCTGACGGACCTGCGATGAAGCCGCCGATCGCGGCAAGGGATTTGCTGTAGGTTCCCATAATAAGATCTACTTCGTTTTCAAGGCCAAAATGCTCCGCAGTTCCCCGTCCTCCATTTCCAAGAACGCCGACCCCATGGGCGTCGTCTACCATGACCCTCGCCCCATAGGCCTTGGATAGCCTCACAATATCAGGGAGATCAGCAATATCCCCTTCCATACTGAAGATACCATCCACGATGATCAATTTATCTTTGTCTTTCGTCCCTTCGAGGACCCGTTCCAGATCCTTCATATCATTATGACGGTATTTTTTCACTTGGCCAAAAGAAAGGCGACAGCCATCAATGATGCTTGCATGATCGTACCTATCGATAATAGCGACATCGTTCCGGCCCACAAGAGCAGGGATCGCTCCCAAATTGGTCTGGTAGCCGGTTGCAAAGACGAGAGCCGCTTCCTTCCGAAAGAACCTGGCCAGCTTCTTTTCGAGTTCTTCGTGGATCTCGAGATTCCCATTTAGAAATCGTGAACCCGCACAGCCGCTACCGTATTTTTCAATGGCCTTGAGCGCTGCTTCCTTCACCCGGGGGTGGTTGGTGAGTCCAAGATAATTATTGGAACCGATCATGACCACTCTCTTCCCGTTGACCACCACTTCAGAATCCTGCGGGGATTCGAGCTTCCGAAAAAAGAAATAGTAGCCACTTTCCTTCAATCCAGATTCATATTCCGTAGCTTTTGCGCACTTTTCAAAAATATCCATGGAGCACCTCGTCTTCGGTTAGAACCTGTCTTCTTTCCTATACCCGTCAACGGTCAATTTAACAAAAACCATCATTCTTGTCCAAACTAAGTTTTGAAAAAGAATAGGCCCTCGAATCATATTGTGATGGAGTCATTTCCGCCAAGAAATTCCATCACCTAAATCACCTGTCTTACTGAAACAGACTATCTGGAACGTTGATATTAATCCGGAGGTTCCGGAAGATGATTCTCCCCTCCTGCACGCCAATAGGCGTGGACTTGCCCACCTCTACAGGAAGCCACAGTTCCTTACTGATCAGGGACTGGTATGTTGTTTCTACCCCCTCCCGAAAATGGTCATTCGCCAGGACCTGAATCTGAATGGTATCCTTGTCCTCTGAAATCGATACCGGCCCCCGGCACTGATCTGTCAGGCTGTGCCGGATATTCTTGATCAGGAGCCCCAGATCCGTCTGGTCTATTCGCTGCCCTGATGGGGTTTCCAGGAGAGGATCATCCAACATCAGATGAAACGTGAAAACCGGCAACAAACCCGGCAGTCGCATGAGAACCTTCCCATTCCGGTCAGGATACACCAAGATTATACCTGGACGGGGTGATACAAAGTCGAAGCGGATCCACTTTAGCTTCTTAAAGGTGTATAAGGACTTCTCCGTTTTAAAGGAGCCGTCTTTTTTGTAGATTTTTACTTCCACTTCAGTCTGGTAATCCTTGACCTCATTGTAGGCGGCTTCCATCTTTTTCAAGACGGTCTCGACATCATACCCGCCATAAACAACTGCACTGAATATCATCAAGCATGCAACGAGTACAGTCAGGGATGCGAAAAAGGATCTTGAGAGACATTTGGATATGGAATTTAGAGTAATGATCTCCATACCGGCCATGATTGTTCCCTTTGAGAGGTTATCACCGAAACACAAAAATAATACCACCTATCGGGGTCTTGAAGCAACAGATGAGCAACTCTATCAAATGCTTTCGGAGAATGGAATAGAAGCCTTATACGATGATCGGGAGGAAACTCATTGGGATTCCATTAAAATTGACATTAGGTGAGAAGAATTTAAAAAAAGGGTTGGTGGAGATCAAAAAGAGGAGAACAGGTGAGATTTTTCTGGTGAAGAGGGAGGAAGTGATATCTAAGATTCAGGAGATGATCACCGAGTAATGACAACCGATAACCCAAAAGACCGTGTAGCCAAAGAAACGATGAAAGGTTTTATGGAGCAAATATCCCCTCCTGTTTAGAAATGCCAATGAATAAAGGAGCTCCATACAATACAGACAGCCTTGAACCTCTCTCTTTAATGTGATATCGATATACTGAATGGGTTCGGGGATATACTGAAAAAGAAAATTTATCATCCCCAGAGGGAATAAAGTGGCACGGGTGGCAAAAAATAAGTACGTTCAGATCGATAGGCGCACATTGGGACCCTGCAATACTAATTGCTACACGAATTGTTACATCATCACCTGTCCCTTGACCGGAGATAGTGTGTTGGTGGACGCTCCCGCAGAAGCAGCTGAAATTCTAAAACAGTTGAAAGGGACTCATCCCAGATACATACTAATAACTCATAGCCATATGGATCATGTCGGCGCACTGTCCGAGCTAAAGTCCAAGCTAAGGATTCCCATTGGCGCCCATCGTCTGGACGCCAATGGTCTCCCTCTACGACCAGAAATTCTCCTGGATGACGGTGAAAAGGTATCCTTTGGAAATATAAGTCTAACAGCCCTTCATACGCCTGGTCACACACCCGGCAGTGTGTGCTTTGTAATAGGAAAATATCTTATTTCGGGAGATACTATCTTCCCTGGAGGCCCGGGTAAGACAGAGTCGCCGGCTGATTCGAAGCAAATAATCGAATCCATAACCAGAAAGATCTTTGTCTTGCCTGATGATACAGAGATATACCCTGGTCACGGTGATCCCACCCTATTGAGCAAAGAAAAGACAGAATTTGCCATCTTTTCCTCCCGTTCCCATGACCCTAATCTGTTCGGGGACGTACTTTGGCTTTCATCCTAACCATTTTTTGGATGGACTACCGTAATATCTCTACTGCTTTTTTACAGGTGATAACTAATGCTTTCCTATTGAGTTGGAAGCCCCTGCAAAGGGTTGTGGATTCTTCAGGCCTTTGAAATAGCGTTTACGGGTAGATAGATTGACCCCAGCGTACACTTGGCAACCGAGCAGAGTCCGTTTCCATGGACTCATGCCAAGAAATCGTTTCATCATTGCCCCGAAAGAATAGGCTTGTCTGTTCAAGCGGGTGAAGCCACTAATGAGCTCGTCAGCAGTCATGCCCTTGGGTTGAAAAAGGAGTGTATCCGGAGGATATCCACGGAGCCACCAGTCACGCACAAACAACCTGCCTTCGCTTAAGAGACGCTTATATAACCGTGTTCCCGGATAAGGAGTGAGGATCCTCAGCTGAACAACATCCATACGACATCTCATGATAAACTCAAGGGTCTGCTCGAACACATCCTTGTTTTCGTAATCAAATCCAAAAACAAAGGAGCCCAGTATACCGAAACCTTCGCCATGGAATCGACGCATGGCCTCATAAAAATCGATCCTCAGGTTCTTTATTTTCTTCACCTCATTCTGTGTTCCTTTCTGTACCGATTCGAACCCGATCAAAAGCCCCAGGCACCCCGAACGTTCCATCAATCTGAGCAGCTCCAAGTCCTCAGCTAACGACACTGTTCCTTGCGCCAGCCATCGCCGCCGAAGAGGTATCATTTCAGTAAAGAGCTTTTTCGCTACATTCCGGTTCAGTCCAAGGGCGTCATCGCAGAAGAAGAGGTGAGGTGAATCAATAGACTCTATCTCGGCAATCACCTCTTGAACCGGCCTGACTCGATATTGCTGCCCCAAGGTCTGACCAATGCAACAGAATTCGCAATCGTACGGACACCCTCGGGATGTCTCGACGCCGATAGGGATACGAGTATAACCCTGATATTTGGTTCCAGGTAAGAGATCTCGCCGTGGTTTCGGTAGACCTTTGAGATCTGTCATTTTACCGGCACGATATATTCTTTGCATCTGTCCCGAGGCGGCATCCGATACAAGTCGTGGCCAGACACCCTCCGCTTCTCCCACGACGACAGCGTCTGCATGCTCTAAGGCTTCGTGAGGCAATACAGTGGGGTGTATTCCTCCCATCACCACCTTCACAGCCTTCTGGCGATAGGTGTCAGCGATACGATAGGCTCTTAGCGCAAGTTCGGTCAAGACAGTGATGCCCACCAAATCCACATCTTGATTGATGTCATCAGGAGCAAAAGCTTCCTCGACAATTGTAATCGTGTGGCCAGGCGGGGTGAGCGCCGCCAGAAGAGGAAGATTTACCCTCTGTAGTTTGAAGGGGCTGGATATCGTGTCTTCACGTTGTTCATGGGGTGCGATAAGTTTTATTTTCATCATTCAGACTCGGGACCCTTGCCGACAGGTCTCGAAACGCCCCAGCCCTTATCCGGTGGTGTCGGTATCCTCTTCACCACGTAATTGCCGACGAATCCATGAAGAGAGCCGCTCATATAGTAACGCACTCTGTTGTCCTCGGCTGTCAAAGAGAAAATCGATCTGTCATAAAGACGAACCCGCAAAAAGATCGGTACACCCATTAGATCGAGGAGAGTCGCGAAATTGTTCAGATGGGAAACCCGGATGCCGGGGCGAATGCCGGCTAAGAGCCCCTTCTGGCCATATCGCTCATCCACCACGAGGAACTCGGGTACATCGACGATCACCTGTAGGAAGACTAACATGAAGGTGCCCGAGAACTTTACACAGCCGGCTACCGGGAGCACATGCAGCAGAGCCCGGTAATCGCTGAACTTGAAAATGAGATCGATGAGGACAGCGAGCGTCGCTGCATGCAAGGCGGCCATGGCATGGGGAGTGGGTGCTTGAGTGATGGCACGAAGGGGGCACATTGTAATCACTTGTCCTCTTCCCATTTGGTGGCGATGATGCCTAGGATGAAGACCACGGCCGCGAAAATACCTATGATCGCGGCGTCACGAAGCGCGGCCATGTTGTCTTCAAATACCATCGCTGCCCGGAGCCCTTCGTTCACGTAAAACAGCGGCAGTGTCTTGGCGAACTTCTGCAGAAACCCCGGCATCAGCTCGATAGGGAAGAAGCTCCCCGAGAGGAACATCATCGGTAAACTGACGGCGTTTGCCGCGGCAGCAGCGCTCTGAGCCTCCCTGGCGAAGCGGGTGAGTATCATCCCGATTCCGACGAACGCGAAGACATCAAGCAAAATGAACGCAAGGAGCCAGGCGTCTATATGCAGGCTGACATTAAACACGGCGTAGCTCACCAGCAGCATCGCAATCGTGCATATGACCGCGAGTATGAACTGGTACAGGATGTTCGACAGTATCCAGTCGGTACGGGTGATGGGGGTGGTGGACAACTTCCTGATGATGCCCTTCTGTCGCAGTTCCGTCTCCGAATCCACCGTGCTGAACAGGCTCAACGTCATCACCGCCATTGCGATGATGCCGGGGACGAAGAACTCGATGAACCGGTATTTCTTGGTGAGTATCGATTTCTCGGCCGACCTGATGACTGGCGACTTCCCGGACAGCCCCTGGTTTATATAGGCGAACACCGAGTTCAGGATTAGCATCTTCGTGGACACCGAACTAGAGCTGGGGTCGTATATGTACGTGATGGTAACGGATGCGTTGGGGTCGTCGAACTCGATACTCTGATTGAGGGATTTTTCATAGTCTTTGGGAATGATGAGGACAAGGTTCACCTTGTTGTCTCTGACATACTGCGTGGCGTTCATGGCGGGGTCGACGTTGGTTATCTTGAACTTCCCGTTGAGCTTTAGGGTCTTGACGAGATGCGCCGAGGAGTTGGTACGGTCGAGGTCCTGCACGCAAAGGTGGTATTCCACGTTGTCCTGGCTCATGAAGATCGTGCCGAACAGGAGTATCAGGATTATCGGGAACGCAATCGTGAAGAACATGGTGGTCTTCTCGCGGGAGAAGTTCAAGAGCTTCACGACGAGATTTGCACTGATGATGCGCGGGTTCATTTTGGCTCCATTTCGGGCGGATCCTCCCGGAGCGCCTCGCCGGTGAGCTTGAGGAAGACCTCTTCAAGGTTAGGCTTCCGAACGTCCAGGCCGAGGTACAGAGCCCCGGCATCCTTGATGGCGTTCAGTATCTCCTGGACATCGTACGTGTGCTCCACCCTGACCTTGATGTTTTTGTGGTTGTCAAGGACCGGCTCGAAGCCCATTTTCCGGACGATTTCAAAAACTTTTCCATCGACGGGCTTTAGCGTGAGGGCCAGGTAATTCGCGTTGCGTTCGATGAGTTCCCCGGGAGAGCCTATGACGATGACCTTCCCCTTCGAGATTATTGCGACCGTGTCTGCAAGAAGCTCCGCTTCTTCCATATAGTGTGTGGTGAGAAATACCGTCTTCCCCTTCTTCTTCAGGCCCAGCAGGACCTCCCATACCTCGTGCCTTGCGCGGGGGTCGAGCCCTGTCGTCGGCTCGTCGAGGAACACGACCTCGGGATCGTTCACGAGGGCAATCGCTATTCCGAGGCGCTGCTTCAAGCCCCCGGAGAGCTTTTTGTACTGCTCTTTGGTCTTGTCCTTGAGGTTCACGAGCTCTATCAACCGGTCGATATCGGTGTTCATGCAGCAGAAAAGCCGCGAGTAGTACTGGATGGTCTCCCTGACCGTTATCCTGTCGAACGAGCTGAACCCCTGCGGGAGGACGCCGATGCGGGGGACGATGTCGTGCTTCTTCTTCGTAACGTCCATTCCAAGAAGGGTCACTTTCCCAGATGTGGGCGTGCGGATCGTCTCGATGATCTCGACGGTAGTGGTTTTGCCGGCGCCGTTCGGGCCCAGGAAGGCGAACACCTCGCCTTTACTGACGGTGAACGATATGTCGTTGACCGCCAGTAAATCCCCGTAACGCTTCGTCAGTTTGTCGACTTCGATTGCGTATTCAGTTTCTTTGGTCATGAATCTCCATTTTGCCTCTATGGGGCAACGGCATTGAAAGTCGTTACGTCAGGCCTTCTTCGGGCGCTGAAGACGCTCGCCCCGCCTGAGTTCATTCGTCTGCGCGGCCGGGTCAGGGCGGCGAACAAGGATGTGCTCCCGTCGGCCCTGGGCCAGAACCCGAGGTGGCTGAGGACCTTATTGGTCACCGCTGGCTGCCCGACAAGAAGACGGTCAAACACCGGTTGGCGGTGTTTGAATAAAATAAAGGTCGGGATTAACGTCGCACCCAGATGCGCTTTGGTTTTCTCCGCGCCCTGGCCCGCCTGATAGAGAAGGATTTTTCGCTCCACGCAGCAGCGGATATTTTCAAGCCAGGACAAAACATAAAGGTTGTATTTGCGGCCGAGCTCGTAATCCATGCAGAAATATTTATCCACCATCGCTTCTTGTTTTACGACGAGAAGGTTGAAAGCGGCGAGTTCTTCCTGCACAAAATAGAGCGTGTATTCGGCGTCCGGGACTCTCTCACAGATTTTTTCAAAAAATAAACGGTTGTGCGCGCCAAACGCCATGGGGCCACGCGCCACTGTTTCCAGATAAAGCTTGAAGATCCTGTCCAGAAAAGGAGAAATATTGCGGCTTCGAATCACTCTGACTTCATGGGAGGCGCGCATTTTGCGGCGTAGGTCTTTTCTCGTGGCCTTTGAAAGGCGGGCTAAGAATTCCTCCAGGCTGTTAAAATTGATCGGCAGTTGGGCACAAGACTGACATTGCACCCGGTTGAATTTTTTGAATACGTCCCCGGGAAGTTTGCCGTAATGATTAAAGTTGTAAAGCGCCACGATGTCGCTTTTAAGTTCGGCCGCGAGCGTTTGCAAGGCGCCAAAGGCCATTTTGCATGCCGCCTCGAGGGTGCCCGCATCGATTTGAGGATCAATCCCGATTTCACTCCATTCCCCTACCAACAACCCCACGCTTAAAACACGGGGTTGAAAAACCGAGGGGATGAGACGGCCTGCCACTTTCAGCGATTTCTTGATCCATCCCTCCACAAAAGTGGACAAATCAAAACGGGTTTCAAACAACGGCAATAAGAGAATAGGAGCATCATCTTTTAACACCACGATGCTCCGCAGGTTAAAACCGTCAATACCCGATTCTTGCAACAGAGAAAGAAGGGGGGCGGTGATAGAAGGCTCCGGGAAAAGCCGTCCAAGTTCTGCCGCCGGCACTCCGTCTAACCGCGGCACACAATTGCAGGTAAGGTTATTCATGGCCTGTCGGTCTCCGATTCAAAAGGGCGATGGAAAGCCACATCTTCCTCTGAGGAAGCGAACGTACCCATAGGGACCGGCCGGCAGCTATGGGAAACCGCACCAGGGCCTTCCCTGATAAGCCCACCGGAAAGGTATACCCGCCGTCCCCCCCTACCGCCCCCCCTGTCGATGGATAGATGGTGATTTGCCGCGGATCCACGAGATGGAATGCACATCCCAGGGCCTTAACAACGGCTTCCTTGATAGACCAGAGCAGGGCTGATGCCTTTTCTAAATCTCCCCCCGCCAACCTCAAGGCATGTTGAAGCTCTTGTGGATGGAAGACCCGGTGAAAGGGGTATTCTCTTTGGAATTCATCGGTCCCTACCACATCGATGCCGATATCAGACTCATCTCCACAGAGAGCGGCCCAGACTTTTCCTCCACCCTCGCTGAAAGAGATGGCAGGACCCCGATATTCTCCCAACAGGAGATGGGGCCTGCCAAGCAGGCCGCATACCACCTGAATTGGGAAAGCAGCTCTGTTGGAGGATTGACAGCGTTTCCAAAGAGGACTTTCCATCGCCACAAGGTGATCCCACAGGGTGGAGATGAGGCGGTGCTTGTCCCCTGCCCCGTTCGTCCCACATCTTTTGAGGGTTTCGGTGGCACATGGCCCATATGGTAAAGATGCATAGAAGACAGATCCCCTTCGATGAACGAAACTCACGGCATGGACGGTTAATCCTTGGCAATCCTTTGCCACATCCACTCCCATCTTTCCCGATCTGCGTTCTTTCCGAGCCCTGAAGGCTCGGAAGGTGTGAAAAAATCAGAATGTTAAGAAAATAAGACCCTTCCCAGAAGGATGGAGCGGTTGGAGAAACTTTAGAGCGGTACCTCACACGGTTAAACCTCAGGGCCAGAAACGGATTCATTTCATAGTCTTACTGCCGAAGAAGTTAAACCATACCGTATTATGCCCGCGATTCTAAAGTCTCGGAAATCGTCCCATCCTTTTGGGTCAAAGTGACACGGGACCCAGTTTTTCAAACCTTCTCAGTCCAAAACCCAGTGCATCCGCAACCCATAAACCTGCATGATGGTGCGGCCTTGATCGTCAATCCCTCTGGCGTCCCAGGCGAGGCCTTCGTCGTCCTGCCCCCGCATGCGGGCCTCCAGCGTAATCTGTTCCCCGACCCGGCATTTTCGCAAAAACCTCATCTCCCCGATCTCCATGGGAATCATCGATCGCCGCTCCGATGGGTCCATTGCAACGATGTAGAAGTTAACCAACTGCAAAAGGGCCTCGAAAAGGTAGGGAGAGTATTGGTACCGTGAGTTCCGCAGATTTGCGAAATCACTTGTCTCCCGGTAGGTGGTTCCACCCCGTACCACCCCTGGACCTGCACCGTCAAGGAACTCCATCACGCGATACCTGCCTTCGAGGCCGCTGCGGTCTTTGTACCATTTAAGCACTTTTTTATGATCCATAGGCCTCGTCCGCAGTTCGTCCAGCCGGACAGGAAAATCCGGGAGCCCCTCCCCAAGATATCCTCCCCCGCCATCCCCGCCATCAAGGATCACTTGGCCCTTGCAGTGCGGTGCGAAGCGGTCGGTCAATCTCCCTGCGGGGGAGATCTCCTGCATTGCGAGAGAGACCTCGCACAATACCTCCCGAAGACCGGTGCCGGCCCGGCGGCAGGAGATCCTGGAAGGCCGCGGAACCCCAGGAGGACATTGGATCATGTCCATGAGCCGCACCTGGCGAACTCCTCGCACCTGCAGGTGGGGATACAGGATCCGGGCGGCTTCCATGAATGTCTCCAGAACCATGGCGGCTGAGACCAGAGGATGCTTGACGAACTTGAAAGGTCTGTGATCCGCGATCCAAAGATCCTTCTCCAGGGAGAAGGATCTGAAGGCCTCCAGTTCTTCCCGGCGGATGTCCAGGCAGGAGATTCCTTCTATCATGGGGAAGTCCTCGGGGCTGAAGGACACGGTGCCTCCATCCAGTTCTCCACTGGGCGAAGGACGGGTTGTATCATTGAGTAGTGACGTCCTCACGGATGGCAGTCTCCTCATGAACATCACCCAATCGTCGTCGGCCGGGGCTACAAAGAGCTCCCGGCAGAAAAGCCCTGCAAGCTCATTTACATGGATGTACGCCACGCCCTTCCGCTCCATCATTTCCCGGATCTCCGGATCCTCGGCCATGCCCGCCCCCTCGACAGGGGGAAGCATCAAAGCCTTGAATCGGATGGCGCCGTTTTTCCGGCGGAGGGTTCTGAGTAACGCAGACATCATCCGGTTGGCTGCGGCGTAGTTGGCCTGGCCAGGATTCCCCTGGATCGCGGCCGCCGAGGAGAGGCCCACGAAAAACCTCAAACCGGCCCCCTCCGCAGCCGAGAATAGATTCCAAGCCCCGAGGAATTTGACGTCCGTGACCATGGAGAAATCATCCGGGGTCATTTGGCTTAAGGGACCGTCCCTGAGGACTCCGGCGCCGTGAATGATCCCGTCGATCTTGCCATAACGGCTTGCCACCTCGCCCATGATCGCGCGGACCGCCTCGGGGTCAGTCACATCGCATGTATGGTACGTTGCCTCGATCCCTGAGGAGTGTAAATCCGCCAGGGTCCGGGCGATCTCCGATGCCCTGTGGTCGAAAGTGAACCCCTTTAGAGACCTTTGGCCTCCAACGGTTTGTGCTGATGGTGGCATTAGACCACCGTCAGCAATTATATCCACCCCACCGACTTTTCTGTCAGTGGCTTTCTCTGACGGGGTAAACGCCTCAGAAGACGAATGTTCGGGGTGCGGCTTTGCGGAATTGATGCCTGGATCGAGAGGGGTCCTCCCCAGAAAGACCAGGCGGGGCGTGAAAGGCACAAGGCAGCGGGCCAGGTGGGCGCTGATCCCAGTTGCGCCCCCAGACATGACGACAACGTTTCCAGGGCTCAGATTCAGACTTGACGAATCCCCGAAGACCGACGGGGCTAAGTGCCCCTCCGAAGTGAAGACTCTTCCATCACGATGAATGATCTCCACCACGGTGCATCCTCTGTCCAGAGCACCGCGCAGCGCAACGCGAAGGTCGGTATCCCTGTCGATTTCCAATGTGCGAAACTGGACCGATGGGTGTTCCTGCGCTGCGCTCAGAAAAAGTCCGAGCATCCCTTCCGCCAGCAGCCGACCGAGAGTTTCGCTATCCTCTCTGGAATGGATCAGCACCACGAATTTCTTAGAGGGTGATTGAAGAAATGCCTTCAGGAGGAGAAAGAGTCCCCTAAGAAGCCGCGAAACATCCGCCATGCTTCTTAACTTTCCCGACCCGCCTTGACAGAGGGTGATGACCATCCCAGAAAGGGGCGACAGGCCCGCTATTCTATCTACAACCCTGGAGGCCCCTTCATCGGTTCGAATGTCGTGGCCCTCTTCGCCAGGACCGAAGTTCCCTTGCATGAATAGCATTGGAAACGTGTCAACCCCGTGATCCAGTCGGAGGATGTCCCCTGCACTTCTGGCAATCCCGTCATCCCCGTCAGGTGAGAGAAGGAGGACTGATTCGCCTGGGCTTAATTCCATGGGAATAGAGGCCGCCAACTTTACAGTGGCCTGGTTGAATACGAGCCGCTTTAAACTCGCCCCATCCTCTGAGAGCTTCAGGGTGTCATCCCGCACTGGGTCGGGGTCAACAGCCTTGGTGGCCGGCTGTAGGCTGGTACCTCCCTGCCTGGCGATTATCTTGGAGATCCTCTGGGCGATGTCCTTCACGGTGCGGACATTTATAAAATCCTCCAATTCGATAGTGATCCCGAATTGGCGTTCCGCAGTATCCATGATGATGGGGAGGCGGCTGGATCGGATGGAGAGGTCCCTTCTGAGATCCATATCGGGTTGGATCTCGTCCCTATTGAATCCTGTAGCATCCATGATGATTCGAATAAGCCTCTCCATAAGATCTTGGCCCTCAGGCGCCACCAAGGGCAGATGAGGCGCCTGTCCGAGAATGGCAGGGGTGGAATCGAGAGGCGGGGATGCCGGTTTCCCGGGAGAGACCTGCTTCTGGCCCTCGGGAGGCCCAGAACCCACAAGCATGGATTTGATAACGGATGATAGATCGCCTTCTTGGAATGTTGGGTCAAGCTCTTGGCGGATGGCTTCCAGGATGTTGGGCTTAAGGAAGCGGCCGAAGGTCTCTATCACGAATCGGTTGATTTCCCTTTGAATGATCCTCTCCACCGGGTTGGAGCCTACAAGCCCAAGTTCCGACGGCCGTAACGCGGGTGCTGGAGTGATTCGGTGAGATTCGGGAGTTCTTCTAAATACAGAGAGGGAAACAAACCTCGGTTCTCCTTCAACCTTCAGATGACCTTGAACGAAGAGCTGAGCAAGAGCGGTCTTGTAGGTCAAGCCCTCTGCGGAAGGAAGGCACGTCTGGATACATGCCGATTCAGGAAGCGTGTCTGCGATGAGATTGCTTAATGTTTCGGCGGGGCCCACCTCCACGAAGAGCCGGACTCCGTAGTCATTCCAAAGGGTCTGGACATTATTCATCCAATGGACGGTAGATTCCAGGTGAGCCATTAGGATTCGCCTGATCTCATCGGGATTTGATGGATACGGTGCCATGGTCGTGTTGGAGATGACGGGAATCTGCGGGGAATGAAATGGAATGGAGGCAATGTACGCCTCGAGCTCATCATGGATGACCTTCATGATAGGGGAGTGGAAGGCCATGCTGACGCGCAAGAGGGTGGCCCGGTGGCCCATTTCCTTCAATCTTTTGCACAGATCCTTGACCGCCTCGGTGTTGCCGCTCAGGACGATCTGGTTCGGTGAATTGATATTGCCAATGTGGACATCGTCCCGTCCCTGGATTATCTCTTTCAGCAGATTCAGGGGGGCGTCCACGGCCGCCATGACGCCGGGGTCCACGTGCATGCCCGCGGCCTTGTCCATGCAGAGGGCCCGCTTGTTCACGATTCGAAACCCGTCCTCCGGGGAATAGACACCGGCCAGGCACAAGGCGATCAGCTCGCCCAAACTATGGCCGGCCATGGCCACAGGGTGGATACCAAGGGTCGTGAGGTATCGAGCCATGGCGTGTTCCATGGCGAACATGGCAGGTTGCTGCCACCGGGTCTTCTGAAGGTTCTCCTCTCGATCGTGGAACAATAAGTGAAGGAGGTCGAAGTCCGCTGCAGCTGCAGCCCGATCCATCCACTCCTTGATGACGGGAAAGGACTCGTAGAGATCCCGCCCCATTCCTCCATACTGTGACCCCTGTCCGGGAAATATAAAGGCGAGCGGTAGGGCTGGCAGATCCTCACGGCTCATGAAAATCCCCTGCTGCGCCAGTGACTTCAGCGCCTTGGGTGAGGCGATTCCGGCTTCGGCAAGGGAGGCCGACCTCTTGATGACCGTGAGCGCCTCCTCTTCGGATTGCGCCACAACGGCCATCCGGCAGTTACGGCCGTCGATCTCAGTCCGGAAGAAAGAGACGCCCTGGAGCGTGGGAGGACCACCCCCCTTCTCTCTATCGAGACCGGGTTCTCTGCCCGGTGAGACCAGGATGGTATCCGCCTCATCCATGGCCTGCTCCACCTGCACAACGTAGTTGGAACCTCCGAACCCGAAGGCGTTGACCTGAAGCCTTCTTGGCTCGCCGGCCCCGCACTTCCAGTCAAGCGGCTCCCGGGCGATGAGGAGACCCGATCTTTCCAAGTCGATTTCCGGGTCTGGATGCATATAATTGAGGGTGGGAGGAAAAACCCCCGCCTTCATGGCCGTGACTCCTCGAATGAGGTTGTTCATGCCCGAGGCGCCCAGTGTGTGTCCGATCTGGGATTTGAATGAGGTGATCACGGTGCGCTTGGAGGAATTGAAAAAGGCCTTCAGGGCACGGACCTCCTCCACGTCTCCTTGCCGAGTGCTCGTGGCATGGCATTCCACCAGGTCCACTGCATCGGGCCCATAGGGTATCCCTCGGAAAGAGGCGCGGATGGCCATCTGTTGGGTGACATTGGAGGACTCCACCATGCCCAGATGGTTGTTGCTCGCTCCCATGCCGGTCACGAAGGCGTGGACAAGGGCCCCTCTTGCGCGGGCCAGGCTTTCCCGCTCGATGACGATCATTCCCCCGCCTTCGCCGAGGACCATCCCGTCTCTTTCAGCATCGAAGGGGCGAGAGGTCTCGTGAGCGGGTCTTTCCTGTCCGGACAGCCCATAAAGTGCGCCCAGAGCGGAGAATTCCAGAAAATGCAAGTGGGTGAGATTCTCCTCGCCCCCTCCGACGATGGCTGCATCGATGATGCCGCTCCGGATCATCTGGATGGCGCTGTGAAGTGCGACCAGTGAGGTCGCGCAGGCTGCGGAGACAGAATAGCTGGGCCCCATGAACCCATACCGGTTGCAGATGAAGCCGGCCGCAGCGCAGTTGAGTCTGCCCAGGAGTGTGGTGTCGTCCGGGGCCATGCGTCCGGACTTCACCTCTCGTTCGATGGCGCTCTCCTGATCCGGCGTGAGGTGAACGGCCCTTTTGATAGCGCCAAGGATATCATGAACGTACTCTCTGATGTTCATATCGGTGAGGGTTCCCGCCGCCTCACCCGAGTTTTGGGAGATGAGGACTCCGATTCGTTCGCGCGGGATGTCTGACTCCAGGATGCCGGATGCCCGGATGGCCCTGTCCGCCAGCCACATGGTGATCCTTGTGGCCTCGGTCATGGTCCGGAAATCATGGGGGGGGATCCCGAGTTCACTGCGGGAGATATGGAAGTCTAGGAAGGCGCCCACCTTGCAGTAGGTCTTGTCCGGAACGTACGGCCGGGGATCATAAAAAAGCGCGTGATCCCACCGCGAAGGCGGAACCAATGTAATCCCGCTCTTCATGGCCAAGCTTTCAGCCCATACTTCCTCCGGACTCTTCCCCAGGGCATTGAGTATGCTCATCCCGGTGATGGCAACCCTTTCACGATCGTCTCTATGGGGGGCGACTCGCTTCAGTCCATGGCCAACTCCGGAGGATGGAGTTTCCATGGATAGCGACGCGTTGGGTGGAGGTTCGGGGATTTTCTCGATCGACCCCACAACGGGCTGATGCAGCAAAAGAGGGCCTTCGGCTAGCTCGCGGTGAAAGGACTGCAGCTTCTGGACCTCACGGATGAGGCCAGCACAGGCCCCGCTCATGAATTGCCCGAGTTCCAGACAGGCCCGCTCATCCAGAGGCGCTCCGTCCGGCCTGTCCATGCCTCGGGCCGCAGCGAAGAGGCTCCCCGCGGTCATCTCCTCCATTCTCGTCCGGAAGGAGGGCTCGTCTTGGTGGCCTGCTGCAAACTCCCTCTCCAGGGATAAAATAGCTTCCACTCTCGGGGTCCTCAAGGACCGCACCCGAAGTCCGGTGTCCTGGCCTGAAACGACTGTTCCCCCCGGAGGCGATTTCAGAATCATCCGCTGATAGAGCGCCGTCAAGGCGCCTGTTTCAGCGATCTCCTGGGTGGCCAGATAGGCGGTGCCCATCTGGATGGCGTCCGCGCCGAGCATGGCGGCCATGAATGCGGTCTCCCGATTGAAGATTCCCCCTGCAAGGATCACGCGACAGTTTTGGAACAGGGATGGCTTGCGCCGTTTGAGATCCAACACCCTTTGAGCAAGGGTGAATGTGCTATGTTGCCCCACATGGCCGCCGGCCTCATACCCCTCGCAGACCACGTATCGAACTCCCGCTTCAAGGGCGAGCCTCAACAGGGCCTCATCAGGAGCGATATACATGACCTCTATGCCACGTTCTATCAATTCTCTTAAGGGGGAGAGATCGCCTCCTGCGATCACTACAAAACGGGGTCTGTGTTTCTTTATCCAGGCCAGATGCGTCTCCCTGAAAGGGTTCTCTGCCAAAGAGACGACATTCACTGCATAAGGGCGCCCTCTCATGATCTCCGGCAGGCGTCCCAGCCTCCGGTCAAGGGCCTCCGCGTCCATCAGGCCAAGTGCGATGGTGGGCAATCCACCGGCATCGGCAACTCTTGAGGCAAACTCCGGGACATCTGTGATCCAGGACATGGCCCCCTGGATAAAGGGATATTTGGTTCCCATCTCTCTGGCTACAGGGCCGTCTAAAAAGCAATCCTTTTTCGCCTCAGCCAGGTGGCATAAGTTTCGAATCTCCTCCATGAAGGCCTTCACGGCCTCCTCGGTTCCGGCCCCAAAACGCTCAACGAACGACCAAGCAAAGGCAGCCTCCACACCCAGAGGGATGACCTCACCCTGGCTGAAATGGCTCTCCAGAGGGTGGAGGGCCCTTGCATGTGCTTGGCTTACGAAGGAACGGCGGCTTTCCTCCGTGATCTCTGCTCCGCACAGCGAGTCCTCGAACGTCTTGATCTCCTTGAACGCAAGAGAGTTTCCCTTGTTGAAAAGGCGATAGGGAACCTGCAGGTCCAGGCCAAGCAGATCGGTAGAGTCCAGGCGGAGGTTGGAGAGCCGCTGGCGTTGGAGATCATCAATGGCAACCAGGTCTGTCAACCAATGGACGCTCTCGAAGACGATCCCCGCCGCCCCTGTGGACAGGAATGCGGCTGCCGCCTCAGGGGTGAAGACGCCTCCCCAGATGAGGATGTCCAGAGACTTCGATGGGGTGCGCAGCATTTCCTTGACCGCTGAATAGAGGACCAGAGTCGTCTCACCGCTCACGAATCCGGAGGCCTCGCATCCTTTCAGGACAATGCGCCCGATTCCCGAGCTATCCTTCACAATCGTTGCCAGGAAATCCAGGTCCCCGGTGATGGGAAAGCAACGGTGGTTTTCCGACAATTCCCTCAATCTCTGCAGAAAGGTAGAAGGATCTCCTTGAAAAAACTTTGGGTGGCATTCTACCCAGATGTCGTGGGCCCCTGTTTCCTTCAGTAACCGCCCCAAAGATGGATCCATCAAGGTAGGGACAGAAATCTTGATATCCCTAACGTGGCCAGCAGGGTCAGCCTTTCGTAAGAAGGAACGCAGCCCTTCCACCCCCATCATGGAAAAATCGAAGATGGCTCTGCTCCCTGTTCGATGAGCCATTTGAATCACCGATGGGATGATCTCCTCAGGCCGCCAGACGAAAGCGATGATAGGAACCCGATGCTCAGCCACTATGTCAGACCTCTTCTTCAACGCCATACGTTCATCTTTTAATGACAATTCGCCAGTTGGATCCATCCCACCCGATACGGCCAAGTATCAGCCCGATCGTCACCGCTTCAAAGCCAGGTACCACTCCGTGACATCACTCCCGATTCCTAACCGGGCAAGCTGGCACAGATCCGTTTCGAGAACATCGGGCGTGCTGTACTCCAGTATGCGGTATTGGGGATCCGTCCAAACACGCCGCGTCCGACCCAAAACCTTCGTTTCCGGCGGCCAGGTGAGGCGAATGCGGTGGATCAGGTTGATGCCCGCGAGCACCGCTGTTTCTATCACCATATCGGTGCAGTTGTTGCTCCTCACGCCGAACTGGTCGTACTTCCGGTGCATCACGTATTCATAGATCAATTGATACCGTCGCCGGGTAATCGGCATTCGCCAGACAAACGAGGGCGGGCGATTGGGCTTGCCGATCTGGAATTGGCCATCGGACATCGTCTGCCAAAAATAACCAATAGGATTGGGATCCCTATGCCGAACCCTCTGAAGCACGCCCACATGGTAACGCGGCTTCGCTTGCCCGAGGTCGCCGGTGTGGCCGAATTCCAGACGATCCTGGGGACTTTCCAGGATGAGCCAACTATGCCCCCACGGACGCTGCCAAATTGAGAAGAGAAACGACGTCGTACTGCTGTAGTCCCAATTGGCAGCTTCGTTCAGGATATAGAGGTAATATCCCTCGTCCCCCACGGGCGTTCCGGTGGCGGGATCCAAGTCGGCATCGGGGGCAAAACGGCACACAATCTCGATGGGCTGGGCACTCCAGCCATCGGGTTGCGTCGGAGCGCAGAGCCTGGGCGTTCGATGGGCGCATCCGGCCGCAACCCCCGCCAGCCATCTCATCACCACGAGGAGACGCGCTCGATATCCTCGTTCGGTCGCTTTGCTATTCATTCGGTAGTTCCCATTTTACCCGTGACCCACGGCCAACGTCAACTAATCACTAACGCCTGAACCATCCGACTCCCAGCGGGTTCGTTCGTGATATCCCCCTTTGGCCGTCGTCGCCAGAACGGTCGGCTATCAAAGCCCTGTTTCTGACAATCGAAATCACTCCTCTCAAGCAGAATGTCGGTAGTCTGCCGGATCGAACAGGGCCTACGGATGAGTCTGCTTAATCTCCGTGCCGTCGAATCCCGGACGCATTCGGGTAATCCGGGAGCAAATTATAAGGACTTTCTGAATATGCGATATTTCTTGTATTTTTTTGCGCCGGCTTCCTCTATCAACGAGTTGATTGACTCGTTGTCCTCCAGGGTCCAGCCCATCTCCAGATGCTGATATTTCTTTTGTTTCCTCGCGATCTCATAGATGTGGTGGAAGGCTAACATGGGGAGTCCCAGTTGTCGGTACTTCTCCTTGATCCCAAACATCAATAACCGCAATCCGTTGATCTCCCGCCGATACATGAGGAACTTCAGCAAACCCATCAGACCAATCCGCCCGTTGAGACGCTTAAGCAATGGGTTAATGTCAGGAAAGATCACGCAGAACGCTGCAGGTTCATCTTCATAATAGATGAAAAAAACTAAGTCCGGATCCAAGAATTTCATCACGTTCTTTTGAATGTCCCGCATCTCATTATCGCTCAGGGGGACGAAACCCCAGTTACTGGACCAGGATGCATTGTATATCTCCTTGACCAGAGCAAACTCCGAGTCCGCATCCTTTGGACGAGAGGGCCTGATGTGGATACCTCTTTTTTGGGTGATCCGTTCAGCAATACGATCCATCCACTCGGGAAGCCGGTAAGCGCCATCGATCAAAAAGGCCGCCAGGTCCTTTTCTTTGGTGAAACCGCACGATTCTACCAACCCTGGGTAGTACGGCGGGTTGTAAGCCATCATCAAGGCAGGCGGATAATTGAATCCCTCAATGAGCAACCCCACCTCGTAATTGGTAGACGGGTTGAGCGGGCCTCTCATGAAGGTCATCCCCTTGTGGTGAACCCACGTCTCCACTGAAGAGAAGAGGGCCGCCGCGGCCTCCGGATCGTCAGCGCATTCGAAAAATCCCCAAATACCCATCTTTTCGCCGTGGAACTGGTTATAATGGCGATCTATGATGCCTGCAATCCTTCCCACCGTCTCCGAACCGCGTCGGGCCAGAAAGACGATGCGCTCGGAAAACTCCCAGAAAGGATGTCTGCGGGGGTCCAGCATCCGGCGAACCTCCTTCTTAAGAGGGGGGACCCAGTTGGGATACTCAGCATAGATCTTCCATGGCAGGTTGATGAAGTCCTTTAATTCCGATCCTCCTTCTACAGTAATGATCTCCATGCGTGCCATGATTGTTCCCTTCGAGAGGTTATTACCGAAACATTATAAATACGGCAGCTGCAGTCTGCTGTATGATCTTATTAGCATTTTTTGCCAGGATTGCCAATGCCTTCTCGATCTATTGCTGGTTCGAAAGATCCAAAGGGACATTTATTCGTATGATGACCAGAATCATAGAAATAGTAATTGCAAACGGGTTGCCAACAACCGTAAAAAAACCCGAAGTTTGGAATCATTCTTTAATAACGGTGGATTAGATTAATAGGAGAGAACAGTAGAGAAGTATGAAACTATTTGTTTTGCCTCAATATTTGGTGGAACCTCAATATATTGAGGGATATGTTGAGGAGAGCCAGACAGCTTAACAAACTGCTAGTATCAGAAAATGAGAACAGCATAAACAATTAAGAGGGTCCAGAAGACGATACTCCCAAATTTGGGGGTCACCTTATCCGCAAGTTCGACGACTTACACTGTTTGGTTAATGACGAAGATGATGAAAAAAAGGAGAATGAAGATACTCGCAAGAAAGGCAACTTTTTGATGGTCTTATTCATCTTTACCCCTAAACTAGCACTAACCTGTTTTTCAGATCTCAAACGGTCCGGGCTTGGTCACCTTTCAAAAAAAATTCTAATAGCAAAATAATTCTAAGTCAATAAAAACAAACCTGCAGTATTATAAAATAATTTTTCAGGTAATCCCTCAGTTACGGGGTCCGATTGCTGCCGTAGCATCTAACTCAGCCCTTCAGGACTGATGAATCAGGGCTGAAGCCCTGAGTTACACCATTGACCGGAAGGTTTATGTTCAGAAACTGAGGGATTATTCTCCTATCATAAATTCTTCTTGATTATCTAAAAACGTTTAGTAGAATATGTAATAAGGAAATGTCTATGAAGGGTAACCTTTAACCTAAGGGGGTGGTCATGTGATTAGAAAAATAATTCAGATTTATAAAAATAAACTAAGGCCCCGTCTGAAGAAGATTCTTACTGGATTCATCATCTTCTTTGTCGTCTTTACTCTTGTCGGATTTTTTGTTTTACCTCCGATCTTAAAATCGATATTGATAAAGCAACTTTCTCAGAACCTTCATCGCGAAGTGACAATCAACCAGATCAAGGTCAATCCTTACACCCTTTCTATAACGGCGAGAGGCCTTCTGGTGAAAAACCGGGGTAGCTCAGAAACTTTTGTATCTTGTGAGGAAATATATTTGAATTTCCAGAGCTTTTCAGCCCTTAGATTGGCCGTTATTTTCAGTGAAATAAGGTTAAAGCAACCCTTCATAAAAATTACTCTCAATCAAGACATGTCCTATAATTTTTCTGATTTATTGGAAAAGAAGGAGTCGATACCGGCAGAGAAAGGAAAGCCCAAACCTTTAAGATTTTCTCTGAATAATATAAGAATAGAAAACGGGAGTATCGATTTTTTGGATGGGCCCAAGCAGACAAAGCACACTGTCAGAGAATTGACCATTGGCATCCCTTTTCTATCGAATATCCCTTCCAATGTCGAAAGATACGTTCAACCCTATTTTTCAGCCAAAATTAATGGCACTCCCTATACTCTCCAGGGGAAAACAAAACCTTTTGCAGATTCCCTTGAAACCTCTCTTGACATTAATATCAATAATCTCGATATCCCTTATTACCTTGCTTATGTTCCCGTGAAAATGAATTTCAAGATTATTTCAGCATACCTCGACACACAGACAAAGATTTCTTTTATCGAAACTAAGGATAAAAAATCAACTCTCACTGTCACGGGAAATGTTTCTTTAAAAAAAATAGCGGTGGATGATGGGCAGAAAAAACCCTTATTAAGACTTCCCCTGTTTGATATCTCCATTGCTCCGTCAGAGCCACTCTCTAAGATCATTCATTTAGCGAAGATCTCTATTCAGTCGCCCGAATTAGAAATTCGGCGTGATGAAAAAGGGACGCTCAATGTCTTATCCCTTTTGCCAGAAAAGAAAGAGACGAAACCTGCTCCTAAAAAGGAAGGGGATTCAGCACCTTTATCTTTAAATATCGATGAGGTTCAATTGACCGGTGGGAAAATCTCCTTTTCTGATCTCTCCAGAAGTAAACCCTTTAAAACGATTTTAGATCCGATAGAGCTGAAGGTTGACCATTTCAGCAATGGCAAGGATAAGAAATCAGCCTATACTTTGTCTCTTAAAACAGAAGCCAAAGAGGATATCAAGCTTGAGGGTGAATTTTCCATGGAACCTCTTTTGGCAGAAGGGGCCTTAGAACTTAAGTCTGTCCCGTTAAAGAAATATGCGCCATACTATCGAGATAATGTTTTATTTGACATCGAGGACGGTCGCCTCGACCTTTCCACCCGCTACAAATATGCCAAAGGCGAAAAGGAACCAGAAGTCTTGCTTTCAGGGATCTCCCTCTCCCTCAATGCTCTTCGTCTTAAAAAAGCAGAAGAGAATGAAGACTTTCTAAAAATTCCAAACTTCTCGATCAAAGAAACTGAACTGGATCTTACTAAAAAGGAACTTAAGATTGGAGGTTTTTCCACACAGAAAGGAAACCTTCTTATCAAACGTCTAAAGAATGGGGATATGAATGTCCTTAAGCTGGTCGCCCCTCCATCGGTTCCCAAAGAAACAATTACCGAGGAACGATCCCAGGAAGACAAAAGCAAACCTCCTGAAAAACCATGGCTTGTATCACTCAGAAACATGTCTGTTGATAATTATACGATTCGAGTAGAGGACCAAACACCTTCCGAACCTGTCACCATCACAGCACGAAACCTGAAGCTAAGAGGAGATAATATCTCGACGGCTAAAAATAATAAGGGGAGACTAAATCTGTCTCTCCTTTTGAATGAAAAAGGATCGATTTCCATAACAGGAACCATTGGCATAGATCCCATGATCGCAGATTTGAAAACGGAACTGAAAGGTATTGAGATTGCTCCTCTCCAACCCTATTTTACGGACAAGGTAAAGATTACAGTGACGGGAGGAGCGATTTCCACGGCAGGCAACCTTTCCTTCACTTCTACCGAAAAGAAGGAAATAAAGGCCAACTTTAAAGGGGAGGCCTCTTTAACCAATTTTTCTTCAAATGATAAAATAAATGGAGAGGAGCTTCTGAAATTGGAATCTCTCTCATTCAGTGATCTAAATGTAGGATACACACCTCTCTCGATTGACATCAAAGGGGTCTCTTTAACCAATTTCTATGCTCGTGTCTTGGTCAACTCTGAAGGGAAAATCAATCTTCAGGAGATCATGAAAACGGAGGAAACGAAGGCAGGAGCCCCCCCAACCTCTCCTTCTCAGCAGGAGAAAACAATCTCCTCTCCAAAGGAAAAAGAGACCTCAAAGAATATCAAGATTGGTGAAATTACTCTTCAGGGAGGGAAGATAGACGTTTCAGACAAATCGCTCAAACCAGAATTTTCAATGAGCCTGACAGAGATGGGAGGAAGAGTGTCCGGGCTTTCGGCTGAGGAGAATACGACGGCGGATGTTGATATTCGCGCAAAACTTAATGATTATGCCCCCCTTGAGATTACTGGCAAAATTAATCCTCTGAGAGAGGACCTCTTTGTGGATATAAAGGCCAGAATAAAAGATTTCGATCTTAGTCCTGCAACACCCTATTCTGGGAAATTTGCCGGCTATACCATTGAGAAGGGTAAACTCTCCTTCGATTTAAAATATCTCATCGTTAAGAGAAAGCTTGATTCGCAGAATAATATCTTCATCGATCAGTTCACCTTCGGGGATAAGGTTGAAAGCCCTCAGGCAACCAAGTTACCCGTTAAGCTGGCCATTGCCCTTCTGAAGGACAGAAAGGGAGAGATTAAATTGGACCTTCCTGTTACGGGAAGTCTGGACGACCCGAAATTCAGCGTGTGGGGAGTTATTCTGAAGATACTCATCAACCTGATCTCGAAAGCAGCCACTTCACCTTTTTCACTTCTTGGAGCTGTGTTCGGCGGTGGAGAAGAACTGAGTTACGTAGAGTTTGATTACGGAAGCACAATCATATTAGAAGCGAATGTAAAAAAACTCGATACTATCGTAAAGGCTCTCCATGATCGACCTTCCCTCAAAATGGATATTGAGGGCCATGTGGATATGGAGAAAGATAAGGATGGATTGATACGGTATCTATTCGATAAGAAAATAAAGGTCCAGAAATTAAATGAAATGGTTAAAAAAGGACAGCCTGCCGTTCCAGTGGACGACATTAAAATTGAGCCAAAGGAATATGAAAAATACCTGAAAATGGCTTACAAAGAGGAGAAATTCCCCAAGCCCAAAAACGTGATCGGCATGGCAAAAGACCTCCCTGCCCCAGAAATGGAAAAATTGATGGTCACTCATATCGAGGTTAAGGAAAGCGACCTGCGGACCCTTGCCTCTCAACGATCTATGAAGGTAAAAGATGCCATCCTAAAATCCGGGCAGGTTGAACCAGAGAGAGTATTTATCCTTGAACCTAAATCTCTTGCCCCTGAAAAGAAGGAAAAGGTCAAAGATAGCCGTGTTGATTTTAAACTTAAATAAAAATCTCATTTCAAAAGGGGGAGCCAGCGATGTTAAAAGAATTTAAGGAATTTGCTATCAAAGGGAATGTCATTGACATGGCCGTCGGAATCATTATTGGAGCTGCCTTCGGCACCATAGTGAATTCACTTGTTCAAGATGTGATCATGCCACCTATTGGTCTGCTTCTCGGAAATGTCGATTTTACCAATATCTTTGCTGTCCTCAAAGAAGGCAAGGTGGCCGGGCCTTATGCCTCGGTCGCCGCTGCGAAATCAGCAGGGGCAGTGACCATCAACTTTGGTGTGTTCGTGAACACCCTCATCAGCTTTATCCTTATTGCCTTTGCTGTATTTCTTCTTGTGCGAACCATTAATAAAATGAGACGTGAAGAAGAAGCTCCACCTGCTGCCCCAATAACAAAAGATTGTATTTACTGTTTATCTAAGATCCCCGTTAAGGCAACACGGTGTCCAAACTGCACCTCTGAGCTAAAAGTGAGTTGAAGAGTATTGTACCACTACCTCACCCTTTTTATTTCGACTTTTTGGCAAATCCAAAAAGAAAGAGGAAGTTATGATGATATCACGGATCACCAATTTCTTTAAAACAGGCATCTGGGAAATCCGATTAAAAGATCTTTCACCCCTAGAAACCTTTTTCATTAAATACCTACGCATTATTCTTTTGGCATCAAGAGGATTTATTAGAGATAATTGTCAGAAGACCGCATCGGTTTTGACCTATTATTCTTTGCTTAATATTGTTCCTGTGGTTGCCGTAGCCTTTGCGATTGCCAAAGGTTTCGGCCTTGAAAAACTCATCGAAAAACAAATTCTCCAAATGGCAGATAAAGCCAATTGGCAGGCCGATATAACCAATCAGATTATTACTTTTTCTCATAGGCTCCTTGAACAGGCAAAGGGTGGTTTAATTGCTGGCATCGGCGTGGCATTGCTGTTCTGGACGGTGATATCGATCTTAGGGAAAATTGAAGAATCGTTAAATGACATCTGGGAAGTGGGGAAATCAAGGACACTCATCAGAAAATTTAGCGATTATATTGCCATGATGGTCTTCGCCCCTGTTCTCCTTATCATATCCAGCAGTGCGACCGTTCTCGTGGCAAGTCAAGTGAAAGTCATCGTTAACAAAATCGCACTGTTGGGAGTTTTTAGCAAGGTTATTTTTCTTCTGTTGAATCTGCTCCCCTATGTATCCATTTGGGTTCTCTTAACGATGCTCTACCTGGTCATGCCAAACGTTAGAATTCCGCTTAGGTCAGCCATTTTGGGAGGTATCACTGCAGGGACGATTACCCAGATCGTTCAATGGATATATATCAGATTCCAGATCGGGGCAGCGAGTTATGGTGCCATTTACGGGAGTTTCGCGGCCCTGCCCCTTTTGTTAGCCATGCTTCAAATGAGTTGGATGATCGTTCTTCTCGGTGCAGAAATCGCTTATGCCAATGAGCATTATGAAACGTTTGGCTTTCATCCAGACTATTCCAAGATGAGTGTTTCATCGAAAAAACTTCTCATGCTTAGGATCTTCCATTTTCTCACCAAGAAGTTTTCTCTGGGAGAAAAGCCCTCAAGTGTCACCCAGATTGCCCATACCTTGGAGATTCCGGTTCGCCTGGTACGGCAATTTCTTCAAGAATTAAGCGATGTGGGTCTGGTGGTGGAGACGGCAAAAGGAATCAAGGGCGAAGTCGCCTTTCAACCAGGACGGACGATTGAAAACATTACAGTCAAATTCGCTCTCGATGAGTATGAGAAATATGGGATCACAAAGATCCCTGATTATCAATCTGATGAAGCAGAGAAAATTTCCAAGTATCTGAAAGATATTTCGGAAACCATCGAGAAATCACCTGCAAACGTCCGCTTAAAAGAGATCTGAGAGGGTTTTGTTTCATTGACAAATGCGTCAGAAATCCCTTATAAAAAGAATAGATGCCAAAAATTCTTGTTACAGGTGGGGCTGGATACATCGGAAGTCATGTAGTGAGGGAACTTCTCCGGCGAGGCCACAATCCTATCGTTTTTGATAATCTTCAAACCGGTCATCGAAAAGCCACAAAAAATGCGCACTTCATAGAAGGAAACCTATCTGATCAAAAAAAACTTAAAGAGACTTTTCAATCCTACCCAATTGATGCTGTAATGCATTTTGCAGCAGATTGCTTGGTTGGAGAATCCGTTCAGAATCCAGTAAAATATTTCAACAATAATGTGAAAAATAGCCTAAAGCTAATTGAAATTATAGAAGAATTTGAAGTAAAGAAAATTGTATTTTCTTCCTCTGCTGCGGTCTATGGAGAGCCTGGAAAAATCCCTATTTCCGAGGAATATCCCTGTGCTCCGACGAATCCATATGGTGAAACAAAATGGATCTTTGAAAAAGTCCTCCAGGCCTTTCATGATGCTGGAAAATTAAACTATATCTCTCTCAGGTACTTCAATGCAGCAGGAGCTGATCCAGAGGGTGAACTTGGAGAGGATCACTCTCCGGAAACCCATTTAATCCCCTTAGTGATCAAAGCAGCTTTGGATGGAACTTCTGTTCCTGTTTACGGTACCGACTATAATACGCCCGATGGAACTTGCATCCGTGACTATATCCACGTCATTGATCTTGCCCATGCACATATTTTAGCCCTCCAGAAATTAGATCAAGGAAATATTTCTGGAATTTATAATCTTGGAAATGGTAATGGATATTCGGTGAGAGAAATGATTGAAACGGTAAAAAAAGTAACCAAGAGAAAAGTAACTGCTGCCGATTCACCAAGGAGGCCAGGGGACCCTGCCCGGCTGGTAGCCAGTTCAGAAAAGATTAGGGAAGAGCTGGGATGGATTCCCAAATATTCCGATCTGGAAACGATCGTTGAAACCGCCTATCAATGGCACAGAAAACATCCAAAGGGGTATGATGAATAAAACTTAGGAGGGTTCAAGGGGTCTAGGTTTCAAGTGTTCGAGTGAAATGATTAAGACTTTAGGTCATTGAGTCTTTAAGGCACTTAGACGCAAAGACATTTTTAGAAAAGAAACTCTTGAACCCATGAACCCTCGAACCCTGGAACCTTCATTATTTGAGTGGTTGGGAGAGAAATCATGTGCGGTATCTTTGGAATTTATAATCATCCTGAAGCATCGAATCTCGCTTATTTAGGTCTCTATGCCCTTCAGCATCGTGGTCAGGAGAGTGCTGGAATTGTCTCATCAGACAATAGACAACTCCATCATTACCGACAGATGGGACTGGTCTCCGAAGTCTTCACTAAGGATATCCTGAAGAGACTCTCTGGAAAAAGTGCTGTGGGTCATGTCCGATATTCCACGGCTGGATCAAGTGAGCTCAAGAATGCTCAGCCTTTTGTCGCGGATTACTACAAGGGAAACCTGGCCATTGCCCACAACGGCAATCTAACCAATGCCTTTCTGATTAAAAGCGAACTCGAATCCAAGGGATCCCTTTTCCAATCGAACATGGATACCGAAGTGATCGTTCACCTCATCGCACGGTCTAAGGAGAAAAACTCCATTGAGCGGATAGTCCACGCCCTTAAACAGGTTGAAGGGGCCTACTCTTTGCTCATCCTGACGGAAAAGGAAATGGTTGCCGCAAGAGATCCTTTTGGCTTCAGACCCTTGGTGCTTGGCCAGCTTAAGGAGGCACCTGTGGTTGCCTCCGAGACCTGCGCTTTTGACCTCATCGGAGCCAAGTTTGTGAGGGAGATCGAACCAGGAGAAATTCTCCTCATTAATGAGGAAGGAATCAAATCTTTCAAGCCTTTTCCTCAGAAACAACATCATCAGTGCATCTTCGAGTTCATTTACTTCGCTCGGCCGGATAGTTTCCTTTTCAAAAGAAGTGTCTATGAGGTCAGAAAATCATTTGGAGTCCAACTCGCCAGGGAAGCGCCTGTGGATGTAGATATGATTGTCCCCATCCCGGATTCCGGATTCCCTGCCACGTTGGGCTATGCGGCTGAATCGAAAATCCCTCTGGAGCTCGGGATGATAAGAAATCATTATATAGGACGGACATTCATCGAGCCTGAGCAGCGAATCCGCCATTTCGGCGTCAAGATCAAACTGAATCCAGTAAAAGAATTGCTGAAAGGTAAAAAGATCGTCACTGTGGATGATTCCATCGTTCGAGCGACCACCAGCCGAAAGATCAACAAGATGTTTCGAAATTCCGGCGCCAAAGAAGTTCATGTAAGGATCAGCTCTCCACCCATCACCCATTCTTGCTTCTTCGGCATTGATACGCCAAAAAGATCTGAGCTGATTGCCTCCTCTCATAAATTAAAGGAAATTCAGAAATTTATTAATGCAAACTCTTTACATTATTTAAGTTTAGAGGGCTTGAAGAAATGCGTGAGGGAAGATGCCGAACATTTCTGTTACGCTTGCTTTACAGGGGATTACCCCATCCCGTTCCAGATGGATTTAGAGTAGATTTAGGCTATCACCTTCTCTGCCCCCTTCCGGGACGGACCAATGCTTTCCCGGATTCGCTGATCTTTGAAACGAAAGTCAATATACCAGTTTTCTCCTCTTTGATAGACTGCCATTCAACTCGCCTCCTTTCTATTTACAAACTTCTTTATATAAACTCTCGGCTATCGATTCTGGAACGATGGAATACTGTTCTGGTGAATAACTGAGGGATAGAATCACTTTCCCCTTATTATCGTAGTAAGTCGCTGACAAATAACGGATCATTTTTTCTACACAGTTTATTTCGCACAAATATTTTAAGTAATCCAAATTCTCATATTTTTTCCCAAACTTCCCCACCATATCCATTACGCCCTTCTTCGTGTAATCCCATCTTATCCACACTCTGACAATGTTTTTAGATGGGCGAGTTATGTTCTGTGTATCATAGTAAATCAAATAATTGTCGTGGTCACCAAACAATTTCCAATCTGCCCCCCACACTTCCGCACAGCCAACGATAGCAAGTCCGATAAGAATAACTCCCAACTTACCCAATAATGATTTCATTCGGGTCACCCCCTCCTTTTTCAGGTTCTTCGAGCGAGGTTCTATAATCCTGTCTATCTCCATTTATAAATGACCCCGTTTGAATCGGCCCAGAACACATTCGACCAGACATGGCCGCTGCCATATCCGGTATCCACCCAATGCTCCCAAATATAGACACTCCCACCCCTACCATCAGGAGTCACCCGTGAAGGCGGTCCCATGCTATCTATTATTGTAGAAATGGGTTGACCTATTCCATCTTGTGTTAGCTTGTTAATTGAGGAGCAGCCGATAGTTAAGACCAATAACGGCAAGATTACCAATTTAACAAATAATGATTTCATTCGAACACCCCTTTTTTCACAAACTTCCTTATCATCTCACTTCCTTTTACTCTTCCATATATGGACGTATAAGATTTTCAAATTCCTCCAGCGACTTGCACTGTTTGTCTCCTACGCTACAGTCGGCAACATCTGGGTAAAGGAAAAGATTTTTCTCATAACCAGTCCTAGCAAAATAGATGGCATATACCTTCCCTTCGAAAACATCAATAAGACTATAATCATTAAACATTGGTTGGCCTTTGTAGCCAGTATGCCCATGTGCTAACAGAAAACACTTGTCTAATTTCTTATTGTAATGAGATTCATACGACCAGTAATAAGTACCAAAAGGGTCCGCTACAAAGCAACCTGACGGATCTATTTGGCTTTGATCGCCACAATATTTTCTTTCAAAGTTTTCTCTTGCCCCATTAGCACATTTCTCCTCGAGAGCCAGTGTGCTTTGAGCATGCGCATGCCCTGATACAGCAAAAAGGAAGATTAAACCAACTACAAATTCTTTCATCTTTCCACCTCCTTATTTATCCCCGTTTTTGCTTCTTCTCAAACCTCTCCAAATACTCATCAATAGCCCTTCTTACAAGCACTGCAACCGGAGCCCCAGTTTTGCTTGATAATGCCCTAAGTTTCTTCAGTTCAGTCTTGGTTAGAAAGATATTTGTTCTTATCTTGTTTATCATGGCTTCACCTCCTTTTCATTGATGTATACCATTATACACCTTAATATGTATTTGTCAAGCATTTTCTTTGGACTTTCTTGTCTCGAAACTTTCACTTCCATGAAGATTAAAAATGATGTATGTTAAATTAGTATTTAGCAATTGATAACCCTGTTCTTGAAGTAAGATAATTGTTTTCAATAAGTTTACGGAGTCAAAATATGGGTGAAGATCAAACAAGAGATGAGTTATGGAACGAATTAAAAATACTTCAATCTATCATTGATAAATTCGATGATTTTTCTTTTCGAGTTAAGAATTGGTTTATACCAGTTTTTGTAGCGGTTACGGGCTATGCAATAGTGCATTCTAAACCAGCATTGATTGTCTTCAACTTTGGTGTCATTTTTATTTTTTATATTTATGAAATATCTTACCGTTTAATCCATGGCGACTTCCTCAAGAGATTTCGTGAGGTACAAAGTATTTTGTGCCAAGATTTAGGAGTAGAAATTAAAGACAAAACACCAAATATTGACAAGTATTTATTGGAAATAGAAGATATACCTAAAGGATTGAAAATGCTTTCATTGCAGAAACGTTGGGGCATCGAAGAAGATGAAGCAAAGAGAAACATTAGTGAGTATCGATTGATCTTTAAAGGGCTTTTAAAATATCTTTTCCAGTTACGAATATCTTTTATTTATGTGGCAGCCTTCTTAGCTAATTTAATTGTACTAATATGTTTTCTCGCATAAAAATATTTGTAATACCCACTACGTAGGTTCAGTCCTCAAAGAAAAAAATCAATATTCAATTGTCAAAGAGCAAAGGTAATGTTTTAAATGTATAAAAAATTAAAAGATAGGAATGAAGCAATCTTATGGGCACGGAGCTTAATGGAACGCACAGATTGGTTGATTTGGGATACTGAAACAACTGGATTAGAAAAATCGGATGAGATTATACAAATTGGGATTATAGACCCCGATGGTAATATTGTCTTTGAAAGTCTTCTCAATCCTAAGAAACGCAGGATTTCACAAGAAGCAAAAGACATTCACGGAATTGACCTTCGTATGTTAAGGGATGCTCCTACATTCAAAGATATTTATCCAAAGTTATACAATATACTTAATGGGAAATTAGTCATAGCTTACAATATTGACTTTGAAAGTAGAATATTAATGCAGACCGGTAAAAAACATGCATATGAAGCCCCAAATGTCCCAAATATTAAATTTAAATTTCATTGTGCAATGACCGAATACTCCCAGTTCATTGGTGAATGGAGCGATTACCACAAAGATTACAAATTTCAGAAACTACCAAGGGCTACTCATAATGTTATCGGAGATTGTTTAGCAGTTCTTAACATAATAAAAGAAATGGCTAATGCTGAATTGAGCCAAATCCCCGACCCGTGGTGGAAAAATCTTTTGAATTATTTCCGAAGAAAAAAATAAATCAATATTCAATTGTCAAAGAGCAAGGCAAGGTCAGAAATGGTTCTACATTTTTTTATCCCATCAAGAATAAAGCCTTCTGAGACCAAAATCCCTGTGGTCTCCCGGAAGACTCCTTCCTGAGAGAGTGATTCTTAAATTCTCCCGATTATGCAACCTTTCAATCCGTATTCAATATTTTAGGCTTCGCCTTCATGGCATTCCGGAGCATTTTTGAGAATCTCAACGATTTTTCCCAATCTTCCTTAAACTAGTTTGGTGTGATATATGAATAAGTGAAAAGGTAAGAAAAGGATGGAGTTTTTGACCGAATTATATTTTATCCATAAATCATGTGATCTTCTCAAGGGTGAATCCTATGACAGTTGGTAGCCTTCAGAATTTTTTTGAACCCCAAGGCGTTGTTGTGGTGGGAGCGCGAAGGTCTTTTGGCTTCGGCTATGGCATTCCCCTGTTTCTACAGAAACAGGGTTGGGGGAATCGCCTCTATCTTGTTAATTCCGCAGGCGGGCAGCTGCATGGCCAAAATGTTTACAAACGAGTTCGCGATGTTCCCTCGCCTGTTGATCTGGCGATCGTCATTGTTCCTGCAGAGGCAGTCCTGGGGGTGATGGAAGAAATTGGAGAGCGGGGGATAAGAAGTGTCATTATTGAGACCGCCGGTTTTGCCGAGATTGGTAAGAGGGGCATGGCCTTACAGGAGAGGGTAAAAGCTATTGCCATGCAATACCGTATGCGGGTCATTGGGCCGAATTGTGTGGGTGTGGTTAATACGGAAAATAAATTCTGTTCAGTAGAATTAATCGAGGAATCTCTTACTCCAGGACCTCTCTCCATCATTGCACAGAGTGGGGTCTTTGGAAATATTCTGCTGGATTATCTTCCTCAATATGGTCTTTTGATCTCAAAAGCGGTTACGCTGGGCAATCGCTTGGATGTCGATGAATCTGATGTGTTGGATTATCTTGATCGTGATCCCATGACACAAGTGATCATGATGTATCTTGAGGGAGCCACAAATGGCCGACGTTTAATGCAGTCACTTGCTCATGTAACTCAAAAGAAGCCTGTCCTGATACTAAAGAGCGGCAGGACGGAGGCTGGCAAGCGAGCGACCGCCTCTCACACGGGCAGCATGTCTGGAGAGGATAATATCTATCGTGCAGCTTTTACGCAGGCAGGGGCGATTCGAGCTGAAAGCCTTTCCCAACTCATCGATCTGGCGCGGGTCTTCACGACTCAACCCTTACTTAAGGGTAACCGCCTCGGCATTATCACGACGAGCGGAAGCCTAGGAGCCTTAGCAACAGATGTCGCGGTGTCGAGTGGGCTCACCGTCCCTCCTCTCTCCTCATTTATGGTGAAACAGGCACGGGAAATATCGCCGGATTGGATGAATGTTAAAAATCCACTCGATATCGGCCCCTCGGGGATCTACGGCAAGCTCCTGCCGATGCTCTTGGCAGATCCGGGGATTGACATGGTGCTCGCTATTATGGTCATACCCTATGTGGCTGTCAGGCACTTCAAGAGCGTTGGAATGACTGCGAGGGATTGGTTTGGGGATATCGCATCTATTCGCGAGCGATATCCAGATAAGCCTTTGCTCGGCGTTGTGGTCGGCCACCCTGCATTTGTAGATGATATTACTTCCCTTTGCGGTCAGTCAATACCGATTTTCACTTCACCTGAACTGGCAGCCCAGGCCCTTGCTACATTATGGAGTTATTCCAAGACGCGGAAGAAATCAGGGGACAGAAGATCTGATATTAGTTAAAGCTGAACAAAGGTAGGGTCTAATATTATCGATCCTCCATTTGCTTGTTTCGACATTCCGGGTAATAATCTTCAACTCCAACAGCATCTTGCTATTGAAGGATAGTAGGTGAAAGTTTCAAATCCGCCTTGTGATCGGCAGGATTGGGGAAAAATGAGGACTCCTTCCGAGACTGTCGAAAAAGCCCAAATGTTGCGATTTTGGAGAATTCACATATAGTGAAATCAACTACTTACATGTCCGAAAAAACCCGATTTAAGGTTTTTCGACAGTCTCTCCTGAAGACCTCAAGGCAAGTATCCACATTACTATACCAGATTACAAATGATAATCTTTAAAAAGATAATTTTCACAAGGCTCGATATTGATTGACTTGTCCAACATATTAATGATATTTGTTTCATGAAAAATTACCCACCCAAGTTTCAGTTAACTTAACTACCTAACCCTTAACCTTCTGGAGGACATCATGAGAAGGAGTTTTCTGAAGGTGCCCATAGGAAGGCTCCAGGGAGATTTTTTTCTCTTTGGAGCTTTTTTCTTTCATACTCTCTAAGAATAGACATCGAGATCGCAAAAGTAATAATTCTTGATTAAGAAGGATCGGGGTATTTATCCTTAGTTAAGGTCAGATAATTACAAGCAAAGTATTATTCAGACAAGAAGGAAGGGAGGGAAAATTAATGATAATCACTAAGAGAATGATGTTGGCGACCCTGCTTTTTATTTTAGTAGCTTCGATAGCCAGCGCCCAAGGTATCCCTCAAGCAACAAATCCCGAGAAGGTAGGGTTATCGAAGGAGCGGCTGCAAAGAATTTCGGTATGGATTCAGGGGGATGTTGATAAAGGAATCGTTCCAGGAGCGGTCGTCATGGTTTTGCGCAAGGGCAAGATAGCCTATTTCGAAGCATTTGGGTATCGGGATAGGGAGAAAAAAATCCCTATGACCCGCGATTCAATTTTCCGTATTGCCTCAATGACAAAGCCATTTACTTCCCTTGCAATCATGATGTTGGCGGAAGAAGGCAAAATACAACTACCCGTTCCTGTCTCCCGGTATCTCCCAGAGTTCAAAGACCTGAAGGTGGGCGTCGAAAAGAAAGATCCGGCCACTGGTAAGGCCGAGCTTGTTCTTGAAACGGCCAGTCGTGAGATGACGGTCCAGGATTTACTCCGCCATACTTCAGGGCTCACTTATGGCTTTACCGGTAAATCTATGGTTAAGGACCGCTATAATGAGGTCAAGGCAGCTGATAGGGATCAGACAAATGCCGAGCTGGTTACAAAGCTCTCCAAATTACCCCTCCAAAACCATCCTGGAACGACATGGGATTATTCGCACTCCACAGATGTGCTGGCGCGAATCGTGGAAGTTATTTCAGGTGTTGAATTCGATACTTTTATTGCGGAGAGAATCGCTAAACCGCTTAAACTTACGGACACGGCGTTTTGGGTAGAAGGAGTTGAGCGGCAAGCGCGAATTGCTGAACCCCAAATTAATCCAGCAACTGACCAAAGACCCCCTGTCTTTGATGTCACAAAAAAGCCAAAATGGTTGTCTGGTGGCGGTGGCCTGGTATCAACTGCCCCCGATTACGCCCGTTTATGCCTAATGTTTTTAAATGGAGGGGTCCTGGATGGAGTACGTTTGGTTTCGCGCAAAACCGTAGAGCATATGACTTCCAATCACATTCCACCAGGATATAAATCTGCTTATCCGGTACAAATGCAAATTGTGTGGCCAAGTCCCAGTTTAGAGACTGGTCAGGGGTTTGGTTTAGGTTTTGCCATTAATTGCGAGCCAGGACTGAGTCCATTACCAGGTTCCAAAGGAGATTATTATTGGAATGGCATTTTTGGCACATCTTTCTGGATAGACCCGAAAGAACAGTTGATTGCCATTATGATGAACCAAACATCTCCTCTGACTCTGGTGTTTCCTTACCAATATCGTATGCGCCATTATGTGTATCAGGCCATTTCGGACTAGGAGAGCTCTCTTGGTAAGCTAAGAAGGCCCGACCATAATTTAAACTTGCTTGGATTATCAAGTTATATAGAAAGGCAGGGTCCTTATGCCCCCTGCCTTTTTTGTGCGCATTTCTGATGGTAATCGTTTACCTCCAGGTTTATATTAGAGCGAAGACTTGTAGGTGGAACCTGCAACCCACTTTTCCACCTCTTCCTTCCTGTAACTTTCTGTTCCTTAATTTTAGAAAAAGGTGTATATTACAACCGCAAATGGGCAATGCGGATATACTTCGACCCCAACGAATAATTCATTCTTAAATTAACTCGATTCTATATAATATTGTTTAAAGCGATCTTTTCTGGAAAAATAGCATGAAATTCGAACCTTTTTGAGCAGAAGAGAGCCTTTATTGGTTTAAGATTTAATAAAAATATAGAAGCAGCTTAAAAAATAAGTTATGGACCAATTTTCCATGATTAAAATTCTCGATATTACAGGACAGATATACTAAGGATGAAACGGATAATAAAAGCATCTACAATACTTATAATGGCAGCGGGATTGTTCATAGCGCTATGCAGATGTTCAACCCGATCGTTTGATAATTTAAATCAGGAAATGGAATACCTGGTTTCTGGATTAGTAGAGAAAGACAAATCGGTTAGGAATTGTGTTCTGTCTGTGATGAAGGGTGATGGCTCCTTCTCTTGGTCGGGCGCAGCGGGAATCGCCAGCCAAGACGGTCAGGTGCCTATGACCAAAGATACTCCCATTTATATTGCCAGTATCACAAAGCTATATACAGCCACGGCAATCATGCGATTGTATGAAAAGGGAGCACTCTCTTTAGATGATCCAATGTCGAGATACCTTCCAAAAGAGCTTATTCAAGGCATTCATGTGTATAAGGGGAAGGATTATTCCCACGAAATTACCATTAAAGAATTGTTATCGCATACTTCAGGCATAGCAGATTACTATACTGAGAAACCGAAGGGAGGGAAAAGCCTTTTTGACTTGTTCCTGGAAAAACCGGAACGGTCATGGACAGTAGATGAGACTATCGAAAGGGCACGAGACGACTTGGAACCTAATTTTCAGCCAAGTACGGATGCATCCTATTCGGATACAAATTTCCAGTTATTGGGAAAGGTCATCGAGGCCATAACCGGTAAGCCGCTTCACATCGTTTACGAGGATTTTTTCTTTCGTCCTCTGGGCCTCAAGCATACTTGGTTGACCGGCCGTTCCGAACCTCAGCTCGCTCCATCTGCTGCTCCAGCGGATATATTTTATAAAGATATGATCATTACCAATACCCGCTCGAATGGGGCCTACTGGGCCGATGGAGGCATTGTTTCTACAGCAGAAGAATGTATCATTTTCCTGAAAGCCCTAAATGAAGGGCGAATTGTTAGTGGAGATACGCTGAAATTGATGCACAACTGGCACAAATTGCAATTTCCGCTTCAATATGGGTACGGAACGATGTACTTCAAACTGCCCCGGTTCATTACTATGGTGATGAAAGTACCGCCTTTATGGGGTCATTCGGGTTCTACCGGCTCATTCCTTTATTATTCTGAGGACCTGAATCTGTACATGGCAGGATCTATCAATCAGGCAGAATCAAAGTCCAAACCCTTTAGACTGATGCTAAGGGTGATGAAGGCTATTCAATCGAAAATGTAGGTTCAACAATCCAAACCCGCAAACCGAAACAGACTTATTACCATTAGATAACCTGTGGGTATATCAGAATTGATTCATAGCGTTTTTAGGTGTTGTGATAATTACTATGGCACTTAACTCATCACAAACGCTTGCACAGCCGACCGGGCTACAGCGGCACTATTTCAAATGCTTTAGTTTGTTGAATTTTGTAAATTAATCAAAGTCAGTTGCCGTACCCAGCCCGGCGAGTGAAGCGAAGCGTTATGCTTACTTTCAACTCGTAATGTTCAATCTCTTGACATGATTCCCACTGATGACTTGTAGGTACAGTCTGTCTGGATGGGGTTATCTTCAAATACGTGAAATCCTGTGAGATTTAGAGTCGGTTTAGTTTTTTATGAGGGTCTTGGCTTAGATTTCTTTTTCGCTTTGCCCGCTGTAATTTTTTTCATTTCCGCCATACCCGCGATCAATTTTTGCCATTCAGACTTTATCTGCTCTCTTTCCTTTTCAACTTTTAAAATTTGGCGATAGACAGAAAGCACCCGTAAGGCAATCTTTGCTTTTGCGTCATTCACCTGTCTCCCGTCGCAATAATCCCTGAGATACTTCTCCGCTGTGTCCACCAATGGTTTAAAGAGTTCTGAATCCTTTTTCTTCATCTTCTCCATCCTTTACCTTTGTTTTAAACCGCTTCTCATGTTGAAGATTTTACCAATAAATACAAGTAAAGGCAAGGCAAATTATAAATGGCTTGACAGATAAATAAGACGCTATTATAATAGCCATATTGGAGGTGGGTATTATGAAGGTGGCAAATACCGTAGATTTAAAAAATAAAACGAACGAACTTCTGCGCGAGGTAATGAAAGGCAACCCTTTAATTATTACCTACAGGGGAAAACCGGCAGCCTCAATGCTTCCTCTAAACGAAAGCGATCTTGAAGATTTTATCATAGAGAATAGCCCTTCCATCAGAAGGAAGATTGCTAAAGCTGAGGAGGATGTTAAAGCTGGTAGGGTGGTTTCTCTCGACGATTATCTATCAAGTTTAGAGAAATAATTTGGAACTCTTCAACATTCAAACAACTCAGACAGCAGTTGATGATCTGAATAATATTCCAAAAGAACTGCGAAATAAAATCCTCCCCGATATCAGGAATCTTTCCTCCAATCCTTTCCTATTTGGAAGCAGTATTAAAAAGCTTAAAGGGTTTAAACCGCCGCTTTATAGACTTCGTTCTGGGGATTACAGAATTCTTTATCGAGTGCAAGGCCATCTTATAACCATAATGCGGATCATCGATCGAAAAGAGTTAGAAAGAGTTATCAGAAGGTTGAAACTTTAAACACCACCCTACCTTCATGTTTTATTTCGGTTCAACTGGAAAGTTTGCTTTCTAGCATTCGTTCCAAATACGTTTTTATTATTTTTTTGGATATCTTGGATTGGCCACTCCTTCGGTAGGTTTTCCAAAAGAAGCTGTATCTAGATTACGTAGAGGATGATTTTTCTCGTACATCGGCTTGAGTCTCTTTGCTCTTACCCCTTCCGGGTAGAACCGTGCAATGGCTGCCTGACTTCGATCGAGAGGGACTTGCTTAATCACATATTCAATCGTCCCCAAACCATTCTCCACTCCTCCATAAACTTGTTGCTCAATGTCTTTGCCTTTGATGAGATTCAGTTTTTTCGAACCCGGAGCAAGGGCATTAAATTCTTCGGCTTCAGAGTTAATCAGTCCTGGTGCTTCATTCATCAGATTTATACAGGCTTTATCCACAGCCACTGGGTCCAACGAGGCCAACACTCCAATACCATTAACAAAGGGCGTATCTGTCCATCCATAACAGTCGCAGGCGGGAGTGATATCCATCGCATAGTTGATGAAGAACACCCTTCCTGGTTCCTTCGTCATCATCGTTGCCAAAGCTGAATCAGCAATACGCCTGCCCAGAGCTGGTAAATAATCGAACCGCTGAATACCATTGATGCCTGCCATATTCACGCATAAGTTAGCACAAGCAAAGCAATAGACGCATGAATCCAAATCAATCTCTAATCCTTTTTCTGTCACCTTGATAGACCCTTCCGGACAACAGTCCTCACAGGTCTCCCACCATTCGCACTTTCGACCAGGACAGAGCTCGGCTTTAATGACCGGCTTATCTCCAGCCAGAGCGCCGTGAAGGTTCATCTTGCCTCGTTTGCTCGCACAGCCAACACCTATATTTTTGATCGCTGCTCCATAACCTCCAGCAGGATGTCCCTTGAAATGAGCGATGGATAGCATAGCATCCGCATCCGCAATGGCCCGAGCGACGAATTGTTTGTTCAAATAGTTCCCTCGGCCTTTGAGATCAACAATCACATCGTCTGTCCCCAGCCAACCATCCGCAATGATGATGGGACAACCCATCGAGGCATGGTTAAAACCATTGCGGTTAGCAGTCTCCAAATGGTCCAAAGCAAGGGTTCTACTGATCCATGGGTGGTAAGGCATTGTGGTCGTGTCAGTAACAAACGGCTTGCATCCTCGTTCTTTCAGTGCATCCACAAATGTCCGGACAATGATTGGCCTTAGGTAACCGACATTGTAGGCCTCCCCCATGTGAGTTTTGACCGCTACAATATCCCCTGGCTTGAGATGGTCCATCCAACCCGAATGCTCAAGGATCTGGAGACCTTTAATGGCAGTGGATTCTAAAAACCTTCTTGACCGGGCATCCATAAACCAAACTGTTGCTTTACTCATGGCTCCTCCTAACATTTTCTCTGGTGGTTAATCGCTTAGGTTGTAAAAGTGAATAAGCTGGATTCCCTTACACTCGATTCCTTCACCTCTGTCCGTTCATATTTTTTAAGACAAACTCTATGATATCCATTACAACAATAGGGATCTTCTTTTTTCGGGCTGTGGTCTGGATGGAACGGACGCACTGCTGACAGGCAGTGATTACCATGTCAGCTCCTGTGGCTTTGATCTCCTCAATCTTCGCTTGGGCTATGGCTGCTGAGAGGTCAGGACGCACCATCTCAAGGTTACCACCTCCTCCACAACACTTGCATTGCTCCCTATTTCCTTCCATTTCTACCAATTCCACGCCTGGAATAGCACGTAGGATTTCCCGTGGGGCTTCATAAACTCCACTTGCCCTCCCAAGGTCGCAGGGATCATGATAGGTCACTTTCGTTGTCTTCTCTTTGAAGCTGATCTTGCCTTCATCGATTAACTTCTTGATGAATTGGGTGGAATGAAAGATCTCGATATCCGTCTTACATTGCTCCATCCAGGTGTGGTAACAAGAGGGACAAGCAAAGACAACCCTTTCAGCCCCCTTCTCTTTCACTTTTTCCAAATTGTGTTGAATCAAAGCTTCGGCATCCTTTTTCATCCCGGCCGCGATCAGAGGAAAACCGCAGCACCACTCCTCCCCTCCCAGAATGGTGAAATCGACCCCGGCCTTATCCAGAATTTGGACAAAGGATTGAGGGATCCTCTTCGTCATTGGGAAGTAGGAAGCGACACACCCGACAAAGTAGACCACCTTTGCCTTTTCCCTCTGAAACATATCCTTGGGAACTTCACCCAACGCCTGCACCCACATCGGCCGGTCCTCGTTTGGCTCACCGATAATGTTATGAACTTTTTTTAAAGTCCCTGCTAACTGGTCCATGATATGCGGATACTCTCCCTTTTCCACCATGAATCCCCGCGTCGCTATTCTCAAATCCTTTGTGTCAATAAACGCAGGGCATACCATCGTGCACCTTCCGCATAAGGTGCAGAGGTACGGGTATTCGGAATACTCTTTTGGCACCTCCCTGGTCTTTGTAGTTCCGAAGAACACTCCCGGCAAGCCGTATGCTTTCCTGATGAAAGATCTGAGGTTAGAAAAAAATCCTCCCATGGTGGTCTCTAATTGTTGTGTTTGTGCATAGACTGGACAGACACCCACACAGCTGCCGCATTTCACGCAGGAATCGAGCGCGATGAGCTCCTTAACAGAGAGAGGAAGAGGAGTCTTTCTGGCCCCAGGCTTAAATGCTTCTTTGGGCATCAAGTTGATGAACATGATCACCGGTATCGTGATGATATGCCAAAGTTTTTTATTATATGGAATAAAGGCAACCAGAGTAGCCAGGAATAATCCGGATATAGACCAAAGGGGATAGTTGAGAGAGGACCATGGCAGGCCCAGGGGGGCAATGATTTTGCTCAGACCAAAGGACAAGAACCAATATTGGGCCACAGAGTTCGGAAGGGAATAGGTGAGGAGGCTCGTCGCCTCACAGAAAAACCGAAGGATGAACCATCCCCCTAACAGGTTCACTGCAACAATATCACCGATCGATGTTTTAAAAGTTGCAGCTTTTGCCACGAATCTGCGGTAGATGGCGATGAATTCTCCCGTCAATATCATGGCTCCAAAGAGGTCGAAGGAAATCGCAAAAAGGGCATCGGAAAAGCTCAGAGAGGGGCTGGCCACATCGTGGAAGTAGTAAAAGTCACAAAACGGTGCATAAAAAAATCTAATCAAGTGTGGAAACTTCTCAAATTGAGGCATCATTTCCACTTTCAGGTGGCCCGCGATAAGGATCCCGGGGTAACCGATCATGATCAAAACCTTCATCAACCATCTCAATTTGTCCTGACCGAAAAGTCTCCTCTGGAGGATACCATCCAAAAACATTATCTTTATTAACTTCAAAATCTTTTCGCTAAAAAGGGTTGAAAAGACACCTCTCACAAGGGCCCACGAATCCCATTGCCCTCGCCAGTAAAGGAATAGCCTCAAGGCGAAACCAGTGAAAAAGACTATCGCGCCCAACATGAAAAAGGTCACAAAGAGTGGATGACCGGTCACCATATATCTCCTCCTTCAGGTTGTTAGCTCATAGGCCTACAGCTATGATCGCTGACATCTGTCTCGGGCAATATCTCAAAAGGCAATCAGACTCTTCTCCCCTTTCGAAGCCTTTGGCTCCCTTAAGTACTTTCCTTGTCGACAAACCCTACACCCCTTCTTTTGAAGGATCTCTAAAATTTGTCAAATGTTATCATTTAACACAGGAAGAAAAATTTTGCTCAAAAAATAACTGTTGATTTTTCATTGTAATTTTAACATTTATTTCAAACTCTATCCATGAGGATGACGCGAAGAAATTAATGCTTTATACCCTCCCTCTTTGGTGCTACCTAAGAGGGCATCCACTAATATTAATTCTTTACAATTGTCCTGAGAATTTAAAGTATCATTGGCTTTATTTTTGGTTAAGGCCTTGACAAATCAGAAAAGAGACTTTGGTCCCCCTCTTGTCGGATTTTTTATTCCGTGTTATTTTTATTTAACAGTCATCAAAAAGATATGAATTTATCCATTCTGAAAGCTATCTTCGCCTCCATGGAGCAGGGGGTCGTTTTTATCAATGACCAAAATCGGATCGCCTACTGCAATCCGGCTGCAGAGAAGATTCGAAACATTAAGACGGATCAAGTATTGGGCCAATCCATCTTAGATCGCCATCCTCAAAAGTCCCATACAAAAGTCCTTCAAATTATTGAAGACTTAAAATCCGGTCAAGTGAAAGGACACCACCGGATGAATATCCAGATGGTGCAAGGGAAATTCTATGATAATACCTATTCTGTCGTCTGGGGTCCAAAAAACAAATATTTGGGCGTCATCGTTGTCACCCAGGAAGTCACCCAACGAAAGAAGACAGAAGATGAGCTCAAAGAGGCATTGAAAAAACTGGAGATCGCCAATGAAGAATTAAGGCGGCTCGATCAAATGAAGGACGACTTTCTCTCCACCGTCAGTCATGAACTGAAAACCCCTATGATCTCAGTGATGGGCTATATCGGAATGATGCTCAAGGAGAAAATTGGCTTATTGACTGAGCAACAGAGAAAGTTTTTAGAAATATCTTACAAGAACCTTTTGAAACTTGAAAAGAACATAGACAACCTTTTGGATCTGGCCGAACTCGGAATACTCAAAGAGTCCTGGATATTCGAAACGATCGATCTCGTTAAAGTGATCGAATTTTCATGCGCCACCGTCGAACCCCTGGCTAAGGAACATCAAATCCAACTGGAAGCTCAACTCCCTTCCCAACAGGTAAAGATCACCGGAATCGAGGACAAACTCAACCAGCTCTTCGATAATCTTCTCACCAACGCCATCAAATATAACCGTCAGGGAGGGAGGATCTGTGTGAGCATTGATCAGGATTCTGAATTTGTCTTCACCCGCATTACCGATACAGGAATGGGAATCTCCCATCAATCTCTTAAGGAAGTTTTCACACGCCATTTCCAAGAAAAAACAAAACCCCTTGGAAATGCCAAGGGGTTAGGAATTGGGCTCTCCCTCGTTCAGGAAATTGTTAAACTCCATCACGGAGAGATCCAGATCGAAAGCGAATTGGGCAAGGGAACTTCTTTTACAGTGATGCTCCCCAAGAATCACTAAAATAAGTTCGGAGTTCTTCGTTGGGAGTTCGGAGCATTTAATTTGGGGTTCTTAGTTTTAAACTCTAAACTCCGAGCTCATAACTCTTAACTATTATTTCTTCCCGCCTCCCAAGAATCCCTCCGGTTTCCCTAAATCGATGAGGGGAATCCCTCCTCCCGAAACCTGCGGCAAAATCCCATTCCATTTTTCAATAGTTTTATACTGAACCAGGATGGGACTGATCGAACGGGCGAGGGCTTCATTGGCCTTGGCTTGTCCCTGAGCCACGACTGAGATCGATTCAGCCTCTCCTTTAGCCGTGGCAACCTTTTGCTGAGCCTCGATCTCTCGCTGGAATAATACCTGTCTCTGAGTCTCCACCTGCTGTTGGGCAACCTGTTTGGCTTCAACTGCCTTCTCATATTCTGGAGAGAAACGGATGTTGGCAAAGTAGATATCATCGACAACGATATGATACCTGGCCAAGTTTTCCCCCAGTTTTGTCATCGCCCTCTTCCGGACCTCTTCTCTTTTCGGAAGAATCTCGGTGATCTGATAGATCGGGACGACCTCCTTGACAAAGTCATTAAAAGCCGGATCGATGACTTTGTTGGCAAAGTCAAGTCCCACCTTTTGATAGAGATCATTGACAAAGGATGGATCAATATGGAAGTTCATCATCCCGGTCAGCTTTACCATTTGATATTCCTTTGAAGCGGCATCAATCTCCTTGAATGGATGAGGCTGAACCCTGACGTCGACCTTAATCACCCTTTCCGCCATAGGGACTTTGAAATTGAGCCCTTCACCCATGACCCTCTTTTCTACACTTCCCCACCAGAGGACGACTCCTCTATGGCCTGCAGGGACGAGTGCGAAGGAACTCCATAAAAAAATGAAAATAATGAGAAGGATAATGAGGATCCCAATGGTTCGGGGCTTCGGTCCTTTGAATTCAAAAGCGTCTAAGGTTCTTTCCGGCATAGTCCACCTCCCATAAACGATTTGCCTTTAAATTGTTAAATCTCCAATTTTACCTCTCCCACATCCGGTAAAATGATGAGGCGTATCCGTGTTCCAATCTTGCCACTCCTGTTTGAATAGCTGCCTCCCGTACATTATTCGACACCTTTTCTGGGACCTTCCGGTTCAAGACACTCGGAATGATATAATCCTCGCTCAATTCCTCCTCAGAGATCATGTGCGCAATGGCATTGGCTGCAGCGAACAACATCTGATCATTGATCTCTCTTGCTTGGCAGTCCAAAACTCCCCGAAAAAGACCAGGAAAACAGAGGACATTATTGATCTGATTGGGATAATCTGAGCGTCCTGTGGCAATAATCCTCGCTGATCGGCCTACTTCCTCAGGCATGATCTCGGGATCGGGATTCGCCATGGCGAAGACAATCGGGTTTTTTGCCATTTTCTTGATATCGTTCACATGAATGACGCCAGGTTGAGAAAGGCCAATAAAAAGATCAGCACCCTTTAGGGCCTTTGATATGGGCCCACGAATCCTCTCTGGGTTTGTATTTTCTGCGATGAGTGTCTTTATTGGGTTCATGTTTTCCTTTCGACCTTTATAGAGAATACCACTTCGGTCGCATCCAATAATTTGCTTCACTCCTGCAGAAAGGAGAAGTCGTATGGAAGCAATTCCGGCGGCGCCCAGACCGCTGAAAACCACTCGGATATTTTCCAATCTCTTGTTAACAACCTTCAAGGCATTGATCAATCCTGCCAAAATCACTACGGCTGTTCCATGTTGATCATCATGAAAGACAGGAATATCCAATTCATTTCTCAATCGTCTTTCGATCTCAAAACAACGGGGAGCAGAGATATCCTCCAGATTCACTCCACCAAATCCAGGGGATATAGATTTAATCACTGTGACAATTTGTTTTGGATCTTTAGTTTTTAAACAAATGGGAATGGCATCGACACCTCCAAATTCTTTAAATAGCATGGCTTTGCCTTCCATGACCGGCATCGCTGCCTCCGGTCCGATATCTCCAAGCCCAAGCACCGCCGTCCCATCCGTGACGATAGCTACGGTATTCCTTTTAATGGTCAGGTCATAAACCTTCCTTCGATCCTCATGGATCGCCATGCAGACCCTCGCTACTCCAGGCGTGTACGCCATGGAAAGATCCTCTCGGGTGTTCAGGGGAATCTTATTTTTAATTTCGATCTTTCCTCCCTGATGAACCATAAAGGTTCGATCTGTGACATTGAGGACATTGACTCCTTTCACCTGCTTCACCCGGTCCACCACCTTCTGCCCCATCGGGATATCTGCCACATTTACGATGATATCTCTGATGGTGGTGTTCTTCTTAAATCCCGAAATATCGATAGCACCAATATCCCCTCCTGCTTTGCCGATGGCAGAGGTAACTCTCCCCAGCATCCCTGGTTTAGAGAGTATCTCGACTCGAATTTGGATACTATAGCTTGCACTGGGCGTCCTGATCATAAAATCGACCTCCTTGTTTCAACTTCTACATGTCAACTCGGAATACCTTAGGGCCTCAGTGACCAACCATAAGGTCGAGCACAAAACTCCCTTGCGGCATCCACTCGATAAGGCGTCCTTTCGACATCCACGATCACAGTAAAACAATGGTCAAATCGTTGAAATTGGTACCGTGTAAACGGGAAGAAGAAATCGAAAGCTCCATGGGGCAGGAGAACATCATTCAATTGGGCGACCACCTGATCACGGTCCTGGATCCTGAGGTTGGCACGGACAGGACTCCCATCATTTCTCAACCTTGCTTTGAAACGAACATCTTGCCCAGAGTTGACCGGATCTGGATACATATCGAGATCCTCAACAAACAGGGGACCCATACGGGGTACTGTCATAGACCATCCTTGATAAGTTCTCCGCGCACAAAATTCTTTTGCGACATCGATGAGCCTTCTCGTTCGTTCAATATCCACTTCTACCGTGAAGCAATATTCATTTCGCTGGAATCGGTAGTCCGTCTGAGGGAAGGCAACCCGATTATCTCCCGGCCTGAGTACAACATCATAGACAGCAGCTACCACCTCATCCCTATCTTTAATAAAAAGGTTGATCCTCCCAGAATGTCTGGAGAGATTAGAGACGACAGCCTGAAAATTCACCCACTGACCCTCCCGCACAGGATCAGGGTTCATCTCTAACTGAAGGACCCTCAGATCACCGGGTTGGAGCATCGGTCCCAAGAGTCTTTCAAAATACTTATCCGGTTGTGATTGGACCAACGAGGGAAATAGGAACCAACACCCGAGTAATAGGATGACAAGATTTTTTTTCATATCGTCTCCTCCTCTTATAAATCTTTAAACCAGTTTCTTCTCTACCAAAAAATTCATCGCCTTTTGGCACGATGTGGTGGCCAGGGAGATGGCTTCGGAAAAAGACCATTGAGCTTCTTGAAATTGAGACATATGAATTCTTCCAACCACTTCCATCACTTTTCTCCCTAAGTCAGCATAATGGCCCGATCCCAAGACATTCTCTGCAATTCGAATCTCCCGGAGTAATCCTTCCAAATACCATACCAATACCTTTTTGCCCCCGGAAAGTTCTTCCTCTCCTTTTAGAGACACCAATTGATCCAAAAGGCTTGTCCCAATAATCAACCCAGATTTCATCTTTTCTGAATATTGGAAATCCAAAATCGCCTCTCTTGTTTCCATTCACCCCTCCCCTTTTTCATCCATTATTTTATCATCTCTCGTATCGTTTTGCCCGTTCAATATATTTTTTTGTGGCCACACTTACCTTCACCACATCTTTGACTTTGATAAACTGAGAAACCTGAATCTTGTATGCCATGGGAGAGGGTCGCAGGCTTGTACACTTCATCCTGAAGACTGCTCATTTTTTCTCCACCCATATGATATTCGGTGGCAAGAACTTTATAAAGGCTTTGCTCGAGCTGCAGGATCATTCCAGTTTTGAGATCGGATGCTGGAACCATACTCCTTTCTTTAAAAAAATGGAAAGCTGTATTAAAAGTGAATAAGATGCAAAGGGCTCAATGGTTGGAGAATTATCAGAAAAAAAAGGAAAAATCAAGCACCTTTCCAGCCTGTTAAGCTCTTGGCATTTTTTGAGGATGATAGACAGTCTGTGAAAAGTGAAAAACGAAGTAGGGTTTATCGATAGGGTTTGAGTCGTTCTAAAAATTTGGGATCAATAAGAATCCCCAATTTCCCAGCCTGATCACAATGTTCAATGGCTAACTTAAATTCCTGTCTCTCATAATAGGTGACAGCCAGACTATAGTGAGCTTCTGCAAATTTAGGATTGATTTCCAGTGCTTTTTGAAAGGAAGTGATCGCCTCTTCTATTTTCTTCTTTTCCCGATAGATACTCCCGATATTATAATAACCCTTGGCATAGTCCGGTTTGATGTCGATCGTCTTCTGATACTCAGCGAGGGCCTGATCTAACATTCCCTGTCTGAAGTAAAGTATTCCAAGATTGGTATGGGCCTCAACAAAATTCGGATAGATTTGAAGCGTCTTCTGATATCGAGCCATTGCCTCTTTGAGGTTTCCTCTTCCTTGGTAGGCGACCCCAAGATTAAAATGGGCCTCAGCGAAATTGGGATCAATACGGATGGCTTTTTCATACTCCGAAATCTCTTTTTTCCACTTTCCCTGCCTTCCATAGATAATGCCGAGATTGAGGTGGGCTTTTGCATGCTTTGAATCTAATTTCAGCACTTTTTGATATTCCTCGACAGCCTCATCCAAATTCCCTTTCTCTGCGGCACTGTAAGCCAATTGAAAATGTTCCTCAATGGTGACGGCTTTATCTTGCTTTTTGGTCTTGCTTCCCCCTGCGCAGGAGATCAACAGAAGGATCATTGTAAAAATAAAGAAATATTTCGCCATCGTTTTCAAGGGTCCCCTCCTAAGTTAAAAATCTCCTGATTCATTAACAAAAAAACAAAAGTAAATCAAGAAATATTATTTCTTGACTGTTGCCAGATATATCTTCGATCAAACCCAGAATTATTTTTGGGCCCTCTTTCTGACCATTCTTCTCAATCTTATCGTCATCCTGCTCGTTTGGCTTGCTGCCCGCCGAAAATTCCAAAGACTCCATCCTTTGCCATTTTAACTCTCCCTATGCTAAAATTTGTTTTTATCTTAGAACTCTATTCGCTATGCCCTCTAATTTACACCTATTGACGCACATCCCCGCATGGTGTAAGAATGGATTAAAAACAGAAGAGGGGATATTTATACGAAGTCTATTCTAATTGTCGAGGATGAAAAAGATATTGTTGATCTAATCGCCTACCATTTGAAGCAATCCGGTTTTTCTGTCCTCACCGCCATGGATGGCGCTTCGGGACTGGAACGGGCAAGAAAAGAAAGACCCAGTCTCATTATTTTGGATCTCATGCTTCCTGAAATGGACGGGAAGGATGTCTGCAGAGCACTCAAATCAAATCCACTCACGCGATCCATCCCCATCCTCATGCTCACTGCAAAGGTGGAAGAGATGGATCGGGTAATAGGGTTCGAGTTGGGTGCGGATGATTATGTCACCAAACCCTTCAGTCCAAGGGAATTGGTTTTAAGGGTGAAAGCAATCCTTCATAGAAAAGAGGCTCCCTATGAAGGTGAAAAAACGATTCAGATAAACGACCTCTTGATCGATATTGATCGCCATCTGGTTTCTTCCAAAAAAAGACCCCTTCCATTGACCTCCACCGAATTCAAACTCCTTGTAGAACTCGTAACCAACAGGGGACGTGTTCAAACTCGTGAACGTCTTCTGGACAAGGTTTGGGGATACACTTATGAAGGGTATGCCCGGACAGTGGATACGCATATTCGCCGATTAAGAGAAAAACTGGGACCTTTGGGTAACTCCATCGAAACCATCCGAGGAGTGGGATATCGATTCCGAGAGGAGAAAGAATGAACCTTCCTTTCCAGAGGAAATTGATAGTTTTATTTATCTTTCTCTCCTTTTTGCTTCTTTTGATTCAAGGGTACCTCGTCTATGGTCTAAAAAAATCTTTCCTTCTTTCTTCCTTGATCAGTGTTGGGATCGTCACTCCTTTGGCCTATATGATTTTGAGATATTTCACCCAACCGATCAGAGAAATGACGGATAGGGTGAAGCGGTTAACTGGCAGTAAATCGGATCGAGACGCTCATGTCTATTCAGAGGATGAGCTGGGAAGGCTATCAAAGTCAATCGGTGAGATGGGTACTCAACTTCAAAAAAAGATCGACGAGGTCTCCAAAGAAAGGGATTATCTTCAAACGATTCTTAAGGGTATGGTTGAGGGTGTTCTCGTCGTGGATGAAAGGGGTCGCATCCTGATGGTGAACGATGCCCTCCGAAAGATATTGTCTCTCTCTTCGGAGGTCGTTGATAAAGCACCTTTGGAAGTTATCCGTAATGCGGAGTTAGAGGAGGCGATTCGAGAGGCGATTCAGAAAGGAAAAAGTGCAGCCTTTGAATTAACCTTTCCATTATCCGGAGGGAAAACACTCGAGGTCAACGTGGTGGGAATTTCTCCCTCCCCCGAAGAGATAGGCCAAGAGGGTGAAAAGAGAAAAGGGGCGATTGCTGTCTTTCATGATATTAGCCGATTGAAGGAGTTGGAAAAAATTAGGCAGGATTTTGTGGCCAATGTCTCTCATGAATTGAGAACTCCATTGACTACCATCAAAGGTTATACGGAGACACTTTTAGATGGAGCCTTGAAGGAAGAAGTGGGACCTCGATTTCTCCAGGTCATCCAGAAACATGCCGATCGTTTGACAAAAATTGTTGAAGACCTTTTGACGCTATCCAAGATCGAATCTAAAGAGTTTTATCTGAAATGGGAACGTCTTCCCCTTTCTGGGCTGATCGATGACGTTTTGGATTTTGTCAAAGAGGCGGCAGAGAAGAAGAAAATATCCATCTCACGAAGCATCCTTCCTTCTTCTCTTGAAGTGATGGGGGACCGAAGTTATTTAGAACAGGTGTTCATCAATCTTCTGGATAATGCTATCAAATATACCCATGAGACAGGAGAGATTTCGATCTCTGCCCTTGAAAAAGGGCAAAGAGAGATTCAAGTTGTGATCAAAGACAATGGCATTGGAATTCCAAAAGAAGACCTTTCCAGAATTTTTGAACGTTTTTACAGGGTGGATAAAGGGAGGTCCCAAGAATTAGGTGGCACCGGCCTCGGACTCTCCATTGTCAAACATTTGGTTCAAGCCCATGGTGGAAGGGTGTGGGCAGAGAGTAAGCTCGGGGAAGGATCCACCTTTTATTTTACTCTGCCCCACATCGCCTTGGATGCAGGGCAAAACCCGACGAAGCCCTGAACGTGAAATAGTTCAGGGGGATTAAAGGTCCTTGAAAGAACTCTCGATTCGACCCAAATCGGATTCTGCAATATGAACAACAAAGATGGATTCATTGGCACCCTCCATAGCAGAACCGTAGATGTAATCGATGTTCACATTCGCTTCGCCAAATCTTTTCGCCACTCTACCAAGCATCCCCGGTTGATTTACCAATCTGAATACTAATACCTGATCTTTGTCTATCAAATGCTTGGATTTGATCAATGTCTTCTCGGCTTCGGGAGCTTTGTCTACCAGAAGTCGGATCAGGGAATAATCTGAAGAGTCTTTTAAGATACCCCGATAACTCTCAGCCAGGGCAATCCGCCTACCCGTTTTTTCTCTCATGTTATAAAGCTCTTTGACCGAATCCTTTGCATTTTGAATGCTCATAGCTAGGATATTGACATTTGACGCTTTGAGCACATCGCAGAGTTTCGAGAGCTCCCCGGGTGCATTCGTTAAGATCACTGAAAGTTGAGTTTTTTCCTCCATCGTCCCCTCCCTCTTCTTAACCCAGAATTAACGAAATGGTGAACGAAAATTAACAAATTGACGGCAGAAGGTCAAGCCTTAAAAGGATTAAATGTCACATAATTTTCATTTTTTTGACATCTTCTTGTCACATTAGGGGGTTAATCTAAAAACATGAAAAAATGGTTGCTGGCTGATCTGCACATTCATTCAACCTTCAGCGATGGGTCTATGCCGGTGGAAGAGATTGTAAAGATTTATGGGGAAGCAGGTTTCGATGTGATCGCCATCACCGACCATCTTTTTGATACCCAATCCCCGAGGAGTCTCGAAATTCACGAAGAAGGAAAATCGATCAAGGATGTTGAGGCTTACTTCCAAAAAATCGAAGAGGTCTCCCAGTGGGCGAAACAGACCTTTGGCCTTTTAGTCATCCCTGGTCTTGAGATTTGTAACCTTTCTGAAGATTACCATATCCTTGGTATTGATTTGAAGGAAGGCGTAAATCCAAATCAAGATGCAGAGGGCGTGATCAAAGAGATTCATCGTCAGGGCGGCCTTGCCATCGCTTCTCATCCCCATTTGAAGCTTTCCTACTTCTTACAAGGGGACACCCTATCTATTCAGAGGCATCCTCTCCATCTATGGAAATATCGGGGGAGATATGTGGGTAAAATCGATGCATGGGAGATTGCCAACCGCGAAGACCTCTTTCCCATTATAGGATTGGAACGTTACCCTTTCTTGGCCAGTTCCGATTTTCATGAACGCCATCACCTCACCTCTTGGAAGTCACTCATCCTTGCCGAAAAGGATAAGGAAGATGTCAAGAAAGCTATTATTGAGAAGAGTGTTAGCCTCTTCTTCTTTAGAGATGGGATAGAAAGTAGTATTCCGCCTCAGATCGAAAATCGTGAAGCATTTGGAGAAACGATTATGGACGACGAAAAGGATTGGGAGGGTCCCGGAAAAGCTAAGATCTTAATCGCCGATGACGAAAGAGATCTTGTGGAGATGCTCTCCTATAACCTCCAGAAAAAGGGATATAAAACGATCAACGCCTACGATGGATTTGAGGCCTGGGAGAGAATCGAATCAGAAAACCCTGACCTCCTCATCCTCGACCTGATGATGCCAGGTATTGATGGCTGGGAACTCTGTCGCCTGATCCGTCGTAGTCAAAAAAAAGAGATCAATGAGATGGGAATATTGATGCTCACCGCCAGAGCCATGCCAGAAGACAAGGTCTATGGCCTTGAGCTTGGGGCCGACGATTATCTCACCAAGCCTTTTTCTCTTCATGAATTAATTCTAAGGGTTGGAAATATCGTCAATAAAAAGAACTCCATTCATGGGTTAAATGAGGAGGTGGATCATCTTCGTTTTGAAATAACAAATACTGAAAAGAATCTTCGAAGAGTAGTCCATGATCTGAAAAATCATCTTCTCTCCATGGGCATATCAGCAAAGCTGCTGTTGCGCAGGAGAAAGAAGGAGGAGAAGTTGAGATTTACCACGAATATTTACGAAAACAGCCTCCGACTGACTCGATGGGTAGAGGACATCCTTAGATTTTATGATCTCTCTTCGCAGGGATTGAAATACGAGATGAAAGAAGTGGAGATTCAATCAATGGTTGAACAAGCGGTCGATCTGTTGAGAGACTTAGGAAAGAAAAAGGAAATCGAGATCCTCTTTCATTCATCTCCTCCTGTTTTATCCATCCAATGTAGTGAGCCATTGTTGCAGAGGGCCCTCGATAACCTCATCTCTAACGCACTGAAATATACGCCAAATGGAGGAAGCGTGGAGGTGTCTGTAATTCCATACTCAAGGAAGGACGATGAAGGCATCGTGGAAATTTCTGTCAGGGATACTGGGATAGGAATTCGTGAGGAGGATATGGAAAGAATCTTTGAACCTTTCTATAGAGGAAAAAATTCTTTATCAGAAAATGGTTTGGGCTTGGGTCTATCTTTTACAAAAGAAGTGGTGGATTTGCACAGGGGGAGAATCTTAGTCCACAGTGAACCCAATAAGGGGAGCACATTTTCCATCCTCTTACCCGTTAAGGGTAATTTTAAAGCAGAGGAGATGGAAAGAGGTCATGGGATTATTTAAATCAAAAGGAAGAATTGTAATGAATTATGAATTTGTGTATGAAGAGGATTTTTTGATTATCAAATTATCAGGTTCTACCGGAGTAAACGAACGTCTCCTGGTAAAGGAACATGTGGCTTCTCACCTCCAGCAACCAAACCAAAAGGTCATTGTTGATTTAGAGGGTCTCAACGAAACAGAGGGAGTATATCTCTTAGGAGTCTTGAATACGATAAAGATGGAATTTCAACTCATGGGTGGAGAGGTTAAACTCTGCTCCTTGAGGCCGAGTCTTTATCGTTATTTTAAGGAAAATCGTTTGGATCGGATTTTCGATATTGTGCAGCCGGCAGAACAAGCCAAACGAAGTTTTAAGGGGAAAAGCAATGGGAGCTAAAACAGAAGAGATCCAGCAAGATATTTATCTTTTAAAAGGGGAAGGAAAAGGTAGTCACAATTATCTGGTCCGTGCAGCTTATCGAAATGTTTTGATCGATTCAGGCCTGGACCAAAATTTTCTTCGTCTTCAGGAACAACTGCTCAGCCTAGGGCTGAAGCTCAGGGATATTGACGTGGTGATCAATACCCATGAGCATTTGGATCACATCGGTTCCAACCGGTATTTCCAGGAATCTTCTTTGATCGCTGCACACCGTTTCGCGGCAACCAAGATTACTCTCGAAGATCACTATGTGACCCTCTACCGTTCTGGAGACCTGAACGAGGTGCCGCTCCGCGTACATCTCTGGTTGGAGAATAGATCACTTTTCGACCTCGGAAGTCATACTCTTGAAGTAATCCATACGCCGGGACATACGTCAGGCTCCATATGTATCTATGAGTTCAAAACAAAGGTTCTTTTCTCAGGAGATACGGTGTTTGAGGGAGGCACCCTTTCCTATATTGCCGAATCTGGAAGCGTAGGAGATTACATCAATTCTATCATGCGATTAGAGGCTCGGAAGATATCAAAGATCTTTCCAGGTCATGGAGACATTTCTCAAAATCCCGAGCAGGATTTATCCGAGGCAATTATCAATGCGAAGAAACTATTGCGGTGAGAGAAGACCGTTTCAATCATAGACTATTCCCCATCTAAATCCGTAAGCACGCGCCCATATTCGACACTTTCGTCGAAGAAATTAAATCTCAGAGAGGGCTAGACTAATTGTTTCGATTAAAAGTCTTAGGATAATTAAGTCGAAATGGAGGTGAAAAAAGATGGTTCATGAAAATTTCAAGGAATCGTAACATAAATGTAACAAAGGTGTTTTAAAATTTTCTAATCAAAAATCAATCAAACATATTTTATGGGGAGGTAAAATTATGAAACGTTTTAGCATAAGAATTTGGATTTTACTCATCAGTATCGGTTTCGCCGCTATTGCCTTTCATGGGACCATTGCAGAAGCTCAGACGGCGATGATCCAAATCAAAGGCTCCGATTCTGAGGTCAACCTGGTTCAAAGATTAGCCGAGGTTTTTATGCAGAAAAACCCTGGGGTGAACATTGCGGTCACCGGAGGGGGATCTGGAACTGGAATTGCTGCATTGATTAACAAGACGACGGATATCGCCAATTCGTCGAGGGGTATGGAACCAAAGGAAGAAGAAGCAGCAAAAAAGGCAGGGGTTCAACCTTTCCGAATCATTTTTGCGACAGATGGCATTTCGATCATAACCAATCCAGCGAATCCAATAACCAAGCTTACCTTAGAACAATTGGGGAAGATCTTTAAAGACGAGATCACCCATTGGAAAGAAGTGGGAGGTACTGATGCAAAAATCTCCCTTTATGGCAGACAGAGCAATTCTGGAACGTACGTCTTTTTCAGAGAATTAGTGGTTAAAGCCGACTATTCTCCTCATATGAAGGCGATGAACGGAAATGCACAGATTGTTGAAGCTATAAAAAAGGACCAAGATGGGATTGGCTATGTTGCTGTAGGTTATGTGGTAAATGAAAAGGATGAGGTGATGCCTGGAATAAAAATTATTAACATTGCAAAGGATGGAAAATCAGAGGCTTACAGCCCCGCCAAGATGGAAAATGTGATGTCTAAAAAGTACCCGATCACCAGACCTTTAAACCAGTATACGAATGGGAAACCCTCGGGTAAGCTTTCCGATTTCATTAAGTTCGAGCTTAACAAGGAAGGACAGGAAATTGTCCGCAAGGAAGGATTTTTCCCAGTCCAGAAGGAATGGATGGAATTTAACCGAAAGCAAGGTATTTAATGGAGGTTTCTTGGATCCAGGAAATTGGGAGGGAGAGTTTCTACAAACAAGTTTCGGAGAACTTTCCCTCGATCTTCTTATCGAAAGGTTGTAAACATTTACGTGAATAAAAAAATCCACGAAACTCAGACGAGAATTGTTTTTACCAAATTTCAAAGGCGAAAGCTTAAAGAAGTCCTCATTGAAAAATTCTTCTTACTGAATGGTCTGTTGGCGATCGTCATCCTTCTGGGTATCTTTTCTCTCTTATTCATCAAGAGTTTCCCAGCTATCCGAGAACTCGGTTGGAAGAGTTTTTTCGGGAGCACCGTATGGAATCCCAATTCCTATACGACTCCACAGTACGGCATTCTCTCCCTGATCCTCAGCACCCTCATGGTTACTCTTGGGGCACTATTTATTGCTGTCCCTTTAGGGGTGGCTTGTGCGGCTTTCCTTTCTGAGGTAGCTTCTCCAAGAATCCGCGAGGTCCTTAAACCTGTCGTAGAGATTTTGGCAGGAATCCCATCGGTAGTGGTAGGATTTCTTGGTATCGTCTTACTCAATCCTCTGATCGCAAAAGTTTTTGTAATTTCAAATGGCCTGAATGCTTTAAACGGAGCTATCCTTCTTGCTATTATGTCACTGCCGACCATCATCAGCCTTTCCGAGGACGCCCTCCGTGCCGTTCCCAACACATATAAAGAAGGCTCTTTGGCTCTCGGTGCGAATCCTTGGCACACCCTTATTCATGTCTCTCTTCCATCTGCGTTATCTGGCATTATTGCTTCGATTATGCTCGGAATGGGACGGGCCATTGGAGAGACCATGACCGTACTGATGGCCACAGGCAATGCCCCTGCTCTGACCTTTAACTTTTTGGAAGCTGTCCAGACCATGACCGCCACCATTGCCATTGAACTCGGTGAGGTCCCCTATAATACAACCCATTACTATGCTTTATTTGTCATCGGCCTTGTTCTCTTTGCCATGACCTTTGTTGTGAATCTGGTTTCGGACATCATTCTCCAGAAATATCAGGAAGTGGAAAGATGAGAAAAAGCTTGTCTGAACGAATAGGCTTCTTTTTACTTACCCTCGCAGGGATTCTGGTCCTTTTCATTCTGGGCGTAATTCTGCTAGATATATTTTCCAAAGGGATTAAAACCATCTCCTGGGAATTTCTGACCCAGCCTCCCCGAGAGGGAATGACAAAAGGAGGCATCTCCCCAGCCATCTTGGGGACATTTGTGGTGAGCCTGATCACCGTGATCTTTGCTGTTCCTCTCGGCATGTTTGCTGCCATCTACCTCCATGAGTATGCTCGACCAGGGAAAATGACTCGCTTGATCCGACTGTCCATTCGAAACCTCTCCGGTGTGCCATCGATTGTTTATGGCCTCTTTGGAGTTGCGCTCTTTGTCCAGATGCTGAAATTCGGGACCTCTATTCTTTCCTCCGGGTTAACCCTGGGGCTCTTAACTCTGCCCTGGACGATTACAGCCTGTGAGGAGGCCCTCAAAACAGTCCCTCAATCTTACCGGGAAGGTGCTTTCGCACTGGGAGCCACAAAATGGTATGCCATCCGGACAAATGTCTTGCCCTATGCTGTTCCTGGCATGTTAACTGGAGTGATTCTGGGACTATCTCGAGCTGCCGGGGAAACGGCCCCTATTCTCTTCACGGGCGCTGCTTTTTTTCTTCCCCACCTGCCCAGATCGTTATTCGACCAGTTCATGGCTCTGCCCTACCACCTTTATATCTTAGCCACTCAGCACCAGGCTATTGAAAAGGTTCGACCTATTGCTTACGGTACAGCCCTTGTCCTCTTGGGGTTAATCTTTTTGCTCAATCTGTCAGCTGTCTGGATTCGTTATCGTTATCGCCAGAGGATGAGAGGATAAGGAATGGATAAAAATATAAAGATGTTTGTTCGGAATTTGAATTTCTACTACGGAAACGTTCTGGCGCTCAAGAATGTCAATTTGGATATTTTAACGAATCATGTCACTGCTCTGATTGGACCATCAGGGTGCGGGAAGACCACTTTCCTCCGCTGCCTGAATCGTATGAATGACGTTGTGGAAGGGGCACGGGTGGAGGGTCAGATTTTACTTGATGGAGAGGACATCTACAGTCCAGAGATGGATTCGGTACAGATTCGCCGCCGCATTGGTATGGTCTTCCAGAAATCAAACCCCTTCCTCAAGACTGTTTTCGAGAACGTCGCCTATGGGTTGAGAATCGATAACCCCTATTCCAAAGCGGAGCTTACAGCGAGGGTGGAGAAAAGTCTAAGGGACGCAGCCCTCTGGGAGGAGGTAAAAGATCGACTGAACGATCGGGCCTTTGAGCTTTCCGGAGGACAACAGCAACGACTTTGTATTGCTCGCGCCTTGGCCGTAGAACCAGAGGTCATTCTAATGGACGAACCTGCTTCAGCATTAGACCCTATTGCAACCCTTAAGATTGAAGAACTTATCCAGGAGTTGAAAAAGAAATATACCATCGTCATTGTCACCCACAATATGCAACAGGCGGCTCGGGTCTCTGATTATACAGCCTTTTTCTATTTGGGGGAGCTCATCGAAGTGGACCGTACCGAGAAAATTTTCACTCGCCCGGGTCTTAAGAAGACAGAGGATTACATCACCGGACGCTTCGGTTAAACCATTCTCTAAGGAAAAGGAAGAACTCATCAGGGATTATCATTTCATAACCCCCTTGATCAAAGAATCATAATTTGGTAATTTCGAACTAACAGAATCAAAGGATTATGATCTTTAAGAAAGTATCCTGATGACAGAATCTGGCCCTACTGTAAAGATGGAGACACGAGGACTCCATTTCTATTACGGGTCTAACCATGCCCTTAAAAATATCAATATCGTTGTGAGAGAACACCAGATCACTGCTCTGATCGGGCCTTCTGGATGTGGGAAATCAACCTTTCTCCGTACTCTCAACCGCTTAAACGAACTGATCCCTAAAACCCGGATCAAAGGGACCATTACCCTTGATGGTCAGGACATCTATCAGCCGGGTACGGATGTCGTCTCTCTCAGGCAACGGGTCGGCATGGTCTTTCAGCGTCCGAATCCTTTCCCAAAAAGCATCTTCGAAAACGTTGCATTTGGTCCGAGGGTGTTGGGAGGGCGCACGAAGAGAGAAATTGATGAAAAAGTGGAGCAGAGCCTCAAGGCGGCTGCGCTCTGGCCAGAAGTGTCAGACCGCCTCAATATCAATGCTTTGAGCCTCACCCTGGGGCAACAACAGCGCATTTGCATTGCACGCGTGTTGGCCGTTCAACCCGAAGTTATTCTGATGGATGAACCCTGCTCCGCTCTGGATCCCTTAGCTACCAAGAAGATCGAAGAGCTCATGCAGGAGCTAAAGAAGAACTATACCATTGTCATCGTTACCCACAATATGCAGCAGGCAGCGCGGACTTCCGATTGGACAGGATTTTTCCATCTGGGGGAAATGTTGGAATATGATGCAACGGAGGCCATTTTTACACGGCCTAAAAATCCCCAAACAGAAAAATACATCACGGGGAGATATGGATAACCAACATCAAATTGCAAATTTCAAAATTCAAAATTCAAAAATCTTATCCTGGATTTTCTCTTGCCTTTTGATCCTTTCGATCTGTGTGGGTTGCCAAAGATCCAAGGCAGGGATCACTGTGGCGGGTTCCACTTCGGTTGAGCCTTTTGCTGAATTATTGGCCGAGGAATATATGTCTCGCCATCCAGATTCCCATATCTATGTTCAGGGCGGTGGGTCCACGGCAGGAATTGAGGCCGTCATGAGCCGCGCAGCAAACATTGGAATGTGTTCACGTCCTTTAATGGGGAAAGAAAAGAATCTCTATGCAGTGACCATTGCCAAGGATGCCATTGCCATCATCCTACATCCCCAAAACCCCACCCAGGATCTCTCATTAGATCAAATCAGGGAGGTCTTCTCCGGAAAAATAAGGAATTGGAAGGAGTTGGGGGGACCTCACCACTCCATTGTTTTGGTCACCCGGGAGGAAGGTTCGGGAACGCGAGAGGCTTTCCAAAAATTTGTAATGGGAAAAGAGGATATCAGCCTTGAAGCCTTGGTCCAGGACTCCAATGGTGCTGTCCGCCAGGTCGTAGCGAGCAACCATAATACCATCGGATATATTTCATTAGGTTTAGTCAATGATCAGGTAAAGGAATTGAAAATCTCAGGGGTGAAACCCAATATGACTAATATTGACAATGGCCGATATATATTGGTCAGGCCGTTCTTATTTGTTTTTAATGAGGAACCCGTGGGAGAGGCGAAATCCTTTTTAGAATTTGTCTTGAGCCCATTGGCTCAAAAACTACTTTTAAAAGAAGGGCTCGTACCCGTTCTCCCAAAACTTGCTCAGAAATAATCATGAATTTTAAAGAGAAAATCATTGAAAAAATCTTTCTTTTGATCGCCCTCTCATCCATTACTATACTTGCCTTGATCACTTTCTTCATTTTTGAAGAAGGAATTCCTTTGATCTTGAAGATCGGTCCCAAAGCTTTCCTCCTCGGGGAGAAATGGATTCCAAGTAAGGGTTTATTTGGCATCTTCCCGATGATCGTCAGCTCTTTCTGGGTGACCTTTGGGGCTCTCCTTTTAGGTATTCCTCTTGGATTAGCCTGTACGATTTTTTTATCGGAGTTGATTCCTCCTTCCATGGGAATATTATTGAGACCTGCCATTCAGCTTCTGGCCGCCATTCCCTCGGTCATCTATGGTTTCTGGGGGCTGATCGTCCTTGTCCCTTTGATTCAAAATTATTTAGGAGGACCTGGCCTGAGCATCCTTGCAGGATCTCTGGTTTTAAGCTTCATGATCCTACCCACCATCATCACGATCTCAGAGGATTCCCTCAAAGCCCTTCCTCCTTCTTATAAAGCAGGGGCCCTCGCATTAGGGGCAACACACTGGCAGACCATCTGGCGTGTATTAATCCCGGCTGCCAAATCTGGAATTGTGGCCAGCATCATTTTAGGTATGGGCCGTGCCATTGGAGAGACCATGGCCATGATCATGATCCTGGGAAATGCAGTGAAAATGCCAAACTCATTCCTGGATTCAGCCAGGACACTCACCACAAATATCGGTATTGAAATGGGATATGCCTCTGGAGATCACCGACAGGCCCTTTTTGCAACTGGAATTGTTCTTTTCTTCATCATCATGGCCTTGAATACCCTGGCCATTTTTCTCTCACGACGGAGAGTCCATTGATCATTAATCGTACTCGATATTGGACCCAGGGCATTGCAAAAATCCTCATCTGGATGGGTGCTATATCAACCATTGCAGTGATGATCTTGATCCTCTTCCAGATTTTAAGGGAGGGACTGCCTGTTCTCCATCTCCGTTTTTTTCTCGAATTTCCAAAAAATATGGGCCGGGAGGGCGGCATCTTCTCCACCATCATTGGAACCATGGCTTTGACGGGTGTGGCCATTCTTTTTGGTGCTCCTCTGGGAGTTGGGACAGCCGTCTTTTTGAGAGAGTATACAAGAGAGAGCAAAATAAGCCGGGTCATTCGTTTTGGGACGGACTGCCTGGCAGGAGTGCCCTCCATTATCTTTGGGTTGTTCGGGTTTGTCTTTTTTGTCATCAAGCTTAATATGGGATGGTCAATCCTTTCTGGTGGATTAACTTTAGCAGCCATGATCTTGCCTACTGTGATCAGTACGGCCGAAGAGTCAATCAGGGCAATTCCTCCTTCCCACCGCGAAGTGAGTTACTCTCTTGGCGGGACGAAGTGGCAGACAATCACCCGGGTGGTACTTCCCAGCGCATTGCCGGGAATCTTTACAGGTATATTACTCAGTGTGGGGAGGAGTATCGGAGAGACCGCTGCAGTCATTCTAACGGCCGGCTCCTCCCTGGTGATGCCCACCTCTCTTTTCTCCCCCATCCGAACCATGGCTGTCCATTTCTATATCCTCGCCAGAGAGGGGATCTCCATGGAGATGGCTTACGGGACTGGAGCGACTTTGATCTTGCTCGTCCTGATCATTAATGTGATCGCTCAATGGTTGATCGACCGGTATATTCGGCATCGGACCTAAAGGTGTTTTATGTATCAAGGGAATAAAATCGTCATCAAGGATTTTAATTTCTATTATAATTCCGATCAGGCCCTCCGGAATATCAGCCTCGATATTCGATCCAAGGGGATATTTACCATCTTCGGCCCGGCTCGCAGTGGAAAAACGACGCTTCTCAAAAGTCTTAATCGACTAACGGATCTGATCTTTGGGGCCAGCCATACCGGGGCCATCTTCTTAGATGAAACGGATATCTATGATCCAAAGATGGATCTGACGCATCTCAGGAGACGCATTGGAATGGTTTTTGATCTTCCCACCCCACTCCCCATGTCCATTTTCGATAATATTGCCTATGGTCCTAAATTGAGCGGCACAAATCGAAGGAATCGGTTGAATGAAATTGTCGAGAAAGCACTTCGATCTGCTGTGCTTTGGGAAGAGGTCAAGGACCGTCTGCATACCTCAGCCCTTCGACTTTCTGGAGGGCAACAACAGCGCCTCTGCATCGCTCGTGTCTTGGCTTTGGAACCAGAGGTTCTTTTGCTTGATGAGCCCTGTTCAGGATTGGACCCCATTTCTACATCCAGCATTGAGGAAACTCTCTTCCAATTAAAAAAAGACTATACCATTATTTTGGTACCCCATAACATTCAACAGGCCTCCCGGGTGGCTGATCGGGCAGGATTTTTTTTGAATGGCGATTTGGTTGAAGAAGGACCGGTTTATCAAATCTTTACCAAACCCAGAGATAAGCGAACTGAGGATTATGTCACCGGACGTTTCGGTTAAAAAAGGAATGATTGCTCAGATTCAAAAAATGGATTACACAGATGAGGCAGAGAGATAAAGTTACAGAACGTATCATTGGATGCTGTTTTAAAGTTCATAGAGAGTTGGGCCCGGGATTTAACGAAAGAATATATCATAATGCGTTAAAGGTATTGTTTGATCAGGAAGGACTGCAATACCGGACAGAAAAGGAATTTGAAGTGTTTTATTTGAATAAAAGAGTAGGGAGTTTTAGAGCGGATTTGGAAGTTGAAAATGAAGTGATCGTTGAAATCAAATCTTTAGCGGGAAATATTCCGGCCCTTTTTGAATATCAACTACTCTCTTATTTAAAGGCTTCTGAACTTCATCTTGGTTTATTAATTAATTTTGGAAATAAGAGTTGCCAAATAAAGCGAGTGGTATTTAAACCAGTGTAATCTTAACTGAAATCTGTGTAATCACTTGTAATAAAAGGAGAACACCTATGGTTACAGAAACTCATTTTCAAAAAGAATTGGAGGAATTGAAGGAGAATCTACTGAAGATGGCGGCGATGGTGGAAGAGGCCATCCGCGATGCTGTAAAATCTCTAGTCAAAAGAGATTCTGATCTTGCCCAGAAAACGTTTGAATTTGAAGATCGAATTAACAAAATGGAAATCGTCATCGATAATATGTGTTTGAAACTCCTTGCCTTAAGACAACCTATGGCAGTGGACCTCCGCTTTATCACCTCGGCGATGAAGATCATCACAGATCTTGAAAGAATGGGTGATCAGGCAGTCAATATTGCCGAGCGTGCCATCTCATTAAACCAGGAACCCCAGCTCAAACCATATATCGATATTCCCCGGATGGCTGAGATTGCCCAATCAATGGTCAAGGATGTCTTAGATGCTTTTGTAAACCGAGACTCCAAACTGGCTCGTTCCGTTTGTGAGAGAGATGATCTGGTCGACGGGTTAAACGATCAGGTAGTGAGAGAACTCCTTACTTATATGATGTCCGATCCAAAAACCATTCCTCGGGCCGTCCACCTGATAATTGTTGCCCGATGTCTGGAACGAATTGCCGACCACGCCACAAACATCGCCGAAGATGTGATCTTTATGGTAGATGCTCTGGTCATCAAACACCATGCCGATGAAAAAAAAGAGGAAGAGGAAAAATAAGCACCAAATTCCAAGCATCAAATAACAAACAAGTTCCAATGACCGAAAATCAAAATCCCCTCTTCCTCCCCCTCTCCCCCTGGGGGAGAGGGATGGGGTGAGGGAGTCATTTGGACATCGGAGTTTGGAGTTTATTTGGAATTTGTAATTTGAAATTTGGGATTTGAAAGATGATCGGTTTGCCTCACAAAAAATATGACACAGACCCTGAAATCCTCAAAAAACAAGTCACTGTTGAAACCTACCGGTCGGGGGGACCAGGTGGCCAGAGGAAGAATAAGGTTGAAACCGCAGTCCGCTTAAAGCATCTCCCCTCTGGTTTAACAGTGATCGCTACGGAACATCGGTTTCAAGCAGAAAATCGAAAGCTTGCCTTTGAAAGGCTTCGTGCACGTCTGATAAAGTTGAATCAGCCAAGAAGACGTCGAATACCGACTTCGGTCTCAATGAAGGACATTGAAAAGAGAATAGAAGAAAAGAAGATCCGTTCTAAAAAGAAACGCCTGAGACAAAAATCCAAAAAAGCGTTGGAAGAGTGGAATTAGAGATGAAATTTACTCTCTACGCTTAACTCTTCTGGTAAGTAGTAATGACCCGTTGAGCCTTGAATAGGACACGGCCTATGCTTCCCTTTGGAACGAGTTCTACATCGTTCTCAACTCCGAGTCCATTGTGAATGGCCCCCTCAACCATTTTTACCAATGAACGGACATCTTTGACCTCAGGTTTATATTCCACTTTTAGCTTGAGCCTATCTAACTTTGGTTTGTCCAAAATGATTTGGTAGTCATATCCCAATTCAGGAATGGTGCCAAGAACCTCTTCGACATCAATAGGGAAGAGTTTCTTCCCTTTGATATCGATGATCTGAACCATCCTCCCTCTTACTTTAGACATTTTGGGATGTGTCCTTCCACAGGGACAGACTTCATAAGGAAGGACGCTGGCAACATCACTGATCCTAATTCTGATCCTTGGAATCGCTCGGCGGATAAGATTGGTCATCACTAACTCCCCCTCTTCTCCAGGTCCCAGCATTTGTTGCGTCTCAGGATTGACTGTCTCCATGATAATCCTATCCGCGCTGATGTGAAGCCCCTTCCCATAATCACATTCCGAAGCAAGCTCACCCGCTGTAGAGGCAGCATAATAATCACGAAAGATAGTCCCATAGTCATCTTTTGCTTTCTTTTTGTATGACTCGGCTATGCCCTCCCCAATTCCTACGATCAACCGTATGTCCGTATCTCGGATATCGATACCTAATTCCTTGGCTTTTTCAAAGTATTGGAAAGCCATGCTGGGCATTGTTTCCAGGACTGTGACATGCATCATCTTCCCCAATACGATCTGATTTTCCATCCTGCCTCTTCCTGCCTGCTCTCCTACTGTTCCTGCACCCAGAGCCCTGCTGACCAAACTCAAACAAGGGAGACCCATGGTATGTTGGACAATATCTTTTGGTCTTACACCTATGGTCCACTCCAGCCTGGCTGCAGAATCAATACAGGCAATGTCAAAATCGTTTCGGGTCATGGCGAGGGGTTCCGGGAAACCCGTGGTTCCGGAACTTGAACAACACTGATGAACCTCAATCCAAGGAACAGAAAGTTTGTCCTCCAGAGGGGCATTACGAATCTCGTCGTCCTCGACGAGTGGCAATTTTTTTAAATCCTCAATGGTGTGGATATCGCTTGGCTTGACACCTGCTTCATCATATTTCCGTTTGTAAAACTTCGACTTCTCATAGGCGTAAGACACCAATTCCCGAAGCCGCTCTCCCTGTAGCTTTCTCAGTTTATCTATGGGCATGGTTTCTGTTTCTGGGTCCCAATATTTTTTCTCTTCGGCCATGGCTATCTCCTTTCTAAAAAAGTTACCAGGAAAGGTTAAAGGAAATTTGGCTGAATGCCCCACCTTAACGGAATGATCAAGTGACTCGCCTTGAATGCCATCATATCACAGAAATAAGAAAATCGGAACAATTCTCCCATAAATGTATTGACAATTAATAGGGATTCAGTAAAATTTAGGGGGTCTGGCGGTGTAGCTCAGTCGGTCAGAGCATGCGGCTCATATCCGCAGTGTCCGGGGTTCAAATCCCTGCACCGCCACCAATTATATCCACTACTTAAGTTATTACCCTTACCACCAAAACCCCCTCCCGTGCTAATGCCCGTGCTAATCCTTTCGATCTGGTCAAGGATATTCACTGCCCTTATTCTCCGTTCTTTTAAGGAGTAGAGATACTTCTTGGTGGTGTTAAGGTTTGTATGCCCAAGCAGTTCGCTAACGGTGACGATATCAGGAGTATATTCCTCGCTTCCCATAGCTATTGTGGAAGCAAAATAGTCCCTTAAATCTTTTGCCGTGATCTTAATCCCGGTCAGCTTATGAACCTTCTTGAAAATCTTATCCCTTCGTAGGATCCTCGATCCGTCCTTATGGTGAAACAAAAACGGGGAATCGTCCTTAAACCCTTCCAGGACCTTTAGAGTCTCGAATAATCCCGTACAGATCGGGACCTTCCTTAAAGATTCTCTGGTTTTCGTGCCTCTCAGGATAATTTCAAGGTTTGGGTAATCAACGTCCTCCCAGGCGGTCCTCAAAGCCTCAGACAATCTCGCACCTGTGTACTTCAAGAGCCTAAAAAAGAGGAGTTCCGGTCCTTCCAGTACAGACTCACATTTCATTATTTCCTCAGGAGTGAACCCCTGTTTTATCACTTTATCCGGCTTGATTCTCTTTCGGTTTACTTTCCTCATAGGGTTGACCGATAGGATTTCTTCTCTTACAGCCCAGTTAAACAATGAATTCAGGTCCGTGATGTAATGGTAAATCGTGTTTTTCGTAATCGGCCTCTTTAACTGCTCATCAATGAACGATTCAATTTCAAGATGGTTTATGTCTTTCAATCTCCTTCCCTCTCCAAAAAAGCGAATCAGAAGGCTCTTAAAATTGGAATAAAGCCCTTTTATTCTCCATTCCGATTTCCCCACCCTAACAGAATATTCCAAATACTTATTTACAGCCTCCACGAATGGAATGCTCGAATCTATCACAGGAAGATCTTTTTGCAGTTTTTCCAAAAACTCTTGGTAAGCCTCAACCGCCTCCTCCCGAGTGCCCCATACGTGCTTTCTGTAGTTCTTCCCACGATACCAATGACGATACCCCCATTTTCCGGTATCTTTCCTTCTGTTGATGGGCATTCTTTATCACCTCCTCTCTTTCAACCCTTGAATTTATATAATCTATTACATCCTGTTTTCTATAACGAATTCTACCTCTCCCGTTTCCGGGTCTTGTTTTCTTTAAACCAATCCTATGTATCATGCTTGGTTTAAATCTTAAGACTTCTGCAACCTCCTCTTTTGTCATGACATCAGGGTACTTTTCCAGCGAGCTCATAGCATTGCGAAAGCAGATCAATCCTTAAGTCTCTTAATTGTTTCCTCTGCCTTCTTAAGCCTCTCTTTCTTAAGTTTCTGTATGTCCTCTGTTGGAATCATGATGTACATTCCCTTTCGTGGCGTTATTACCTTCACCCATAATGGTAGATCATCCCAATCCAAATCTTCATCCCAAACTCTGTAAACCCTAATTTTCCCCTCCTTCTCAAGCTGGTGAATGTATGACCTAGATACATGGAGTTTATCTGCAGCTCCACCGGGTGAAACCATGTCATAATTAAACTCTTCAAGTACTTTATCAAATTCTTTTTGATTCTTACAAACAACCGTTCTTGGACCAAAATTTGAAGTTTGCTCCTTCTCTTCCTGCCTGTCTGCCCAATAACTCAATTTTCTAAGTTTCTTTTTCATTCCAATAACCCTCTCATATCCTTATTTGTAGATTTACTTAACATATATTAATTAACTTGTCAAGTATTATTTTGCACCTTGCCGTTGAGATATGGCATTAATGACAAGCCCAGGAGCCACCGGTTCACTTTCGCTCCCACGCTACCGCTTCCACGAGCTTACAGGAGCATGAGTGCCTGTAGATAGACGAACGCATGACTCCCTGAATGACGGTGCCCCCCTTGAACCACGCTCCGCTAAGGGAACCCCCCAGAACATCCGGCTCTTTCTTTATCCCCTGGGTAGGGTTTTCTTTTAAGGAGAAGTCCGAAGAAGGGACGACTTTAGGTACGAAGCTTAAAGGCTTCGTGGCCGGCCCGCTAACGCTGCCGCCGGCCACTTCCCGAACCCTCTTAATAAAGATTTGCCCGCCAATTACCCGCCCACTTTTTAAAGCACTATCAATGTCAAGCAAATTCAAGAGCCGGCCTGATTCAGTATAAAATAATCTTTTACCCCCTCCCCTTATCATCGCCTTTATCTCTCTTGAGGTGTCCAAAACCACTTCCGCCCTGTGCTTCAACCACCCCTAAAATTCCGACCTCATACAAGCACGTAGGATAAGCTGAAACTTGCTACTTGCTAAAACTCATAAAAAGGCGTATCTTACATTTGTAAATTAATGATGAGGAATATCCAAGGTTTTTAGGGTAAATGGATAAGCGAATACGTAGAAATGAGATCTGTGTTGTGGGTGCTCCGAGATGTGATTTTGTGTTTTCGTCAACTCGCAACTGTTTCATCGGGTACGGATTCATTGAGAGTGCGTTGGAGATGGTGATTCTTCGGAACCTCCTCTCAGAGCGTGGAATTCAGGCGGCAGAAGCGGGCGGGACTCTCGCTCCGGGTCAGAATGCCTTCTGTGCGAAGATTTGCTCAAAAGTCATCACTTCGCAGTTTTGCATCATTCTCCTCAACAATGAAATCAAAGGCGAATTGGAGATACCAAACGCGAATGTCAACATGGAATACGGCCTCATGTTGGGCTTCAACAAGTATGTTATCCCCTTCCAGCGCGAAGGTCAGAACCTTCCGTTCAATGTGGCTGGACTCGATACGGTCAAATATACAAATGATAACTTTGAAAAGAAGGCCAGGGATGCTATTGACGCCGCGGTCACTGTGACAACGCAGGAATTTGCACCTTCGTTCAGCCCAGACCAGGATCTTGAGGCGTTTTTGCTTTCGAAGGGACTATTGTTTGTTCCACTGACCAGTGAGGGTGATCGCAATTTATATGAGCTCGGAAGGCCTTTGGGGTTTAACATGGTCATGAGCTTCGACGGCATGAAGTACGCATACTTTGGCATCTTCACTACACTTCGCCCGGAGATTGTGCTATGGAGGCTCCGTACACTGGAAAATATCATACATGACCGTATGGGTTCTATTCCTAGACGAATAAAGATGGGTTTGGTAACACCGCAGCAGGCCGATGCACTGACACCAATTATTAAAGATTTTAAAACATTCCTATTGGTTACAAGTGACGAGGAACGAACGACGCTGCAAAAGGAACTGGCGGCGAAGCCGAGCCAATGGCCGGTTGAAGTGTTTACTCTCAGCGACATAGCTGCGGCCCTTCAGGCAAATCGCTAAATGAGAATCACTGTACAACCGAATACAGGTCCAACAACCGTTCACCCGGAATCTTTCTGTTCGTATCTTCCATTTCTCCGGCAGGTTTCCCACCAATCCCTTGTAGGTGTAGCATTTTTTTCACTGACCGTATTTTCAGGCCCCCGTGTTACTCAAACGGGGGCAGATCGCCGCATGGGGGTTCTATAAAAAATGCATACAGAAACATTAGTCTCCACGCTTAAGTTTCTGGGTGAAATCCTTTCCAACCAATATAACGGTCGTAGCTTTCAAAATCAGCAATTAAGAAATGTTATTAATTCATTCCTGGATACAATGAATATGCACAGGAAAGCTCTAATCGCCTTACTTGCATATAATCCTGCGAACGAACAATCCGAAAATATCCGAACTACTTCTGCCTCATTTTATTCTCACTACAAATCTCTGAGAAGATTGGTTGAAGAAACATGTAAAGATAGGCTTCACTCTTTTGATTCCCATTTTGTCGACATCGCATTGGAAAAAATAAATTCTCTAAATTTCCAGACCTCTGCTTACCAAACCTGGTTGAAGGATTTTGTAAAGGATAAGGATAGAATTCATGTTCTTTATCTCAGGATTAATCTCCTTGGAATTATTCTCGATTCTATTGCCGGCAAAGTTGGGCTCGATAACCGTCTCACTAATATCATAAGAGAGATTGTATTCCCCCCGGAATTCCATCAAGCAGGAATATCTATTTTGAGCTACTTCCGTGAAATTTTGGTACAAAAATATCCAGATATCAACGTTGGTATATCGATACAACAGATAAGCGATATGGTAACAATGACTATAACTCTCCCAGATGGGAAAAGGGAAATTGTTTCCAAAGCTCTTCGAGATTATGGCATGGTTATAATGGGCAAGCTTGACCCTCACCTTTTTTTAGATAACGAAATACACATAATAGCATTAAAACATAAGCTTGAATTAGCTTCCCTTGAAGTTAGACATACCAAAGAATTGCTATATTCAGAGAGAAATCAATTCCAAAAACGCGTTGATAATCTTGAACAAGAAGTTCAAAGACTTTATTCAATTGTAAGGAAGAATCTTGATCAAGATCCTCCGATAGCAGAATTGATCAGACTAATGAAAGGTTACCAGTCCGATAACAGGGTGCTCATTGACAAGATAGTCTCGATTCTCGACAGAGATTTGACGGAACAAGATGAGGATGAAGTCAAGCAAGCCTTTAATGAATTGAAGCAAAAGGAGCCGACATTATTTCAAAAGGTATATGATGTCCTCATTTTAGGACCTATTTCAAGCGCAGCAGGAAACTACCTCTATAATTGGATAAATGCTATATACGCTGCCCTTAATTAAGCCACAGTATGCGGGCTGACAATGCCAATTTATCCGCTTAGCGAAACAAATACCTCCCATTGCCCAGCTTTGCCACTTTCGGGGAGCCAGCCATACCATCCAAACTTAAAGTCTCAATGCCACTATCTGATTCACTAACGAAGCTCCGTCTAATGCAATAAATCCTTTCCCTTTCCATCTCCATTTAATCCCAAATTTCCTCAGATGAGCTTTGTACCAATTACGTATCATTTTTATACTCCAAACAAGTTTGAAATACTGTTCTCTCATTTTATAAAGTTCCCTGGTTAACAGATTTCTTGAAGACCCCCAGAATCGACCCACATCTTCAAATCCTTTTGGAGGAGTCTTTTGATCCAGCTTTTTTATGTAGCCTAAGAGATAGCCGTATAGGTGCCCCTTTGATCTAATCGCACTTATCCCCGTTCCTGCTCTCAAATGCTTTTCATCCCCCGACCCAACTATGTTATACCACCTCTCTGCAATCTCTTCCTTAGGGACGAATTCTGACACGATAACGTGATAATGTGGAGCTCCCCGCGATTGAAACTCAAGAACCCAAACGCATTTGACTCCCCTACTCCTAAGGAATTGAAGAAATGCGTTCAAATGCCTTTTCGTGACCCTCCCATTACACGGGTATTCTTCTGGATAGGTCAATGTGATGAAAGCTTTCCATACGTCCTCTGAATTCCGTACCAAGTGTCTTAGCCGTCTCGCGGACCTCCAGGAGAATTTTATAATCTTCGATCTTTTCGCCCTTCGCCTCTCCTTCTCTTCATCCGTCAGGAAATTACTATCTCCTATACGCGAGAATTTCAGCCGAACGTCTCTCTTAAAGACCTCCGCTGTCAATTCAAAAAACTGTCTACTCCGTTGCTTCAAAAGGTGCATCTTATTCCCGTGCTAATCCCGTGCTAATGTTGAAATAAAAAAGCGTAAACAAACGCTTCAACACGCCCATTTACGCTTTCTTATCTAATTGATTACTCTTATCTTCTTTGTTTACATCGGCCTTTTCAGAATTACCCTTTTCCTCCTCATATCCGCAGTGTCCAGGGTTCGAATCCCCGCACCGCCACCAATTTTATCAACTGCTTGGGCATTGCCTGGAGTTCCAGGATTCAGGGCTGAAGTAATATTGAAGTAAGCAGATTGTTCTTTTTGGTTCTATTCCTTCCAGGTTTGATCAAGTTTTAAACATTCTCTCCGCTTCTCACCCCCCGGTTCAGGCCGCAACCCCCCAACGCTCTCGAAGGAATTCTGCGTTATTATGTTGAATTTTTTCAATATTAACGAATTTTTATTAATCCACTCCATTATATGGCATGCTAATTGCTTATTATAATTAACAAAAATAACAAAAGGAAACAGAAGATAGCATAATTTAGCATATATTCGGAGGAAACCTATGGCTAACTCTTCTCTTCCTAATGGTCCTTCCACTACCCCCGATGCCCAGACACATGGGACAACGGAGATTAGGCAAAGGACTATAGGAAAAATGATTGCAACGGGACTTCCTGTTAAATATGTGGCCAAGAAGCTCCACATGTCAGAGTCACGCATCTATCACCTTTTATCCGACAAGGAATCCACCGTCAATGCTGAGATTAACCGGATTCTTGGGGAAATGTTCACCGCCAACGATCGTTACCTCGTCAAGCTATTCAACATAACCCTTGAAAGATTGCACACCATGCTTTCAGGTAAAGACAAAGAAAAGCAATTTCGAGCTATTGACAGGATCATCAAAATTTATATGGCAAGATCGGCTAAGAATGGTGTAACGGTTAAGCAGTATTTTGGGCTTGAACCGCCAGGGGGAGAACGGGAGTTCACAATAGAGGACTATGTTCTATTTGATCAAAAACTGCTAGCCGATTTTGACAAGAGACGGAGAGAGCGAGGGCTACCGCCTCTTGAGGATAGTTCTAATTCTGCTCCAGAAAATTCTGCTTCACCTACTCCTGTTTCAGAGACCGCTGCTTCAAATGGGTCTTCTCCTGACAATTCTCTTCCAGAGACTGCTGCTCCAAACGAGTCTTCTCGCGGCTATTCTCCTCCGGACATTCCTGCAGAGACCAGGAAATTTCTTGACGACATGAATGAAACCCCTCCTTCCGAATAATTGCAACTCAAATACGTCAATGTAATTCTATTTCATCGCATTCCGATCTCCCCATAAGATAGACGTCAAGTTTCCTCATGGCCTCCCTACCGTCATTCAGATCGATCCGGTTATATCGCCTAAACATCGCCATGGTCTTGTGGCCTGAGATCGCCATGATGACGCTGATGTTTACTTCTGCTTTTCGCATATTTGTGATCGCTGTATGGCGAAAATCATGGAAGCATAGCCCTTTGATACCAGCTCGCTTGCATGCCCTCTGAAAACTTCTTCTAAAATTACCCAGGAGATTTCCTTTCTCGGTGGAAAATAGAAATCCTCCCGGGTTTCTATTCCCCTGCATTGTCAGATAATCACTCAAAAGCCTTCCCATCAAACCTCCGAATGGGACCATTCTTCCTTCGCCGGTTTTTGTTTCATCGTCGTAAAGTTCGATATATCCTTCATCTACTCCGTTTCCGAAAAAATGGATCTGTTTTCCCTTGAGATGCAATATCTCCCCTTCCCTCATTGCGAGATAATAACCTAGCGAGAGGATCAAGGCATATTGTGGAAGCTGGTTCTTTAGAATCTCAAACTCTTCCGGTGAAACGATCCTGTCTCTTACATTTCTTTCTGGCAGCATAGGAACCTTCCAACAGGGATTCTTTTCAACCATATCATCCCGAATGGCTAAGTTGTAAATTCTCTTAATCAGGGTCACAAACCGATTGACAGTTGCCGGTTTGTATGGTCTTCCTCGGTTAGACCGTGTTTTTAATATTTGATCTTGAAATG
>Ga0208039_1000097_pt1 | contig 85656 bp, 84 predicted proteins | sample June2015DPH_20_1_2_FD_184722 | JGI IMG/M metagenome (GOLD analysis project Ga0208039, IMG submission 184722) | Peatland microbial communities from SPRUCE experiment site at the Marcell Experimental Forest, Minnesota, USA - June2015DPH_20_150... | ecosystem: Environmental > Terrestrial > Soil >... | reverse complement strand
GGTGATGCCGGGGGATAACGTGAACCTGGAGATTGCGCTGATCACGCCCATCGCCATGGAGAAAGGGCTGCGCTTCGCCATCCGCGAAGGTGGACACACGGTGGGCGCCGGCTCGGTCACGGAGATTATTCAGTAAGGTGCGTGCGAATGCTTCACCAAAAAATTAGAATCCGGTTGAAGGCTTACGATCACAGGATCCTGGATCAATCTGCGGCGGAGATCGTATCTACCGCCAAGCGGACGGGTGCGCAGGTGGCAGGGCCTATTCCTCTGCCTACCATCAAGAACAAGTATTGCGTGCTGCGTTCGCCGCATACGGATAAGAAATCGCGTGAGCAGTTCGAAATCCGCACGCACAAGCGGCTGGTAGATATCTTGGAGCCGACCTCGAACACGATCGAGGCTTTGACGAAACTGGATCTGCCTTCAGGCGTGGATATCGAAATCAAGGCGTTTGGGAAGGAACACACGAAGTAAAGACGTCGGTTGTCCGTGGTCCGTCGTCCGCTGTCCGTCCTAGCGGATGATCGGCAACTGACAACTGACAACTGACGAACATGGTGAAAGCAATTCTCGGCAAGAAACTCGGCATGACGCAGGTCTTCGGGAAAAATGGAGACGTCACCCCCGTGACAGTCCTGAAGGCGGGGCCGTGCATCGTGATGCAGCGGAAAACCACCGGCAAAGAAGGTTATGAGGCGGCCCAGCTCGGGCTGGTTGAGTTGCCGCCTCCGAAGCGCGTGAACAGACCTCGGGAAGGGCATTTCAAGAAGGCTGGCGCGAACCCGGTTCGTTTTCTCCGCGAAGTTCGACTGGGTACGGACGCTGGGGAAGTGAACATCGGAGACAAGGTTTTGGCGGATGTTTTCTCTGTGGACGACTATGTCGATGTTACGGGAGTATCCAAAGGTCGCGGCTTCGCTGGTGTGCAAAAGCGCCACCATTTCGGTGGCGGCGGCGGGTCCCACGGTTCCATGTTCCATCGTGCTCCGGGCTCGATTGGGGCTTCGGCATGGCCCTCTCGGGTTCTCAAAGGGATGAAAATGGCAGGCCATATGGGCAATGCGCGCGTGACGGTGCGCAATCTGCGCGTGGTTCAGGTGCTGGCGGAGGAGAACACCTTGTTGGTGGAGGGTGCTGTTCCGGGTCCTCAAGGCAGTTACGTTGTAGTTCACAAGGCCAAGGCGCCGCATAAGTGACGGTAGGCAGTCGGCAGTAAGCAGTAGGCAGCGGGCGGATGGCAGTAAGGCAAATGCAGGGAGAGTTAAGAGTCGGTGCCAGTAATAAGAACCGACTACTAACCAGTGATAACGAATATGGCGACAGTCGAAGTCAGAAACTTGGATGGGGCGACAGTCAAGCAGCTTGAGCTTGCCGATGAGGTTTTCGCTGTCACACCGAACCAGAGCCTGCTTTGGGAAGCAGTCAAGCAATATCTGGCCAGCCAGCGTCGAGGCACGCATTCAACAAAGAGCCGCGATGAGGTTCGCGGCGGGGGCAAGAAGCCCTGGCGACAGAAGGGCACAGGAAGGGCTCGCGCCGGCAGTATCCGGAGTTCGTTGTGGCGTCATGGGTCGATTGCACATGGTCCCAAGCCCCGCGATTACTCCTATACGATTCCCGAAAAGATGCTCCGGGGTGCGCTGCGTTCCGCTCTGGCGGCGAAATTCCTGGAACATAAGCTGACGGTTGTTGACCAATTGAGCTTGGGTGAACCCAAAACCAAGTTATTTGCGGGCGCCCTCAAGAAGCTGGGGGTGGAAAAGACGGTGCTGGTAGTGAACGATGTGGCGGATCGCAACCTGGAGCTTTCTTCCCGAAATGTCGAGGGGTGTGACCTTGTTCGCCACCACAGTTTGCATCCCTACCAGGTCTTGAGCCACGACCAGGTGCTGATCTCGGAAGGCGCTCTCACCCGGCTCCAGGAGTCGCTGCTATGACGAAGAGCCCTTACCAAATTCTTCAAAAGCCGATCGTGACAGAGAAGAGCGTGGACGTCAAAGAGCGTCACCGGACGCTATGCTTCCGGGTGCACCCGGATGCCAGCAAGATTGAAATTAAGAAGGCTGTGCAGGCGGCTTTTAAAGTAAAGGTCGCGTCCGTGCACACCTCCAGTTACCTCGGCAAGATGCGGCGGCGGGGAAAGACATTCGGCTTCCGGCCGGATTGGAAGAAGGCGTATGTGAAGTTGAAGGCGGGCGAGAAAGTTCCGGAGTACGTTGAGAATTTATAGATGAGTTTGAGCGGCGAAATTGTTCGCTGCGGAAGACGAAGGCGATGGGAATCAAAACCTACAGACCCTACACCGAGACACGACGGTTCCAAACCGGCTTGAGCTTCGAGGAAATCACCAGCTCGAGTCCGCACAAGCCGCTTTTGGAGCCCAAGTCCCGCATCTCGGGGCGCAACAACCGTGGTCAATTGACGATTTGGCACCGCGGGGGCGGGCACAAACGGCATTATCGAATAGTTGATTTCAAACGGGACAAGATGGGAATTCCGGCCCGGGTCGCGACCATTGAGTACGACCCTAACCGTTCTGCTTTCATCGCCCTCTTGCACTACGCCGACGGAGAGAAACGTTACATTCTCGCCCCTTCCGGCCTGAAGGTGGGGGATAAGGTCGTTTCCGGACCCGAGGCGGATATTGTTACGGGCAACGCTTTGCCGCTCAAAAATATTCCGGCCGGCACCCTCATCCACAACATCGAAATGCGGCCGGGAAAGGGTGGCCAGATGGTGCGCAGCGCTGGAGGCGCCGCCCAGTTGCTGGCCAAAGAGGGGGAATACGCCCAGATTCGTCTCCCCTCCGGTGAGGTTCGCAAAGTTCTCATGGAGTGCGTGGCCACCATCGGGCAGGTGGGGAATCTCGACCACGAGAACATTTCAATCGGCAAGGCAGGTCGCAAGCGGTGGATGGGCATTCGGCCGACCGTCCGTGGCGTGGCCATGAATCCTGTCGATCATCCGCACGGCGGCGGAGAAGGAAAGACCTCAGGAGGGCGGCATCCCGTAACTCCCTGGGGCCAGCCCACACGCGGCTACAAGACGCGCAATAATAAGTCAACGGAACGGTTTATTGTGAAACGGCGCGAAAGGAAATAGAGGGAGGAAGCCTTGGGGAGGTCGCTGAAGAAGGGTCCCTTCGTGGACGACCACTTGATCAAGAAGATCGAATTGCTCAATCGGCGGTTCGAAAAGAAGGTGGTGAAAACCTGGTCGCGACGTTCCACCATTGTTCCCGAGATGGTGGGGCATACGATTGCCGTTCACAACGGCAAGAAGTTCATACCCGTGTACATCACGGAGAACATGGTCGGCCATAAGTTAGGCGAGTTCTCGCCGACGCGCACCTTCAAGGGCCACGGTGTGAGGGTGGCGACCGAAAGGGCCGCGGTCGCAGCTCCGCCGCCCGTGGGAGGAGCAAGGCCGCCGGCGACCCCACCGCCAGGAGCCGCCAGCTAAGAGTGGGGTTTGAATCCCGAGCCTGGACTAAGCTATGGAAGCACGAGCCACACAAAAGCACATCCGAGTTTCTCCGCAAAAGGCGCGCTTGGTGGTGGACCTGATTCGCGGCAAGAACGCGGGTGAAGCGTTGAGTATCTTGACCTACACCAAGAAGCGAGTGACGCAGGCCGTGGAAAAGGTTTTGCGTTCGGCCATCGCCAATGCGGAGCAGAAAGCTGAACACTTGGACGTGGACAAGTTGGTGGTATCGAAGGCCTACGTCAATGAGGGACCACGTTCCAAGAGAATTCGTCCCGCGCCCATGGGCCGTGCCTTCCGCTACCAGCGGCGGATGAGCCATATCACGGTCGTGGTCGAATCGCCGGAAGCTTAGTGGGCTGGAAACAAGGAGCTGTGCTCTGCCGGTGGAATGAGGTCATACCGAAGCGGCAGAGGGAATTTGCAGGAGGATAAAGGTGGGTCAGAAGGTTCATCCCTATGGGTTCCGCCTGGGTTACAACAAGACCTGGAAGTCGCGCTGGTTCGCGAAGAAGGATTACGCCGAGTTTCTTCACGAGGACTTGAGGATCAAGAAGCGTCTCAAGGAGCAACTCCAGGCCGCGGGTGTGGCCGACATCGAAATTGAGCGTCCGGGCAACAAGCTGAAGATCACCATCCACACCGCTCGGCCCGGCATCATCATCGGGCGCAAAGGCGCGGAGATTGACCGTCTTCGACAGGAGATCCAGAAGAGCACGGGACGCGAGGTTCTGCCCATCAATATCCAGGAGGTTCACCGGCCGGAGTTAAACGCCCAGTTGGTGGCGGAAGCAATTTGCCTGCAGCTTGAAAAGCGCGTGGCATTCCGGCGGGCCATGAGAAAATCTGTCGATTCCGCGCTGCGCTTCGGCTGCAAGGGAATCAAGATTCGCTGCGGAGGGCGGCTGAACGGAGCGGAGATTGCCCGTTCGGAATGGTACCTCCAGGGACGCTTGCCGCTCCACACCCTGCGCGCGGACATTGATTATGGACTCGCTGAAGCCATGACCACCTACGGTGTGATTGGGGTGAAGTGCTGGATTTATAACGGCGACATTTTGGAACAGAAACGGCGGCCGGAGAAGGCGGTGGAGCCTGTGCTCGCTGTAGCGCCGGCAGTTTAGTACGAGGAGCGTCAAGTCAGTGGCCATGCGCGAAAGGACGGGTGGTCATGAGTGAATCGACCCCATGTTAATGCCGAGCAAAGTGAAGTACCGGAAGCAGCAGCGAGGGCGTATGCGCGGCAAAGCGTGGCGGGGGTCCGACCTGTCGTTCGGGGACTACGGGCTAAAGGTGCTTGAACCGGGGTGGATTACGGACCGTCAGATCGAAGCCAGTCGCGTGGCCATCATGCGTTTCATCAAGAGAGGCGGAAAGCTCTGGATCCGCATTTTCCCGGACAAGCCGGTGACCAAGAAGCCGGCAGAAACGCGCATGGGGAAGGGTAAGGGCGCTCCGGAGTTTTGGGTTGCGGTCGTGAAGCCCGGACGAATCCTGTTTGAGATGGAAGGTGTCTCGGAAGAGGAAGCTCGGGAAGCGCTTCGCCTGGCTGGCCATAAGCTGGCTTTGGCCACGCGATTTGTTTCCCGTAAGATGGCGGCCTAGCGGCCTGTGGAGCGGAAGTCATGAAGTTGGATAAGAGCAAGAGATGGAAGTGGCCGGCGGAGAACATGCGCGAATGGACGGACGACGAACTCTCGACGCGGGAGCGCGAGTTTACCGGCCAATTGGGCCGCTTGAGGTTCCGCATGGCCAGCGGGCAAACGGAGAGCTTGGAGACCCTCCGCGAGTTGCGGAAAGGTATTGCCAAAGTGAAAACAATTCTGCGCGAGCGCCAACTGAAGGCTGGAGGAGCGTAGGGGCGGTTCGCGAACCGCCCCTACGTCTGACCCGGACTGGGTGAGAATAAGGAGTTATGCAGAAAAGGCGAAAGGAAAAAGTCGGAATGGTGACCAGCAATAAAATGCAGAAGACCGTGGTGGTCACAGTGGAGCGACAGGTCATCCATCCATTTTACAAACGGGTGGTCCGGCACTCGAAGCGGTTCCTTGCCCACGACGAAAAGAACGAGTGCCGGCCCGGTGACACGGTACGAATCCAGGAGACGCGGCCGCTCAGCCGGAGAAAGCGCTGGCGGGTGGTGGGAATCGTCAACAAGGCCGTTGGAGTGGCTCCTCTGCCGGAGGGGACAGTATGATTGGGATGAGGACGATTCTTCATGTGGCGGATAATTCCGGAGCCCGAAGGCTGTCCTGCATTCTTCCCGTGGGTGGAGACGTAGGTTTGCAGGCGGGCCTTGGTGATGTGGTCACCGCTTCCGTCAAGGAAGCGGCGGCGGACAGCGCCATCCCGAAGGGCACGGTTGTGAAGTGCGTGATTGTCAGGATGCGCAAGGAGCAGAGGCGGCGTGATGGCAGCTACATTCGATTCGATGATAATGCTGCCGTGCTCATCAATGAGGCCAACGAGCCGGTGGGGACACGCGTCTTTGGGCCGGTGGCGCGAGAACTCCGCGAGAAGAAGTTTTTGAAAATAGTTTCACTCGCCCCAGAGGTTCTGTGATGGGATTCGGGTTGGATATCAAGAAGAACGACCAGGTGCAGGTGATTGCCGGCCGGGACAAGGGCAAGGTGGGGCGGGTTCTGGAAGTCGAACCCGGCAAGGGGCGCCTCTACGTCGAGCATGTTAACATGATCAAACGCCACACGCGCCCCAATCCGGCCAAGCAAATCCGTGGTGGGATTTTGGAAAAGGAAGGACCGATCCACGTTTCCAACGTGGCCTTGGTGTGCAGCGAATGCGGACCCACACGCATCCAGCACCGGGCGATGGCCGGTGGCAAGAAAGTACGCATTTGCGCGAAGTGCGAGAAATCCTTGGATAAGTAAAGGCCGGGAGGATGTGAAGGGAACATGGCGCCGCGTTTGAAAGAGAAATATAAGAAGGAAGTCGTGCCGGCCTTGGTGGAGGAGTTCAAGTACCCTAACGGCATGGCGGTCCCACGTCTCAGGAAGATCGTGTTGAACATGGGATTGGGTGAAGCCATCCAGAACGCCAAGCTGCTGGACTCCGGCACTCAGGAGTTGGGCCAGATTACCGGGCAAAAGCCGGTCATCACGCGAGCGCGGAAATCGATAGCGAATTTCAAACTGCGCAAGAACATGCCGATTGGGGCGATGGTGACTCTGCGGGGCGACAGGATGTATGAGTTCTTTGACCGCCTCACCAGCGTTGCGCTGCCACGCGTGCGCGATTTCAGAGGGCTTTCGACTCGCGCCTTCGACGGCCGCGGAAACTATACTCTGGGCCTTCGCGACCAGTTGGTTTTCCCCGAGATTGACTACGCGAAAGTGGAAAAAGTTAAGGGACTGAACATTTCTATTGTTACTGACGCTCGGTCTGACGCAGAAGCCCTGGCACTGCTCCGGCACCTGGGGATGCCCTTCCGGTCGGAGGCACAGCGCCGGCAGGCCGCCGCGCAGAAAGACAGTGACAAGTGATAAGTGACGAGTGACAAGCAACAGAACCAGGACTATTAGCAAATCCGCGACGGGCATGAAGTTTGCTTGTCACTTGTCACTCGTCACTGCTTGTTAGGGGGTTAATCCGTGGCTCGTTCCTCAATGATGGCCAAATTGCGCAAGAAGCCGAAGTTCAAGATCCGGCATAGGAATCGCTGCCTGATTTGTGGCCGGCCTCGCGGTTACATTGGTAAATTCAAGATGTGTCGTTTGTGTTTCCGGCAACTGGCCCTCAGGGGCGACATCCCCGGCGTAGTCAAGTCAAGCTGGTAGCCTGGGAGGATTGAAGAAGCAATCCAGATTCTGGGAGTTTTATGGCAGCCGTGACAGATTCCATTGCGGACATGTTGACTCGAATTCGAAACGGGATTCAAGCCCGGCACCTGCGAGTTGACATGCCCTCCTCGAAACTGAAAGTCGAGGTTGCGCGCATTTTGAAGGACGAGGGTTACATCAGCAGCTTCAAAGTGAGTGAAGAGGGCAAGAAGAAAGTCCTGAGAATTGTTCTCCGCTATGGGGCAGACGGGGAAAACGTCATCACCACGATAGATCGTGTCTCAAGGCCAGGACTGCGCGTCTATGCCGGGGCCCGGGAAATTCCCAAGGTGCAGGGGGGACTGGGAGTAAACATCCTCACCACCCCACGTGGAGTGATGACCGGAAAACAAGCTCGTCGAGCCGGCGTTGGAGGCGAGATTCTCTGCACCGTAACTTAGTGCAGCTTGGCCTGTTCTGCGGAGTGGCATGATAAGGTGGCCGGAAGCTGAGGCGAGAAGCGAAGCTGCGGTCTTGGAATAAAGATTATGTCAAGAATTGGTACCAAGCCCGTTCAAGTACCCTCCCCTGTAACGGTGCAGCCGGATGGGGAAGTTATGGTGGTCACGGGACCGAAAGGAACCCTCAGGGTGCCCATACCGCCGGGCATCCACTTTGAGAAGCAGGACGGCCAGTACGTGGTTAAACGGGAACGCAGCGAGCAGGCGGCATTACACGGCTTGGCCCGCAGCCTCCTCGTCAACGCCGTGCGTGGGGTTGCCCAAGGCTTTGAAAAGCAATTGGACATCGTGGGGATTGGATACCGGGCGGAGGTCAAAGGCAAATCCGTCGTGTTTACCCTCGGTTATTCGCATCCCATTGAGATGCCAATTCCGGAGGGACTGACGATCGCTGTCGAGAAGCTGACCCACGTGGTGGTCAGGGGCGCAGACAAACAGCAAGTAGGACAAATGGCGGCAGAGATTCGTGGCTTGCGGCCTCCCGATCCGTACAAGAACAAGGGTGTCCGTTACACTGGCGAGCGGCTGAAGAAGAAGGTCGGCAAGGCAGCAGCGGCCGCGGGCGGAGCTGCGAAGACTGGCTGATTAGCAAGACTCTGGCGGAGAGCGCAATATGTTGCAAATGGTTTCCAAGAACACAGCGCGCCGGCGGATTCACGCTCGAATCCGAACACGAATGCATGGCCGGGCGCAAACGCCACGGCTAAGTGTCTTCCGGTCCATCAATCATATCTATGGGCAGATTATTGATGACCTCCGGGGGCAGACGCTGGTGTCCGCTTCCACTCGGGACAAGGAAGTCCAGACGACGCTGAAGACGGGCGGAAATATCGCCGCGGCAAAAGTAGTGGGACAGGCGCTGGCAAAGCGCGCCAGTGCAGCCGGAATCTCGCGCGTGGTGTTCGACCGTGGTGGGTACGCCTATCACGGGCGGGTAAAGGCCTTGGCCGACGCGGCGCGCGAAGCGGGACTCAAATTTTAGGGGCGATGGCGGGGAGGGAAGCGTTGGCAAATCGGATTGACGCGAACGCGCTGCAACTCAAGGATCAGGTGGTTTCTATCAACCGTGTCACCAAGGTGGTCAAGGGTGGCAAGAACCTGAGCTTTTCAGCGCTGGTGGTGGTGGGCGACGGGGCGGGAACCGTCGGTTATGGATCGGGCAAGGCTCGCGAGGTTCCGATGGCCATCCGCAAGGGCATCGAAGCCGCCAAGAAGGCGCTCGTCAAGGTTCATGTCACAGCGACGTCGATTCCGCATATGGTCATTGGGCACTACGGCGCCGGGAAGGTGCTGCTGAAGCCTGCCTCGGCTGGAACCGGAGTGATCGCTGGTGGAGCCGTGCGCGCGGTGGTTGAGGCAGCAGGAATTCAGAACGTATTGACGAAGTCGCTGGGGACCACCAATCCCTACAACGTGGTGAAGGCGACCATGGATGGCCTCCTCCAGCTTCGCGGCGCGGAGGAAGTGGCGGCCATGCGGGGCAAGAACGCGCAAGAACTTTAAAGGGGTCAAGCAACTGTGTCCGATAAGGCTCAAAGAACCATTCGCATCAAATGGGTTCGCAGCGGGATAGGCTTTACCTACCACCAGAAGCGTATCGTTCGAAGTCTGGGACTAAAGAAGTTGAATCAGGAGGTGGAAAGACCGGACACGCCTCAGATTCGCGGTTTGGTGGCGAAGGTTCCCCATCTGGTCAAGATTGTGGAAGCAGCTTCGAAAGCGGCGTGGACCTTGGTGCCGGAGTACACCATTTACGCGCCGGAAGCTGTGGCGTCGAAGCTGGCCGAAACTGCCCCTGAGACTCCCGCTGAGGAAATTGAGAAGACTGAGGCTGCCGCGACGGGGGAGGTGACGGGCGCTCCAGCGGCAGCCGCTGATGAGCCGCAACCCGTGGAGGCTCCGACGGCTGTTGAAGTTGCGACTGAAACACCTGGGGGTCTGGCTGCAACAGAGATAAGGATGTCAGCCGACGCCAGTGCAGAGGAAAGCGCTAAAGCAGGTGAAGAGGCTGGGTCGGAGGAAGGCCAGCCTAAAGCTTGAACGAAGCAGGCAACAACCATATGGCAACGCACATTGGAACGCTCCGCCCACCTCGGGGTGCAAAGAAGCGGCGCAAACGGATCGGCCAGGGGATGGGCTCAGGCCACGGTAAGACCGCCACCCGCGGCTCAAAAGGGCAGCGGTCGAGGACTGGGGCGAGGATGCGCCCTGGGTTCGAAGGCGGGCAGATGCCCCTGCATCGACGGCTTCCCAAGCGCGGGTTTACGAACATATTTAAAAAGCATTACGCGCTAGTGAACTTGAGGGATCTTCAGGATTTTACCCCGGAAGAGACGATCACTCCCGAACTGCTCGTGCAGCGCGGCTACCTCAAGGAGCTCCGAGACGGCTTGAAGATCCTTGGTGATGGAGAGTTGAAAGTTGCGCTTAAGATTGCGGCCCACCACTTTTCGAAATCGGCACGGGAAAAGATCCAAAAGGCAGGAGGGATGGCTGAGGTTATTTCCGCATGATCGAGTCCCTTAAGAGCATCACTGAGATTCCGGATCTCCGCAGGCGCATCCTTTTTACTCTCGCCATGCTGGCGGTGTACCGTTTGGGCGCCTTCATACCGACGCCCGGCATCAATGCCGATGTCTTCGAGCAGATGTTTAATCAGTCGTTGGGAGGCGGCCTTTTTGGATTGCTGGCCATGTTTTCGGGCGGCAGCCTGCGCCGCCTGACAGTTTTTGCGCTGGGAATCATGCCGTATATCACGGCGTCAATTATTCTCCAGTTGTTGGGTGTGGTTTCGCCTACCCTGGAAAAGCTGAAGAAGGAAGGGGAACTGGGCCGGCGAAAGATTACGGAGTACACACGCTGGCTCACCGTGGGCCTGAGCGCCTTCCAGGCACTCGGTATCGCGGCCGCTCTTCAAAGGCAGACTGCCCAGGGCACGCAGTTGGTGACCAATCCCGGACCTGGATTCGTTTTCGCGACGGTCCTGACGCTTACCACTGGCTCAGTCTTCATCATGTGGTTGGGAGAGCAGATCACCTCGCGGGGAATCGGTAACGGCATGTCGTTGCTCATTTTCGCCGGAATCGTGGTGGGTCTGCCGCGCGGCATAGCTGACCTTTATGAAAAGGTCTTCGTCACGCGCGTTTGGAGTTTTCCGGTCCTCCTGCTGTTGCTGGTATTCATGGTGACGATTGTTGCCTTTATCGTCTTGGTAGAACGTGGAGAACGGCGCATTCCGATCCAGTACGCGAAGCGCATCGTAGGCCGAAAGGTGATGGGCGGTGTCTCAACTCACCTTCCGCTGAAAGTGAACAGCGGCGGCGTGATGCCCATCATCTTTGCCGTCTCGATTCTGACCTTCCCACAAACGATAGGGTTATTCCTATCGAAGAGCAGTATTTTGGGGAGTATAATCGCTAAGTTTGTCAGTCTCTTTGCCTGGGGTGAGCCTTTATATACCTTCAGCTACGTGCTGTTGATAATGTTTTTTGCTCACTTTTACCTTTCGATTGTTTATAACCCTGATGAAGTGGCTGATAACGTCCGTAAGCAAGGCGGTTTCATCCCCGGCATTCGCCCGGGCAAGCGCACTGCCGATCATTTGGATGATGTTCTCACGAAGATCACATGGGTTGGGGGGTTGTATTTAGCCCTGGTCGCATTGATCCCGGAAATTATGCTTGCAGGTCTGCGCGTCAACCACTTGCCCGCCTGGCTCGGGGGAGCGTGGTTTGACGCCAACCTTCCGGCTTGGCTGCTCCACGGGCTGAACGTGAATTTCTACTTCGGCGGAACATCGTTATTGATCGTCGTGGGCGTGGCCATGGACACTGTTCAGCAGGTAGAAGCGCAGTTGATTATGCGCCATTACGAAGGCTTTCTGAAGAAGGGACGCGTGCGAGGACGGAGGGCTTACTAAGGCTGGAAAGAGGACGTGGATGAGATCGCAAGCCCTAATATTCCTGGGTGCTCCCGGGGCAGGAAAGGGCACTCAGGCGCGCGAAGTCTCCAGACACTTTTCGATTCCGCAGATTTCAACCGGCGACATGCTGCGGGAAGCAGTGCGAAATCAGACTCCCTTGGGACTCGCCGCCAAGGCCAAGATGGAAGCGGGGGAGTTGGTTCCAGACGACGTTGTCTGCGGCATTGTGGAGCAAAGGATCGGCCAGCCCGACTGCCAGAGAGGGTTTATCCTGGACGGTTTTCCTCGCACCCTCGCGCAGGCGGAGTTCGTGGATAGGATGTTGCAGGTCAAAGGGAAAGGAAATCCCCTGGTCCTTGACATCAAGGTTGATCGAGACTTGCTTCTGAAGCGGCTGACCGGACGCCGCACTTGCTCGGTGTGTGGCGAAATCTATAACGTTTACCTCAGTTCTCCTAAGGTCGAGGGCGTATGCGACAAGGATGGCGGGAAACTCTTGCAGCGGGTGGATGACAGCGAGGAGACTATCCGCCAACGGCTGGTTGCCTACGAGAAGCAGACAAGCCCGCTGATCGACTATTACCGGAGGAAAGGCGTTCTTCAAGAGGTTGATGGCAACCGGGGGCCGGAGCCCATTGCAAAGGAGCTGATCGATTTTTTGGGGAAGGCATGATCATTTGCAAGTCACCGGCTGAAATTGAAAGGCTCAGGCGCAGCGGCAGGATGGTGAGAGGACTGCTCGAAGAGCTTCGGGAGCGGGTGCATCCGGGAGTCAGCACGTTGGATTTGGAAAAGTATATCGAGAGGCGCATAGCCCAATTAGGTGCACGGCCGGCGTTCAAAGGCTACAGGGGTTACCCGTGCTGTTTATGCGCTTCGGTGAATAGCGAGGTCATACACGGGATTCCCTCCGAGCGCTGCCTCAAGAGAGGCGATATACTTAGTTTGGACATGGGCGTGGTGGTCGATGGATACTACGGCGATTCGGCGATAACCGTCCCGGTGGGCGAGATTTCGGAGTCAACGCAAAGGCTGCTGCGAGTTACCCAGGAGTCGTTGCAGCTTGCCATTGACCAGGCCCAGCTCGGAAGTCGGTTGGGGGATATATGCGCTACCGTGCAGCGACACGTGGAAGAAAACGGGTATTCTGTGGTTCGAGAGTTTGTGGGTCACGGCATTGGGCGCCAGCTCCACGAAGAGCCGCAAATCCCCAACTTCGGGCAGCCAGGACACGGACCGGTGCTCAAGCAAGGGATGGTTCTGGCGATCGAACCCATGGTTAATGCCGGTGGGCCGGCGGTTCGAGTCCTTGCCGACAACTGGACCGCAGTGACTGCGGACGGTGCCTTGTCCGCCCACTTCGAGCACATGGTGGCTGTCACCCGCAATGGTCCGGATATTTTGACGCTGCAATAGTCTGGTTTTCGGCCAGGCTTCAGAATAGGAGCCGGCCTGAATGAGGTACTTTTAGCAGGTATGGCTAAGGAAGACGCAATAGAAGTTGTGGCGACGGTCCTGGAAGCTTTGCCGAACGCGATGTTCCGCGTGGAGCTGGATAATAAACACCAGGTCTTGGCGCACATCTCGGGTAAGATGAGGAAGAACTTCATCCGCATTCTTCCCGGGGACAAAGTGGCCGTGGAGCTTTCTCCGTACGACCTGACTCGCGGACGGATCGTCTTCCGGTATAAGTGAAGGTGCTACCGCACCGGAGCGCCGTTGCGGGGTATGGAGCGCCGCGTGACTTGGCGGAAGGGCCCGGCCCGGAGGGGCCAAAAGCTTCATTGCGAGGTAACACATGAAGGTTCGTTCGTCGGTCAAGAAGATCTGTTCGAAATGCAAGATTGTGCGCCGTGCCGGCGTGGTGAGGGTGATCTGCGAAAACCCGAAGCACAAGCAGCGGCAAGGATGAACTCGAAATTCGAAGTTCGAAAATCCAAAATCGCGCGGTTTTCGCAGTCAATCTGCTAGTTTCGAGTTTTCGAATTTCGGTTTTCGAATTTCGAGGAGAGGTGATGAATGGCACGCATTGCTGGTGTTGACTTGCCCCCCAAGAAGAGGGCGGAAATTGGTCTAACGTACATCTACGGCATTGGCCGCGCGCGCTCAATGTCCATTCTGATGCGTGCCGGGGTGCACCCCGATAAAAAGGTCAAGGACTTGACCGAAGACGAGGTTACGAGGATCCGCCAAATCATTGAAGAAGAGGGCGGGGTGGAAGGCGACCTGCGGAAAGAGCTGTCGATGAACCTCCGAAGATTGATCGAAATCGGCTCCTACCGCGGTATGCGCCATCGGCGCAGTCTTCCGGTGCGCGGGCAGCGCACGCATACCAACGCGCGAACCCGCAAGGGACCGCGAAAAGGCACCATTGCGAATAAGAAGCGTTCCGCGGCCAAGACCTAGTTGGCGCGGCAGGGTTTAAAGTCACCTGGTGAGGAGACATGGCGAAAGCAGCACCAAAGGTAAGTAAGAAGAAGGTCTTCAAGAAGAAGGAAAAGCGGATCGTCCCGGTGGGTATTGTTCACGTTCAGGCGTCGTTCAACAATACTCTTGTGAGCATCACCGACCCTGATGGGAAGCTGATCTGCTGGTCCAGTGCGGGTTCGTTGGGCTTCAAGGGTTCGCGCAAGGGGACACCCTTCGCAGCCCAGCAAGCTGCGCTGCGGGTGGCCAACGCAGCACGTGATCACGGGATGCGAAGCGTAGAAGTGCGAGTGAAGGGGCCTGGCTCTGGCCGGGAATCGGCCATTCGCGCCCTGGCGACCGCAGGGTTGGAGGTTCGCAACATCAAGGACGTAACACCCATACCTCATAACGGGTGCAGGCCGCCCAAGCGTAGAAGAGTGTAGAGTGTTCTGGTCGAAAGATGATCAAGAGTTAGCCGCGTTTGACTCTGGCGTTGAAAGCTGCAGCGTCGTAACGCAAGCTTAGATTCTGTTTGTCGGCGACTTTCGATCTTCGGTTTTCGAATTTCGATTCGCTCTGGAACAGGGGGTTGGATTGGCAAGATATCGGGACGCAGTTTGTCGGCTCTGTCGGCGTGAGGGGACAAAGCTCTTTCTGAAAGGGCGCCGGTGCCTCACGGACAAGTGTGCCATTGAGAAGCGTAACTTTGCGCCGGGCCAGCATGGTAAGGCGCGCCGCCCAAAAATCGTCGGCTATGGACTCCAGCTTCGCGAGAAGCAGAAGGTTCGCCGGCTTTACGGCGTTCTGGAAGATCAATTCAGGACCTATTTTGAAAAGGCGGCGCGGAGGCGAGGCGTCACGGGCGAGAACTTGTTGCTCATGCTCGAGTGTCGTTTAGACAACGTCACCTACCGCCTGGGCCTTGCCACCTCACGAGCCCAGGCCCGGCAATTGGTTCGCCATGGTCACATTGAAGTTGGAGGACGCAAAGTGAACATTCCGGCGTTTAGTGTTTCCCCCGGGCAGGAAATCGCCGTCCGTGAAAAGAGCCGGCAACTGCCTGCTGTCCAACAAGCCCTCGACTTGACGGGGAACAAGGCAGTTCCGCCCTGGTTGGAGATAAACAGGGAAACGCTGAAGGCGCGGGTCGTCTCTTGGCCTAAGCGCGAGGATGTGAATTTCCCCATCCAGGAACAGATGATTGTGGAACTCTACTCGAAGTGAGTTGGGCGGTAAGGATTAGGAGAGCCTGGTAGAGTCGGGCCTCAGGGAGGTACGAACGCAATGCTTTGGAAAGGCTTTCAGAAACCCAAGCGCTTGGTTTGTAACATGGATACGCTGACCGACAAGTATGGTCAGTTCTCGGCCCAACCTTTTGAACGTGGGTTTGGGACCACCATCGGAAATGCGCTGCGCCGGGTGTTGCTTTCTTCGATCGAGGGAGCTGCCATCACGGCCGTGAAGATCGAGGGCGTCATGCACGAGTTCTCTTCCATCCCGGGGGTGGTGGAGGACGCCACTGACATCATCCTGAACCTCAAGCAGATTCCTTTGAAGATGCACGTGGAGGGCCCCAAGACCTTGCATCTGATTGTGGACAAGCAAGGTGAAGTGACCTCCCGGACGATCCAGGAAGATGCGGATGTGGACATTCTCGATAAGGACGTTCATATCGCTACCGTCAGCGAAGGTGGAAGCCTGCATATCGAGATGCGCGTCAAGATCGGCCGGGGTTATGTCTCGGCAGAGAAGAATTTTGATGAAGACTTGCCCATCGGGTACATCCCTGTGGACTCCGTACACTCTCCCATCCGCAAGGTGAACTACGCCGTGGAGGCCGCCCGCCTGGGGCAGATGACCGACTACGATAAGCTGACCCTGGATGTCTGGACCAACGGCGCCGTCACGCCGCAGGATGCAACTGGATTGGCGGCCAAGCTTCTCAAAGATCACACTGCCATCTTTATTAACATTGAAGAAGAGTCCGAGCTGGAACAGGCTCCCCAGGAGAAGCCGGCCCCGGTTTACAACGAGAACCTGGATCGCTCGGTCGAGGAGTTGGAGCTTTCGGTCCGCTCTTACAACTGCCTCAAGAACGCGAACATTACTACCATCCGGGAATTGGTTCAGAAATCCGAGCAGGAGATGCTAAAGACCAAGAACTTCGGGCGAAAATCCTTGAATGAGATCAAGGAAATCCTCACCGCCATGGGCCTGAGCTTGGGCATGAGGACTGACGAGAAGGGTAATCCTCTTGTACCGCCTGCTCAGGAGCCCCCACAGCAACAAATTTAGGGTCAGGATTTGGAAGATGCGACATCGTAATTACGGGAAGAAACTGAGTCGGAACACCTCGCACCGCCGCGCCCTGTTGCGTAACCTGGTCACCTCGTTGATTCTCAGAGAGCGGATCGAGACCACGGTGGCAAAGGCAAAAGCGGCTCGTCCCGTTGTCGAGCGGATGATCACCCTGGGAAAACGGGGTGACCTGCATGCCCGCCGGCTGGCAGCAGGCTACCTGCTGGACCCAGCCGCGCTCAAGTTGCTCTTCGGCGATTTTGCCCAGCGTTACGCCGAGCGCAGGGGCGGCTATACGCGGATTGTACGCACCGGTTGGCGAAAGGGTGACGGAGCTGACTTGGCCGTGCTGGAGCTGGTGGGTTCCGAGGTCCTCCAGAAATTGGCAGAAAAGCGCGCGAAGAGGGCGGAAGCCAAGCAGAAGGCGGCGGAAAAAGCCAAGGCCGAGGAGCAGCCACCACCGCCCGAAGAGGACGAGAAAAAGTAACACCTTGATGAGTTAGCTGGGGCGATCCATGAGTCGCCCCTCCAGAATCCCGAGCCGGAGCAATCAACTCCGGATCGGGATTTTTCTTTTTTTGGCCCGAGCGATGCCCGTGCTCACCGGTAAACACGAAGACGCAGCAGGGAGTGCCGGCCGGTTGCCCCGCAACGTATGGGTACTCTCCTGGGTGGCCTTTTTCAACGACACGGCCACGGAAATGAGCTACTGGCTTTTGCCCCAGTTCCTGGTCGGCGTCCTGGGTGCAAGCCCCTTGGCTTTCGGCTTGATTGAAGGTGGGGCCGAGACCGTGTCTAGTTTTGGACGCCTTCTGTCGGGTTGGCTCTCAGACCGTCTCCGGCGACGAAAGCCGCTTGTGGCGGCTGGGTATACGGTAGCCAACATCGTCAAGCCATGGCTTGCGGTGGCTGCGTCCTGGGGTCAAGTATTCTGGGTTCGTTTTATCGACCGGACCGCCAAAGGTTTTCGCGGCGCGCCTCGCGATGCCTTGATTGCAGATTCGGTGTCCCAAGTTGACCGTGGTGCGGCATATGGTTTACGCCAGGCCATGGATACAGCCGGGGCAGTTCTGGGCCCGTTGAGCGCGCTTGCTTTGTTACCCTTGTTTTCCGGTGACGTGCGCAAGGTTTTTTGGCTGGCCACAATTCCGGGAGCGGTCTGCATCCTGCTGGTCTGGTTTGGGGTGTCGGAGGCTCGTCCTGCGGAAACCGCGAAGCAGGGCGCTTCCTCCACCGGCCAGGCCAGCCCTATTAGCTGGAACAAGAGTTTAGTCGTCATACTGGTTGGCGTGGGCTTGTTCTCGCTCGGCAACTCGTCGGACCTATTCCTGATACTTCGAGCGCAAAACCTGGGGGTTCGTGCCGCCCTGGCGCCGGGCTTGGGGTTGCTTTTCAATCTGGTATATACGTCGCTGAGCTGGCCGGCGGGAAAGCTCTCGGACCAAATCCCTCGGCGTACGCTCGTGGTTCTTGGCTATTTCGTCTACGGGGCGGTTTACCTGGGATTCTCGCTGGTGCGGGGACCGCAGTTTGTGTGGTTTCTGTTCGCAGTATATGGGATGTACTATGCGATGACGGAAGGCGTCATTCGCGCCTGGATTGCGGACCTGGTTCCCAGCTCATCTCGAGGGTCTGTTTTCGGAGTGTTCAACTGGCTGGTAGGCGTGGCGGCCCTTCCCGCAAGCCTGGTCGCGGGGTGGTTGTGGCGCCACTATTCTCCCGTCCCCTTCTTCATTTCCGCCTTACTCTCATTCTCTGCGGCTCTACTGCTGTGGCTGGCCTGAAGCCGCCTGCCTCCATAGAGAAGGACCATCCCTAAGAGAGCTCCAGCCGTGTCAATGCCACTGTCCACCAGGGAGGCGGTCCTGCCGGGAACGAAACTCTGGTGGTATTCATCCGCCAAGGAGAACAGGCCGGCGACAAGTAGAGCGCCGAAGGCGCCGCGAGTGTCCCAGCGTTCAGGGTGGCGGGGTTCGAAGGAGTGGTAGAGGAGCAGGCCGAAAACTGCGTATTCGCTGCAATGCGCGAGCTTCCGAATTAAGAAATGAACTGTCGCGAAGGTTTGGGGGGCAAGGTGAATGTGCAGTGAGAGGAGAAGTTGCGCCAGGAGCCAGCCCGTAACGGAACCGCTGTAGGCCCCGGTGGAAAGCTCCGACATGGCGCCCGCCCAGGCGGCGGTGACAACCCACACCAGAACCACGCGGGGCTGCAAATAGACGGGACGAATGTGCTGTTGAGGGTCAGTCAATCGAGTAGTTGGGCGCTTCCTTGGTGATGATAACGTCGTGCACGTGACTCTCTCGCAGGCCGGCGATCGTGACTCGTACGAAGCGCCCCTTGTTCTGGAGTTCTTCAATGGTGGCGCATCCGCAGTAGCCCATGCCGGAGCGAAGTCCTCCCACAAGTTGACCCACCAAATCCGCCAAGAGCCCTTTGTAAGGCACGCGTCCTTCGATACCTTCTGGCACCAGCTTGGTCACCTCCCCACGGGCCACGGTCACTTCCTGGGCGTACCGGTCGCCGGAGCCGGCGGCCATGGCAGCGATGGAGCCCATCCCGCGGTACGATTTGAAGCTGCGCCCCTGGTAAAGGATGGATTCACCGGGGCTCTCCTCAGTTCCGGCAAAGAGGCTGCCAATCATGACGCAACTGGCTCCAGCCGCGATGGCCTTGGAAACGTCGCCGGAATACTTGATGCCGCCATCGGCGATGATGGGTATGCCGGAATTGCGCGCGGCGCGAGCGCACTCCGCGATGGCCGTGATCTGGGGCACTCCTGCTCCTGTCACTACGCGGGTGGTGCAAATGGAACCAGGGCCAATGCCGACCTTCACTCCACCCACCCCCAACTGGATCAAATCGCCAGCGCCCTGGAACGTGGCCACGTTGCCGGCGATGAGGTCAACGTCAGGGAACTTATGCTTGATTTGGCGCACCGCCTCCATCACCCGAGAGGAGTGACCATGCGCGGTATCCACTGCCAGAACATCTACCTGGGCTTTCACCAGTTCTGCCGCCCGCTCCAGGAAGTCCCCCGTGGCGCCCAACGCCGCGCCAACTCGCAGGCGACCCTGGGAATCCTTGCAGGCATTGGGGTATTTCGATCGCTTCTGGATGTCCTTTACGGTGATGAGTCCCTTCAGGTTGAACTTCTCATCGACAACCAGGAGCTTTTCCACTCGATGTTTGTGAAGGATCGCCTCCGCTTCATCCAGCGTGGTGCCCACCGACACGGTGATCAGATTCTCTTTAGTCATCACCTGTTCGACGGGCAGGTCGAAACGGGTTTCAAATCGCAGATCGCGGTTGGTGAGGATCCCCATGAGTTTGCCATTGCGCGTCACGGGAACACCGGAGATCTTGTACTTCTTCATAATCTCCTGAGCCTCGTAGATCTTGCTCTCCGGGCTCACGGTGACCGGATCAACAATCATGCCGCTTTCGGAGCGCTTGACCTTGTCCACTTCAGCCGCCTGGTAATCAATCGGCATGCTTCGGTGGACAATGCCCATGCCGCCCTGTTGAGCTAACGCAATGGCTAGACGAGATTCCGTCACCGTGTCCATCGCCGCGCTCACGATAGGCAGGTTCAAAGCAATGTTGCGTGTCAGCTTAGTCTGGGTATCGACTTCGGTTGGCAAGACTGATGATCTGGCAGGCAGAAGTAGAACATCATCGAAAGTAAGCCCCTCCGGGATAGGTCCATCAAGCATAGGCCCCTCTTCTCACTTCCTCACGGAAAGATTGAATCATCCATTTTAACGGCCACTCAGGGAGATGGTCAAGCGAAGGTATGTCTGGATAGTGGGGATTCATAGCTTGAAAGGAGCTTAAGAATGAAATCTGAACTGCAAACCATTGAAAAGGGAAAATCTGATTGGTTCGCGGTATACTCGGGCTCCCCTCGCTTTTCTATCGCATGTCGGGAGTTGAAAATGAGGCATTTCAATCTCTTTTCGTTGTATCTTCTGGGAGCTTGTATCGCGCCCCTTAAGCTCCTTTGGTACATCGACGATGAACCGCACCATACCATTTTGTCGGCAGCAAAGTCCAAACTCCAAAATTTCAGGGAGGAGGACCTTGCCTTTGAGGCTCGCCCTGGCAGGCGGGCCTCTTCTATTCTCTCCCCCGCAGCTTTTGATATTCAAACCTTTTTGGTTCAGTGGTAAGATGTGCCAATTGTGTGCGATCAACACCAATTTTTCTTTGAATTCGACAAGGCGTTCACGGACCAGCTGATCAAGAAGTTCGAGGCCAGCCCCTCCCACCCTCTATCGGAAGATGTGGCGTCGCCTCTCAAGGGTGTCTATGCTCTCTATCGTCACGGAAAGCTCACGTACGCTGGAAAGGCCCTCGACACCACACTGAAGCGCAGGCTGGCAGAGCACACTCGCAAAATCCATGGCCGCAGGAACATTTCCTTGGAGGCTATGACCTGCCGATTCCTCATCATTGACAGCGATTGGTTTGTCAGGGCCGGAGAACATGCGCTGATCGAAACCTATGAACCGGAGTGGAATAAATCGGGATTTGGGAGCCATGTTCCAGGAAGAGGAAGACCAGGGATCAGGGTGTCGAAATGGGACAGAGAATTCCCGCTGCGGTAGGTCACTTCCTAATCACGATTGCGGATTCGTAAAGAACAGTCTTTACTTCGGCTTTATCGACCCGAACCGACGACTGAATAATGCTCGTTCCGGTGCGCTTGTCTCGGAGCCGGATAGTGTCTTCAAATTTTAGCCCGCACTGTTCCGCGATCTTGCCGAAGAAATAATCCGTCTTTACCTCCACGCCTTGGATGATACTGTTGCCCAGGACGATGACGGCTACAGCGTCCGGCTTGAGCAGGCTTGCCGCTATCTTCCAGAATCGGTAGGCGTCATTGAAGTACGTCGCGACATAGTTGGCCCAACCGGGACCACCGTAAGATCCTTTATCAGTGTTGCGCTTGCGAATCTCCGCCATCACCGCAGCCAATTGCGGCAGGAGAAAGGATAGCTTGACTGGCTCCTTCTCTCTCACTGTCTGCCAGAACGTCCCGAAACTCTCGCTCTCTTTGGCCCCTTTGTAGCCAGGCCCGGACGTAAATCCAAGCCAGTGGAGCTGAGGCCGCGTGTTCCGCGGATAGTGGTAGTTATTCAGATAGGGAGGGGAGGTGACCAGGAGGTCGATGAAGGCTTCTTGCTTCAGTTTTTCAGGCGCGAGGAAAAAAGAATCGGGATGAACCTTGGATTGCGGTTTGTTCTCAACCTTCCCCATCTGTTCTCGCAGCCATTTGATGTCTTGCACCATTAGATTCAGCTTTTTGCGAAGCGCAAGGCTTACATCGGCCTCGGTGATCGGATCTTTGTCAACGGCCGACCGCCTTGTCAGGCTTGGTTCGTAAGAGTAGTTAGAGAAGCTGACCATCACCGACCCAAGCGCAAGGCGAAATAGGTCCCTTATTGCCGGGGCCTCAATTGCTTTAATATAGTCCAAGGCGAACAAAACTTGGCGTTCGACGGAAGGGGCAAAGAGTTCCGTCCGTCCTGAGAAGCCAATCGGGGGAAGAGATTTGGGATGCCCGTTGTGAGAGGTCAAGCGCCTGTCCATGAAGCTCTTAAACCTGACGATCTGCGCCTGGAGCGTGTTGGGTTCGGTCTCAGCGGCCTGTAACTTGGCATTGGAAGCGAGGGCGGCATAGGGGTTTATTTCAAACCCCAACACGTTGAACCCGTGGATATAGCTCTCGATCAGGGTAGTCCCAACGCCAGCGAAGGGGTCGAGTATCCAAGCGGAATGAGGAACGACTTCCTTTAGGTATTTCGATAGGCAGTCATCGACGAACTGGGAAGAGAAGCCAGCGATCCAGGGAACCCACCGATGTACGGGAAGTTCGCGATTCCGTGTGAATGCGGAGTCCCTGAAACCGGAAGTGACTCCATTGGTCAAGGTGGTCATTAAGCAGACTAGTCCAGGAAACTCAAACTCGAATTGCTCCAGCATCAATAATACTATCGGCTGGCCCGGACTTCAGCAAGAGAGTCTTTCAAGCTAAAAGACCCCACTACCCCTGGCTGGTGGACAATACCCTTCTGTACTGGTTGACATTTAACGCAGTGCGTTATAGGCTGGGGAGGTGATCAAGTCCTTCCGGTCCGACGAGACGGAGCGGCTCTTTCATCGCCAGCCCAGCCGGAAGTTCCGCGCCATCGAGCGCTCGGCTCTTCGGAAGCTCGATCCCGCACAGCGGGACGGCCAACGATCTGCGGATTCTCGCGGTGCTCCCCGGCAACCGCCTGGAACGGCTGCGCGGGGACCGCGAGGGGCAATACAGTATTCGGATCAACGATCAGTGGCGGATTTGTTTTGCCTGGCAGGAGGGCGACGCCTACGACGTTGAAATCACGGACTACCACTAGGAGGCTAGGATGGCCAGGAAACTAAAGCCCGTGCATCCGGGCGAGATTCTGCGCGAGGAGTTCATGAGGCCGCTCGGCCTCAGCATGAACAAGCTGGCGTTGGACCTGCGCGTGCCGGTGACACGGATTGCTGAGATTGTCCACCAGCGCCGCGCCATTACGACGGATACCGCCCTGCGCCTCGGACGATATTTCAAAACCACGCCGGTCTTCTGGATGAACCTCCAGGTTCGCTATGACCTTGAAATGGCGGAAGACGAGCAGGCGGAAAAGATTGCTCGGGACGTGCAGCCCTTGGAAGCTTCCGTCTAACTTGCCCCCAGCGTTTGTGATCCTGTTCCTTGTCTTCCGTCCGCCAATTTGGATTTTATGGTTGTTGGTGGCCCTGTACCCTGTACCGACTTTCGCTTACCGCCCTGGGCGGCAGTCGAAGGGATGCGGTCCGAAGTTCGCAGGCGGTGGATGGCTTGCGTGCTCGATGACCCGCTGAACGGCCGAAACCTGACCGCCTGGCGGGCGGGCTGTCGGGGGTGCGCGACGTAGAAGTGGAGGTCAGGGCATTTTTCTTGATTTGTTGCACGCTTCTGAACGTACTGGTGTGCAAGGGCAAAGGCCCGCAGGGCCGAAAGAACTTAGCCCAGGGCGCCAGCCCTGGGTCCAGAAAGCCCTCTGGTTCGCGGGAGCCCCAGCGGGGCGAAAGAAAAGGTTTCGACGCGGGAACTCTCCTTGGTTCTGCCGCCCCTTCCGGGGCTTGACCGGCGCTGGGGCTTGGTTTCCCAGGGCTAGCGCCCTGGGCTAAGTTCTATCGCCCGCTAGGCGGGCTCCGGACCACCCTGCTGCCGCCGCAAGCTTTCACAAATATGTCATGCACCAGCGGCAGGACCCCCACTTTTATGTCGCACACCCGGCTGGCGGGCAAAAATTGACACGCTTGGGTGCGTATGTTAGGTTCAAGGTTCGGTCAATCCCTCGATCACCTGAATGTACGGCTCAAGTCTCAGCCAGGGGGTAAGGATGCCGCCGGGACCCACGGCAGGCCGGGGCAAGCGGCGGCGGTACGACAACGAAGCATGGGGAATCCTGAACGCTTTTTTTTCGACCGCTACGGGTTGACAGAAGCTGGCCTCTCGCGATATCTGGCGACGGCGCTTTCGGAGGGGGGAGACTATGCCGACCTATATTTTGAACATACTACGACCTCGTCCATCCTCCTGGACGAATCGCTGGTCAAGACTGCTACGGAAGGCATTTCTATGGGCTGCGGCATCCGCGTACTGGCGGGCGAGCAGACGGGCTATGGTTACACGGATGACCTTGCGCCGGAGAGAATTCTTAAGGCGGCGAAGATCGCGGCACGAATTGCCAGCGGTCCTGCGCACGTTTCCAGCGTTGGCTTGAGCACGGTTGAGAACGCCCACAACTTTTATCCGGTGACGTCGCCGGCCACGGAACGCGAGCTCGCTGAAAAGCTGGAGCTGGTGTTAAGCGCGGACCGCGCGGCGCGCGCTTACGACTCGCGCATCAAAGAGGTTCGCGTCAGCTTTGGAGACCAGATTCGCCACGTGCTGATTGCGGGTTCAGATGGTCGCGTGGTGACCGATTTCCAGCCGTTGGTACGACTGGGAGTCTTTACCATCGCCAAAGACGGAAGCAAGTTGCAGTCGGGGTCGAGCGGGGGCGGGGGTCGGGTGGGTCTGGAATTCTTCCGCGGCGAGCGTTCTCCGGAGTATTTTGCTGGCGAGGCGGCGCGGCAGGCCATCGTTCAGCTCGCGGCCCGCGAGGCGCCGGCCGGCGAGATGGAAGTCGTGTTGGGACCAGGCTGGCCGGGCATCCTGCTGCACGAGGCCATCGGGCACGGGCTCGAGGCAGATTTCAACCGCAAAGGGATTTCCGCCTTCAGCGGCCGCATCGGACAGCGCGTGGCTTCCGAACTGTGCACCGTGGTCGATGACGGAACCATCCCCGCCCGGCGTGGTTCGCTGAATGTGGACGATGAGGGCGAGCCGACGCAGAAGACAGTGCTGATTGAGAAGGGGATTCTGCGTGGCTATCTCGAAGATAAGCTGAGCGCCGGCATCCTGAAAACCACCAGGACGGGGAACGGCAGACGCGAGAGCTACGAGCACATTCCGATGCCGCGCATGACCAATACCTACATGCTGGCCGGGAACGACGATCCGCAGGATATCCTCCGTTCGGTAAAGCGTGGTCTTTACGCGGTATCTTTTGGCGGAGGGCAGGTTGACATTACAAATGGGAAGTTCGTCTTTTCCGCCTCGGAAGCGTATCTGATCGAAGATGGCCAAGTGACGACGCCTGTGAAAGGCGCCACGCTGATTGGCGATGGCCCGACAGTGCTGACACGCGTGACCGCCGTGGGGAACGATCTGAAGCTCGACCCGGGAATTGGTACTTGCGGGAAGGACGGCCAGAGCGTCCCGGTGGGTGTCGGCATTCCCACCATCAAAGTAAGCCGCCTGACGGTGGGGGGAACGTCCTTTGGGAAATTGCAGTCATTTCAGTGACGGCAAAAATGGTAAATTCTGAATAGTGAATAGTAAATTGAGGAAACGTAGCCCTCAGAAGCCTCGGGCACGGCGCAAAAAGCAAACTCTGCGTCCGCAAGTCACAATTCACTATTCACCATTTACTATTCACCATTCTTATGATTGGTCTCGAACAAATCGCTAGCGAATTGGTGGATCGGGCAAAGCGCGCGGGCGCTACCTCTGCCGACGTCGTGGTGCGCGAAGCGGATGAATTCTCCACCACCTTAAGGTTGGGAAAGATCGAAAGCCTGAAGGAGGCGGCCTCGAAGGCGTTGGGATTGCGCGTCTTGCTCGGAATCCGAAGCGCCAGTTCCTTTTCAAGCGATTTTTCGGACCCGTCGCTCGGGCGGCTTGTGGAACGGACCATTGCCATGGCCAAGGTGACTTCCGAAGACCCGGCAAGCGGTCTTCCTGAAGCAAGCCAATTGGGATGCTATCCCGGCGACCTCGCTCTTTTTTCGAGCGATGTTGAATCGCTATCCATCGAAGACCGGATCCAATTGGCGCGTCGCGCCGAGGAGGCTGCGCTGGGGGCCGACGCGAGGATTCAAAACTCCGAGGGCGCGTGGTTCGAGGCGAGCCAGGGGACGATGGCCTACGCCAACTCGCTGGGCTTCGCGGGGAGTTACCGCTCATCTTATTGTGCCCTGTCCGTGTCGCCGATCGCCCAGCAGGACGGGGGCATGCAGCGGGACTACTGGTATTCGGTGGCGCGGGGCGCGGCAGCGCTTGAAACCCCTGAAGCGGTAGGTAAGAAAGCTGCGCAGCGTGTCTTGCGCAAGCTTGGAGCGCGCAAGGTTTCAACCTGCCAGGTGCCCGTGGTCTTTGATCCGGAGACGGCCCGCTCCCTGCTGGGCCATTTGTTCGACGCCGTGCGCGGGGACGCGATTTATCGCAGCGCATCATTCCTGACCGGCAAGCTGGGTCAGACGGTGGCCAACGAAAACGTCACCGTCCTGGATGATGGGTTGCGCCCTGGCGGCTTCGGTTCGCGTCCTTTTGACGGAGAGGGAATACCTTCTTCCATTACACCGGTTGTTGAAAAGGGTGTCCTTCAGAACTACCTGTTGAATTGTTACACGGCTCGGAAACTGAATTTGCAGACCACCGGCAATGCTTCGCGCGGGATCGCGGGCCCGCCCGGCGTGGGGCTCAAGAATTTCTACATGCCGGCTGGCCCTTATTCCCCGGAAGAAATTGTGCACTCCGTGAAGAGCGGGTTTTACGTGACGGACCTGATTGGCTTTGGGGTAAACACGGTGACCGGGGATTATTCGCGCGGGGCTGCCGGGATGTGGATCGAGAGGGGGGAGCTTGCCTACCCAGTCGAAGAAGTCACCATTGCGGGCAACCTTGCTGAGATGCTGACTCGCATCGAAATGGTGGGCTCAGACCTGGAGTTCCGGAGCGCCCTTGCCTCTCCTACCTTGCTGATTTCCGGCCTGACTGTGGCCGGGACCTGACCCGAGCGCTGTCATTCCGACCGAAGCGAGGATTTACAAGTCGAGAAGTCGAGTGTCGAGGAGTCAAGGGTCGATAAGTTCGACTCTTCGACCCTCGACTTCTCGACTTGTACACACACTTCGACGATGCGATTCAAAGACCAAGGCATTTCAACACTTCGCATAATCCTAATTGTTGGGGCCGCGATGTTGGCGCTCCTTGCCGTCGTCGTGTTCTTTTGGCATTCACACGGCGCCACCCAGTACTCCGCCGACGCTATGCCGACCGAGGAGCAGAAGGCCTACTTCCGCCAACTCGAATTCACCGACTTGCACATGAGCGCGGCGCAGAATTTTCTTGGGGATAGCGTGACTTACCTGGACGCACGGGTGAAGAACGCGGGGACGAAAACCGTGCGGAGGCTGGATCTGGATCTGACCTTCGTGGACATGCTCAGCCAGGTGATCCTGCGCGAGAGGGCGCATCCCGTGAGCGAGCGCGCACCACCCCTCAAGCCGGGTGAAAGCAGGGCGTTCCGCGTCACCTTCGAGCACATACCTGCGGACTGGAACCAGGCAGCTCCAACCATGACGCCCGTCTATGTGCAATTCTGAGGCCCTCGCGGGACTCCTCTGGTAGCCTGTCATTCCGAGCGAAGCGAGGAATCTCGCTTTGTTTACAAGTCGAGGAGTCGAGAGTCGAGGAGTCGAACTTCCCGACTTTCGACCTTCGACTTTCGACTTAAAGCTCAGCGGCCGTGTTCGAGCCGCTGGATGAGCAGTTGTGGCAAACCTGCCTTCCGCATTTTCGCTTGCGTCCTGGGCAGGTCATAGGAAGTGCGGAAGTACTCGACCGTGTGTTGCCCGGAATCAAAGATAGCGAAAGCGGCGCGCCAATCACCATCCCGGGGTTGCCCGATTGATCCGGGGTTGACCAGATAGCGGCCCTGGTCTTCCAGGGGGAAAGCGAGGATCAGCCCGTCTTTCTTTAATGGGAGGCGGATGGATTGAAAGCGTGCCTGGGGGGAAATCATGAATCCGCCCTGACGGTGCGTGTGGCCGAAGCAAACGGTCCGAGTTTCCGGGCTCCTGAGCAAGGGGAATGCTTCGCCCGGCCCGAGGATGTAATTATCTTCATCGAGTGGAGAGCCGTGAACAATTTGAAAGCCGTCCAGTTGGACCGGGCCGGCGGGAAGGGAGTGAAGGAAACCAAAATGCTCGGGCGTGAGCTCCTTCCGAGTCCACTCGGTGGCAAGACGCGCCAGGGGATTGAATTGCGCGGCGACGGTGTGGCCCGAACAAGCCTTATCGTGATTGCCGCGAATGATGATCGAGGCCAGGGGCCTTATCTTTTCAATGACGGCATTGGGGTCGGGACCGTAACCGACCAGATCGCCTAGGCACAACACTTGCTCGTACTTTCCCTGCGCCAGCTCGAGGCACACCTCCAGCGCTTCCAGATTCGAGTGTATGTCGCTGAGGAGAAGATAGCGCAAGACCGGATTCCTACGCAGCGCTCGTGCCTGCCGAGCTGGCCGTGGCGTTTTCGCGGCAGCAAAAAAACCGCCGGGCCACACGGTGCGCTGCGACATACGGGGTTACAACCAATGCCCGTCACTATATTTGGCAAACATCCGCAGCAAGCCCCATTATAGTTCGGCCGGAGGTCTGCCGGTAGGTAAATCATGTTTTTCAGCGGCCTGCGAGAATGAGAATTCTGGCGCAAAGCGAAGCCCCGACTTTTGACCGGGTCGCCCATTTTCGTTAATATTAGCAGAGTGGAGACGTTTCCTAACGGAACGTTAAAGTGAGGCGATGTTACGTTTTCAAACCGCTGGCGAATCGCACGGGGAAGCCCTGGTGGCGATCCTGTCTGGAATGCCTGCGGGCCTGTGCGTGGACTTCGATTACATAAACAGAGAGCTCAAGCGTCGGCAGGGAGGTTACGGGCGGGGGGGGCGGATGAAAATTGAATCAGATACCGCTCAGTTTCTCTCCGGGGTTCGCCGCGGCCGGACCATCGGTTCACCCATTACTCTGCTGATTTCAAACCACGACTGGGAGAACTGGAAGGAGGCCTTGGCAGTCGAGGACAGTCCTGAAGCCCAAGCCAGGCATAAGTCCCTCACCCGTCCACGTCCCGGGCATGCCGACCTTGCGGGATGCCTTAAGTACAATTTCCCCGAGGCGCGCTACGTGCTTGAAAGGGCGAGCGCGCGTGAGACTGCGGCGCGGGTGGCTGCGGGCGCCCTTGCCAAACTCTTCCTGAAAGAATTCGGCATCGAAGTTGCCAGCCATGTGGTTGCGGTGGGAAGCGTGGTCCTCGAGGATGAGTCGGTTCCGTTTCAAAAGGTGCTGGCGCTTCGCGCGGTTGAGGACATCATGCTGGGATGTGTAGACCCGGCAGTGGAAGCCCGCATGAAGGAAGAAGTGGACAAAGCTCTGGAAGCCCGCGACAGCGTGGGAGGGACTTTCGAAGTCATTGCCCATGGCGTGCCGCCTGGTCTTGGCTCATCTGCCCAGTGGGATGAACGCCTGGATGGGCAATTAGCTCAGGCGCTGATGTCCATTCAGGCGGTCAAGGCGGTTGAAATCGGCGGCGGGATCGAGGGCGCTGCAAGCCCCGGGTCCCGCGTCCATGATGAAATCGGCTACGACCGAGAAAAATCTCGCTTCACCCGCAAATCGAACCGGGCTGGGGGGCTGGAAGGCGGGATTTCGAACGGGGAAGACATCGTCGTACGGGGCTATCTGAAACCCATCTCGACGTTGCGTCGCCCCCTCGAGTCTGTGGACTTCGCGACCAAGGAGACAGTGAAGGCGGCTTACGAGAGGTCCGACGTGTGCGTGGTGCCCGCTGCCGGCGTTGTCGGTGAAGCAATGCTCGCCCTTACGATAAGCCGGTCATTCCTCGACAAATTTGGGGGTGATTCGATGGGGGAAACAAAGCGGAATTTTCTGGCCTATATGGAGCAAGTGAGACAGTTCTAATGATTTATCCAATTGTTAAGTACGGTCAAGAGGTGCTGGAGAGGCCTGCAGCGCCGGTGACCCAATTTGACGGAAGTCTGGAAAAGCTCGTGGCTGATATGGTCGAGACCATGTACGCCGCCAACGGCGTGGGACTTGCCGCTCCGCAGATTGGCATCTCATTGAAACTCTGCGTGATTGACGTTTCATGCGGCAAGGAACCCAGTGCAAAATTGGTGCTCGTGAATCCGGAGATCATTGCCACGGAGGGCGAGCAGGTGGAAGAAGAAGGCTGCCTGAGCCTTCCGGATTTCCGTGCCAAAACGCCGCGTCCGTCGCGCGCCACGGTTCGCGCTCAGGATGTCAGCGGCACGGAATTCACCCTTTCCGGCGAGGGCTTGCTCGCGCGGGCTTTTTGCCACGAAGCCGAGCACCTGGGAGGGAAGCTCTTCATCTCTCATCTGAGCAGGCTGAAGCGGGACTCCATCAAGCGCCAGGTCCGAAGGATGGTCAAGGCGGGGGAGTGGTGAAGAATTAGTCCGTTGTCAGTGGTCCGTTGTCCGTTGAAACGAACACCTCTCGTCGGCGCGGTGCGAAACCTGTCCCGGTGGGATCGGAAACCGCCCCCGCAGGTTTGTCAATGTAGGTCGCAAGTTGAAGAAACCAGTCAACGGACGACTGACAACGGACCACTGACAACGGACCACGAACGACTGACCACTGACAACTGACGACTGACAACTGATAACCGACGACTCCCCCATGACCCTCATTTTCTGTGGCACTCCACAATTCGCCGTCCCCACCCTCGAAAAGCTGATCGCGGAGAAGCATGACATTGAACTGGTGATGACAAACCCCGACGAACCGAGCGGCCGTGGTTACGACGTGAAGCCGTCACCGGTGAAGCTAGCGGCCTTGAAGGCGGGCCTGGAGGTCTTCCAACCGCTGAAGCTCAAGGAAGATTTAACTGTCGGATTCCTGTCAAAGTTCCGTCCGGACTTCATCGTGGTTGTTGCCTACGGGCATATCATCCCGAAATGGATGATCGACCTGCCCAAACACGGATGCATTAACCTGCATGCGTCGCTCCTGCCCAAGTATCGTGGAGCGGCGCCGATTCAATGGGCGATTATCCGGGGAGAATCCGTAACCGGCGTCACCACCATGAAGATCGATGAAGGACTCGACACCGGGGATGTTCTTCTTAAAAGAGAAGTCCCGATTCAAGACGAGGACACAACTGAAACCCTCTCCGAGCGTTTGAGCGGCGTGGGCGCAGATTTGATGGTGGAAACCTTGCCCAAGCTCTTTCGGGGCGAAATTCAACCCCAATCTCAGAATCATGCCCAGGCCACGTTCGCCCCGATTTTGAAAAAGCAAGATGGCCGAATCGATTGGATGCTCATGGCGGAGGAGATCCGGTGGCGCGTGCGTGGACTAAGACCATGGCCCGGAGCTTATACAACCTTTCGGTCCAAGAATCTCCACATCTGGTCGGCCACTCCCGTCCCAGGCCAGGCTGGGCCGGGACATGAGCCTGGCACGCTGCTTGCCGATCGCGGGAATCTGCGCGTGGTGTGCGGCCTGGGAACGCTCCTGGAAGTCCATGAGCTTCAGCTCGAAGGCCGAAAACGTCTGCTGGCGCGGGATTTCCTGAACGGTGTGCGCCCCTCATCCGGCGAGAAGCTGGGGGTTTAACCGAGGCCATCCTTGCCGATTTCGCCCGCCCGAACCACTGCCTATCGTATTCTCCAGCGCGTGCAAGCGGGCCGGGGGTTTGGTGTGGACCTGCTTCAAACCCAGGAAGTCTCCGCGCTCAAAGAAGCGGACCGGCGACTAGCGACTGAACTCGTGATGGGTGTTTTGCGCTGGCGCGGGGAGCTGGACTTCCAGATTGGAGAGGTTTCTGGGAGGCCTGTGGAGCGCCTTGACGCGGAGGTGGCGACGATACTGCGCATGGGGGTTTACCAGATTCAGTTCCTCGAAAGAGTGCCGAAGGCGGCGACGGTGAATGAAGCCGTAGAGATGACGAAAGCTGCGCACAAGCGGTCAGCGACGGGATTAGTCAATGCGGTGTTACGCCAATGCCCGCCGGGCAGAAGCGCCATAAGGCCGCGACGGTTCGATGAGCTGGACAAAGCAATGCTGGCCAGTGTGCGGCGCGCGGCTCCTGCTTGGTTGCTCGAGCGCTGGGCGAATAATTTTGCGCAGGCGGGGATTGCTGGAAACGACGTGGCCATGCGCCTGGCCTGGGCGAGCACCCAAGTCCCTCCTACAGTACTTCGAGTGGTAGAGCTTGCACAAGACATTCCCCGCCTGCACGAGGAGTTGGCGGCAGGGGGGATAAAAACCAGGCCGGGGAAGTTCTCGGGTCGCGCCCTGGTGGTTGAATCAGGGAATGTGCAGGCGTCCCAAGCCCTGAGGCAAGGGCGGTTGGTCATTCAGGATGAAGCCTCGCAGCTTGTTGCAGACCTGCTGGCGCCGCAAGTGGGTTGCCAAGTCCTTGATTTGTGCGCCGCCCCGGGCGTTAAGGCCGGCCAAATCGCGCAGGCGCTCGGGAGCGGCACTCTCGTGACCTGCGATCTGAGCGCCGCGCGGCTGCACACCATGGCAAGGCTGCTCCCGCATTGGCTTCCGAAAGAGGTCCAGTGGCTGGCGATTCGACTCGATGCGACGCAAGCGCTCCCCTTTCGCTGCCCATTTGAGCGAATTCTTCTGGACGCGCCTTGTTCGGGAACGGGAACGCTGGCGCGCAACCCGGAGATCAAATGGCGGCTTCGACCGGCGGAGTTGACCCGTTTGGCAGAGGCTCAGGTGAAGATGCTCAAGAGTGCGCTCGGCTCTCTCTCTTTAGCGGGGCGGCTGGTTTATGCCACATGCTCGCTGGAGCCGGAGGAAAATGAATGCGTCGTCGAACGCGTACTTGGAGAATCTCCAGAGTACCGAGTCGTTTCGCCGGCAGAGCTCAAATCTGAGTACCCTGCGCTCAGCCCGCTGTTTGATCCTCAGGGGTACTTGCGCACTCGCCCTGATTTGCACCCCATGGACGGCTTTTTTGCTGCTGTGATCGCGAGGAAGAATCAATGACACACACCCTAGGTTCGGAGGAGACCTGTCATGACACACAAGGATCTGCAACTCGCATTTGCTGTTCGTTTTTTGGCGCTCTGCGCCGTGATGGAAATGGCCGCTTTAACCCTCGTTCCCTTTTCCCTCCGTGCGCAAACTCCCGCGACCGAAACATTTCAGCGCGATCCTAAGCAGGCCATCGACGAATCCTACACGCAGCTAATCAGGAAGTACACCACCGCGCCGGCCTTGAATTCGCCTCTTACCGATTACCTTCCGGCGTCCAGTTCCATCCCAACTCCCGCGAAAGTTTTGGGGGATGTGGCCGGTGCGCCCGACGTTTTGCCCTATGCGGAAGAGACTTACCGATATTTTCGATGGCTTGCGGCTGCCAGCCCGCGGGTGAAGGTCTTCATGATCGGCCATACCGAGGAAGGGCGCGAGATGATCGCCGTCGCGGTTGCCGATGCGTCGCTGCTTGCTCAAGCCAAAGAGAACGGCGCGCGCTTGGCGCAGCTTGCCGATCCCAGGAGCCTGCAACTGGATGACGCCAAGGCGCAGACCCTGATCAGCCAGTCGTTTCCGGTTTACTACATCACCGGCGCCATCCATTCGCCGGAAACCGGCGCGCCCACCGCACTGATGGAACTAGCTTACCGGCTGGCTGTAGACAACGCCCCCTACGTGCAATACATTCGCTCTCACATGATCACGCTGATCACACCGGTGGTGGAAGTGGATGGGCGTGACCGCATGGTGGACATCTACAAATGGCATAAAGCGCATCCTGGCCAGAACTGGCCGCGCCTCCTCTACTGGGGCCACTATGTCGCCCACGACAACAATCGCGATGCCATGGCCATGACCCTCGACCTTACGAAAAACGTTCTGAACACCTATCTCGAGTGGCATGCGCAAGTGCTTCACGACCTGCACGAGTCCGTGCCGTTTCTCTACGACAACACGGTGGGTGATGGACCTTACAATTCGTGGATCGATCCCATCCTGACTGACGAGTGGTCGATGCTCGCTTCCGACAACATGGCGCGCATGCAAAGTTTTGGCATGCCGGGCGCGTTCACACATGGAAACTTCGATACCTGGAGCCCCGGCTACCTGATGTTCCTGGCCGGCTTACATAACGGCATCGGCCGCCTGTACGAAACCTTCGGCAACGGCGGCGCAGACACAGAGAAGCGCGTGTTATCACCCGATCAGTATTCGCGCACGTGGTACCGGCCCAATCCGCCCTACCCAACCGTTTTGTGGTCCCAGCGCGACAACAATAACTATGAGCAAACTGCGCTGCTTTCCACCCTCTCTTACTTTGCGCACAACGCAAAGCTCTTCCTGAACAACTTCTACTTGAAAAGCAAGCGCTCGGTCGAGAAGCCCGTCAATGCGGGGCCTGCCGCTTACGTCCTGGCGCAGGATGACCGGTCTTGGAACCGTCAGATGCAGTTGTTGAAAGTGCTGGCGTTACAGCACGTCGAGATACAGCGCCTGACGCAAGCGGCAACGGTCGCGCTGCCTCCGCCTTCCCGCAAGGACGGAGAAGAACCAAAGCCGGGCACGCCGCCACCACCTTCCTCCCAAACGTTCCCTGCCGGCAGCTTTATCATTCGCATGGACCAGCCATTCTCGCGTGTAGCAGATGCCCTGCTCGATCGCCAGTTCTGGTCGCCCGAAGACCCGCAGAAGGACCCCTACGACGACACCGGCTGGTCTTTCGGAGATCTTTTCAACGCCAAGGTGTCGCGCGTCACCGACCGCGGCATCCTCTCCGCGCCGATGTCCCCCGTCCCCGACCTCAGCCAAATCCCGGCGGCCGAAGTCGGACCAGGACCTTTCTATATTGTGAATAACTCGGCTCAGGTCAGTCTGGCTTCGCTGGTTTATGCATTGCAGGGTTTCGCGGATGTGTCTATCTGCGAAGAAAACTTCGAAAGCGACGGGCACAAATTCGCAGCCGGTTCGCTCATCATCGGCCGCGTGGAAGCGTTAAAACTGAAGCCTTTGTTGCAGCAATTCGATCTGGCTGCCGTCAGTATTGCCAGCCAGCCATCCGTAAAGGTTCACTCTGCCGCGGCTCCCCGCATTGCTTTCATGCACACCTGGCTCAACACACAAACGGAAGGTTGGTGGCGCATGGCGTTCGATAAATTGCATGTGCCGTTCGCTTACATGAGCACGCAAACCGTATCAAAAGAGGCGGATCTGCGCTCGAAATACGATGTCATTGTTTTCGCGCCGGTGGCCCACACATCCGCTCAGCAGATTGTGGATGGCCTGCCTATGTGGGGAAATGCATTGCCTTGGCAAACCAGCTCGCTTACTCCGAATCTGGGAAAACTGGACTCGACTGAAGACCTGCGCCCCGGCTTAGGCGAAGCGGGCGTGGCCCATCTGAAAGATTTCGTGCGACAAGGCGGCTTGCTGATTACCTCGGAAGACACGGCCCAGTTCGCCATTGACGAAGGCATGGCGCCGGGAGTCTTTGTGGCGCCGCGAAAAACCCTCAAGGTTGTCGGCAGCGTTTTGAATTCTGCGGTGGTGGATAACAAGCACCCGGTCGCGTATGGCTATGACGGCGCAGTACCTTTGTATAGCGCCGATGGCTTGGCCTTCACCGTGAGTAATCTCACCGTCAACCGCGGTATCCTCACCGCAAAGGAATACAAGCGCCCGACCGGTCGCGGCGGTCCGGATGAAGAGGACACCCCCGAAGGCCGGCCCGCTGAGAAAGCTCCGCCCTTGCCGGCTCCGAAAGCCTGGCAAGCCACTCCCCTCAATGAAGATCAGGAACGTAACAACCCATTCTTGATTCCAGCCGAATGCCGGCCCCAAGTCATTCTGCGCTACGCGGCCATGAAAGACTTGCTGTTGTCGGGTCTGCTCGAAAATGGCGATCCCGTGGCCGAGCATCCGGCCGTCGTCCAGGCCCACTTCGGCAAGGGAGATGTGCTGCTCTTTGCCAACAACCCTGTGTATCGAGGGGAGACCGTCGGCTCCTACGCGCTGATTTTCAACTCCATCATCAACTTCGGTCATTTGAAGTAAGGCAAGTGTGCGCCACATTCAAAATGGGACATCTCCCAAGCCTCAGGGTCGCGTCAAAGTCCCCGAAAGGTAACATCCGAAAGCGGCTCTGCCGCCTGCTGTGCGGAAAGGCTTCGCCTTTCCGAGGGCTTCCGCCCTGACTAACCCCCTCGGCTCGGGTGGAAGGCTGAGCCTTCCAGCCGAGCCGAGGGGAAGAAGGGGGGCTGTCTGCGCCGGAAAGCCAGAGGCTTTCCGCATCCCGCGTGCGCGGGACGGCAGAGCCGCTTTTTCCGCGACTTTGACACGACCCTGTCCGAAGCCTGCCACCAGGCGTCGCGGGCATCGGTGTGTGCTAAAATAGCCAGCGAATACCGCAAGAGTAAGGAGGGAGCGATCGACCTGAAAGACAAATTCCTCACCCCTCCGTGGCAATCATCATCGGTAACAAAGGAGCAACAATGCTGAAACATAGGGTGCATTTTTCACTGCTACTTTTGTTTGCTGTGGTGGCATCCGTTCCCCAGGTTGGCTATTCCCGGACTGCCAGGAAAGGCAAGTTGCTTTACATGACTCTGACGAAAGGATATCACCACCAAAGCGTGGAGTTATCCAAGCAAATTGTGAAGGAAATTGGGGAGAAGTCGGGGGCCTTTGAGACGACAGTGACGGAAGATGTCGGCGCATTCACGAAAGGGAACCTGAAGACTTATGACGCGGTCATGTTCTATACGACGGGAGAACTGCCCATGACCGACGAAGAGAAGAGTGCCTTCGTGGATTTCATTCGCTCCGGGCATGGGTTCGTAGGCGTTCACAGCGCCACCGACACTTTCTACACCTGGGGCACTTACGGCGACATCATCGGGGGATGGTTCAATAACCATCCCTGGCATCAAATGGTGACGATTGAGGTGGTAGACCCCAAGAGCAATCTCGTGGGCTTTCTCGGAAATTCCTTCCAGATCAACGATGAGATCTATCAGATCAGCGACTTCAAAGCTGAAACGTCGCACGTTCTTTTGCAGCTTGATCCGAAGTCAGTGAACGCCCAGAAAGAGGGCGCGCGGATCAGGTATTACGGATGGCCGGTAGCCTGGACGCGCATGTTTGGAAAGGGCCGAGTTTATTACAACAGCCTCGGGCACGAAGAGGCGGTTTGGAATGATCCCCGTTACCAGGAAATGCTCCTCAAGGCCATTAAATGGGTCATGCGGGAAGAGGACTGAGCTGCGCCTTTGTGGGAAGGCCGGGGAATCTATAAGAAAGTCATGCTATTTCGCTCCGCTTGGCCTTTTTTTCTTGACAGGAGAAATGCCGCGCTGCTATACGAAAAGAAGCGGCCTTTTACCAGTCGGGTTTTGGTGAGATGCCGTGGGAAAAGGTTCAACCTCGTTAGGCGAGGTTACCACGCAAACATAAGCCACTGCCCAGAAACCCGGAGACGGGCCAACGGGTGCAGCAGGCAAGGCCGGCTTAAGGCTTTGTCTAATGTGGCTGTTCCGGGTTACGGGACACTACGTTGTGTGGAGCCAAAGCTCTCACCAGGAGGTTTGAGAAACCGGGTTCGTACAACCTGGTTTTCCAGGATCGCCCCTGCGGAGTTTTTGCTCCCAGGGGCGTTTTGCTCTTAGGGCAATTTCTGATGAATCGGTAATCGCGTGATTGGAATCTATGCATTCATGATCGGGGAGCGCGCGGGATGGCGCTGGACGTTGTCCGGATGGCTGGGAGCGGTGTGCCTTTTGGTGGCGATGGCCGCGCCTTCCGCTCGCGGGCAGGAAAGTTCCACTCCAGACCAGCCCCAGAACGCAAGCAACACGGCGCTACCCGATGATCAGCCTTGGAACCTGCACATCCAATCCACGGTTGGCGCTCAAAGCCACCCTTCCTTCCCTGCTGAATATACTGGCCTGAACAGCCTTAAGCCAGGCGCCGAGGTCAAAGACACCGTATCCGTGGATGTGACGGGCGGCGTACGCTTATGGCACGGGGGAGAGTTTTTCGGGGACGCCCTCATGTGGCAAGGATACGGCCTGAGCAGCACGCTCGGCGTCGCGGCGTTTCCGAATGGCGAGGCGTATCGACTCGGCAAGACTTATCCGGATGTCTACATCTGCCGCGCTTTTATTCGCGAGACCATCGGCTTGGGTGGGGAAAAGGAAGCCGCCGATGACGCGCCGTTCGAATTGGACGGCAAAAAGGACGTTCGGAGACTGACGTTTACGCTAGGCCACTTCAACGCCACAGATATATTTGACGCCAACGCCTACGCCAACGACTCCCGATCCCAGTTCATGAATTGGACCTTGATAACCAATGGTGCCTGGGATTATCCGGCCGACTCGCTGGGATTTACGAATGGCGCCGCGGTCGAATTGAATAGCCGCGCATGGGCCGGGCGGCTGGGCATATTCCAGGTGTCGGAAGTCGCGAACGGAATGCGAATGGACTGGAACCTGGCCCATGCCTGGTCCACGGCGGCGGAAATCGAAAGGCGATATTCACCTGGGGGACATGCGGGAGCTATACGCCTGCTTGCCTACGACACGCGGGCGCACATGGGAAGCTATCAAGAGACCCTCAACAATCCGAGCCTCGGCGAGAATATCGTGCTCACGAAGGCGTACCGGTACAAGTACGGCTTTGGCATCAATCTGGAGCAGGAAATCCGCAAGAATCTCGGGGCCTTCGCGCGCCTGGGTTGGAGCGATGGCAAAAACCAGACGTGGGAGTTTACCGACGTGGATCGCACAGCCACGGCGGGGCTTAGCCTGAAAGGGACGTGGTGGCGCCGCCCGGAGGACACGGTAGGCCTCGGCGTGGCCGTCAACGGCATCAGCGCCGCCCATCGGCAGTTCCTTGCGGCTGGTGGTCTCGGAATTACAGTCGGCGACGGAGCCCTCGACTACCGCTCGGAGCGAATCGGCGAAGCGTATTACAACTGGAAGATCGCGAAACACTTCCAGTTGACTCTGGATTATCAATTCGCCCAAAACCCGGCATATAACCACGCCCGCGGGCCTGTCGATCTCTTCGCCCTGCGGCTGCACACCGAGTTTTGAAAATGGAAGTCAGGAGTCAGAAGTCAGGAGTCAGAAGTCAGAAGACAGGAGTCAGGAGTCAGGAATCAGAAGTCGGAATGCGGCGGGCTGGGGTAAATAGGGAGAATGCAAGCCAGAATTCACCATTTACTATTCACTATTCATAATTTCCCTCCCAGCCCTAACCCGGTTTTTTCAACGGACCACGGACCACTGACTCCTGAATTCTGAATTCTGCTTGACAAACGTTTGGCCACTACGTATTAAGAGAGACGGCATCAGTCCAAGGCTGCAGAAGGCGAGAATCGAATCATGATTTACTTCACTGAACTTGAGCATCTCCCCATCTATGGCGTGAAGGGAGAATACCTGGGCAGACTGGAAGACCTTTGTGTCGACCCCAGCCAGAATGCTTTGCGGGTTGCATCCTATCTTGTCAAGACGCCCAAGAAGACCATCATTTGCATCAGCCACGAACAGATGCAATCCCTCTCCGTGCGCGCCGGCCAGACCCGAGTTCCCCGTGAGGAAGTGCGTTGCTATGCTCCCGACGAGGGGTTGCTGAAAGTGAAAAAGGACATCCTCGATCAGCAGATCATTGATGTGAACAACCGCAAGGTTGTGCGGGTCAATGACGTTGACTTCGACATCCAACCCACCGACCAACACACGGAACTGCGCATTATCGGGGTCAATGTGGGGCTGGCAGCGGCCCTCCGCAGGCTGTTGCAGGGCCTCATGGCCAAGCATACCGTCCGCATGATCACGAGCCTCTTTCCGACGAAGATCATTCCGTGGGAATTCGTCAACCTGATCGAGTCGGACCCCCAACGCCGGCTCAAGCTGCGCCTATCTTACGAGCGTGTGGCAGAGCTTCACCCTGCCGACATTGCTGAGATTCTCGAGGAGCTGAGTCGCGATGAACAGAAAGCCGTCATTGAGGGGCTTGACGAAGAAACGGCTGCCCAAGCGCTCTCCGAGATTCCCACGCGTATGCAGGCGGACTTGCTGGAAAGCATATCAGCCCAAAAGGCGGCGGATATTGTGGAAGAAATGCCTCCTGACGAGGCCGCCGACGTCTTGCAGGAGTTGTCCCCCGAGACCTCGGCCGAGGTCCTGGCGGATATGGAGAAAGACGAGGCCAACGAGGTCCGCGAGCTGCTGGGATTCGAGGAGAACACGGCTGGCGCGCTCATGACCACGGAATACGTGGTCGTGGACGAATCCGCCACGGTGGGAGGGGCCATAGCGGCCTTGAAGAGCTTTGAGGGGGCGATTGAGTCGATCCACGCAATTTACCTCGTGGACGCCGCCGTCGTCCTTACCGCGGCGGTCCCCGTCGGCCGTATTCTCCTTTTCGAAGCCGGCACGCCGCTCAAGGAGCTTGCGACGGACTCGCTGATTTCCGTCCCCTCTCACGCCGCCGCGATTTCCGTGGTTGATCTGTTTCACAAATACAATTTGATCTCCCTGCCCGTGGTGGATGACAGCGGGCATTTGCTTGGCGTGGTCACGGCTGACGACGTCCTGGAACTCGTCATCAACAAGAAGCAATTCCGCAGAAGAGGATAATTCCCGTGAATCGCGAACGTCTTCGCCACTTCCGCACCCGACTGCTGATTTTCCTGGCCGTCCTCGGCCCCGGAATGATCACCGCCAACGTGGACAACGACGCGGGCGGGATTTACACCTACTCCGTTGCCGGAGCGAAGTTCGGGTATTCACTGCTCTGGACGTTGGTCCCCATCACCGTGGCGCTGATTGTGGTTCAAGAGATGGTGGCCCGGATGGGCGCGGTCACCGGCAAAGGTCTGGCGGACCTGATCCGCGAAGAGTACGGTTTCCGCACCACCTTCATCCTCATGATGATGCTGCTTGCAGCCGACCTCGGAAACACCATCTCTGAGTTTGCGGGCTTGGCCTCAGGCATGTCGGTTTTCGGCGTAACCCGCTACATTGCGGTCCCTCTCGGCGCCCTGCTGGTGTGGGCGCTGGTCGTGAAGGGCACTTACCGATCTGTGGAGAAAGTCTTCCTGGCGGCTTGCGTCTTTTACGTTGCCTACCCCATCTCCTGCTTCCTTGCTCATCCCAAGTGGTCGGATGCGGTGATCAGCACACTAAAGCCCTCCTTTCAATTCAGTGCCGGGTACTTCTACATGCTCACTGGCGTTGTCGGCACCACCATCGCGCCCTGGATGCAGTTCTATCTTCAATCGGCGGTGGTCGAGAAGGGCATCAAGGTGAAGGAATACATCTATTCCCGCTGGGATGTCATCGTGGGCTGCATCATCACGGACGTGGTGGCTTTCTTCATCATCGTAGCCTGCGCAGCGACCATTTACGTTAGCGGCAACCGGCAGATTAATGATGCGGGGGACGCCGCCATGGCCCTGGCGCCACTCGCCGGGCATGCTGCCAGCGCCCTCTTTGCTTTCGGACTCTGCAATGCCTCCCTTTTCTCGGCATCTATTCTGCCGTTGGCGACCGCTTATTACGTCTGCGAAGGGCTGGGCCTGGAAGCGGGCGTTAACAAGCGCTTTCATGAAGCGCCGACCTTCTACTGGCTCTACACCTTGCTGATCGGGGTGGGCGCGCTGACGGTCATGGTGCTGAGCGAAGCCAAACAAATCCCCATCATCCTGCTTTCGCAGGTGGCCAACGGCATTCTCCTGCCCTTCGTCCTGATTTTCATGCTTCGCCTCGTGAACCGCGATGACCTGATGGGAAAGTACAAGAATTCCCGCCTCTTCAACAACATTGCCTGGGTGACCTGCGTGGTGATGATCGCCCTGACGCTGTTGCTCGTGGTCAGTACGCTTTTCCCCAAGAAGTTGCCTGCCTGATCGCCGCGCCCTTGGTCTGTGCTTGAACTCGGGTGGCGCAGCGCTGGTTAACCTCGGGGACCTAAGCGAAAAAACTCAAGACTTACGACTAACATGTTTGTTTTCTATAAGATTCCCGCTTTCAACGCGTAACTACCTTTGTTTTCTATAACATTCGCGCTTCTCCCCCGCCGGTTGAAAGCCGACCCTTTGTTTTCATAGACATTCCCGCATCGTTCCTTCACTTTTAAGAATTCTTTCTCTCTTTCTCTTCCGTGAACGGACGGTTTGTCCACCTGAAACGAGCGGGTTTTCCGGGCATTTGGCCCCCCTCGGACACTTTCGAGAGTGGGTTGGGGGGAGCGGGATTGCAGCCAAATGTTCCCAGCCGGCCATGACCGCCTCCATCGCTTCAACCCACTACCCTAGCCTATCTTCTGGTGGTTGTCAAGAGACACGGTGTCCGTTTCGGTCTAGGGGAGGAGGTGGGATTGCTCATCAAACTCGGCGTGGCTGATCAGAGGTTGCCCAACGGCTTGGTGTTACAATGCCTGTGCATGACAAGCAAACGCCAAGGGTCGATCCATTTGTTCCGCTTTGCCGGGATTGATTTGTTCTTGCATTGGTCCTGGTTTCTGGTCGCGGCGTTTGAAATCAGCAACCGGGCCAAAAGCTATTCCTCTCTCGCCTGGAACGTGCTGGAGTATCTGGCGCTCTTTCTCATTGTGATGCTGCATGAGTACGGCCATGCGCTGGCCTGCCGGCAGGTTGGAGGAACGGCGAATCAGATCGTGCTCTGGCCTCTCGGCGGAGTGGCGTATGTGAACCCGCCCTCACGGCCAGGCGCCACGCTGTGGAGCATCGCGGCGGGGCCGCTGGTGAACGTGGCGCTCCTTGTCATCGTGTCCCCGCTGGGGATAATTTTGGACCGATCGTTGGGGTTGGCGCAGACGGTGCCCGATGCCCACGCGTTCTTGCGGGTGCTCTGGTTCATTAACCTGGGCTTGCTGATCTTCAATCTGTTGCCCGTCTATCCGCTGGATGGCGGCCAGATTCTTCGTTCTTTGCTCTGGTTTGTGGTAGGACGTGCCCGCAGCTTGATGGCGGCGGTGGTGATCGGTTTCGTCGGCGTGGCGGGGCTCCTCATTCTCGCCGTGTGGATGCAATCCGTCTGGTTTGGCGTTCTCGCCGTATTTATCCTCATGAGTTGCTGGAGTGGACTACAGCAAGCGCAAGCCCTGTATCGTTTGGCCAAGTTGCCGCGCCATGAAGGGTTTGCCTGTCCGTCGTGCAAAGCTGTGCCACCGGTGGGGAGATTTTGGAGGTGCAGCCGCTGTGGAGAGGCCTTTGACACCTTCCAAACGCGATCCGTCTGCCCGAACTGCGCGGCGCAGCTTGCGGTGACGATGTGCGCAGACTGTCGCGCCCAGAATCCTTTCAGCGAGTGGATTATTCCTGCCCCCGTGCCTGCTAACTAGGGCTGCAAATTACCTGTGGGGGAACTGGCGGTCTAACTCCAGATTGAGCTTCAGACCGGCTGGCGCAACTCTTAGCAGCAAGTTTGGGCTGCAAATTACCTTTGGGGGAACTGGCGGTCTAACTCCAAATTGAGCTTCAGGATATTGACTCGGGGCTCGCCCAGGAAGCCCAAGTCCGGGCCTTTCGTATTGCGGCGGATGAGTTGCTCGACGTTATCCACGCTGGCGCCCCGCGCTTTGGCGACCCTTGCGGCCTGCGCCTCAGCCGAAGCTGGGCTGATGTCGGGATCGAGCCCGCTGGCTGATGCGGTGAGCAGGTCGGCTGGAATTGGCTGGGTGTAGTCAGGGTTTTCCTTGCGGAATTGATCCACGGAGCCCTTCACACGGTCGATCAGCTTCTGATTCGTCGGGCCGTAATTGGAGCCGGTCGAAGCCGTTGCATCATACCCATCGTTCCCCGCCGCCGACGGACGTGGATGGAAATACTCGGGCTTCGTGAAGTTCTGGCCAATGAGGGCCGACCCGATCTCCTTCCCATCCACTTTCAACATGCTTCCATTTGCCTGCCAATGAAAGAGAACCTGGCAGAGGGCAGTGACCACTCCCGGATAAACTAACCCGGTGAGCACTGTCAGGACGAGCATGAAGCGAAACGCTGGGGCGATATGGTGACGCATGAGATGACTCCTTAGGATGCTGAAAAACCCGTCTAGCCTCCTGAGTCAGAAGTTAGCTGACAAAGTCTTCCCCTTTCGGGTGGCCGTTCCACAGCCCCGGCAGGGGCGTAAGATGGTAGCCCAGGGCGCCAGCCCTGGGGGAAGGTGCCCTCTCACCCCGTCCCGCAGAGCGGGACACCCCTCTCCCGCGCGGGCGGGAGAGGGGACGGGGGAGAGGGAGGGTTCGCCTACCCACGGCTGACGCCGTGGGCTACCCTCTTTCGCCCGCTCCGCGGGCTGACTTCATCAACGAACTTATGACTCAGGACACTAGCCTGTCATTCCAAACGTTTTTCAGCATCCGGTCAGGCCAAGTGCAACAATCCGAGCAGCCGATCGATCAGAAAGATGCATGGAAAGGGCGCAATGAAACCGCCCAATCCGTAGATCCAGAGGTTGCGGCGCAACATCGCGGCGGCGCTTTGCGGTCTGTATTTCACTCCCCGCAGTGCCAGCGGCACGAGCGCGACAATGATCAAAGCGTTGAAGATGACCGCAGCCAATACCGCGCTTTGGGGAGTGTGAAGGCGCATGATGTTGAGCTTGGCAAGCGCCGGGTATGTGGCCATGAACATGGCCGGAATAATCGCGAAGTATTTCGACACATCGTTGAGAATGGAAAAGGTGGTCAACGCGCCGCGGGTGATCAGGAGTTGTTTCCCGATGGCCACCACCTCAATGAGCTTGGTGGGGTTGCTATCGAGGTCCACCATGTTTCCGGCCTCTTTGGCCGCCATAGTGCCAGTATTCATGGCCACGCCGACGTCGGCCTGCGCCAGCGCCGGCGCGTCGTTGGTGCCGTCTCCGGTCATGGCGACCATGCGCCCGCCAGCCTGTTCTTTGCGGATATACTTGAGCTTGTCTTCGGGTGTGGCTTGCGCAAGGAAATCGTCCACACCGGCTTCAGCAGCAATCGCCGCAGCGGTTAGCGGGTTGTCGCCGGTGATCATCACGGAGCGGATGCCCATGGCGCGGAGTTGGACGAGACGGTTCTTCATGCCTCCTTTGACGATGTCCTTGAGGTGCACAACCCCCAGCATGCGCGCCCCATCCGCCACCGCCAGGGGGGTGCCTCCGGTGCGGGAGATGCGGTCGGAGATTGCCATGAAGTCGGTGGGCACTTGGCCCCCCTGCTCCTTGATGAAGTCAAGGATGGCGTCGGTGGCGCCTTTCCGCAACCAACGCCCATCTAGATTCACCCCGCTCATGCGACTATAGGCAGAGAAGGGAATGAAATGTGCCTCCGGCTCGGCCACTTCTCTGCCGCGCAACTGGAACTTCTGCTTCGCCAACACGGTGATGGAGCGTCCTTCGGGTGTTTCGTCAGCCAGGCTCGACAATTGCGCGGCGTCCGCAAGCTCCGCTTCGGTCACTCCTTTCACCGGAATGAATTCCACCGCCTGCCGGTTGCCGAGAGTAATAGTCCCCGTCTTGTCCAGTAAGAGCGTATCGACATCGCCCGAGGCTTCCACCGCTTTGCCGCTCATGGCCAAGACGTTGTGCTGCATGACGCGGTCCATGCCCGCGATCCCAATGGCGGAGAGTAGCCCGCCGATGGTGGTCGGGATCAGGCATACCAACAAGGAAACCAACACCGCCACGGTCGGCGCCGTCCCGGCTCCGGCGGAGGTGATGCTATAGATCGCAAACGGCTGGAGGGTCGCAACGGCGAACAAGAAGATGAGCGTCAAGCCGGCAATCAGAATGTTCAGCGCGATCTCGTTGGGAGTCTTCTGCCGCTCGGCGCCCTCCACGAGCGCGATCATCCGGTCCAGAAACGTTTCACCCGGGTTGGAGGTAATCTTGATCTTGATCTGGTCGGAGAGGACTTTGGTTCCACCCGTGACCGCACTTCGGTCGCCCCCCGACTCACGAATCACCGGGGCGCTTTCACCGGTGATAACCGATTCGTCGACGGTCGCGATGCCCTCGATCACCTCGCCGTCCCCGGGGATAATGTCTCCCACTTCACAGAAGACGAGGTCTCCAGCGCGCAGCTTCGAAGCCGGCACAGCTTCCATCTTATCCTTGGCAACAATGCGCTTGGCGATCGATTCGGATCTTGTCTTGCGCAACGTATCGGCCTGCGCCTTGCCGCGCGCTTCCGCCATAGCCTCGGCAAAGTTGGCGAAAAGAACGGTGAACCAGAGCCACAAATCTATTTGGAGCTCGAATCCCAAGCTGCTTGCCCGGGTGAAGGCGTCACGAAGCAGAAAAACCCCAACCAGCGCCGCGCCTACTTCCACCACAAAAATCACGGGGTTCTTCAGCAGCGTGACAGGATTCAGCTTCTTGAACGAATCCTTCAGGGCGCGCCCTACAAGCTCCGGATCGAACAAGGGACGCGCCCGGACGAGTTTCTTCGGAATGAGTGTAGTCAGATCGTCAATCAGAGGAGGTGTCACAAACGTTGCCATGGATTAGCTCCAGAGAGAAAACATCAGCGAGGAGAAAAGCTTCCCCTGATGCATGAGGAAATGCTCGACCAGTGGACCCAGCGCCAGCGCCGGAAAGAACGTCAAGGCGCCGATGACAATCACGGTCCCTATCAAGAGTCCTACAAAAAGGACGCCATGAGTCGGGAAGGTGCCACTTGAAGACGGCACCCGCTTCTTAACCGCCAAGCTGCCGGCGATGGCCAGAGTCGGGATAATGAACGCGAATCGTCCCAGCACCATTGCCAGGCCGAAGGTAAGGTTGTACCAGGGTGTGTTTGGGTTGATCCCGGCAAAGGCGCTGCCATTGTTCTCCGAGGTACTCGAGTACGCGTACAAGAGCTCGCTGAAACCGTGGGGGCCAGAGTTGCCGAGATTAGCGATCGCCGGTCCGGGCGGGTTCCAGTAGCCGTTCTTTGCGAAGGGAGCAACGGTGCTAACCGCCGCGAACACGAGTATGCTGAAGGCAGTCGCTAAGATGGCCAGCATCGCCATTTTGACCTCTTTCTGCTGTATTTTCTTACCCAGATATTCCGGCGTCCTGCCCACCATGAGTCCTGCGATGAAAACCCCGATAATGGCGTACAACAGCATGCCGTATAAGCCCGACCCCACGCCCCCGAAAATGACCTCATCCGTTTGCAAGTTGAACATCGGGACGAGGCCGCCAATAGGAGTAAGGCTGTCATGAGCGCTGTTGATGGCGCCACAGCTTGCATTGGTAGTAACGGTCACAAACAACGCCGAGGCGGGGATGCCAAAGCGCGTTTCCTTCCCTTCCATGTTGCCGCCAGCCTGTTTGCCGGTGTAAGTACTTTCCAATCCGAGCTTCGCGAGGAGGGGATTGCCCGCCTGCTCGTAGTGGTAACAAGTGACAACGCCCACGGCAAACATCACTGCCATGGCGGCAAAGAGAGCCCAGCCTTGCCTTGTGTCGCCGACCATGCGGCCGAAGGTATACGTCAGCCCCGCCGGGATCAGGAAAATCAGGAGCACTTGGAGGAAGTCGCTCAACGGCGTTGGGTTTTCATAGGGGTGCGCGGAGTTGGCATTAAAGAATCCCCCGCCATTGGTTCCTAGCATCTTGATTGCTTCTTGAGAGGCAACGGGACCCTGCGGAATTGTCTGAGTCGCCCCCTCCACCGTCTTGACGCTGGCATAGGGATGAAAGTTCTGGATAGCGCCCTGGGAGCAAAGGATCAATGCGGCGACAAAGGCGATCGGCAACAAGACATAAAGGGTCGAGCGCGTGAGATCGACCCAGAAATTGCCGACGGAATTGGCCTCCTGCCGGGCGAAACCACGTATCATCGCCACGGCCGCAGAGATACCCACGGCCGCAGAAGCAAAATTCTGCACGGCGAGAGCTGCCATTTGTACGAAATAACTGAACGTCATTTCCCCGCTGTAAGCTTGCCAATTCGTGTTGGTAAGGTAGCTCACTGCCGTGTTAAAGGCCAGGTCCGGGGTTACGGGCGTGGCTCCTGAGGGCGCGGCCTTGGTGCCAAAGTGCATGGGGTTGAAGGGCAAGAAGCCTTGCAGGCGCTGGATGATATAAACGAACAGAAAACACGCCACGCTGAAAGCGATCAGCGACGCAGCGTATTGCGTCCAGCGTTGTTCGGCATCCTCGCGTACGCCAACCAGACGGTAGATGAGGCGTTCCAGGGGGCGCAGCAACGGATGGAGAAAGGTCCGCTGGCCCTCAAATACCTTGGCCATATGCGCGCCAAGGGGCTTGGTGATAGCGAGGACCACGACAAAGTAAGCGACGATCTGCAAAATGCCGAGCGCTGTCATGTTTATTCCTCATTCCTCAAAAGCGTTCAGGACGAAGCAAGGCGTAAACGAGGTAAACGAATAGTAAAAGTGCCGTCACGCCTGAGATGATGTAGTCCAAGGCAAACCTCCCTCTTACAGTCGGTCACAGGCTTTAGTAGCAGCCCAGCAGGCAACGAACAACAATATCCCGATAAGGACGTAAGCTAAATCCAGCAAGGTCTCTTACCTCGATTCCGCGAAGATCACATGATGCCCATCTTTCTTTAGCACGCTTGCCAGTTTGTGCGCGGCAGTCGGCCACCAGCGTTTCCTACCGCCCAGAATCATAATGGAGCGGGGCTTCAGTATCAACCGCACAGTCCGGCATTTGTCCCGGCACAAATAGACATGCGCAGCAATAGCGACCGGGACCTTGGAGGCCAGGGCACGGAACTGCTCTTCAAGGAATCTTACATCAACAGCCGGCCTTGTCAACGGTAGTGCATACGGCACCTCATACAGCATGAGGAGCCGGAGGCGAGCATCGAGCTTCTTGGTCAACTGCTCGGCCATCCGGAGAGCGGCAAGTGTTCCCGGATGGTCAGTGAAGATGACGAAGATTTCGAGCTCCGGGTGCGCATCGCTCTCAGCAGGAATATCCGCCGTCGTCGCTTCACAGAGCGTAATTATTGGCCCGACTTCCACGCTTCGATTGCTTTTCATTTCCCCCTCGATCTTGTAGTGTGCTCGGCTAGTCATAAGACAGGCATAAGGATTCGCTAAGGATTTCATTAACTCCTTTCGTGTATGTGGAATCGGGAGCCGACCCAAGGCCTGGTCAACGGATAGCAGAAAGCAGAAGGCAGAAAGCAGAAAAGAAGCATGATTATCGCGCTCAGATCCGTCGCGCGGGGTCTGCCACTCCCGCGCGTACGGTCGCAGACAGCGCGTAATTGGGTGGAGTAATCCAAAATCCAAAATCTAAAATCCAAAATCGCCCCAGCCCCTAGCCTCCAGTCCCCAGCCCCGAAGTTCAGCGACGTCTACACAAGCCGGGGCTTTCGGGCTATACTGAATCCGTCGGGTCTGCGCCAGCGAATGGGAAGCGAACTGATCCAAATAATTGCCGCCAATCAGCCGGGATTGCCCGGAACGCCGCGATCTTCTTCTGGTGCGGCAGGGGAGGCGGCGAGCTTCGCGGCGTGGGGGCTGGTGAACGAAAGGATTACGACAAACGGGGCATGTGGGGTGGGAAGAAGGCCTGGGCCTGCAAATGCCGACCCGCCGTCGGAGACCGTTGCCACGGCTGGCACGCTGAAGACCTTTTACCTTGAAACCTTCGGCTGCCAAATGAATGTGCACGATTCGGAGAAGGTGCAAGGCGTGCTGATGGCGCGTGGGATGACGCCCGTCGAAAACCATCATGAGGCTGATCTTGTGCTTTACAACACGTGCAGCATCCGGGAAAAGGCCGCGCAAAAGGTCTTTTCGCGGCTCGGGGTTTTTCGGAAGGGCAGAAGTGGAACGCCGAAAGTGATTGGAGTGCTGGGCTGTGTGGCGCAGCAGGAAGGGCAGCGGTTTTTTGAGCGCGCGCCCCAGGTCAGTCTGGTTTGCGGCTCCGCGAGCTATTCGAAACTGCCGGAGTTGCTTGACCAGCTCGAAACCGGAAAGCAACGCGTAACCGGTCTCTCGCTCGACACGGAGGAGTGCTTTGAGACTGAGATTACGCGCCGCGATAACCCTTTCCGGGCTTATCTCACGATCATTGAAGGGTGCGACCAGCGGTGCTCATTCTGTGTTGTGCCCATGACGCGCGGCCCGGAGCGAAGCCGTCCGAGCGACAAGATCCTGGCCGAGGCCCGGCGCTTGGTGGACCAGGGTTATACAGAAATCCAGCTCCTGGGCCAGATCGTCAACGCCTGGCATGATCCTTCGCCAGCGCGGCTGAGCTTTGCGGAATTGCTTTCGCGCGTGGCCGAAATTCCGGGAATTCGCCGCGTACGGTTCACGACCTCGCACCCGAGATACTTCACCTCCGACATCGTCCAGGCGATCGACGCGAACCCCAACCTTTGCGACCAGATTCACCTCCCGCTGCAATCCGGTTCCACGACAGTGCTGGCGCGGATGCTGCGGGGATACACGCGCGAGGAGTATTTGGAAAGAATCCATTGCATTCGCAAAGCGCGGCGTAGGATCAGCCTTTCGACGGACATCATAGTCGGTTTTTGCGGGGAAACAGGCAAGGATTTTGAACAGACGCTTTCGTTGATAAAGGAAGTAGAGTACGATCAAGTCTTCTCGTTCAAATATTCACCACGGCCGAATACACTTGCGGAAGGAAGCCGGGATGCTATAGCGGAGGAGGAGAAGGGGCGGCGCCTGAGCGAACTTCAGGAACTACAGCGGCAAATCCAGGTGCGGCGCAACCAGGCGCTGCTGGGCGGGAGTTTCGAAGTCCTTGTGGAAGGATATCGAGCACGCTTGGGGCAGGCAGTGGGGCGCAGCACTACGAACCGCGTGATAAACTTTCCGGGCAGCCCTGAGGATGTCGGACGCTACCTCACGGTGAAAGTGACCTCGGCCGGGCCGAACAGTTTGGTGGGGGCGCGTGCGGAAAAGGATTCGAGGGTGTAATCAAGAGCTCGAGCAGGTGAGAGGCGGCTGGCGCGCGGAAAGGCGGGGCGTGCAAGGGGCCTGGAGGATCACATGGAAATCGAAATGAGAATCCGCGGTTTGGTGATGGATCCGGTCACGAACATGCCCATCGTGATTTTGAAGGATGTCAACGGGGCATCGGTGCTTCCGATCTGGGTCGGCATCTACGAGGCGAACGCCATTGCTTTGGAAATTGAGAAGGTGAGCACGCCGCGCCCCATGACCCATGACCTACTGAAGAACCTGTTGCTGGGCCTTGAGACGCGCGTTCAGAAGGTTGTGGTGAGCGAGTTGAAGGAAGACACTTTCTACGCCCTGATCTGGCTGGAACGCGATGGACAGGTGATGTCCATCGATTCGCGGCCCAGCGACGCACTGGCGCTGGCCTTACGCATGGATTGCCCCATTTACGTTGAAGAGGAAGTCCTGAAGAACTCCAAGATTGCCGGCGGCGCCAACGAAAAGGCCAGCAATGAAGAGCTTCGGAAGTGGCTGGAAGGCTTGAACGACGAGGACATGGGACGCTACAAGATGTGACCGCCGGCGGGGGAACTCGCCCTGGCTGCTTCCGGGCCCGCCAAAAAATCCAACCCTTGGCTGGAGCTGCGAGTGAGCACGATAATAGCGATCGCAAACCAGAAAGGTGGAGTAGGGAAGACCACTACCGCTGTCAATCTGGCCGCTGCCTTTGCCCACAGGGACAAGCGAACCCTCCTGATTGACCTGGATCCCCAGGCGAACACCACGCTGACTTTCTTCAATCCTGACGAGGTCACGCACTCGGCCTACGAGGTGTTGGCCGATCACCAGGTGGCGCTCTCGCAAGTGGTGAAGGCGACCAATGTGGCGAATCTTTGCCTGGTGCCCTCCAGAATCTCGCTGGCCAAGCTGGAGACGCACCTGGTGGGACAGTTCGATGCGCCCTATCGGCTCAAAGACGCTCTGGCTGCGGTGCGAAACGACTTTGACCTCGTGCTGATTGATACCCCCCCGGCGCTCGGCCTGCTTACCGTGAACGCCCTGGTTGCTGCCCATTACCTGCTGGTGCCCATTCAGGCCTCCTACTACGCGTTGGAGGGAACAGACGATCTGCTGGAGACGCTCGAGCGCATCCGCGCGCGCCCCAATCCTGAGTTGGAGTTGCTCGGGGTAATCGTCACGCTTTTTGACAGGCGCACCAATCTGGCGCGGGATACCTACAAGCAGGTCCGCGCAGTGTTCGGCAAAAAGGTCTTCAAGACCATCATCGGGAAGAGTGTGCGGCTGGAAGAGAGCCCTGCTTATAAGGAAACGATCTTCACGTTTGCCCCTCACTCGTCCGGAGCGCAGGAATACGCGCAGCTCGCGAAGGAGGTCCTGAAACGTGTCAGTTAGACGCGCTGGCTTACCACTGACGGTCAAGATGCGTCACAACGCACACTACGTGGAAGAAATAACCTCCCGAACCGGTGCGGCCATTGGCAGGATGATTCCCCTCGAGGAAATCCAGCCCAACGCCAGCCAGCCCCGCAAGGAGATCGGCGATTTGCAGGGGCTCACCGACTCAGTGCGGGAGAAGGGCGTGTTGGAGCCGCTGCTGGTGCGTTTTATGCCGGAGTCGGGAAAGTACATGATCATTTCAGGGGAGCGCCGCTACTTGGCGGCGCGCGCCGCGGGACTTTGCGAACTTCCGTGCATCGAAAAAGACGTTGATGAAGCCGAGACGCTTGAACTGGCGCTGATCGAAAACCTGCAGCGCAAAGACTTGACCCCCTTCGAAGAGGCAGACGGGGTGCAAGCGCTCGCCGGCCGTTTCGGCTTGACCCATGAGGAAATCGCCAAGAAAGTGGGGAAGTCTCGCCCCTCGATTACCGAACTGCTTAGCCTGCGGTCGATTCCTGATGAGATTAAGGGTTTGTGCATTGAAAAGGGTGTGCTTTCGAAATCGCAATTGCTGCAGGTGGCCCGCCAGCCCAGCGAAGTGAAGATGAAAAACCTGGCGCAGCGTTTTGCGCTGGGTATGGTGAACCGCGAGCAGGCCCGCGCCGAGCGGAACCCCGACAAGAAGCCCTGCCCGGCCGTCTTCCGTTTTATCCCTCCCGCCAAGGAATTCAAGATGGTGTTGCAGTTCCGCAAGAACCATGTTGAGCGCGACGAAATCATTGCGGCCTTGCGGCGCATCATCGAAGTGCTGGAAGCTGAAGATTAATCGCCTTTAGGTGGTGTCCAAATAGATGTAGGGCCGGTCCCGCAAGGCGGGACCGGCCAGGGCGTCCCGTGCGGCGGCAGAGGCGGCGCTACAGTCGAATTGGGACACTACTCTTCGGGACAGGGAGATCATGGTTCACTCATGGCAAGAACTCGACACTGATTTCCTGTTTGTTTATGGCACTTTGCGACGCGGCTTTGCATTGCATCATCACCTGAGGAGGATGGGGGCGGAATTCGTGGCAACGGGGGAAGTGCAGGCTGAGCTGTACGACTTGGGAAAGTTCCCTGGAGCACGGAAATCCACCAAGCCGGGAAAGCTGCTTGCAGGCGAAGTTTATCGTCTTCGCCAGGCGGAGAAAGCGTTGAAGGTTTTGGACCATGTGGAAGGGTTCTCGCCTCAGACTGCGGAGAAGAGTTTGTTCCAGCGCGCGACTACGGAGGTTGTCTTGCCCAACGGAGAGCGGCGAGTGGCGTGGATATACTGGTTAAACGAGAGGGCCAGCGCCAGGCACCGGGTGTCCTCTGCGGGCGCTCGAGCCCTGAAGCGCGAGGGCGCGGATGCTTTGTTTGCTCCTCCCCTCTCCCTCTCGGGGGAGGGGCCGGGGGTGAGGGGGTCAAAGCCGTGAAACCAAAAGGAACGCAACACTGTCGCCAGCGCCGCTCCCTCGCCCGTGGCGAAGTGCAGATTGCCAAGGCACGCGAGCTTCGCCGCAATGAAACCGAATCCGAAGAGGTCGCTTGGCGCTTATTGCGGACTCTCAGATTCAACGGCTTCAAGTTTCGCCGCCAGCACGCCGTGGGTCAGTACATTGTTGATTTCTGCTGCCCCCAGCGGCGGCTGATTGTGGAACTGGACGGCAGCGTCCACGGTCAGCCAAGCCAGACCAAGCGCGACACGAGCCGCGACGCGGAACTCAAACGTAGGGGATACACCGTGACGCGCTTCCCAAATGGCATCGTTCTGGAGGCGCCGGAGCTGTTTCTGTAGAAAGTGCTGGACGTCGCGTGGTCATTGCCAAATGCTTTCAGCGGCGAGTTGTGACCTGCAAACGGACGGGCGCAGGCTCGTGACCCCCTCACCCGGCCCGCGCCGGCTGGTGAAAACGCCGGCGGCGGCCCACCCTCTCCCCCAAGGGGGAGAGGGCAGGCGCATTATCACTCGGGTCTGGGCCGACAGCAGCGGTTTAGAAACAGAAGGGTGGGGAAATGTTCTCCCGCTGGCGACGGTTCCTGCCTAAAAGGCTTGGCATTGCAGACTTGACGTTTTGAGTCAAGTTTCCAGGTTGGGTTTCTCCCATGCTTGACGTACAACTAAAGGAATTAAGTCCAGGCCAAGTTGCCGTGCTCGAGTCGCTTTTGAAGGCGGGCTTCAGGTTCGTGAGCTTCGAACGTTATGCTCGCTATCTAGGGGTGGAGAGGGATGGATTCGTTGCCTTGTTGGAGACAGCCGGAGGAAAGGTCCAGCTCTTCGGCCAGGTGGGATATCATGTAGGAGAAGGGATCGCGATGCTGGTGGAGCGAGCCGAGGGGAAAGCCTTTGTGTGGAAGGGCGAGGCCGTGGCCGCCACGCCGGAACTGCTGGCTACGCGCGCTTTAAGAGCGAACTGCGGCGCCTGTTGCAGGGCGAGGGAGGACTCGATTCTGATGAACGACTTGTTTGACGTGCTTGTGGTGGGCGCCGGGCCGACCGGCCTGGCTTGCGGGATTGAAGCGCTGCGGGCTGATCTCAAGCTGTTGATTCTTGAGAAAGGCTGTTTGGTAAATTCCTTGTTTCATTATCCGCCCAACATGACCTTCTTCACCACGCGTGAGCTTTTGGAGATCGGCGACCTTCCTTTCACGAGCATCAATATCAAGCCCACGCGCGCCGAAGCCCTTGAATATTATCGCCGCGTGGCAGGCCACTACCATTTGCCCGTCCACTATGGAGAGCGTGTGACGTCCCTCAGGCAGGAAGACGGCGCCTTCGTGATCGGTACGGAGTTGAGTGGTGGTCAGCGCCGCAAGTACAACTCGCGCAACGTCGTGCTGGCGACCGGCTATTACGATCTGCCCAACCTGATGAATGTACCAGGAGAGGATCTGCCCAAGGTCTCGCATTACTACTGGGAACCGCACCAGTTCTTCGGGCGGCGAGTTGCAGTTGTGGGGGGCGGGAATTCGGCCGCAATTGCGGCCCTGGACCTCTATCGCCATGACGCTGAGGTCACGCTGATCGTGCGGGAGCGCGAGCTGAGCCGGCATATCAAATACTGGATCAGACCTGACCTTGAAAACCGAATCAAGGAGGGTTCGATCCGCGCCATGTTCGCCAGCTTCCTGACCGAGATTGGCAACGATTGGATTCAGGTGGGGAATTCCAATGCGGAAACACTGCGCCTTGAAAACGACTTCGTTTTCGCCCTTACCGGATATCATCCGGACTTCGACTTCCTTCGCAGCGCCGGGGTCCGGATTGACCCAACCGCCTGCCGGCCGGAGTGCAAACCGGAAACGTGCGAAAGTAATGTGCCCGGCCTGTATCTTGCCGGCGTTATCATCGCTGGTCTGGATACGAACGAGATCTTCATCGAAAACGGCCGCTTCCACGGGAAGCAGATCGTCGCAGATATCAGGCGCAAGCGGCCATAGACTCCAACGCTAGTTGGAGGAGGGGCCAGGCTGAGCTACAACCTTCTTCGCTGTGGTGTCGCGGGAAATAACGAAGGTCATCTCGCAACCCTGAGGAAGAACGATCTCTTTGTGCTTTTTGAGAAGCCCGTGGGCCAGACCCGCAGCGGCGCCGATTCCCATGCCGTAAAGGGCGCCTGTACCACCGTGGGCGATCGCCCCCACACCCGCACCCGCGGCGGCGCCCACCCCGGCTTCTTCGGCCGTCCCCTTTTTGCCCTTACCTGGCCCCTGCATGGTCCCTTCTTCATCTTTCACCTTGGCGCCCTCGGCGTCTTGCAGGCTTGCCACGATGTTGTACTTCGATGCGTCCGGCGTGCTGATGGAATCTACGATGAGCCGCATCTCACCCTTGCCTTTTACCCGACCCGGGCCTTTGACATAGGCGACGTGACCATCCACGGTGCTCCCGTCGGGGACGATTTCCCCACCTTTTCCAAAGATCGGCTCGACGACCTTTCCCGTCCACAGATCGCCGGTCTCGTTGGTTTTGGAGCTGAGCGTGGTGATCAGTTGCATATGGAGCTCGCTTCCTGCGGGCAATGTGATGGCATCGTCCGATGCAAAAGACAGTGTCGAGATGATAAGCATGGCTGCCAGGCCTGCCGTGAATCTTGACTTTTTCATAGGCATCTCCTTTGAAGCTAGACGGATGGGCCGCTTCTACCGTTACCATTGGAGTCGGAACCACGCCTTTTGCTGCCTCTTCTCTGATTCTATTCTGCCTTCGGCGTTTCAGCAATTCCTAACCTATGCGCTTGGATTCTCCCTCTGGTCAGTCCGTTGCCAGACTGAATTGGGCAATCGCGCGGGGAATTGGCAATTGCGCCGGGCTTGAGCGACGGCGATTGACCGGCTAAGGGGCGTCAGCTATACTGAATTTCTGACAGGGTATGCCAAACATACTTCGAGAAATCGTGGATTCCGCCGCAGCTCTGGCCAAGGGGTTTTCCGTCACTTTTAGGACCATGTTCCAGCCCACGGTGACGGAGAACTACCCGGACGAACCCGTTCATTTTGAAGACCGCTACCGCGGGCTGCACATTTTGAAACGCGATGAAAATGGGCTCGAGAAATGCGTCGCCTGTTTCCTTTGCGCGGCGGCTTGCCCAGCCAATTGCATCTACATCGAAGCTGCCGAGAATACCGGCGAGCAGCGAATCAGTGCGGCTGAGCGTTACGCAAAGGTTTACAACATTGATTACAACCGGTGCATCTTTTGTGGTTACTGCGTGGAGGCCTGCCCTTGCGACGCCATCACCCACGGCCACGGGTTTGAGATTGCCGCTTACGATACCAACTCCTTGGTTTACCGCAAAGAGCAGCTCCTCCAACCTTGGCCTGCCACTGCGGGCGGCAAGAAACAGTGTGCCACTGACTTAAATGAGAACAGGTAGCGTCCCAATTAGGACGTAGGGCCACCTCCCGCCACGGCGGGGCGGCCAGGCCGGGGCAAGCCCCGGCCCTACGTCGCATATTAGGACACCACGCACCTGCCGCAGGAACTTGACTTTCGCGGGTCCGAAGGCTAAATTGTTAAAGAGTTAATGAGAAGTAAACTTTCTCCCCCCAACGCCGGTTTTCGGCGCGTCCCTCGACCACCGCATGATGGTTATTCTCTGATTTAGGAGGATGTGAGGCATGCAGAGCAAATGAAGACGAGTGTAAAGGTTCTGAAAGGAGTTGAAGAGTTGGTAGGAACGCACGACGGAAACCTGCGATTGCTGGAGAGGTGTTTCAATGTTTCGGTACACCTCGGCGAGGAAGGGCTGGAGATCGAAGGCGGGGATCTCGATGTGCGGCGCGCGCAAAAACTCCTGGAAGAGTATGCCGACTTGGTGGAGACCGGGTCCCGCTTTGACAGCTCGGAGGTCGAATCCTTCCTGCGCATCGTCTGCCAGGATCCGGATGCCACGCTGAAGGGTCTTGCCGAGGCCGGCCGCCCCCGGACCTTCGGCAAGAAATCCATCACCCCCAAAAGCCTGAACCAGCGCACCTATGTGGATGCGATTCAGCGGCACGACATGGTGTTCGGAATCGGTCCTTCGGGTACCGGAAAGACTTACTTGGCCGTGGCCATGGCCGTGGATGCACTGCTGACCAAAGAGGTCAGCCGCATCATCCTGGCGAGGCCCGCCGTGGAAGCGGGCGAACGGTTGGGATTCCTCCCCGGGACACTGCAGGAGAAAGTGAACCCGTATTTGCGCCCGCTTTACGATGCTCTTTACGACGTGTTGGACCCGGACAGGGTGGAACGCTATTTGGAGAAAGGCATTATTGAGATCGCACCCATCGCTTTCATGCGCGGCAGGACTTTGAACGACGCCTTCGTGATTCTTGACGAGGCCCAGAACACCACCAGCGAGCAGATGAAGATGTTTCTGACGCGACTGGGCTTCAACTCCAAAGCGGTGGTCACGGGTGACATCACCCAAATCGATCTCGATGGGAGACGTTCTGGCCTCGTCGAAGCGATTGATGTGGTTTCCAGGGTGCCGGGTATCAATTTTGTTTACTTTACGGAGCGGGACGTGGTCCGGCATACCCTGGTGCAGCGCATCATCCGCGCCTACGAGGAATACGACCAGGTGCGCACCGCGGCCGCGGCGAACAACAAAAACCATAAAGGAGTCGTCACGCAATAAGCTTTCCATCACTTGCCAGGCAACCCCCTCACCCGGGCCGTCCTCCCGCAGAGCGGGACAGAGGGGCCTGGAGGGAGGGGGTTATGATCTACGATGAATGGTTGTTACGTGAAGACGCTTAACCAACTTCTCAACAAAAGCGCCGCCCTGCGCAACTTGCTTTATCATGGCAGAACCATTGATCCTTAATCAGCAGAGCAAGTACGTTGTCAGCTCTTCCCGGCTGGGGGAATTTGTGCGGGAGCTCAGGCAGGCGCTTCGATTGGGCAGGCGAGATTGCAACGTTTGCTTCGTAGACGACAGGCAGATCAAGCGATTGAATTCGCTCTACCTAGGCAAGAATCGTGCGACCGATGTCTTATCTTTTCCTTGGATGGCGCAGCAGAGGCAGCCACCCCAGCGACCAGGAAGCGAACGCGCTCGATCGAGGTACACCCGCCGGAGCGCCAATGAACGCGCGGCGTGGGAGTTCAAGAACTTCCTCGGCGACATCGTCATTTCCGTCGAAACGGCCAAAAGAAACGCGCGCCAAGAAGGACACTCAACCCTGAACGAGATGCGATGGCTTATCTTGCACGGCGTCCTCCACCTGCTGGGCTACAATCACGAACAAGATCATGGCGAAATGACCAGGCTGGAGCTTGCCATGCGGAGCCGGCTGGGTATTTCGTGAGACTAGGTCATTTGCCGTTTGAAGTTCTTTCTCTATGGACCTTGAAACCATCCTGATCACACTTGTATGGCTGATCGTTCTGGCCGCCCTTCTGGTGGCCGGGTCGGTGGCCTCTTATTTGAGGCTGCTGATGCGCCGCCTGACTGCAGTGAGCGCCAGGAAGCTGTTTCGTCCTGGAGAGGGAGGGCGTATCACCATCGACCGGGAGCGTGTCGGGGTCTCGATTTCCGCCCTGCACGGCGCGGCGATGCACTTGTTTGCCGTGGGCGTGACTGCGCTGCTGGTCCTGCGCAGGCCGGATCACCTCTGGGGAAACATCGGCGCTGCTGTGGTCGTAGTCCTGACCGCGGTGGCCATAGCCGACCAGCTCATACCTTTCCTCCTGGTGGCGCGCCATGACGAGCCGGAGGTCATCTTGGAGCTCTGGATGCCCGCGGTGCGACGGCTGGTTTACCTGGCCTTGCCGCTCACTTTCCCCATCCTCATTTCAACCACCATGAGCCGCCTGTTGGAGTCCACGGAGCAGGAACCGGAGGCCCCCAGCCCGCAGGAGAACCTGCAAGAGTTTATTGAAGTCGGTGAGCAGGAAGGCTTGCTCGAAAAAGGGGAGGGTGAACTCGTACAGTCGGTCGTCGAATTCGGGGACAAGGTCGTGCGCGAGGTGATGACGCCGCGCACGGAAATTGCCGCCATCGAGGTGAACGCCCCGGTCGAAGACCTTCGCAAGCTGTTCCGCGAAAAACGCCTGACCCGATACCCCGTCTTTGCCGGGCAGTTGGACCATATCGAGGGCATCGTGAGCGTTCGAGACCTCATGGAGTTGCCGCCGGAAGAACAAGCCCGAGTCACCATTCGTAGTTTGATCAGGCCTGTGCCATTCGTTCCTGAAACGCGGCGCATCCAGGACTTGCTGAAGGAATTGCAGAAATCCACCACGCAGATGGCCATCGTCATCGACGAATATGGCAGCGTCGCCGGGTTGGTGACCATCGAAGACATGCTGGAAGAACTCGTTGGAGAAATAAAAGACGAATTCGAGATCCACGCCCAGGATATCGTCAAGGAGTCGGAGCATTCCTACCTCGTGTCGGGTCATACCGACCTGTCCCAGATCAGCGATGAATTGCATGTCCCCGTCCAAGCTCCAGGCTACTCCACGGTGGCGGGGTTGGTGCTGGCCCAACTCGGTCACGTTCCCGTTCCCGGTGAGAAGGTGGAGAAGAACGGGTTGACCATCGAAGTGCTGGAAGCTAACAAGCGGACAGTCTTGAAGGTCCGCCTGATTCTGTCTCCGGAAGCCACAACGCCTGCTGAGAACCATGACGAATCAGACTAAATCCGGATTCGTGGCCGTGGTGGGAAGGCCGAACGCCGGGAAGAGCACCTTGGTGAATGCGTTGGTTGGAACCAAGGTCTCCATCGTCACGGCCGTGCCGCAAACCACTCGCAATCGGATTCTCGGGATCGTAAACCGGCCCTCCGCGCAAATCGTGCTCATGGACACGCCCGGAATCCACAGGCCGCTTTCGCGCCTCAATGACCAGATGATGACCTTCGTTCGCCAGGCGCTCACGGAGCGGGACTTGGCGGTGCTGATTGTTGATGCCTCCGAGCGGTTCGGTCATGGAGACGAGTTTGCTTTGGGACTGCTGAAAGAATACGCTCCGCGGTCGATTTTGGCCCTCAACAAAATCGATCGAATCAAGAAGCCCAAACTTCTGCCCCTGATGGAGCGCTACTCACAGTTGTACAATTTCGAGGAAATCATGCCTATCTCCGCCCTCCGGGGAGAAGGTCTTACGGAACTTCTGGACGCCATCGTGTGCTTGCTCCCCGAGGGCCCGCAATACTTCCCGCCCGAAATGTACACGGATCAGCCGGAACGCTTCCTGGCATCTGAGATCGTTCGCGAGAAGGTCATCCTTCACACCCGGCAAGAACTTCCCTATGCGACCGCCGTCGTCATCGACGACTTCGAGGAAGGCGAAACCATCACGCGTATCCACGCCAGCATCGTGGTGGAGAGGGATTCGCAGAAACCCATCATTATTGGCTCGGGCGGCGACATGCTGAAGCAGATCGGCACCGAGGCCCGCCGGGAACTGGAAAGATTGTTCCCACCTAAAGTGTTCCTAGAACTCTACGTTAAAGTCGAACCCCACTGGCGCGATGTGACGCAAATGGTTGCGTCCCTCGACTACCGCAATGAAGGGTAGACACACGCATGATCTACGCTACGGTCCTCATCCTGATTGTTCTTGTGCTACTCACGGTAAGCGTGACGCGCATGGTGAAGCTCAAGAGCCATGCAGATTTCATGGTGGCGGACCGCAAACTCTCGGCGGCGGTGTTGGTCTTCACGCTGTTGTGTTCTTGGATAGGAGCTGGAAGCCTTTTTGGCGGCGCGGAGTTCGCTTATCGCAGGGGCCTCGCGTCTCTATGGTTGCCTGCTGGCGGTTGGGCAGGCTTGCTGGTGGTCTATTTCATTGCCGGACGCGCTCGGGCGTTCGCGCAATACACCGTCCCTGATCTGTTGGAGGTCAGGTACAGTCCGATTGCACGCGTTTTAGGGACACTCTGCATCATCGTTTCCTACACGGCCATCGTCAGCTACCAGTTCCGCGGGGGCGGGCGAATTCTAAACCTCGCCTTCGGAGTCAGCGAGAGGACCGGAACGTTCATCCTGGCAGGGTTCGTCATCCTGTTCACAGCACTGGCTGGAATGTCGTCGGTCGCTTACACGGACGTGGCGATTGGTGTGCTCGTTACGGCCGGCTGCATCATTGCCTTGCCGGCGATGCTTCTGCGCGTCGGCGGGTGGACCGCAATGCACGCTGCGTTGCCTCCGAGTCACTTCACGTTTAGAGGTGGAATGGGGTGGAGTGAAGTGCTTGGCTACTTCTTTCCGACTTTCACGCTGATGGTGGGGAACCAGAGTTCCTACCAGAAGTTCTTTTCTGCCCGCAGCGAGCGGGACGCCCGGCTTTCAGTGCTGGGCTGGATCGTTGGGACGTTGTTCCTGGAAACGATTATCGTGCTGCTGGCCATGGTGGGGGGAGTGCTTTTCCACAAAGAAATCGAGTCGGGCGCACTTCCGGCCTGGGGGATCGTGCCTTACACGGCGCGCCACGGTGTGGCGCCGCTGGTGGGCGCTATTTTTCTGGGCGCGGTGTTTGCCAAGGTGCTGTCAACGGGAAACAACTACCTGTTCTCGCCGGCCACGAACGTGGTTCATGACGTTTTCCAACGCTTGTTTCGCAAGAGTGCGGGCGATCGCACCTTGCTGCTTTTTTCACGGATCACCGTGGCGGTCCTTGGAGTGATCGCATTGGCTCAAAGCTTCCAGCCCTCGGTTCTGGCCACGGCTGTTTATGCTTATGACGTATATGGCGCGGGGCTGACACCGGCCGTCGTCGCTGCTTTCTTTTGGAAGCGTACAACCACCGCCGGGGGGCTTAGCTCGATTGTCGCGGGTACGGTTGTGGCGGTGCTGTGGAAACTGTTCGGGTTAGATGCGCACGCGCCTATGATTTTTCCTGCCCTGGCGGCCTCGCTGTTATGCCTGTTCGGCGTGAGCCTGCTCACCGCCCCGCCGCGCGTGGAACAGTGGCGACCGTTCTTCAAAGAGCAGTGACCAGCCGTGGCGGGACGAGCGTGAAGGGGCTGCCAGCAGTCAGCTATCTGATTTCAGCACCTGGACTTACTCCGCTAGATTTCAAGTGATTGTTGAAGGCCGAAGAGCGGTGACGAGTGACCCGCCGTCGCGGGACGAGCAGGAGGCGCCTAGTAGTGGGCACGGACTCCACCGCGTGGTCCCGTTGTTTCAATGGACCACGGAATACGGACCACGGACTACTGACAACTCAAGCGAGGGAAAATGGAATTCGACCTGATTCAATCGACGCTTCGGGAAAACGGGCTCGACGGCTGGTTGTTTTACGACCACCATCGTCGTGACCCCATTGCCTATCGAGTACTGAAGATCAATCCGCCCATGTGTACGCGGCGGTGGTATTACCTGATTCCAGCCGAGGGAGAGCCGAGCAAGCTCATTCATCGTGTGGAGAGACAGAACCTGGCAGGTTTGCCTGGGCGAGAGCTCGAGTACTCCTCCGGGAAGGAACAACACGCGGGTCTGAAGAGGATTCTGGAAGGCAAGAGCCGCATCGCGATGCAGTATTCGGCCCTGAACGACATTCCTTATGTGGGTCTGGTGGACGCCGGGACGATTGAGCTGGTGAAGAGTCTGGGCGTGGAAGTGGTTTCATCGGCTGACTTGGTCCAATTGTTTGAGGCGCGGTGGTCGGAGGATGCACTGGCGTCGCACCTGGCGGCGGGCAAGGTGGTGCACGCCGCCGTCCGCGCGGGTTTCGCCGCCATCCGGGATGCCATGTGCGCTGGAAATGGAATCACGGAGTACGATGTCCAGCAGGCAATGCTACGTGTCTTTGAGGGCGGCGGCGTAGTGGCGGATGAGGGGCCTGTTGCGGCGGTCAACAGAAACACTGCCAATCCCCATTACATGCCGATGCGTGATGGTTCGTTGCCCATGGGTGTCAATGATTTCGTTCTGCTGGATGTCTGGGGAAAAATGAACAAGCCTGGCGCGGTTTATTTCGACATCACATGGACAGGCTTCGTGGGTGTGGAGGTCCCGCGGCGTTACGCGGAGGTCTTCGAGATTGTGCGGGAAGCGCGGGATGCCGCTGTGGACTTTGTTCAGGCCTCAATGAGGAGTGGGCGGACGATTCACGGGTATGAAGTGGATGACGTGGCCCGGGGGATTATCAACCGCCGGGGATACGGGCAATACTTTGTTCATCGGACCGGGCACTCCATCGGCGAAGATGTGCACGGTAACGGGGCCAACATCGATAACTTCGAGACGCGCGACACGCGCCAGATAATTCCCCGAATCTGCTTCTCCATCGAGCCGGGAATTTACCTCCCGGAGTTCGGCGTGCGCAGCGAGGTGAATGTGTTCATCGAGGAATCGGGGGCGCGGGTGACAGGTGAAATTCAACCGGCCATTGTGCCCATCCTTGCCGCAACATACTGAGGTGTGTTAATTTCGCTAGGAAGGGAATTGCGCTCCCAGGCTTTGGAGTTGCTGGTGCGGCGTGGGACGTAGATTTATGGCTGGAAAAGTGGTCCAGGAAGGCACTGCTAATGCCAAGCCCAAGGCTGCCACCAGCCACCCACCGATCATCACGTTGGTGCGGCTGTGCGTCGCGGCATGGCTCGTCCCGGGGTTGGGTCACCTGATGCTGGGAAGGAAATGGCGGGCGCTGATCCTCTTCGCCTCGATCAGCGTAATGTTCGTTCTCGGTCTTGCGATGCAGGGGCAATTCTTCTCGACCAGTTCCGGGTCTTACCTTCAAACCCTGGGTTATTACGGCGAATTGTGCGTAGGCTTGGCGATGCCCGGCGCCAGGTTTTTCGGTTATTCGGGCGGTGATCCGTTCTTCGTCAGCTCCGACTACGGGACCGCATACCTCGTGGCCGCGGGCATGCTCAACGTTCTTGCGGTGCTGGACTGCTACGATATTGCCATGGGACGCAAGACCTAAGGAATTGAATCATTGAGTCATTGGGTCATTGATTCATTGACCCAATGACTCAATGGGAAAATGATTCAATAATTGCGATGGCTTTGACACACTTTCCCGCTCTCGTTATATTCTCCTTCCTGGTCGCCGTGGTGTTCGGGGTTCTCGCCAAGGAAGCGCCTCGCGAGCGATTTGTTTACGGCGCGAAGGTTTTTGGCGCGTTTGTTGGCACCGCCCTTGTGCTAGGGTGGTTGATGTACTTCTTTCCTAGGTAGTTTCGACCTGATGCTTACCTACACACAGATTGCCTTTAATGGCGCCATGGCCTTGCTGATGGGGCTGCTGATTGGCATCGAGCGCGAGCACGCCCAGAAGGACATCCCCTTGATCGCGGGGATCCGGACTTTCCCTCTCATCACCCTTTTCGGTTTCCTCTGTGGTTTGGCTGCGAAAGCAGGATGGGGATGGATGCTGCCTGTCGGCTTGGCGGGAGTATGCGCGGTTGCCGTGGCGGCCTATATGGTAAGGTCTCAAGGCCCGCATAAGGGGACCACGACAGAATTCATGGCCTTACTGGCGTTCGTCTTTGGGGCGCTGGCGGCCTTGGGGTACTTGATTCCGGCAGCCACGTTCGCCGTGGTGGCGACTTTGCTACTGTCGGTCAAAGCCCCGCTACACCATTTGGCGGAATCCATTCAGGAAGACGAGATTTACGCAATCCTGAAGTTTGGGGTCGTCAGCGTCATTATTCTGCCCCTCCTCCCGAACCGCGCGTTTGGACCACTCGAAGCGCTGAATCCCCGGCTCATCTGGTGGGTAGTAGTGCTGATCTCCGGTTTGAGCATGGTGGGCTATGTTCTGATGCGATTCCTGGGGGCGAGGCAGGGAATTGCCGTAACGGGCATCCTTGGCGGCATTGCCTCGAGTACCGCGGCCACCTTCGGCCTTTCCAACCAAGCTCGGAGTGCAGGGGAATCTCTGGCCAGGTATTTCGCCCTGGGCATAACCATCGCCTCCACCATCATGTTCGTCCGGGTGGTTATCATTACGGCGGTGATTGATGGTCCCTTGGCGAGGGCGCTGACCCTTCCGATTGCACTTCCCTTTATCGTGGGAGTGGGAATTTCAATCTACCTTTGGAAGCGAAAAGAGAGCGAGCGTGACGCAACGCTCCAAGTTAAGAATCCCATGGAGTTGGGGAGTGCGATCAAGTTCGGGCTGATGTTTGCCGTAGTGATGTTTGCTTCGAAGGCTGGTTACCATTATTTCGGATCTTCGGGAATGTATGTCACCGGTGTGCTGGCGGGGTTAGTGGACCTTGACGCCTTCACGATTTCCGCCGCGCGCCTGGCCCACGATAGCATTCTGGCGCCCAACACGGCCAACGCCTCGATTCTCGTGGCCTGCGCCACCAACACGCTCGTCAAGGGCGGAATCGCCGTTGTCCTGGGCGGGCGTCCACTCAGCAAGGTCATCATTCCAATCTTTGCAACTCTGACTCTGGCATCGCTCGTAGTCTGCGTTTGGGTGGCCAGGTGACCTGCTCAAGCTTGATGCTGGCAGCGCCCCGAGCTGTCCCGAGCATGTCCCACATCATTTGCTGGACACCGGGGACGATCTTTTGAGCCGTCAGCGCGGGCGGGATGAGGGGGTAGGCTCTTTGATTCCTTGCCCTCTCCCGAGGGGAGAGGGTGGACCGCCACCGGCGCTGTCGTCAGCCGGCGCGGGCCGGGTGAGGGGTCCTGCCCAGCGCTCAGGTCTTCGGGCTAGATCGTCGTGGTGGCAGGATTACGAAGTGACCCCTCACCGGGCTCGCTACGCTCGCCACCCTCTCCCCAGGGAGAGGGTTGGGATTTCGAACTCCACCCCTGTGTTCAGCAGGAGATATGGGTAAAGATCAGGAGCTGTCGAGGACCGCGCGGATGAGCAGACAAACCGCAGACCTAAATATCAGGCCCGCGCTACGTGCTCTCTCCGACCTTAAAGAACGCCAGGTAGGACTCACGCTTTGCTTCGCGCAGAAGCAGCAGCGCCAATTCCCGCGCATGATAGTCTCCCCACATGGAAGACTCCCCACAGGGTATTTGCCGGCCGGGTGGAACGTAGTCCCAGCCTTTTGGGCGATGGTATACGGAGTGAAGGATCAACCCCTGGTGTTGCGGATGAGTCGAAAGATAAGGCTCATCAAACAGTGTATTCGCGATGGTGATTGCAGCCTGTCGATAACGTCTCCCGCTCTCGGAGTTTTCGGACCGCCCTTGAAGATAAGTCCCCAATCGCCAGAGCCCCTGCCCGGCGATTGCCGCCGCTGAACTATCCACTGGCTCATAGTTGTTGAACGGATCACTCGGCTTATGGCGCCATTCTCCCAGCTTCAGCAGTTGCGGCGCGGCGGTATCCCAATACGGAATACCGTCCTGCGCCGCCTGCTCGAGGTAGTAGTCGCAGGTCGCTTGGGCGGCCCGCCGCATCATGCCTTCCACTTTTTCGCGCCCCCCGAGCAGGTCCAACTCCTGCTCGGAAAGGGTTTGGAGGTATTCCAGTTCTTCCGCGTAGCCGCACATGATCCAGGCCAGGGCGCGCGTCCAGGTGGTGAAGGGCGAATATCCCTGCTGGGTAGAGGGGCAGCGGTAACTGCCGTCGTTCATGTTGAAAATCGACTCGTGCGCCACCCGCCCGCGCTCGTCGTACGCGTCCCGCCCTTCCCCGTAATACACGGAGAACTCTGCCGTCACCGCAGCGTGATGCACAAGCCGTTCCAGCAGCGAAATGCGCCGGTCGTTCTCACCCATCAACACATGTCCTAAGCGGTGGGCGAGCGCCAGTGAACGCAGCGACCGGATGGTATCCGCGAAGAGCGAGTGGGGACCGTTGAAGGAGTATATGTAGCCGCGTCCGTCACGGAGTGGTGACCAGCGCGCCGCCTGCACAGCCCCGCTCACCTTTAGCGCCAGCGCATAGAAGCGCTTTTCAGCATCGCTCGCCGGAACCTTGCCCTCGTTTGCCAGGCGCAGCAAGTTCCCATACGTGCTGACACTATTGAACCCGTGGTCGTGTGCTCCCGTGTGCGTGAGGTGCGGCGCCATTCGCTCGACGGTGTTACGCTTTCCGTATTCCAGGAACCAGTAATCACCCGTAGCGTCATACTGGAGGAGTGCCGACCCGTACAGGAAGCCCTGTGTCCACTCGGTCCATTCGCGCGCCGTGTAGACGCCCTGGGCTGTGAAGACCGGTGACCCTCGTGAAGCGTCAAAGGCCTTTTCGATGGCCCGGATCTTTCCGGCGGAGATTTCGAAAACGCGTTCGATCCGGGATCTGAGTTTTTCCGGTGTGAGTTCTGCGTCGATGCGAATCATGATCTTTGTCCTATTACGAAATACCTGTTACGTTGTCTACGGCGTCACCCCTCACCCGGCCCGCCCCGGCTGGAGAAAACGCCGGCGGCGGTCCACCCTCTCCCCCAAGGGGGAGAGGGAACAGATGACTAAAGTCTAATTGCCGTCGCCTTCTTGGAACGAGTTGATGAGAGTTGGTTCGATCTATTCCACCCTCTCCCCCTTGGGAGAGGGGCCGGGGGTGAGGGGGTGCTTCGGTCGAACATGGAAAAGCTATTCCATGACAACACCCTAAAGCCGGCGGATGTGAAATCCCCCGTCCACGTTGATGACCTCGCCGGTGGAAAAGGGGAAGCGGTCCTCGGCGATGGCCGCCACCGCGCGGCCCACGTCTTCCGGCGTTCCCCACCGCGCCACGGGCGTGAGGCCGTCGGAAATCATGCCATCGTACTTCTCTTTCACCGATCCTGTCATGTCCGTCAGCACAATTCCAGGGCGAATCTCGTAGACGTTAATCCCGTACTCAGCCAGTCGCGCGGCGAAGAGTTGCGTCATCATGGAGAGCGCAGCCTTGCTCATGCAGTAGTCGCCTCGGTTAACGCTCGGAGCATAGGCGGAGGCGGAGGAGATGTTGACGATCTTTGGCTTGCCGGCCCTCTCCGGCCTTTGGTTCAATCCGGCAATCCAAAAGTTGGCCACGGCCTGAGTCAGGAAGTAGGGGCCTCGGGCGTTGATATTCATCACCCGGTCGAAGCTCTCTTCGCTGGCTTCCAGAAGGTCAACGCGCACCGTGGGGGCCACGCCGGCGTTGTTCACCAGCAGATTGATCCAAGCGAAGCGTTCCTGGACAGCCTTCAACAGGGCGGCGCGATCTTGCGTCTTCGAGACATCGGCTCGGAATAATTCAAAAGAAGATTCAGCCCCCCTGGGTGCAGCCTGCACGCACAGCCGCTTGCACTCGAGGGCCGCCTCGTGGCGTTGGGCGTAGTTGATGGCGATACTGAAACCTAGGCGCGCCAGCTCAATTGCGATGCCGCGGCCGATGCCGCGCGAAGCGCCCGTGACGAGAGCAACCTGTGGAGTCGGGGCCATTGAAGATCAATATACCCAATCCGCGTCCACGATGCATACAAAACCGGCTACGGTATCAGGGCACTGCACCTAGGAGTCATCACGAAATAACCATTGCGTTGGTCGCTAAACAACCCCCTCACCCGGTCCTCCCGTCCCGCCTTGCGGGAGGACTGGACCACCCTTTGTCCCGCTCTGCGGGACCGAGGGCGGTAGAAACCGAATCAACCCTCCCCTCTCTCCCTCGGGGGAGAGGGGCCGGGGGCGAGGGGGTTTCGATTCGAGAGTTGAAGACTCCTGAGCTCAGCCTCCTTCGCGGCCAATTGCTTCGCCTCCGCTCGTCCTTTATAGAAGGAGTCGAGCGGATAGCATCCCGAGACTAAACCCTGGCGCGGGGCGTTAATGCAGTCGCTGAATGTCCGGCAGATTTTCTTCCGCGCCAGCCGGCCTTTTTCAAGCACGTCAGCCGGCAATTCCGGATAGGCCAGCATCATTCGCCCCAGACCCACGAAATCTGTCCATCCTGCCCGCAACACCGCCTGAGCGAAGTGCGGGAGATAGTCCTGAAAATACGTGCCGCCTGAAGAAACGAAAACCAAGTCGGGTGTGGACTTCTTCAATTCTGCAGCCGCAACCCACATTCGGACGGCCCCGGCGAGCGGGTCTTCGGGCGGCAGATAAGCGTCCCAGGGTGGAAATAATGCCGGGCGTTGCAAATGCGCAGAGTAATAGGGGCTGCCGGCGCTGATGTTGACCAGGCGCACATTCAGGGAACGAAGAAGGGCGAGCAGGAGTTTCGCCTCTGCAAGATCGGGGCAGCAGGGATTTTGGACATCCACACCGAAGCCCCATGTATACGGAAGTTGACCGGGCGCTTTGACGGGCACTCCCCGGCCGGTTTGAGGGTCCGGGACAAACGGAATGGAGTCATAGGCGCTCACTCGGACCCCGATCTCAAGAGCAGGCGCCGAGGCGCGGACGATGCTCACCAGTTCCCGCAAGAAGCGAGTGCGATTTTCAAATGAGCCCCCATAGGGGCCAGGACGATGATACGCACTCAAGAACTCATGCCCAAGGTAGCCGTGGCAATGCTTCAAGTCCACAAAATCGAAGCCGCTGTCTTGAGCAAGGCGCGCGGCCCGGCCAAAAGCCTCGACAATTCGGCCTACCTCGGCATCCGAAACCGGCGGCGTGCTGGCTGACGCTGGATATCTTACATCCAGAATCGGGTGATGATAGGCAATTATCGGCTCCAGCCGTGTTTCCGCATGCGGCCGGCAGAAGCGTCCCGAGTGTGTGAGTTGAAGGCCGATAATAAGGTCTCGCCCTTCGCCGAAGCGTTCGCGGTGAGCCTGGACCATCTGCTGACGCAGGTCAGCCAGCGACGGGGCGGTCCGCTCGTTCAAAAGCAACTGGTGCGGGTTCGCACGCGCCTCAGGGAGCACCGCCACGGCTTCTCCTCCCCAAATCAGTTTGGCCCCGCTGCGGGCGAACCGCATCCAACGCCGGCGGGTCAAATCTGACGGCGTACCGTCCGTCTGGGCGTCCCAACCCTCCATGGGTTGTACGGCAAAGCGGTTTCCAACCTGGCGCCATCCCTTATGCCAGGGAAGTTGGAAGGGCGCGGCGAGCGGCGAGTTAGGAGCGGAGAGGATGGCATCGTCAAAAGGAACCTCCCATCCCAGCCCCTTGATATGAGCCGCCAATTCAGCAGCCGTGCGAAAACTTGCCACGCGAGGATAGGTAGGTTCGGCCATTCGGGTCAAATCATAACATGGAGGAGTGTATGGGCATCCTGTGCCTGCGACTTCTCTCCGTAGCACGAGCAGTCAGCTTCTTCTCGCGCCGCGAAGATTTCTCCTCGTGTCATTAGCGCCTCCGTGTCCTCCGTGGTCAGAAGAGACTCAACACAGAGGTCACTGAGACGCTCCGTGTGCTCCGTGTTAAAGCTCGAGAGGCACAGAGGACACGGAGGCTCTCGTTTCGGTTGCGCCCAGCAGCCGCACTACACCGTTCAGAATGACATGCCAATAGCATCCTCGACTATCCCGCTGAAGGGCGACCTTCAGACCCGGCGGGGGGAGATTGCGTAGACCGTCGCGGCGCCCAGCACCCCCGCCAGAGTCATGATCGCCCAGGCTGCATCGTAGCTTCGCGTGGCATCGAAGATTCTCCCTGCCAAAACAGGTCCCATCCATTGACCAACGGAATAGCCCATAATAATCAAGGCCAGCAACTTCCCCAGCCCGCTGATTCCAAAGCATTCAGCGGTAACGAGGGGGATAAGCATATAGTCTGCCCCCATCGCCAAGCCGAAAAGCACTGCGAAACCCCATGCCGCCGTCGGCCGGCGTGCCAGGAAAAGCAGTGGAATGCAAAGCGCCGCGAGAAGGTAGAACAAAGCCATCACGTTTTTCTTGCCAAAGCAGTCTGCACAATAGCCGGCAATCACCCGGCCAACAAGACTCGCCATCAGCAGCACACTCATCACGCGGGAGGCGTAACCGGCGGAATATCCCTGGTCGCGGAGGAAGAGGATGAGGTGCTGGATTACAGTTCCAATGGCGCCGATAACCAGCGTGCAGCCTGCCAGGATCAGCCAGAAGTTTAGCGTACGCACGGCGCGGCTCACCGTCACCTCCGGCTCGTTACCGGCTTGGGCTGGCGCCGTAACAGACGATAAACCATCCGGGTTGAGACCCAGCTCGCCGGGTGTGGAACGCGTCACCCACTGGGCCACTGGAAACAGTATCACCACGATCGCAGCGCCAAGGATTTCAAACGCGCCACGCCAGCCGACCCGGTTTATTAAAGTGTTGATCAGGGGCGCGGAGATTACACCGCCCAGGCCAAGGCCTAGGTACGCATATCCCATGACGCGACCGCGTTTGGTTCGGAACCACATCGAGACCAGGACTTGGTTGGGAATAGGCCCGGCCAGCGTGTAACCGACCACCTCGACGACGCAGAGGAGGTCGTATTGCCACAAGTGGGACATTCGTCCCATGAAGACCAGTGACAGACCTAAAAAGCCGATGCCCCAGCGGATGACTTGACGCGGCCCGATCCGGTCAATGAGCGCTCCGGCAACGAGGCTAAACAACAACCCCACAAATACGAACCCAAGGAGAAACCCCTCAGTGGTCTGGGCGCGCGTGAACCCGAGTTCGTCAACGAGGGCAGGGTAAAAAACAGGAAAACCATAATAGAGAATACCCACCGCAAAGAAAAGATTCAGGAAGGCTGCGAGAGCAACCCACCAGCCGTAATAAACTCGCTTTACGCTCGGACTCTCCATGTCCTGTTGTCAGCCGCGAGTTGTCCCGCCGCGGCGGGTCAGCTATCAGCTCTCAGCCTTTGAAAAAAGGGGGCTGGGGGCAGCTTTGAATCTTGAATTCTGAGTTGCTTTGTTCTCTCTTACCACCGCCCACTGCCATCTGCTGTTGACGAACCGCAGGTCCATAGAACGGGACCTGCACTGCATCTCCTGAGTTCTCGGGCAGCAACGAGAACTTCAAGCATGTCCGTCCACTTCGTTGGCTTCCACCTGCTGCCTACTGCTTACTGCTTATTGCCTGCTGCTTATTGCCTACTGCCTACTGCTTACTACCCACCATGGCTGGAATCCCGCTCAGCGGTATGGAGGATCCCCCAACCGAGGTTCTGGGGCGGTATACCAAAAGTTAAGGGTAAATCTGAAACGGAAATCCCGGTCGAGACATTATGCATCAATAATGAGGATGGGGTTCTCAAAATCGAGACAATTTGTGGAACTTTTCGAAGCTCTGAAGGGAATACCTAACGATGGTAGTGGACCACAGGGAGCTCATCAAGATTTGTGTATCCGGCAGGAACGCTCTATAATTAATGGACCCAGTTTGGTCGTTGGAGGCGGTATGAGACACGCACGGTCACTGTTGACGCAAACGGCTCTGGCATTCGCATTCGTCCCCTTTTTCTCTCTAATGGCGGCGGGGCAACAAGCAGCGATTGTCCCTGCGCGCATCACGCAACCTGTGGACATGGAGAACCTCGTCACGCTGCGAGGGAACACCCATCCCCTAGCGCGCCCCGAATATGACCAGGGCGCCGCGCCTGATAGCCTGCCGACGGAACGGATGCTGCTCGTATTGCGGCGCTCGGCGGAACAGGAAGCTGCATTACGGAAGCTGCTGGATGAGCAGCAGATCAAATCCTCGCCCAATTATCACATGTGGCTCACCCCCGAGCAGTTCGGGCAGCAATTCGGCCCCGCTGATGCGGACATTCAAGCAGTGACCGGTTGGCTTACGTCCCAGGGCTTTCAAGTCAGTCATGTGGCAGCGGGCCGCACCGTCATCGAGTTTTCCGGCACAGCGGGACAGGTGCGCGAGGCGTTTCACACCGAGATCCACAAATTCGTGGTCAAGGGCGAGGAGCACTGGGCCAACGCGAGCGATCCGCAGATTCCTGCCGCCCTGACGCCGGTGGTGGTCGGCTTTGCCTCGCTGAACAATTTCCCCAGGAAGCCAATGCACCGCCTCCTGGGCACCTTTTCCAAGTCGAAAGCCACAGGCGAGGTGAGACCACTCTTCACCTTAGGTTCGAATAACTATGCCGTTGGCCCGACGGATTTTGCCACCATTTACAACGTTACCCCGCTCTATGCGACCATAGACGGCACTGGGCAGACAGTTGCGATCGTCTCGGATACGAATATCAACACGCAGGACGTGGCGGACTTCCGCAGTTTGTTCGGCTTGCCGGCAAACGTCCCGCAGATTATCCTGAATGGTCCCGACCCGGGGATCAACTCGGACGAGACTGAAGCCGACCTCGACGTTGAGTGGGCCGGCGCGGTCGCAAAAGGTGCGACCATTGACCTTGTGGTCTCAGAAACAACCGAGGTTACCTATGGGGTTGATCTCTCCGCCCTCTACATCATTGATAACAACCTCGCGCCGGTCATGAGTGAGAGCTACGGCGCTTGCGAGGCTTACCTCGGGAATGGCGGCAATACGTTCTACAGCACTCTGTGGGAGCAGGGCGCCGCTCAGGGCATCACTATAGTTATCGCTGCGGGCGACTCTGGCTCCGCCGGATGTGACAGCGCGCAGTTCGGCGAGATTGCGGCGCAGTATGGCCTGGAAGTCATTGGCACCGCTTCAACGCCGTTTAACGTTGCCGTCGGCGGGACGGACTTTAACGATATCAACAATTGGTCTACGTACTGGTCCGGGACAAACAATTCCACCACGCAATCCTCCGCCTTATCGTACATTCCCGAAATGACTTGGAATGACTCGTGCGCGAATACCGGATCACTGACTGGCTGTCAGAATGGGGTATCGAGCGACGGCACAGATCTTCACGCTGGCAGCGGTGGCCAAAGCAATTGCGCTGCATCAACATCGACAGACTGCACTGGAGGTTATGAGAAACCTCCCTGGCAGACCGGAACCGGAGTGCCAAGTGACGGCCTGCGCGACATACCGGACGTGTCCCTGTTCGCTGGCGACGGTATCGTCAGCGGCAGTTTCTACGTGATGTGCGAGGCCGACGCACTCGCGGCTGGCGAATCCTCCTGCGATGTGACCGCTGCCACTACGTCTTTCTTGGGCGTGGGGGGAACGTCCGCGTCAGCGCAAGCCTTCGGTGGCATCATGGCACTGGTCAACGAGAAGTACGGCCCCCAGGGCAATGCGAATTACGTCCTGTACCCGATGGCGGCGCAGGCCGCGAATAATGCCACGTACTGCAATTCGAGTGGCGCGGTCAGCAATCCTTCCTGTATTTTCTACGATATACAAATAGGTAACAACTCGGTGGCGTGCGATCCCGGCTCGTACAACTGCAGCGATCAAACGGGCAGCGTCTACGGCGTCCTGGTGGTGAATCCCAGCAGCACTCCTCAACAACTGGCGTGGCCCGCTGGCGGCGGGTATGACCTTGCCACCGGCATCGGCACGGTCAACGCCTATAACTTGGTGCAGAACTGGAAGTCCACCTTCACGACGACGGGAACCACACTCTGCATGGGAACCCCATGTACCACATCCCCGATCGCCATCACGCACGGCACGCAGGTCAACTTCACCGTCAACGTCACTCCTGCTGCCTCGGGCGATGTCTCACTCGTCGCGCCAGTGGGCAGCAGTCCGAGCAACAGCACCGGCATTGGCCCCTTTACGCTGAGCAGCGGCGCCTTTTCCGGCTCGACCAACATGCTCCCCGGCGGGACGTTGTATAATCTGACGGCGCATTATGCGGGTAACGGGACCGATGGGTCGAGCGACTCGAAGGCGGTCCAGGTTACGGTGAACCCGGAACCCAGCAACACGCTTGTCCAGTTGGTTACCGAGGACTGCAATGGGAATATCACTTACGGCGTAACAACGGTCCCATACGGATACATCCTCAATTGTTCCGGTGCTCTCTATCTTGGATACTGGTTGCGCGTGGATGTGACAAACAGCTCGGGTAATCTATGCGCTCCCCTCAGTTCGACCGGCGCTCCCACCATTCCCACCTACCCATGTCCTACCGGACAGGTGACGGTGACCGAACAAAATGCGGCGCCACCCGACCTGGGCGCGCCCTCCGGGACCACCCCTGGCACCTACACCTTGAACAGCCAAGGTAATGCGGAGGATCAGTTCATCCAGCTTCCTGGTGGAACATACACGCTCTCCGCCCGGTACCTCGGCGACAACAGCTACAGCCCAACAAACCCAAGCCTACCCGCCACCGATGGGATTACCGTCAATAAGGCCCTCACCAGCATCACCGTCACAGCGAGCAGCCAGACCGTCACATCCGGCCAACCCGTAACCCTGACGGCGACCGTGAGCACCTTGCAACCCAGTGGTGTAGGTAGCATTGGCTTCGCGCCATCCGGCGCTGTGCAGTTCCTGAACAATGGCAATTCGATGACCGGCCCTTCATGCGGTTCGCCGTGCACCTTGACGTACACGCCGGTCAACGGTTCGGCTAGCGCTTTCGCCTCGTTGACGGCAACCCTCATCACATCTTTTACCGACAGCGCGAGTATCACGGCGCAATACGTCGCCGATTTAAACTATTCGGCTTCAACGACCTCTTCGGCTACCACAATCACCATCTCGACCGGCACACCCGACTTCAGCGTAGTAGCAACCCCAGGCACCCCCACATCCCCAGTCACCATCCTGAAACCGGGCGACTCTGGGACTTCCACGATCTCTATAACTCCATCCAACGGCTTCACCGGCACAGTCAGCTTAAGTTGCGTGATCTCAACAGCGACCCCCATGACAGGAGGCACTTGCTCGCTGCCTTCTCCCCCCACAATAACCCCGACCACTACTACGACGCTCACGGTGAACACAGTCGCTCCATCGACGGTGATCGGTCCATTTAACAGTCCGCGTTGGTTGCTGCCTCTCGGGGGAGCTATTTTTGCTGCTTTCTTCCTGCTGCTCATCCCGACAAAGAGACGCCGATTGAAGCTGGCCTTCGGGTCGCTGTTCCTTGTTCTGCTGGCCGCAGCCTTGGTCGCCTGCGGCGGAGGTGGCGGTGGCGGCGGTGGCAGCACCCCCCCCAGCGGCGGCACGCAGCCGGGCAGCTACACAGTTGTGGTCACGGGCACCAGCAGCGCCGTCACTGGCACACGTAGTGCGAACGTCACAGTGACTGTGGAGTGAAGCGGCGTCGCGACACGAGCCAGAAGTCAGAACGTATGTGGTAGGTGGTAGATAGTAGGTGGGGAAGAACATCCTTCCCCACATACCGCCTACTACATACCGCCTACTACATACCACCTACCAAATTCCATCTGCTGGCCACGATTTGCCGGGGTAGAACGGCACCGTGCCTCCGCAAAACACCACAACCCACACTCTCCTTCCGCTTGCTAGCCAGGGTACCGCCCTTGATATCAGGGGTGTCAGAAGTCAGGGGAAAAGAAAAAGAGAGCAATTCAGAATTCAGAATTCACAATTGCCTCAGCCCCCATCCCCCCTGAAGGGAGATGAGGACCAGGCAAAAGCAGGCTTTGCCGACATTAACTTATTGCCGACCAAAGGTACTCTTGACTTCGGGGTCCACCTCCAACAAGCTCCATGGGGTTGCTGGTTCCCTCAAGCAACTCCCCTCGCCCCTGCGGCGGGAGAGGGTTTTCCCTTTGTGGCAAATGGGCGAGGCGGAGCTTCAATTCGATGCGGGTTGTCCCAGGCCAAGTGATTTCGCAGTTCTCAGTGAAATGCGTCAGATCCGCTGACTTCCCCTCGATCTGTTTGCCGCTCCAGGGGAGCCGATGGTAAACGTCGGAGGAAAGGATCTCCATGGGAAATGCCAAAAGAACGCTTCTTTTTCGGCTTGCCAATGAGAAAGCCCTGCCAATCTTGGCCCTGGTAATCGGAGCCCTGCTTCTTGTGGCCTGGGGGTCTGCCGTGAACCCCAGCATGCCCCCTGTGACGACTGTGGCGGCGGCGGAGAATTCGCCGGCGACAGTGGCCGATCATACTCGCACGAGCGATGCGGCCACAGGGTTCGCGAGCATCAACGATTTCGAGCGGATCATCTACGTCAGCCCGACGCAAAGCGTCACGAGCATCGGCCGAAATAACAACGTTCAGAAGCGGGCCTTCATGAGCGCAACGATCTACTACGAGCCGGCCATGCGGGTCCAAGACGTCGTTCGCTATGTGGGCAGCGATACCAATTCGGCATACGATTTGGTGGCCATGCGCTGCCGCCCGCGCGACCCCACGAAAACTCAGGCCAGACTCGCCACTTGGCCGAACGTGTTCAAGGCCCTCGTTGACGACTTAGGGTATACGTCCACGGCCTGCCCGGCCGCGGCGGGCGACACGGTGGACAAGAAGGTGTACTGCGCCGCGTCGAGCTTTTCCGATCAGTCCGACACGCAGGTGCCCTTGACACTGGCGGCAACGGTGAATGCCGCCGTAGCCCTCTGGCAGCTCACGGGCGGTGCATTCCAAGCGACCGGAAGTACGTCCGGGGCGAACGTCCTCTACGACCTTTACGGGATTGGCTACGGATTCTCGGGACTGGGGTTTTCGGTCAAGAACAGCTATCTTTCCGGCCATAACGTGTCTTTGACATCGGCCCAAGCCCTAGCGCAGTCCGTGGTTCCCGAGTATTTGGTGATGAACGTCACGCTCGCCGAGGGGGGGTGCCGTTGCATCCGGGTGAAACCTTATTCGAACCGTGACGAGCGATTCATCGATTGGAACCGCGTTTTCGAAGTGGGATCGGAATACTCATGCACTGTGCTCCACCACTTGCCCTGAGGCGGCATCGAGGGCTTCGATGGGCCGGTGACGGTTGACGGTAGGTACGTCTGAACCCCGAAGGGGTTAAAAGTGAGTAGCCGTGGGCAAAGGCGCGGGGTTTTGCGCCCGCCGCCCACGGATGGCGCGCCATCCAAGTTTCCCGACCCTGAAGATGCTCTTCATTCTGACTCCTGACTTCTGACTCCTGACTCCTTGTTTGGCCCCCGACACCTGAAACCCGACACCTGAAACCTGCCTTTCTCCTCCTGACTCCTGCCCTTTCCCTGCCTGCTCCCGCGCGCCGTGGCGGGGAGTTGCGGCTTCTCCAGATTTGTCCTGGCGGCGTTGCGGCCATCTGCCGGGTCCCCGAAAAGACCTTGAAGAGCCGCAGGTCCAAAGACCCGGACCAGCGCTGCTAGCTTTTGCTCGCGCAAATCACATTCATAGGGATAGAATTAGAGAGCGATGCCGACGGTTCTCAGATAATGAGGAGTTGGTATGAGTTCTTTGGCCGTTGAAGTCCAGGAGCCACGGGGTAAATCGGTAAAGGTCAGTGACGAAGGGCTAACGGTTGATTTGGTGGATGGGCGGACCATTATGGTGCCTCTGGCCTGGTTCCCCCGTCTTTGGCATGGGACGCCGCAGGAGCGCAATCATTTCGAAATCTTCGCAGACGGCGCCTGCGTCCACTGGCCCGATCTGGACGAAGATCTGACGGTTGCGGGCCTGTTGGCGGGGCAGCGCTCGGGAGAGAGCCCCCAATCTCTAAAGAAATGGCTGGACTCTCGAAAGACGAGAAGTAAGCGGCGGGGATGACACACCGAGATGCGGCGGCTTACGCCGACGAACGCCGCCTGAGCGGGTAGGGCCCTTGAGGTGAGCATGAGGAGAGTGACTATCCTCTGGCTGCTTTTCTTTACGCAATCAAGTCTCAGCGCCGCCTCACAAGATCGCTCCATCACTTTCTCGGGGGAAGCCTCTGAAGGCCAGACCTTCCGCAAAAGCATCGGTAATGGGCTCGACTTTGTGTTGATGCCGAGTTCAGGTTGGAGTACCGGTTGGACCATTGAGGTCTCACCACAAGGTAAGCCATCCGACCCTGAGTGCAATGATTTTGTCTGGGTGGTCACGCCGCCGTATCGTTTCCAGAATTCGCGCTACCTTGACACTGAATACGGCATAATTGCTCAGGAGGCGGTGCGCCGGTCGCCGAGAGAATTCAGTTTTGTCATGAGTTGCGCCGACTTCATGATGGAACGCCGACGGGTTGACCGGGTGTTGTGGCCTTACACCTACTCCAAGCAAGAGGTGGACGACGCTCTTGCCAAGTTGGGGGAGTCTCCCTTGGGAAAGGGACGGCTGTGGATTGAAGACTCCAAGATCACTCCCGGCCATGAATCCGGCAGCGCCGAAGAACTCGGAGCGATTCACTGGATAAAGTTCAGAGTTGAAATCACCTTTCCGGCAGGGTCTCCGCACCACCCAAAGCCTTGACCGTTTGGTGGGAAACCTTGCGGGATGTCATCCTGGGAAGAAAAAGTCGCAGACCTAAGGAACGAGTTTAGGCTGTAGTAATGGCGCTGCCGGGGCAGAGGGCATTTTGACAATGTGACACAAAATGTGTCACGATGACGTCATGCCTAACGTGAACATTCGCCAACTCAGGGACACGCGGCGGCTGAAGGCTTGGCTGCGCGCCGGCAAGACGGTGGAACTCCGGGAGCGAGACCGGCTTATCGCCCGCATCGTTCCGGTGGCCTCGCCTGCAAAACCCCGCAAGTATCCCGACTTCGCCGCCATGCGCCGGGAGATTTTTGGCGACCGCATCCTTCCCGGAGCGGACTTGCTGATCGAGGAGCGGGAGCGATCACGCTATTGAGCACCTACGCCGATACGAGCTTCTTCGTTTCGCTCTACATCCCAGATCGGCACTCGCCCGAGGCCGAGCGCCGAATGTCCTCCCTTCCAGTCGTGTGGCTGACGCCCTTTCACGTGGCCGAGTGGACCCATGCTGTCGAACAGCAGGTGTTCAGGCGGGCGGTGTCGCGAATCGAAGCCGATCAGTCACATGAGCGATTTCAGCAGCACCGGGAGAGCGGCTTGTGGGTGGAAGTCGCTCTGCCGGAATCAGCCTTTGACGTTTGCGCCCAACTGGCCCGCCGTCACGGAGCCCGCCTGGGCCTGCGGACTCTCGACACCTTGCACGTGGCCGCGGCGCTCGAGCTGAGGGCCGAGCGCTTCTGGACCTTTGACGAGCGGCAGAAGAGGTTAGCGCGGACAGTGGGCCTGAAAACCGCCTGACACGGGGAAGAAGGACTGGGTGCTGGTTTCGGGTGTCAGGTGTCTGGTAGGTGGTAGGTCGTAGGTGGGGAAAAGCAGGATTCAGGATTCAGGAGGCAGAAGAGCCGGGGGCAGGTCGCAGAGGAAAGGGGAAGGGGCCAATGCTGAATTATGAATGGTGAATTATGGATTGTGAGTTGCCTTCTTACTTCAAGCCACCGCCGACTGCCTTCTGCTTACTGCCTACCTTCAAGCGAGCGGTGCAGGTCAAGCGATTAGAACAAAGGCGCCACCTGCTGTATTTCTCAGAACGTCCCAGCAGGTGGCGCTTTGGCTTTTTCAGTGGAGGTTACAAGGGAACACCTTTCATGGAATAGGAGCTGAGAACGCGCACATAGTTAGCCCGTTGGAAGGCGGCTGGGTCGGCCACGGCGCGTTGGCTCATGCTGCCCTGCATTTGACGGATGGATTCGTATTCGTGTTCTTCCATCCAGGCAAGCATGTCTTTGCGCAGGGTGGCGAGGTGGCCGATGCCGTTCCGAAGCAGTGCAGAAGCCATTGCCACCACGCGCGCGCCAGCCATCATCGCTTTCAGAACATCCGCAGCGGTATGCACGCCGCCGGTGATGGCGAGATCGGCCTTGACGTGCCCGAACAGGATGGCGACCCAGTTCAATCGCAGCAGCAGTTCGTGCGAAGTGCTGAGCAGGAGGTTGGGCACCACCTCCAGGTTTTCCAGGTCGAAGTCCGGCTGGTAAAAGCGGTTGAAGAGAACCAGAGCGTCGGCGCCGGCCTGGTCCAGGCGCTTGGCCATATTGGGGAGCGAGCTGAAGTAGGCGCTGATCTTCACGGCCACCGGAATGCGCAGGCTGGATTTCACCTCTGAGACGAGGTCGCAATACAGCTTTTCGACTTCCTCCCCAGTCAGCTCGGTGCTGGTGGGTATGTAGTAGATGTTCAACTCGAGGGCATCCGCGCCGGCCTCCTGAATCTTCCTGGCATATTGGATCCAGCCGCCGATGGACGAGCCGTTGAGGCTGCCGATGATGGGGATTCCGACCGCCGCCTTGGCGCGCCGGACGTGCTCACAATAGCCATCCGGACCAAGGTTGTATCCTGTCATGTCAGGGAAATAGGTGAGTGATTCGGCGAAGCTTTCCGTGCCTTGCTGGAGAAACAGGTTGAGTTCGGAGCTTTCGACATTGATCTGTTCCTCGAAGAGCGAGGGCAGCACGATTGCCGCAGCGCCGCTATCCTCCATCCGCCGGAGATTCCTGAGCTCTTCGGCGAGTGGGGATGCAGATACGACCAGGGGATTCTTCAAGTTGAGCCCGTGATAGGTAGTGGAAAGGTCAATCATTATTTCGCCTCCTTCGCCGCGCCATTCATCGGCATAGCGGCCATGTTTTGGTAAACTCGCCAGCGGTTCCGAACGTCTTCCTCAGCAAATTGCAGCAATAGCTTGGCAGCCTGGGGATCGCTGAGTGTCAACATGGTGTAGCGCGTCTCGTTATAGATGTATTTCTCGAGCGGCAATGCCGGGGGCTTGGAATCAAGCTGGAAGGGGTTCTTCCCCAGCCTGGCCAAGTCCGGATTGTATCGGTAGAGAGGCCAGTAACCCGACAGGACGGCGGCCTTCTGCTGGTCGAGGCCATGGACAAGGTCGTAGCCATGAGCGATGCAATGACTGTAAGCGATGAGCAGTGACGGGCCATCATAGGCTTCCGCCTCGAGGAAGGCCTTGAGCGTGTGCATGTCACTCGAGCCCATAGCGACTGCCGCGACGTAAACGTTGCCATAGCTCATGGCCATCAAGCCCAGGTCTTTCTTGGGTCGGGGTTTTCCCCCGGCCGCGAACTTCGCCACGGCGCCGCGCGGAGTAGCCTTGGACATCTGTCCGCCCGTGTTCGAGTAAACCTCGGTGTCGAGCACCAAGACGTTCACGTTGCGGCCGGAAGCCAGGACGTGATCGAGCCCGCCGTAGCCGATGTCATAGGCCCAGCCGTCTCCGCCCACAATCCAAACGCTCTTCCTGACCAGGGCGTCGGCAAGGCTCGAGAGGTCGCGGGCTTCCGTTGTCTTCATCCCGGCGAGTTTGGCGTGAAGCGCCTTCACTCGCTCGCGTTGCTGCTGGATGCCGGACTCCGTCGTCTGGTCGGCGCTCAGGATTGACTTGACGAGCTCGTCCCCGAGGTTGGAGGAGAGCCGCGTCAGTAACTCGCGCGCGTACTCGGTTTGCTTGTCGAGCGCCAGCCGCAAGCCCATGCCGAACTCGGCATTGTCTTCAAACAAGGAGTTCGTCCACGCCGGGCCACGTCCGTCAGGGTTCTGTGCGTAGGGGGTAGTGGGCAGGTTGCCGCCGTAAATGGACGAGCAGCCGGTGGCGTTGGTGATGAGGGCACGGTCGCCGAAGAGTTGGCTCATCAACTTGACGTAGGGCGTCTCGCCACATCCCGCGCAGGCCCCGGAGAATTCAAACAGCGGTTGCAGCAACTGCACGTCCTTGACCTGCCCCAGGCTGAGGGTGCGCCGGTCAACTTCCGGAAGGCTGAGGAAGAACTTCCAGTTGTCGCGCTCGGCTTCGCGCAGCGGCGGTTGGGGGGCCATGTTAATGGCTTTGTGCTTGACCTCGCTCTTGCTCTTCACCGGGCAGATTTGAACGCACAGGGTACAGCCGGTGCAATCTTCCGGCGCCACCTGGAGCGTGTACTTCAATTCCTTGAATTCCTTCCATCGAGCGGCAGAGGACTTGAACGTCGGGGGCGCGTTTTTCAGAAGTGCGGGATCGTAAACCTTGGCGCGAACCACGGCATGGGGGCAGACCAGGATGCACTTGCCGCACTGGATACAGATTTCTTCATCCCACACCGGAATCTCGAGCGCGATGTTTCGTTTCTCCCACTGGGCGGTGGCACTGGGGAAAGTGCCATCGATCGGCATGGCGCTCACCGGCAGGTCGTCGCCTTCGCCGGCGATGATCTTGGCAAGCACTTTCTGCACAAACTCCGGAGCTTCTTCCGGCACCGCACGCCGCAAGTCAAAAGCGCTGGACACTCGATCCGGAACCTTGACCTCGTGCAAGTGGTTGACGGCATGGTCTACAGCGGCAAAATTCTTCTGTACGATGGCTTCGCCGCGCCTTCCGTAAGTTTTCTCGATGGCGTGCTTGATGGCCTGAATAGCCTCGTCGCGCGGAAGGATGCCGCTGATGGCGAAGAAACATGTTTGCATCACGGTGTTGATGCGGCCGCCCATACCGGCGGCGCGAGCCACCTTGACAGCGTCGATCACAAAGAAGCGAAGTTTCTTCTTGATGATCTTGTCTTGAGTTGTCCGGGGGAGGTGGTCCCAGACTTCCTCCGGGCCAAAGGGGCTATTGAGCAAGAACGTGGCCCCAGGTTGTGCGGCTTTTAACATGTCAAGCCGCTCGAGGAACGTGAACTGGTGGCAGGCCACGAAGTTGGCCTTGGAAATCAGGTAAGTGGAATGAATCGGCTTGGGACCAAAGCGCAGGTGAGAGATGGTGACGGAGCCGGCTTTCTTCGAGTCATATACGAAGTAACCTTGGGCGTTGTTGTCCGTATCCTCGCCAATGATCTTGATCGAGTTCTTGTTGGCGCCCACCGTCCCATCCGCTCCGAGGCCATAGAAGATCGCGCGCACGGTGCTCGGATCTTCAGTCGAAAAGGCCGGGTCATATTCGAGGCTGGTGTGGGTGACGTCGTCCTCGATGCCCACGGTGAAGTGGTTGCGAGGCTTCTCCTTGAGCATCTCGTCGAAGACGGCCTTGACCATCGCCGGCGTGAACTCCTTCGAGGAGAGCCCATAGCGTCCGCCAATGATTCGCGGATAGGTCTTGAAGGGTGTCTTGCCAGTTGCGATTCCTTCGCTTACTGCCGTCGCGACGTCAACATAGAGTGGTTCACCGGGGCTGCCGGGTTCCTTTGTGCGGTCCAGGGTGGCGAGGGTTTTCACGGTCGCGGGGAGTGAGTTGACGAAGTGCTCGAGGGAGAAAGGCCGATACAGCCGCACTTTCAGGACGCCCACCTTCTCACCGCGCGCGGTGAGGTGTTCGACGGTTTCCTGGGCGGCTTCGGCTCCCGATCCCATCAGGATGACGACCCGCTCGGCATCCGGCGCGCCAACGTAGTCGAAGAGGTGATAGGCACGCCCCACGAGGCGCGCGAATTTATCCATCTCTTCCTGGACGATGGCCGGGCAGGCTTCATAGAACGGGTTCACGGTCTCACGCGCCTGGAAGAAAACGTCGGGGTTCTGGGCGGTGCCGCGGATGAACGGGTGATCCGGCGACAAGGCGCGTTTCCGATGCGCCTGGACGAGTTCTTGGTCAATCATGGCAAGCATATCTTCGTTGCTCAACTCCTCGACCTTGCCGACTTCGTGCGAGGTTCGAAAGCCGTCGAAGAAATGCAGGAAGGGCACGCGAGCCCGCAGGGTGGCAGCTTGCGCGAGCAGAGCAAAATCCATGACTTCCTGCACCGAGTTTGAGGCGATAAGGGCGAAGCCCGTCTGGCGGGTCGCCATCACGTCGCTGTGGTCTCCAAAGATGGAGAGCGCGTGGGTTGCCAGGGTCCTTGCGGAAACGTGGAACACGGTGGGAGTGAGTTCCCCAGCGATTTTGTACATGTTGGGGATCATCAAGAGCAGGCCTTGCGAGGCCGTAAAGGTGGTGGCGAGAGACCCGGCTTGCAGTGCCCCATGGAGAGCCCCGGCGGCCCCGCCCTCGCTCTGCATTTCGACCACGCGAGGTATAGTGCCCCAGAGGTTTGGTTTACTTTCTGCCGACCATTGGTCCGCCCACTCGCCCATGGGGGAGGACGGTGTGATGGGGTAAATGGCAATGACCTCGTTGACCCGGAAGGCCGCGTAGGCCGCTGCTTCGTTGCCGTCTATAGTTACCTTGCTTCTTATCATTAGCATTGCTCCATTCGGTTCTGAAATGAACAGGTGATGGTTTTCAAACTTAGCTGTAGCGCCGGCATCTTGCCGGCAAATGACGCCCGGCCTGCGGCGCGCCACGGTCCACCCAATTACTAGGCGCTGCGCTAGAAATCTTGAAGTACGAAACTTGGTGTAAATGAGTCAAGTTTTCAGGCAGCCAATTGGGCTTGTTGGACCCAGGACGTCACCTCCCGGTCAAGTTTGTCGAAAGCGCGTCGCAGTGGGCAGGAC